>Ga0315281_10011784_pt1 | contig 11950 bp, 12 predicted proteins | sample YL17G07_0_MG_FD_204540 | JGI IMG/M metagenome (GOLD analysis project Ga0315281, IMG submission 204540) | Sediment microbial communities from Yellowstone Lake, YNP, Wyoming, USA - YL17G07_0 | ecosystem: Environmental > Aquatic > Freshwater > Lake > Sediment | place: USA: Wyoming | collected... | reverse complement strand
CATCATCGTCTGCAAGCCGAGGAGGATGAGTGCCAGGGCTGCGGGCAAGGCGCGCGTCGCCCCCAGCGCGGTCCGGAAGGGATCGCCGCTGAAGGTTTCGATGACGACCAGACTGAGCACGACCGCCAGGCCGACGCCGAGGGCGCGGGGCACAGCCGAAGGCATCTCGCCGTTCGCGCGCGCTCGCGTGATGAGAACGGCCATCAAGCCGGGCAGGGCGACGGCCTTCACCGCCAGGATGAGCCCGGCTCCCACGAAGAGGTGATCGCGGTGTGTATGGATTGCCGAAACGAGGCCGACGGCTCCAAGCAGGAGCGACTGCAGGGCAACGAGCGCGATCGCGTGGCGCGGCCAGCGCGTCCACACCAGGAGGACCCCGACGACCACCATCCCGATGGCGAGGGCGTTGATCGTGTCTGCAACGGTCGTCGCGCTCACAACTGCCACACCGTGATCGCGACGGCCACGAGGCCCGCGAGCGACGCAGAGCCGATCAGGTCTGGCAGTTCAAAGAACCGCATCTTGGCGACGGTGGATTCGACCAGCGCCATGGCCGCGCCTATGACCGCCGTCTTTCCGGCGAGCAGCGCGGCGCCCACGACGTAGGAGGCAAGGTCCGGGTGCCCCTGGAGGCCAAACGGGAAGAAGAGGTTCGCAAGCAGGCAGGCGAGGAGGAGCTGCTTCACCATGCTGGCGAGGTGCAGGACCCCGAGGCTGCGGCCCGAATACTCGAGCAGCATTGCCTCGTGGACCATGGTCAGCTCCAGGTGCGTGTCGGGGTTGTCCACCGGAATGCGGCCGGTTTCCGCGAGCGTGACGATGGCGAGGCCCAGCAGAGCCAGCCCCCACTGCAAGTCGACGAACCCGGCGCCGTCGTGTGCGCCCACGGCCACCATCTCCCCGAGCCGCGTCGTCCCGGTGGCGATGGCGAGCGCCGCGAGCGAAAGCAGAAGCGCCGGCTCGACGAGTGCGCCCACCGCGAGCTCACGGCTGCTCCCCATCTGGCCGAAGGAGCTGCCGCTGTCGACGCCGCCGAGCGTCAGCGCCGCGCGCCCGAGCGCGAAGAGCCCGATAACGACGAGCAGGTCGCCGTCGCTCGTCAGTGGAGTGACCGCCGCGAACATCGGGACGAACAGCGCCGCGCCGAGCATGGCCGCCAGCACAACCCACGGGGCTGCGAACTGGATGATGGAAGCCGTGCTGGCAACTGTCTCAGAACGCGAGAAGAGCTTCGCGAGGTCGTAGTAGCTCTGGAGCACGGGAGGGCCGCTGCGCGACTGAAGACGTGCTTTCAGCTTGCGAATGATCCCTTGCAAGAGGGGGGCAGCCGCGAGGACGAACGCGCACTGGGCTGCGCCAAGGAGCACCGCTTCCGCCCCGCCGCTCATCGGGCCACCACCAGCAGCACCACGAGCGCGCCGAACACGTACAGCAGGTAGAACTCGACGCTTCCGTTCTGGAACGCGCGGATGCGCTGGGCCGACCAGATCGCAAGGCTGCGCAACGGCAGATAGAGCCGCTCTTCGATGACCGCCGGCACACGCCCGCTGTACTGCACGCGCCGCGGCAGAGGCGAGGTCCCGTGATACTCCACCTTGATTTCGCGTTCCGGGACGAGCACGCGCCGGAAGAATAGCCGAAGCGGCTTGGAGAACGATGTCGCGGTGTACTGCATTGAGGGTACGAAGCTGACACCGGTCGCCCAGACGGGTCCGCGGTTTCGCCGGGTCGCGCCCAGGGTCAGCCTCAGCACCAGCCACGGGAGCGGCGCAAGCACCAGCAGGAGGATGGCCACCACCACCGGCGAGAAGCTGCCGCCACCGTCGAGTGTGATGCGATGGGCCTGCTCGACGTGCGCCCCCGTCCCGGGCATAAGCTCCTGCGGGACTGCCTGCAACAGGCGAACGAGCCCGGCGGCGCCGGCCGCGGCGGCCAGCGCTGCAACCGCCAACCCCCCCAACGCCAGCCGCATGAGGGCCGGGGCTTCCCGGATTGGGCGGGCTTCCCCGCGCGGCACGCCCAGGAACGTCATGCCGAAGAGCCGGACGAAGCACGCAAGCGCAAGGCCGGCGGTCAGCGCGAGCAAGGCCAGCGCCCCGCCGGCAGCAAGGCGTGTCGCCACCCCCGAGCCGGTCCCCGCGAGCGAAATCAGGCTGCGCGTCAGCATCCACTCCCCCACGAAGCCGTTCAGCGGCGGGGCGGACGCAAGTCCCATGGCGCCCACCAGCATGGTCCCGGCCGTGACGGGCATTGGCCGGATCAAGCCGCCGAGCCGGTCCATGTCGAGCGAGTGCGCGGCGTGTTGGACGGCCCCCGCGCCAAGGAAGAGCAGGCTCTTGAGCACCGCGTGGTTCAGCGTGTGCAGCAGCCCGGCCACGAGTGCTGCCGCTGCCAGCTCGTCCTGGCCGACGGACCGGAACGAAAGCGCCGCGCCCACGGCGAGCGTAACGATGCCCATGTTCTCCACCGTGCTGTAGGCCAGGCAGCGCTTCATGTCTCGCTCCATCAGCGCGTAAAGGATGCCGAGCACGGCGGTTGTGCCGCCCACGGCCATGAGCGCGATGCCCCACCATTCCTCGCCCGGCCCCAGGAAGTCGAATCCCACTCGTGTGATCCCGTAGATCCCCGTGGTGACCATGGCCGCCGACATGAGCGCCGAGACGTGCGACGGCGCCACGGGGTGCGCCCGTGGGAGCCAGATATGGACTGGAACAAGGCCCGCCTTCGTCCCGAACCCCACCACGGCGAGCATCAGGGCGAGCGAGGTCCGGGCGCCCGGCCCGGCCGGGGCCAGGCCCATCGCCCCGAAATCCTGGCTGCCGGCCGTGTCGGCGAGCATGAGCATCGCGGCCACGGCGAAAACCGTGGCGACGTGCGTCATGCCGAGGTAGAGGAGCGCCGCTACCCGCCGCTGATGGCCCTGGCCGTCGCTGAGCACGAGCAGGAAGCTGGTGAGCGCCATCGACTCCCACATCACGAAGAACGTGAAGACGTTCCCGGCGCCAGCGACGCCCAACATGCTCAAGACAAAGAGGGGGTAGAGGGCGTCGTCCAGCCTGCGCGGCTGGCTATACCGGACAGCAAAGAGGGAAGCGAACAACGCGACCAGGGCCACGACCGCCCCGAAGAACGCGCCGAGGGCAGTCATCCTCCAGGTCAGGTCGAGCGAAGGGGCCGGGGACCAGAGGTCCAACCCCACAGTCGTGCCGTCCGCAAGGAGCCACACGCAGGCTGCGAGGGCGACGGCGGCGGCGCCAGTGGAGAGCCAGTACCCGGCGCGTAAGCCTCGCGCAAGGCCGCTCAGCTCTACTGCAGAGGCGGCAAGCAGCAAGATGAGCGCGGCAGCGGTCAATTGCTCCACGGCGATCGTACCGGCTTTCGATGACAGGGAGGATGCTCGAATCCTAGTTCGATCCCCCTATCAGGCAAGCGGCGGGGGGTGGCGAATGCCTGCGACCTTGCTCGAATTCAAGGCAGACCTTTTTCGGAGTCTCGCCAGCCCCGTCCGGATCCACATTCTCGAGGAGCTGCGGGCGACGGGGAGCCTGACAGTCTCCGAACTGCAGCGCCACCTCGAGATCGAGGCGTCCAACCTCTCGCAGCACCTCGCCGTGCTCGGGGCGCGATCCGTCGTGACCGCCCAACGTGAAGGGACGAGTGTGCGTTACACCGTCGCGGACCTCGGGGTGTTCACAATCCTCGATGCCGCGCGGGCGCTGTTCGAGAGCCAGCTCGAGCAACGGCGGCAACTGCTGACGAAACCCGAACGCCTCGCGGGCGCACGATCGACGAAACGTTGATCCTGGCGCCATCCGCGCCCTGACGGCCCGCGGCTCTGAGGTGCAGGCCGCACACCTGTTGGTGTTGCCTGTGGCGGTCGCGAAGCCCGGCTTCCTACAGGGCAGGCCGCCACGCGCCCCGCGAGCCCGTACAATCGGAGTCGGCGCTCAACCTGTCGCCGGTTCTGCCGCCAGGAGGGTGGAGAGGCGTGACACGCTCCAGTGATCGTCGAGTTGTCCTCCGGGTTGCTGACGCTGGCGAGCGAGACGGGATCTACCGCCTCCGCCATCGCGTCTTTGCGGACGAGCTCGGCCAGCATCAGCCAAATCAACAGGGCGTCCTCACCGACGAGTTGGACGGGCGCAATGTCTTCATCGCGGCGAGCCGGGCCGGCGAACTGCTCGGGTTTGTGAGTGTGACTCCTCCCGGCTCGACCTACTCGATCGACAAGTACGTCGACAGGTCCCGGCTCCCCTTTGTTGTCGACGACGGGACGTACGAGGTCCGCCTCCTCGCCGTCGCCGGGGAACGGCGCGGCGGGATACTCGCCATGGCCCTCATGTACGCGGCACTCCGCTGGGTCGAGTCACGCGGCGGGAACCGGGTTGTCGCCGTCGGTCGCGAAGAAGTCTTGCCCATGTACCGGAAGGCGGGCCTCGAGCTCCTTGGTCATCGCGTCCGCTCCGGCGCTGTCACATTCGAACTGATGGCCGCGTCCACGTCCCACATCCGGGCCAACGCCGGGGTCTCCGGCGAGACGCTCGAGCGCCTTGCCAAGGTCGTCGACTGGCAGCTCGACATGCCGTTTCGCCAGCCAACAGGTGCGTTCCACGGAGGCGCGTTCTTCGACGCGATCGGCGTCGAGTTTGACCACCTCGAGCGCAGGGACGGCATCATCAACGCGGACGTGCTCGACGCCTGGTTCCCCCCCCGCCCCGGGCGTACTGACGGCGCTCGCGGAGAACCTCGAATGGCTCGCACGCACGTCTCCGCCAACCGGCTGCGAAGGCATGACGTCCGTAATAGCCCGGACTCGGCGAGTCGACGTGTCGTCCATCCTTGCGGGCGCTGGTTCCTCTGACCTCATCTTCCTCGCGTTACGCCACTGGCTCAGCGCTTCCTCGCGCGTGCTCATCCTGGACCCGACGTATGGGGAGTACGCGCACGTGCTCGAGCGGGTCATAGGCTGCACCGTCGATCGGCTGACGCTCTCGGCGGCGGGGGGATGGCAGGTGGTCCCGGCTGAGCTCGAAGCCGGGGCCCGCCACGCGTACGACCTCGTGGTCCTCGTCAACCCCAACAGTCCGACCGGAGCCCTGCTGCCGCCGCCGGCCCTGGAGGTAATCATCCGCAAGGCCCCGGCGAACACACGCTGGTGGATCGACGAGACGTACGTCGACTATTGCGCCCCGGATCAGTCGCTGGAGCCGTTCGCGGCCAGCTCTCACAACACGGTGGTCTGCAAGTCCATGTCCAAGGCCTACGCGCTCAGCGGCTTGCGGGCCGCGTATCTTTGCGGACCCTCCAGGCTCATCGGGGAGCTCCGCCACCTGAGCCCACCCTGGAGTGTGGGATTGCTGGCGCAGGTGGCGGCCGTCGCCGCATTGCAGGACGCACCCTACTACCTGGCCCGATACGCCGAGACCGGCCGTCTCCGCGCCGGTCTGGCGGCTGGCCTGGCAACGATCCACGGACTCTCGGTAGTGCCGGGGGTTGCCAATTTCCTGCTCGCGTTCCTGCCGCCGGAAGGCCCGGCCGCCGCCGAAGTGGTGCGCCGCTGTAGCTCCCGGGGTCTCTTCGTGCGGGACGCGTCCCCTATGGGCACGTGCCTCGGCGACCGGGCTATTCGCATCGCCGTGAAGGACGCAGCAACGAATGTCCGGATCGTGGCCATCCTCCGCGATGCGATCGCAGAGCCACCCGGCAGGCAGCCGCTGCCTTCCTCAGGTGCGCCGCTTCCTCGCCAGGAGTTCCTCGTAGAAGGCTGACACCCGCAGCGCAACGACATCCCAGGAGAATTCCCGCGCGCGTTGCCGGCCCGCTTCCCGAAGATAGCTACGCAACGGAGCATCCCCGGCGAGGCGCGCGATGGCCGTGGCGAGCTCGCTCGGCCTCCCACGGGGCACGAGCAACCCATGGCGCCCATTCTCCAGTACCTCACGGAACCCGCTAATGTCCGAAGCGATGATCGGCGTCCCGGCGGCCATCGCCTCCAGGAGGATCACGCCGAACGACTCGTTCCCGGTGTTGGGCGCGCAGAACGCGAGGGCGTGCTGGTAGTAGGAAGGCAGGTCCTCCGTCGCCACCCGGCCCATGAACGCGATCCGGTGCAGGCCGCGGACACGGGCCCACTCCTCGTACCGTGCTCGCCCCCTTCCGTCCCCCACAACGACGAGGCGGAGTTCTGGCAAGTGTCCCTGCAACTGCTCAAAAGCCTCCAGCAGCACATCCAGGCCTTTCCTCGGCTCCAGCCGGCCGACAAACAAGATGTACGGGCCCGCCTCGGGGTCGAAGCCTCCCGGCGGAGGTCCGGGCTTGCCGAACCGGTTGATGTCCACGCCATTTGGAATCACCGTGTACGCCCCCGGAAAGTAGCGGGCCGTGAGCCGCTCTGCGGCCGGCGAAACCGCGATGCGGCCGTCCAGCCGGCGCGCGAAGTGGCGCAAGGGCCAGCGCGCGACGGCGTACCGGAGGTTTCCGCGCTCGTACGCCGCGTGGAACGTGCCGACGGTTAAGGCGCGCGAGGCGCGCAGAAAGTAGAGCGGCAGCGCGGGCGTAAGAGGTTCATGGATGTGAATTACGTCGAAGGCGCCCCGGTCCAAAGACTCCCTCACCGGTCCAGACAGGCGCAGCGACAGTGTGACCCGGGCGATAGACCCAGAAGCCGGGATGGGGACTGGCCGCCCGATCGCCACGACGTCGGGCTCGAGGCTCGATCCCCGGCTCGCGGGGGCCAGGCGGGTGACTTCGTGGCCCTGGCACCGCAGTTCGCCGGCCAGATTCGCCACATGGCCCGTGACGCCCCCCGGGACGTCAACTGCGTACGGCGAAACCAGCGCGATGCGCATGCCCGTATCCTCGCTCATTCGCCCGGCCCTCGCTGAGGCGCCCTCTCTCGGCCACCGGCTCACGCCCGGCCGCGCTGTTGCCCCGCGGCGAAGCTTCCAGCGGGCTCCCGTCGCGCGGCCGCACCACTGGATGTCAGCGCCGCCTCTGCATACGCTCGGGGCTGCAGACGACGTGCCGAACGGCGCGCGAAGCAGAGAGGCCGCTCGATATGCCGGGCCTGTATCCACGAATCGCGCCCTACGACCACGGCATGCTCGCCGGCGGCGATGGCAACCTTCTCTACTGGGAGGTGTGCGGCAACCCACTGGGGAAGGCGGCCGTCGTCCTCCACGGCGGGCCTGGCTCGGGATGCTCGGAGTGGCACCGCAGGCTGTTCGACCCCTCGGCGTATCGGATTGTGCTGTTCGATCAACGCGGCTGCGGGCGCAGCAGGCCGCACGCCAGTGCCCTCGGCACAGACCTCGAGGCGAACACCACGCCGAACCTCGTCGCAGACATAGAGCTGCTGCGTCAACACCTCGATGTGGGTCGATGGTTGGTGCTCGGCGGGTCGTGGGGCAGCACGCTCGCCCTTGCCTATGCCGAAGCGCACCCCGACCGCGTTACGGAGATGATCCTGTTCGGGGTCACGACCGGGCGCCGCACGGAGTTCGATTGGTTGTTCCGGGGCGGCGTGGCCGTCCTCTTCCCCGAGCAGTGGGAGCGTCTGCGCGCTGGCGTGCCGGTCGCCGAGCGAGACGGGGACGTTGTCGAGGCCTACCACCGGCTGCTGAACGATCCCGACCCAGTCGTCCGCCGGGCCGCCGCCGTCGCGTGGTGCACCTGGGAGTCGGCGACGCCGGCATGGCCGCCGGTTGACGGGCTGGCCCCGAGGTTCCGCGACCCGGATTTTGCGATGGCGTTTGCGCGCCTCGTCACCTATTACGTCCGGCACAACGGGTTTCTCGAAGACGGGTGCCTGCTCCGCAATGCCCACGCTCTCGCGGGCATTCCCGGGATCCTGGTGAATGGCCGCTTCGACTTCCAGGCGCCGATCGCCAACGCATGGGAGCTCACCCGCGTGTGGCCGCGCGCCGAGCTCGTTGTCGTCGAAGACGCGGGGCACGCGGCGGACCATCCCGGCCTGACCCATGAGCTCGTCCGCGCCACCGATCGTTTCGCGGCGCTTCGATAGGGGGCACCGATGGGACCTGCTGAAATGAGCGGCGAGCGACGACGTTCCTGGTAATCCCTCTGAGATTCGAGCGGACAATGCGAGCGAAGAGCCTTCTCAGTGTCCTGGTCATCCTCTGCTGCGGCGGGCTTGCGGCCTGCAGCGGCGCCAGCGCGAAACCGCAGGCGGCTGCACTCCTCACACCGGAAGCGACTGCGCCCACGGCACCGCAACCGGCAGCGCTGTTGCCGGTCGACGACGTGGCCGCCGCGCGCGGGATGCTCCTCGCAAAGGAAGAGGCTCCCCGCGGTTGGACCTGGGCCTTGGACGACTCGCCGATCGACGACACCTGTGAGCCAGACGCGTCCCTTGGGAAGCTCCGGACAGCCCTGCTCCAGGGCGGTTACTTCAGGGCTTCCACCGGAGGCTCGGTGGAGCAGGAGGTAGCGGTATACGAGACCGTCGAAGCGGCGGCCGGCGAGTTCGCGCTTCGCGACAAGACGATGCAGTGCGTGGTCGATGAGATTAACGCCGGTGCTGCGGAAGGCAAGGTGAACTCCATCCGCCAGGCCACCTTCTCTCCCCTGGGCGCTCAGAAGGTTGGCGACGAAGCCATTTCATACCGTGTTCAGGCGGTGTTAGTGGACAACAGCACAAGGAAGTCGGCGCCGCTCTTCCTGGATATCCTTGGCGTGCGGAAGGGCCGGGTGATCACGTATCTGAGTTCCACCAGCGTCGATGCGCCGATGGACTCGGCGAAGATGACGCAGATCGTCGCTCCCGCGCTCGCCAAGCTTCGCGGACTGGACTGACGCTCAGGCCGCCAGCGCAGGTGCGGGGGCCGTGCCGGCCTGCTGGGCCAGCGGCAGCTCCTCTGCCTGGCGGAACAGCGACGGCGCGTGCAACTGGTACAGAAAGAGCACCAACTGGCGGCGGTCGGCGTCGCGCAGTTCGGTGAACGCCCCGCCGTACTGCGCCCGCCCGTCTCCCAGGTCGCGGACCATGGAGAGTTGGATGGTCGCGCCGATCGGCCGCCCGGGCTGCGTTTCGAAGGAGAGCGTCACCGTGCTGCCTACGGGAAAGTGGCCGGGACACTCGAAGCCGGCGCCCAGCCCGGACAGGTCAGTCAGGCGCGCCGGCGCCGTAACTCCTTCGGCCGAGACACGCGCGCGCAGGTCCACCGGGAAGCGGTAGACGCGGCGCCGGTGGTGCCGTTGCAGCAGCGTGCGCACCAGGGACGCCACCAGGAACGAATTCATCAGCGCCCAGCCCGCGGTCATGAACAGGTCCAGCCCCTGCAACTGCCAGGGCGCGTCTGCCACGACAGCAACGGCCGCCCACGCCGCCGCAGCCAGGCTCGCGACACCAAAGCCCAACTGCGCGCGAATGTTGCGCAGCTCCGCGAGCCTGTGGTCGCCGCCGTCGCCGGACTTGGGTGTCACTTTGAAAATCGCGTGGCCGGGGACGATGTAGGTAGCTGCCGCCTGCAGCATCACCCCCAGCTTGAGCAGGTAGAAGCGCTCGCTCTCGAAGTACGGGGTCGTGCCCCCCGAGAGCAGCCGTGTGGTCACCAACCCGGCGACCCAGAAGGGCAGAAAGTGGGTGAGGAGCGCCCAGCCCATGCCGTGCATCGGCAGCGCGCCGAAGAAGAGCGCCACGACCGGCGTCAGCAGGTAGATCGCCTTCGGGAGGTACTCGAAGACGTAAGCGACGCTCGCAAAATACGAGACCCGCTGCTGCAGGCTGAGACCCCGGTGAAAGAGCGGATTGTCCTGGTGCAGGAACTGGATCGCTCCGCGCGCCCACCGCGATCGCTGCACAAGAAACGCTGACGAGTCGTCGGGCGCAATGCCCACCGCCAGTTCGCGGTCGTGGTAAACGGACCTCCAGCCCCTCGCGTGGAGAGCGATCGTGGTGTGCATGTCCTCGATGATGGTGTGCGTGTCCACCCCGCCAATCGCCTCCAGCGCCGAGCGGCGCAAGATCGCGGTCGAACCGCACCAGAAGGCGGCGTTGTGGCGGTCCTTGCCCGGCATGATGCGGTCGAAGAAGACCGACTGCTCATGCCAGGGCGCCGCGCCGCTCCTGTCGCGCCGGCGGCCGTAGTGCTGGAACGAATCAAGGTTGTAGTACGCCTGGGGGGCCTGGACCAGTGCCACAGACGGGTCTTCGAAGTACCCGAGCAGCTCCGTCAGAAACGTCACGAAGGGCGCGTGGTCGGCATCGAAGACGGCGACGAACTCCCCCTGCGTCACCGGCAGGGCGGCGTTGATGTTCCCCGCTTTCGCGCCACGGTTGTCGGGGCGCGTGAGGTACTCCGCTCCCAGGTCCTTGCAGAGCGCTCGTACCTCTGCCCGCCGGCCGTCGTCCAGCACGTAGGTCCGGTGCGGGTAGCGCATCGCAAGGGCTGCGGTGATGGTGGAGCGGAGCACGAACACGTCTTCGTTCTACGTCGGGATGAGGACGTCCACCGTGAGATCGTCCCGTGGCGGAAACGCCTCGTGCCGGACGCGCGACCAGAGCTGGAATGCGAAGAGCAGGAAGAACCCGAACCCGGCGTAGTCCGCCGCGAGGAACGGGATCGAAACGAACGGCGCGTCCCAGTTCACCGACGCCGTGGTCCGCCACTAGAGATACCACACGGCAAGCGCGACGTAGAGCAGCGTTACTGCCTGCACAGCACGCGACTCGATGGTCTCGGTGACGTATCCCGGCTGCGCAGAAACGCGCGGACTTTTCACTCCCTTGTTCATCGGCAGGATCGGGCTGGCTGGTCAGGCCGGCCCTCGGACACGAAGGAAGGTGGATGACACACGCGCACAGAATATCGCATCATATGATGCGTGGAGCGGCATCACCCGCGGAGGAGAGTCATGCGCACGACAGTAACCCTCGACGACGAATTGCTCGAGCATGCCCAGCGAGCGACCGGCATGACCGAGCGTGGCGCGCTCCTTCGCGCCGGCCTGGTCGCACTTATCGAGCGGGAGAGCGCGCGACGGCTTGCGCGCCTGGGCGGCACGGAACCGCAGTTAGAGCCCGCGCCGAGGAGGCGCGGCGAACCAGCATGATTCTCGTCGACACCTCCGTCTGGGTTGATCACCTGCGTTCGAATGAGCCCGCGCTCGTGGCGGCGCTCGAAACGGGGCTCGTACTCACGCATCCCTTTGTTGTGGGAGAGTTGGCCTGCGGGAACTTGAAGAATCGCAGCGAGGTGCTCGCGCTGCTACGGGACTTGCCAGCCGCGCAGGTGGCCACCGACGCCGAAGCCCTCGCCTTCGTCGACGCGCGTGCGCTGATGGGACGTGGCGTCGGCTACGTCGACGTGCATCTCCTCGCATCAGCGGCGCTTGGCGGTGACACCCGCCTCTGGACGCGAGAGCGGCGCCTCGCCAGCGTTGCAGCCAACATTCAACTGGCATTCCACGAAGGCGACTAGACGCGGGCGAGAACCCGGGCGCATCAGCTCTCAGGTGCTTCCTGGATGATTCCCGCTGGAACAAGCTCGACAAGACGCTCGCTGAGAGGCAAAGGTCGTGCTCGTCCTGCCCACCGTCGCCGAGGCTCGTATTCCTTCGCAAGCTCCCTGGCCTTACCGAAATCCGCCGTCCGGAGCGCGACGGCTGTCGTCACTGCCGGGTTCGGTCCAACTCTGACTCTGCCATTTGGCGACGAAGGTCGCCGGGTTCGAGCGTAGCCGCGAAGGCTTCAAGGACCTCTCGAGCGGCCGGTTCCAACTGCCCGTGCGCTCCGTAGCGATACAGGCGGCCTAACCACGTGATCGCGTTGGCACACTGGTCCAATCCCGGCTCGTAGACTTGTGTTGCGTCCGGTTGAAAAGTTGACCACTGTCCGGCTGAAAAGTTGACCACCTCGGGGCGGCCAAGCTCCTCATGGCGAAGCCATGAGGAGGGCCCACGAGGAGTGATGAAGATGGAGCAATGGACG
>Ga0315281_10011783_pt1 | contig 11951 bp, 16 predicted proteins | sample YL17G07_0_MG_FD_204540 | JGI IMG/M metagenome (GOLD analysis project Ga0315281, IMG submission 204540) | Sediment microbial communities from Yellowstone Lake, YNP, Wyoming, USA - YL17G07_0 | ecosystem: Environmental > Aquatic > Freshwater > Lake > Sediment | place: USA: Wyoming | collected... | reverse complement strand
ACCATCGAACTCGGCGACCCGTGGCGCAGCCGCACCGCTGCGCGGCTCCGAGCTTACCGCCTTGGTAACGATGCCGCCGATGGCGCTCAGGTCAACGACGCCGTCGAGCTCGGCCCCGTAGCCGGCCGTGCCGGCGGCGAGGACGATGGGATTCCGAAAGTGAAGAGCGACGGCGGTGACGGCGAGCGCGCCGTCAGTCATGCGCGCCCGTTGAGCTACTGCCTGCGCGACGCTGGTAGCGATCGAGGTACTCCGCGGTAGCGTCCGCAATTGCACTCGCCATAGACTGCTGCCACGTCGCCGACGCGAGGCTGGCGGCCTCGGCCGCGTTGGTTCCGAATCCGATCTCGACCAGGATGGCCGGCATCAGTGCGGTCACCAGTACCTGAAAGCCAGCCTGCTTCACGCCACGACTGTGGCCCGGATGTACCACGCCGAGCCGGCGCTGAACGGTGGCCGCGAAATCGGCGGATTCCCTGAGGTACTGGTTTTGCTCCATGTCTCTGAGGATGAAGCTGAGCGGATCGCGCGGATCGCGATTGGGCGCGCCCTCGAAGCGCATGGCATCGTTTTCCATCGCCTCCACCCGGCGGGCGTCTTCCGTTCTCGCCTCGGCGAGGAAGTACGTCTCGAATCCGCGCGCCGCGCCGGGGTTCTTCCAGTGCGTGCTCGCCGCGTTGACGTGGATGGAAATCAGTATGTCGCCGCCGCCCTGGTTGGCCATGCGCCCACGATCGGCCAAGGCGATCAGGGTGTCCCGCGTACGTGTATAGACGACGTCGATGCCGCGCAGTCGAAGCGCGTCACCGAGCTTGAAGGCCACCTGGAGCGTGACGCTCTTCTCGAACAGGCCGCCTTTGCTCTTGATGGGCGCGCCGGGGTCCACACCGCCGTGTCCCGCGTCGATGACAACGCGCGCGCCAGTGGCGGGCACCCAGGACGTCCGCGCGACAGGCCGCTTCACGCGTGCCGCACGTGGTGCGCCCACCCGCGTTCCACGAACGGCCGGGTGCTGCGGAGGAGCTCCCGCCTGCAGCGCCGCCGCGAGGAGTGCTACGGCAATCACCGGTCGCGCCTGGCTCGTGTCACGCGCGCCATCTCACGCTCCGCATCACGGCGGCGAGTGGTCTCGCGCTTGTCGTGCACTTTCTTTCCCTTGGCCAACGCCAATGCCACCTTTGCAACTCCTTTGGTGAAGTACAGCTCCAGGGGGACGAGGGTGAGCCCTTCCCGCTCGACCGCTCCGATCAATCGACGGATTTCCCTGCGGTGAAGCAACAGTTTGCGGGTGCGCGTCGGCTCGTGATTCACGTACCCGCCGCGCTCGTATGGCTGGATATGGACGTTGAGCAAAAAGATCTCGGCGCCGCGAACGATGCCGTAGGCGTCAGAGATATTCGCTTTTCCGAGGCGCAGCGACTTCACCTCGGTGCCTTTGAGCACCAGCCCGGCCTCAAAGGTGTCCAGGATGTGATAGTCGAACCGCGCGCGTCTGTTCCGGGCTACCGAGACTCTCGCCGGCTTCTCGCCGTCATTGGGCTTCAAAGTGGCTGTCCGCGTTGACTTTACGATCCGTGAAAACTACGTTGCCACGCTCGCCGGAGTGGTGGAACTGGTAGACGCGCTGGCTTCAGGAGCCAGTGGGTGCAAGCCCGTGTGGGTTCGAGTCCCACCTTCGGCACTTGCTGATTCGCGGGACCCTGGGGAGGATCCTGGGGCGCGATCGACGCCTATCCTACTTCTTGGCGCCACCCGCAGCCGCCGATGGCGGGACGTGCTCGGGTAGCACAGCGATGCCAAAGGCGGACCGCAACGCTTCGTTGGCCTCACTCTCATAGCCGGCCACCACATCGCCGGCGCGACGCACAGTCTCATCCACGTCGCGAAACGAGCCGCCGGAGAACGCCAGCAGCGTTTGGCCAAGACGCGTACTCGTATCCGCCGTGCGCGCGGCAATTGCGTCACGGTACGCGCTGAGGCGAGCGTTGAATTGACGTTCCACCAGTCCAAACCTGCCCTGATCGATGTGCTGGTCTGTCTCGAACGCAGCGCCCAGCACCTGGGCCACGAGGGACGCCGTGCGATCGTCCAGGGCGTCGCGTTGCGCTACGAGCAGTCCTATCGACCGCCGTGCGTATCGGAGCTCCCAGCGTGCGTGGTCCTCGTCGCCGCGCGTCGCGGCCCTGGCAAGCCACGCCACGTCCCCGTCGGACGGCTCACGCAGGAGCGCGGCCACGTACGCATCCGCATGGCGTTGCTGTTGCCGCTCGATCCGCCAGCGAGTGAAAAACGGCATCGCGTCCGCGCTCAGCCCGGTTGCAGGATGGGCAGCCCGCGCGACCGGTCGTCCGAATCCGGCGCGAGGCCCATGCGCTCCCGGACCACGCTCTCTTCGTGCAGCAAATCAGAGAGACGGACCCCCTCGAGCACGGCATCAATCTTCTGCTGCAACAGCATCCACACCGGGCGAATGCTGCATGCATGCGACGCGGAGCAGCGCTCCTCTTCCACCGGGTGTGTCACACAGTGCAGGTCGAACGTCTGCAACTCTGACGCCGCGATAACGTCGCGAACCGAGACCTCGTGCGCGCCACGCGCCAACGCATACCCGCCATGCGCCCCGCGCGTGCTCTTCACGATGCCGGCACGTCTCATCCGCAACAGAATCTGTTCGACGTAGTCGACCGGCAGCCGCTCCCCCTCGGCGATCTCGCGTCCCGTGAGCGGGCCCTCACCCGCACGCCGGGCGAGGTGCAAGGCACAGATGACGCCGTACTCGGCGAGCGTGGTTATGCGCACGACTGCACGATAGACCGGAGCGCCGAAACGGGGAAGTAGCGCATCAGCCGGCCGCCACGGACCCGTGCTTGCCGCCGGGGACGCCGATCTCGGTCATCTTCTTGAGATCCAGCACGTCGTCGATCTGGTCCTCCGGCAAGAGCTTCTCCTTGCGAACCATGGCGCGAATGAGGGTGCCTTCCTTCACCGACCGCTTGCTGAGTTCGGCAGCGCGTGCGTAGCCGATCTGCGGGGCGAGCGCGGTGGCCAACGCCGCCGAACGTTCGACCCAATACTCGTTCATCTCGCGATTGGCCTCGATGCCGCGCACGCAGCGCTCGTCAAACACCACGGCTGCGTTCGTGAGGATCTGCATCGACAGCAGCACGTTGAACGCAATGACGGGCATCATGACGTTGAGCTCCAGTTGCCCGTGTTCGGCGGCGAGCGAAACCGTGGTATCGCAACCGACCACCTGGAAGCACACCTGATTGACCATTTCCGGAATTGACGGATTCACTTTCCCCGGCATGATCGAGGAGCCCGGCTGTACGGCCGGAAGGTGAATCTCATCGATGCCGGTGCGCGGCCCCGCTGCCATCAGTCGCAGATCGCTGGCGATCTTGCTGAGATCCAGTGCCAGCACCCGGATAGCGGCGCTGAAGCCCGCCACGTCGCCCATGCTCTGCATCAACTGGACGTGGTCTGCGCCGACTCGCAAATCGAGTTTCGTGATCTCGCGGAGATATTTGTTCATCAAGGCGGGGTACTCCTTCTCCACGGTGACGCCGGTGCCGACCGCGCTGCCGCCGATACCGAGGTCGCGCAGATAGTCTGCCGATTCCACGACGCGCTTCAGGCCCCGGCGAATCGATCCCCCGTACGCCGCAAATTCCTGTCCCAGGCGGATCGGCATCGCATCCTGGAGATGCGTACGCCCCGCCTTCACAATGCCATCGAATGCGCGACCCCGTTCCTCCAGCGCGCCCGCGAGCGCATCAAACGCCGTACGAAACGCATCCAGCCGCGACAGGCACGCCAGACGGATGTTCGTCGGAATCGTGTCGTTCGTGCTCTGGGCCATGTTGACGTGATCATTCGGGTGCACCGGCGTGTACCCACCGCGCTTGCCGCCAAGAATTTCGTTCGCCCGGTTCGCCAGAACTTCGTTGGCGTTCATATTGTGCGACGTTCCCGCCCCAGCCTGATACGGGTCAACTACGAACTGTGCGCGATGCTGGCCCGCCAGGACTTCGTCGGCCGCGCGCACGATGGCGTCTGCGAGCTTCGCGTCCAGCCGGCCTGTGGTCTTGTGCGTCAGCGCGGCCGCTTTCTTGATCCACACCTGCGCGAGCACGAAGGGTTCGAGCGGCTTGAGCCCGCTGATCGGAAAGTTCTCGAGCGCGCGGAGCGTCTGAACGCCATACAAGGCGTCCTCCGGCACCTGCTTTTCGCCGAGCGGATCTTTTTCGGTACGGAAGCCGGATGTCATCGTCGCTGTTTTCCTTGGCGCGCCGTCGCGCGCCCAATTCAGGTGCTTCCGGCCACGCTCGCCAGAAACGGATTCGACGCGAGCTCCGCGCCGATGCTCGTTGCCGGCCCATGGCCGGGATATACGGTTACGTCAGGATCAAACGTCGACACGAGGCTGAGCGACGCTTCCATAGCCATCGGATCCGAAAGCGGAAGATCCGTTCGGCCAATCGAACCCGCGAACAACAGGTCGCCACCAAGCATCACTCCGTCGCCCAGAAAGACGACGTGGCCGGGCGCGTGGCCGGGCGTGTGCCGCACCACGAACCGATGAGCGCCAAGGCTCAGTTCCTGTCCGTCGGTCAACTCGGCGTCCGGGTCGGGCGGCTGTTCAAGCTTGTAGCCGTACCTCGCGGCGGACTGCGCCGCGCGACGGTAGATGCCGAGGTCTGCCTTGTGCAGCAGGACCGGGATATTCCACGTGCGTTTGAGCGCCGCGACGGCGCCAACGTGATCCAGGTGCGCGTGCGTCAACCAAATCGCTTCAGGAGTGACGGCGGCGGCACGGACCATGTCGATGATGCGTGGCGCTTCGTCGCCCGGATCGACCAACACGCCGCGCCGCGTGGCGGAATCGCTCACGAGATAGCTGTTCTCCTGAAACGGGCCGACCGTCACCCAATCGATCTTCACGCGGCAACGACTCCGTCGCGCACAGCGCAGTCGCGCAGCGACTTGAGATACTTCTCCGCCGCGATCGCCGCCGTGGTCGCGTCACCAACAGCGGTGGTCACCTGTCGGGTCAACTGCGCGCGCACGTCACCGGCCGCAAACAGACCGGGGATGCTCGTCTGCATGCTGGCGTCCGTGCGCAGGTACCCGAGCTCGTCGTGATCGACGTGTCCCTCGATGATACCGGTGTTCGGCGTGAAGCCGATGAAAACGAACAGGCCGGTTGCTGTGAGATTGCGCGCAACGCCCGTTTTCAGGTTGCGCAACTTGAGGGTGGCGACGAGTCCCTTCGCGTCTCCCTCGACGCGCTCGACCACCGTGTCCCAGACTAACTCGATCTTGGGATTCTCGAACGCGCGGCGCTGGAGAATTTTCGACGCGCGGAGCTCGTTGCGCCGATGGATCAGGTACACCTTGTCCGCGTAACGCGTAAGGAAGTCGGCCTCCTCGGCCGCGGCGTCTCCGCCGCCGACGACGGCGATCGTGTGGCCCCGGAAGAACGCGCCATCGCAAATGGCGCAGTACGAAACGCCCTTGCCCGCGTACTCCAGTTCGCCGGGCACACCGAGCTTCACGGGCGTGCCGCCGGCGGTGATGATAACGGCAGGCGACACATACGCATCGCCGCTGTCCGTCAGTGTTTCAAACAGACCGTCGTCGCGCTTGCGCAGCGACGTGACGGTCACGCCCGTCTTGAAGGCAGCGCCAAACTTGGCGGCGTGGTCCGCGAACTTCTGTGCCAGCTCCGAGCCGAGAATGCTGTCGAACCCGGGGTAATCCTCGATCAGCTCGGTATTGAGCAACTCGCCACCCGGGAAACCGCGCTCGAGCACGACGGCACCGAGCATCGCGCGGCCGGCGTACATGCCGGCACACATGCCCGCCGGTCCGGCGCCGATGATGACGACCTCGTGTTCAAAGCGCTGGGGCATACCTGACAAATCTATCTAGGTCGTCGAGCCCCGAACGTGACGGCCACCGTCAACCACGATCGTCTCTCCTGTAACGTATTCTGCGTCCAACAGGTACAGCATCGCCGCAACCACGTCCGTCGGAGTTCCGGAACGGCGAAGGGGTGTCGTCTCGTTGAGCCGCGCAGCGTCTGCCGCAGTCCAATCGTCTGGCAGCAAGACAGTCCCGGGCGCGATGCCGTTCACACGCACGTCCGGCGCGAGGACGCGGGCGAGGCTCCTCGTCATCTGCACGACACCGCCCTTCGTGAGCCCGTGGGGGATATAGCCCGGCCACGTTTCAAACGCGGCGAGATCCGCAATGTTGACGATCGCACCGCGCGTCTGCCTGAGATGCGGCGCCGCCGACTGCGCCAGGAAGAACGGCGCGCGGAGATTGAGCGCGAACATACGGTCCCACGCCGCCGCATCGACCTCGCCAAACGGCGTGCGCACCATGATCGCTGCGGAGTTGATCAGCACGTCCAGCTGCCCGAACGCATCCACGACCTGCCGCACCAGGGCGGCCGGCGCCTCGGGACTGGTGAGCTGCGCGCAGAACGCGCGGGAGCGGCCGCCGCTGCGTTCGATCTCCCGAACCACATCCGCGGCGCCTTCGGAGCTCTCATTGAAGTGCACCGCCACCGTGACACCGCGCTCGCCCAGTGCCAGCGCCAGCGCGCGACCCAAACGGCGACCGCCACCGGTGACCAACGCCACTCTGCCACGCAGTTCCATGACCGCTCACGCCACTCGGCGTGAACCGCGGGCGGCGATGCGCGCTTCCTGGTCCACCACCCACTGCCCCGGCACATGCATCATGCCCAAGGTGCGAGCGCCGTCCGTGGCACCGTGCCAATCACTGCCGCCGCTCCGAACGAGGCCGAGGTCCGCAGCCATGGTATCGAGCTGACGCGCATCGTCCCAACTGTGGCTCGGGTGCAGGACCTCGATGCCATCCAGGCCGTCGCGCTGCAATGCCGCCACGCGTTCGCGTGTGACGTGCGAGCCGGGATGTGCCAACACCGCCAGTCCGCCCGCGTTGTGAATGAGCAGCATCGCTTCCGCGGCCGCCAGACGCTCCTTCGGCACGAATGCCTTCCGGCCGTTGCCGAGGTATCGATTGAACGCCTCGTGCAAGTCCCCCGCCCAACCACCTGCGACCAGAGCCCGAGCCACGTGCGGACGCCCCACGGCGCCGCCGGCCGCTTCCTTCAGCACCGCATTCATGGTGACGGGCACGCCGAGCTCGTTGAGGCGGAGCACTATCCGCTCGGCCCGGCGGATGCGCATGTCTCGAATGCCCTCCAGACGACGCTCAAGCTCCGGACGATTCGACAAGTGCAGGCCGAGGATGTGTGTTTCCTGATCGCCACGCTCGCCCTCGACGGCGCTGAGTTCCACGCCGGCAACCACCCGCACTCCGAATTCCAGCCCCGCCGCAAACGCTTCGGTCAATCCCGCGAGCGTGTCGTGATCGGTGAGCGCAAGAACGGACAGGCCCGCCGCCTGCGCCGCCGCCACAACGTCGCGTGGAGCACGCGTACCGTCAGAGGCCGTTGAATGTGTGTGGAGGTCTACGAGCTGATCCTGGACCGCCGTTACCGCCACCACGTCGTTCACGACCGGTAGTCGGCCTCGGGCGACGTTTCTCCGGGCTGGGACGACGCGAAAAGGCGCGTGAGCTCCGACTCGGGCAGATCGGCCAACGAGTTCTCCCGCGAACGAGTCCCCACGGGAGAGTATCGTGTCACGCGCACGCTCCGCTTGCCAGCCGCATCCGACACGAATAGCACGGCGAATTCGTCGCGATCGTATTGGGTCACTCGGCCGGACGGAAACACGCTCCAGGTACGGCCGTCGATGATGATCGTGCGCGATGGCATGGAAGTCTCAGCGCAGCTCCACTTCGAGATAGACGCGGGAGGACTGGTGCGCCGCTCCCCGCGCGCCGCGATGCGCGCTTGTCAACGTGTCCTGGTCCGACGCTTCGAAGAACTCCACAAAGGCGCCCGGCAGCTGGTCTTCTTCATACAGCCAGTACCGGCAGCCGGCGTTGGCATAGTGGTCGCGTGACTCCCGGGCACGGACGCGAAAATCCTCGCGATCCCCCGAGGCGACGGCGGTGTGCCGCATCGATACCGCACGGGGCACCGTCAGAGCTCCGTTTCCGGATATGACTCGAGGCCCTTCTTGACCGTGGCCAGGAATTTGTCGGCGTCCGAGCCGTCGACGATGCGATGGTCGAACGACAGAGAGAAGTACGCGCAGGTCCGGATCGCGATCACATCGTCGCCGTCTGCGCCTGTGACCACTTTCGGCCGCTTCTCGATCGCGCCAAGTCCCAGTATCGCCGACGTGCCGGCGGGGATGATCGGGGTGCCGGCGATCGACCCGAACACGCCCGGGTTCGTGATGGTGAAGGTGGCGCCCTGCACTTCCTCCGGCTTGAGCCGTTTGGTGCGGGCCCGATCCGCGAGGTCGTTCACGGCACGCGTGATGCCAGCCAACGTGAGGTCCTCCGCATGACGGATGACCGGAACGATCAGCCCCCATTCGAGCGCGACCGCGATTCCCACGTTGTACTGCTTTCTATAGATGAGCTGCGAGCCTGTGTGCGCCGCATTGAGCACCGGGTGCTGCCTCAAGGCGCCCACAACCACGCGGATGATGAACGGCAGGTAGGTGAGCTTTTGTCCTGCCTGCTTTTCGAAGTCCGCGCGCGCTTTTTGGCGCAGTCGGGCGACACGGGTCAAGTCGATTTCGAAGAACGACGTGACGTGTGCGGCGTGACGCCGCGCGGCAACCATATGGTCGCTCGTCAGCTTCCGCATCTTGGACATCGGCTCAATCACGTCACCCGGCCACGCGTCCACCTGGACGGCCGCGGGCTCCACCCCGACCGGCGCATACATCGACGCTCCGGGCACCGCGGCGGCGCCTGACTCGATCAAGCCCACGATGTCGCGCTTGGTGACGCGACCCGCGAGGCCCGTGCCGCGCAGCGCACGCAATTCGATGCCGTGTTCGGCTGCGATTTTCCGGACCAACGGAGACGACTTTGTGCGGAGCCTGTCCTCGAGGGAGGTGCCGTTCCCGGCGTGACCGGCCGGAACAAGCCCCGACACAGCCGGCGGGCCGGCCCGAACCGCCGCCGGATGGGACGCTGCGACCGCTGTCGCCGGCGTCGCAACAGCCGGTGCGGCAACTACTGCACCGACTTCAGTCTCGAGCCGCGCGACCACCGTTGAAACGGGAACCGTCTGACCTTCGAGCACCAGAATCTCGGCCAGCGTGCCGGCGCTCAGCGCCGGAATCTCCGCATCAACCTTGTCCGTGGAAATCTCGAAGATCGGCTCGTCGCGCTTCACGACATCGCCGACTTTCTTCAGCCACTTGGACAGCGTTCCCTCCGCGATGGACTCACCCATCTGCGGCATCACAACGTCGACGCGAGCCACCAGGCCTCCTTCGCTAGCACGTTTCTCAGCTGACTTTCTTGCGTCCCGCGCGCAAACGGTACACCGACAACACCGGCAGGCCGATCAAACCGATCAACGCGCCCGGGAACAGGAACTCAAACGTATGACATGCCGGCAATCCGTCCGGCGCCCGACAGTTCTGCGCCACGCCCACAACCTTGGCGATCAGCACGGCAATCATGCCACCGCCGAAGAATCCGATCGGCGCCGTAAGGCAACCCACTCCAATATACGACCAAGCGCTGCCCGTCGGGGCAGCGCTCCCACTGTTGTCGGCGAACTTCATCCCGTACTCAGCTTCGAGTTGATGGCTAGTACGCAGCTTCCAGTTGATGGCGCGGCTCTTCGACGCGGTGCAGCAACACGAAAAACCGCTTCACGTTCCGATCCATGCGGCTCTCACCCATCTGGTCGGTGAGCACCTCGACGAACGTATAGTGCCCACCTTCGGCTTTGACGCTCAGCTGCATCACGCCGAGTGCGCCGGAGAACGTTCTCGACTGCGCCGCGGTCGCCGACGCCGTGAGGCCGACGGTGGGGAAAAACGCGTCGGCCCGCTCGAGCACGTCGTGCGAGGTCAGGCGCGATCGGAAAAAGTGTCTCATGGCGTGGGGGGTGCGGCTGGTCGTTCGTTGTAGACGTCCTGCATCCACTCCACCCGCTCCAACGGATGAATCGAGTCGCGGCGAAAACGAATGGCCACTGCCCATTGACCGCTGGTAACGTAGTTGAGCTTCCCGTAGTAGGTGCCCAACTCGGCACCCTTCGCAAAGCCGTCCCACGTGCTGATATTCTCGGCGTTGCTGGCGAAAATCTGCCCCTCACCGGTCTCGATAGGCTGGCGGCTATCGCGGTCGCGGATCACGATCTTGTAGAGAATGCCTTCGCGCGCTGGCGGAGGGGACGGATTGGCGACAATGCTGAATGCGTAGTTGGCGCTGATCAGCCGCAGTTCATGCAGGCGCGGTTCGCGCGGCCCGCACGCCGTCACCGAGCACAACAGGACCGCTATCACCACACGCATGCGCCAACTCCTGGGAGGCCGGTTGCCCGCCCGGGCTACGAGAGCTCCAGATGCGTGATCTGTTCTTCACCCATCAAGTGCCGGAGTGTGTTCTTCAGCTTCGTTTGCTGAATGAAAAGATCGTGCTCCGGCTCGAGCCCTGCAGCGGCCATCGGCGATTTGTAATAGAAGCTTAACCATTCCTGGATGCCCTTCATTCCCGCACGCATGGCGAAGTCGCTGAACAACGCGAGGTCCAACACGATCGGGGCAGCGAGAATCGAATCCCGGCACAGGAAGTTGACCTTTATCTGCATCGGGTACCCCATCCACCCGAAGATGTCGATGTTGTCCCAGCCTTCCTTGTTGTCGCCGCGCGGTGGGTAGAAGTTGATGCGCACCACGTGAGCAAAATCCTTGTAGAGCTGCGGGTAGCTCTCAGGCTGCAGGATCGTGTGGAGGACGCTGAGCTTGGACTCTTCCTTCGTCTTGAACGACGCAGGATCATCCAGCACCTCGCCATCACGGTTGCCCAGGATGTTCGTGGAGTACCAACCCTGGAGGCCCAGCATTCGCGCCTTGAGCCCGGGCGCGATGACGGTTTTCAGCCAGGTCTGACCGGTCTTGAAATCCTTGCCGGAAATCGGCACGCCTTTGTCCAACGCGAGTTGCTGGAGCGCCTGCGTATCCACGGCAAGATTCGGCGCGCCGTTGCAATACGGCACCCCTTCCATGATCGCTGCCCACGCATAGAGCATCGACGGTGCAATTGTCTCGTCGTTGCGCTCCATCGCGGCCTCGAAGGCTTCGATGGACGCGTGCGCGGGGCCCGGCTTGATGAAGATCTCGGTGGACGCGCACCACACGATGACCAAGCGGTCGCATTTGTTGTTCTTCTTGAAATCGCGCATGTCCTGCCGCAACTGCTCGGCCAGATCGCGCTTCGTTTTGCCCTTCTTGACGTTGGTGCCGTTGATGCGCGTGACGTACTTGTTCTCAAACACTGCCGGCATCGGCTTGATGGCCTTCAGAAACTTGGCGATCGGCTTGAGGTCACGTTCCTCCAGCACGCCTGCCTTCTTGGCGGCCGTATAGGCGTCGTCTGGAATCGGGTCCCACGCGCCAAAGACAAGGTCGTCCAACTCGGCCAGTGGCACGAATTCCTTGATGAGCGGCGCGCGGTTGCGCGTGCGCTCGCCCAGGCGAATCGTTGCCATCTGCGTGAGCGATCCGATCGGCGAACTGAGGCCACGCCGAATGCTCTCCACGCCAGCCATGAACGTTGTTGCCACGGCTCCAAGGCCGGGTGTCAAGATGCCAAGCCGGCCGGAAGTCTTTTTCGGCTTGGGCTGACGTGAGGAAGACGCTCGCTTTGGAGGCACCGCTCTTATTCTCCTGTGAGGGCCCGGCGCGCCGATTTGCCGCGACGCAACGATGGCCGATACCAAGGTCTGTAGTTTGCAGGCTCTGACTCATTCGTCGAGTCACCGGGCAATTTTTTTGTTCGACCGTAGACGTACATGATTCGCTGCA
>Ga0315281_10011782_pt1 | contig 11952 bp, 8 predicted proteins | sample YL17G07_0_MG_FD_204540 | JGI IMG/M metagenome (GOLD analysis project Ga0315281, IMG submission 204540) | Sediment microbial communities from Yellowstone Lake, YNP, Wyoming, USA - YL17G07_0 | ecosystem: Environmental > Aquatic > Freshwater > Lake > Sediment | place: USA: Wyoming | collected... | reverse complement strand
AGCGATATAAGCGTTGGCATCTTCTTTGGCTCGTGGTTTTTGTGGATAGCCCTGGGCGCTCTGCTTGTTTACAGGAAAAAGGATTTTGCCCAAAAGCTGCTCAGGAATATAGAGTTTCTATTCCTGTGTTATCTGCCGGCATTTGTTCTGCAGGTGATATTGATAATCAATGCCCGCTGGTTTGCAGACATTGCATCTTATGCACTTTTGTCGATAAAAGATATCCTAGTTTTGTCGATAGTCGTTAATGCCCCGGTCAGCATCCTTACCGGAATGCTTTTCCCGACCGCCTGCCGGTGGGTTCAACAGGATAAGGGACTGGCCGTTTCGCGTGTGTATATAATCGAGGCTGCAGGAAGTTTTCTTGGCGGACTGGGCGTAACCATACTTTTGGCCGGTCGTGCAGCTTTTGTACAAATATTTTTTATCCTCGCATTTATTGTTTCCTTGTCCGCATTTATGGCACACCTTGCCAAAAGTATAAGAGCAGCAGAACGGAATGTTGCAAAGACAATTATTACCTGTACAGTTTACTTTTTAATTCCGCTTTGTTTTTCGGTTTGCCTTATATTCAATGTCGATATACCCGTGATGCGTTATATGCAGACTGTAAAGTGGGCTAAACTTCTTCCAAAAGATTCGTTCATCGGCTCATTTCAAACTGCACAGGCCGAATATCTTTACGGCATCTACCATAATCAATGGGTTGCCGTTCGCCAGGGAAGCACGGTCGAGGCGATACCCGATGAAAGTGCGACCGGCCGAATAGCGGCAATCAATCTTTGCCAAAATCCTCAGGCCAAGAGGGTTCTTGTTGTCGGCTCAGGCCTTGGCCTGTGCTATGAATTTCTCAAGCTGCCGCAGATTGAACAGGTAACATGGTCGCATTTCGACAGTGAATATGTATTGCTTGTTGAGCGGTTTATACCGCCCGAATTTAAGATTTCCGATGAAAGATTAAATCGGTCGGCAGGTGATGTCCGCGGGCTGCTCGAAAAACAGAAAAAATATTACGACATAGTAATTCTAAATCTTCCAGAGGCAACCAGCTCTGTTCTGAACCGCTGTTACAGTCTCGAATTCTATCAACAGGTAAAAGAGTCTCTAAAAGTCGGCGGTGTGCTCGCAGTGCGAGTAACAGGCGGCGAAAACATTATGGGTACAGAGCTTGTAAATCTCGGCGCCTCGACGAAACTGACACTCGAAAAAGTATTCTCCAAACTCGTTCTCGCGCCCGGCGACGAAACCTGGTTCATCGCCTCTGATTCAAACAACCTTACCGGTCAGCCGGGAATTTTGCAGGACCGTTTTGCAAAAATAAATGGTTCAGGCAGGGTTTTTACTCCGCAGGGATTACTGTCCGTTTATCTGCCTGACCGTGCCAAGGCCGCATTGGAAAAATATTCAGCGGCGGATTTGCCCGTTGAGCTTTTAGTTAACCGTGATTCAAGGCCTCTTGCAAATTTATACAGTTTGCTTTTTGCCGCAAAGCAGTCCGGTGCACCGGTTGCAAAGCTCGTCAGGCAGCTCATCCTTGCAGGACCTGTTGTGTTTTTTCTGCCCCTTTTGGTTTTTGCGGTTTTGCGGGTTGTTTATATCTTCCGCACGCCCAAACAGGGGCCGGCGTCGAGCTTCGACAGTTCCTTTCTCGTTTTTTCGGCCGGCTGGGTCGGCATCGGTGTTGTAATTGTTCTGATGTATCTTTATCAAACCCGATTTGGTTCATTGTATCTGCATATCGGTATTATTTCGTCTGTGTTTATGGTGGGCTTAACCACCGGTGCATTATTAATTTTCTATTTCTGCACACCAGATACCGCCCGTCGCATACCAGCCGCCGGTGAAGTGCCGCTTATCCTTGTAATACTTGTAAATATTTTGCTTTTGGCGTTAATTGCCTTTTATCCCGACAACAGGTGGTCACATCCTGCCTTCGCAACAGCATTTATTATGTGCGGCATATGTCTGGGCTGTTATTTTCCGCTTGCTGCCCGGCTGCTTGCCAAGTCAGATTTTGAAGCGGGACAGGCGGGCAGCAAACTCGAAACCGCTGACCATATCGGCGCATGCGCAGGCGGCCTTGTAACAGGCCTTGCCCTTGTCCCTGTGCTGGGAATAAAGGTTACGTTGTTTGCATTTATTCTGCTTATTATGACAAATATTCCCGCAGCTATTGTCCGAATGGTAAGGCAGCAGATAGTTTGCACAGCAGATACAACAGCCCTTAGATTACGCAGGCTCGGGTATATCCTATTCGGTGTTAGTGCATCAATTGTTATTTGTTCAAATCTTCTCGTTGCCGCTGCGTCGAAACTCTCTCCGTCATTGCCCCAATACGCCGCCCAGTCACTCGCAGGCCAGTTACGGATCGAACCGGCATCAGCCGTTGTTTCCGAAGGTGGTAAAAAAACCAGCTACTACAAGGTCTGCAATACTGACGGAAAACCTGCCGGCTACATCTTCAGCTCCCAGGACCTTGCCCCAGAAATAACTGGCTTTGGCGGAAAGATGAATCTCGTTGTTTATGTGGATACCGCCGGAAAACTTATCAGCTTCCAGATATTACACTCCAACGAAACACCTTCCTACCTTGAGCTTCTAAAGGACTGGCGAAGGTTTCTTACCGGACACAAACTTTTCGAGGATAAACCCTTCGTCGATGTCCACGCAGTAACAGGCGCCACCGTAAGCTCCAAAGCCATTCTCGCGGCCCTTGAAATCTCAGGCAGAAGGTTCGCTGCTTATATCCTTACTGAAAAAACAAATACAAAATTCAAAATTCAGAATTCGCAATTTCCGCCGGATAGCCGGACACAATATTTAATCGGCGCTGTATTACTTACTCTGCTTGTCATTTACTTTGGCGGATTCTGGAGCAGACTTGCGGTACTTATATTCAACTTCGTTGTCGGCGGCATAATCCTAAACGCCCAGTATTCCAGTGAGCAGATTGCCGGCCTGCTGTCGCTCCAGATGCCTGCCCTCGGATTATCGCCGGCTTTCCTGTTGGCTCTCGGCGTGCCGCTTCTGGTCATCTTATTCGGCAATATCTATTGCGGCTATATATGCCCTTTGGGTGCCCTTCAGGAATTGTTCAGCTATATCATACCCGAAAGATTCAAACCACGCATACACCCCACAAAAATGAAAAAAGCAAGGTTTGTAAAGTATGTGGTTCTGTTTGTTTTGATAACCGCATTTTTTGTTTCAAGAAACCATACGGCTTTTACATCAGACCCGCTGGTTTCGATTTTCAATCGTCAATCGGCAGTTGAAAATTGGCTCTCCCCAATGGTTTTTATAATAGCCGCGTCCTTGATAGCCGCTCTTTTTTACACTCGATTCTGGTGCCGTTATTTATGCCCTGCCGGGGCGTTTCTGTCGCTCTTAAACGGCATAGTTATATTTAAGCACCTGCTCCCCTCGAAAAAATTCCACCGCTGCGAATTCGGTCTCACCTCAACCGACCGCCTCGACTGTATCTATTGTGACAGATGCCGCTATGCACTGGAGCGTAAGTTTGCAGAGGTACAGGAGCATAAAAAAATAGGAGTCCTTGTGCCTTTGGCTGTTATTTTAGCTGCAATCGTCGCATTAGTTTCTATCAGCGAAGTCTCACAGCTTGCCCCGCCTGACATTGCTTCTCCTGCTGCATCCGCCTCATTTTCCCCAAGTGCCGGCCAACCCAGAAATGTCGATTCAAAACGTGTTCAAACAATGATTGAGCAAAAGAAACTTTCCGACCGACAGGCCGAATTTTATAAAAAAATTGAAGACAGCAACTAAACGCCTGCACCTGCCGTTTGTAGGTGAAACTCCAATGTCATCCAATGTCATCCAAGGTCTTCCAAAGACATCCAAACGCACTCCAAAGCACTCCAAAGATACTCCAAAGTGTGTCCAAAGCACTCCAAAGTATGTCCAAAGACATCCAATTTCAGGTGTTGATTTTGTTTTAAGTTCATTCATATAAAAGAATTAAGAAAAAATTTTGACACAGATTTCACTGATTTTCACAGATTTTTTTTATTCTTCAAGACCGGTCGCTGACGCTCTCGGCTCTGTTATGCAAATTTTAAAGAGCGGGAGGCGCAGACAAATACCGCATAGACACATTCAATTGTCAAAGAACGGTCCTACCAAAGGGCAAGCACTAAGCTCGAATTACGAAATCCGAAACAAAACTCCTAAATCCCAAACAATATCAGGAGGCGCAGAAAAACTACGTCTCTCTATAAAGGGGCAAACCTGCGCGTTTGGTCGAAAAAAAACTCACCACGAAGGCACGAAGAACACGAAGAAAAATCATAACTCAATGTAAAATAAGGAGTTAAAAATGGTAGAAATTTTTTTATTTTTTTCGGATTTTGAGCTGGGATACCTGCGCATTTGGCTCAAAAATAGCGTACAGCGGATAGCGGATATAGGATGACACAGATTTTTTTGGCTGACTTTGTGCACTCGGCAAGCTCTGTCCTCAAAACAACCCATTCAGTAGGTTCAGGGCACGGTTTTTTCGTCTTTTGCCTAACTTTGGAGGTATTTTGCCAAAATACTTAACAAAAATCAAGAAAAAACATTTTTTTTGATTGTAAAAAATTGTGCAATCTGTAAAATACCTGTAAATTTTTTGGATTTCCTTGACAATTACTAGTCAAATGATTATAATTTAAAGTTAAAAGTAGTTTCTGCCGACCATATGATAAGATATAGTGAGAAACAGTTGTTGTGGATGACTCAATTGATAGGTTAAAAACAATCAAAAATGAACTTGCCCGTTTGGCAAATTCACGAAATGCGAGATGCACTGCCTGGAAACAAGACTGTCCAACGGAATGGCACCCAACAAAAGTTATCGACCCAAGAACCAAAGAGCCGTTTACCAACCCTGGCGCATGGGACTTTGTAGTAGAAATGTTGCTAAAACCAGAAACGGTATTAGAGGAAAAGGAGTTGGACAAACCTCGAGGTAAAAAGGGGTATGAGCTTAAAATTAAAACTGAATCTGGTGTTATATATATAAAATTACAATTCGGTCTTAAAGGTGGAACCATTATAGGTAGAAGTTTTCATTATTCATTTAAGGATACAATATATGGAGCCAAAGAACGAAAATAAAATTAAACGTGAAAATGATGTTATGACCTGCCCAGAGTGCGGGAGTGAGAGCATGTCTTCATCAATACAAGAGCATAAATTTACTTATGGTATATGTGATACAGCAGTCGAACTTTCTGCATCTGTACCCGTTAGAAAATGTGATAAATGTGGTTTCTGTTTCCTTGATAGCGAAGCTGATGATATTTGCCATGAGGTTGTATGCAAACATTTAGGCCTTATGTCCCCCAAACAAATAAAAGCATTAAGAGAACTTCACAATCTAAGCCAATCTCAATTTGCAGCTTTAACTGGCTTGGGAGAAGCTACCTTGTCTCGCTGGGAACGTGGTATCAATCTCCAAAATGAGGCTTATGATAATTATCTTTACTTGCTAGGATTTGAAAAAAACATAAAAAGAACACAGGAGCGAAAGAGTGGAGAAGGATCTAAGAAAATTTCTTTAGAAAAAATCCAAAAATCGTTTCCCCAATTGGAAGTAAACGAAGAACTTTTGGAAAAACAGAAAAGATTTGAGCTTCAATCGCACTAGTTGGATTAAAATATGTATATTGTAACTTTTTATTCATTTAAAGGTGGTGTCGGAAGAACTTTGGCACTTGCAAATGTCGGGTACGAGTTAGCAAATGCAGGTAAAAAAGTTTTATTGGTAGATTTTGATTTAGAAGCGCCGGGCATACATACTTTTAAAGATTTCTACAAAAAAGAACCTCATTTGGGATTGGTTGACTTGATAACAGATTACCTCCATACAAATAAGGCTCCAGATGTGCGTGAATATATTTTTGAAGTTCTTGGAATAGGGAAAAAAGATGGTAGGCTATGGATAATGTCTGCTGGGAAAAACGATAATGAATTCCAAATGAAATTGAGCCAAATAAACTGGGCTGAATTATACAAGGAAAAAAACGGTTATTTACTTTTCGAAGATTTGAAAGCTCAGTGGAAAAATTCATATAATTTTGATTACGTTCTAGTTGATTCTCGAACCGGCCATACCGATATCGGGGGTATTTGTACGAGACAATTACCAAATGCTGTTGTTATATTATTCTTTCCTAATGAACAAAATCTTAGCGGGCTTAAACCAATTGTATCTGCTATACGGAACGAAGATGAAAAAGAAAATAAACAAACCAAGTTATATTTTATAATGTCAAATGTTCCTGATTTAGACGATGAGGATAATATACTTGCAAACTTTGAGAACAGATTTAAGGAAGAACTTCGATTCCCATCTTTATCCACAATAATACATAGATATGAGAGTCTTTTGCTACTTGAACAATCTATATTTGCGGCAATAAAGCCTAAAAGCCGTTTAGCTAAAGAATATAGAAAGCTAACAGAGATAATAACTGAAGAAAACGTAGAGGATCGTGAGGGTGTTTTACGCAGACTAGACAAAATACATATACCCGAATTATTCGAAGATGACAAATTATTAAAAGAAGAGGAAAAGTTTATAGATCGGATTGTAGAAACTCACTCAAAAGACGGTGAATTATTATATCGTCTATCAAGATATCTAAAGGATTTAGGTCTTTCGAAAAAATCAGAAGTTTTGGTACAGAGGTCTATAGATTGCGAGTATAGTTCTCCAGAATCGTTTCTTGCACAAGCTGAAATCTACCAGAAGAAAAACGATAACGAAGAGGCATTATCAGTTATAAGGCAGGTATTCAGCTTTAAATTAAACCCTGAGCAAATAGGGCGAGCTGTCGATATTTTAAGGAGAATTAGCCCAAATGAACTCTTGAAATTTGTAGACACAACTGCATTTAAATCATTAAGTGCAAATGAATGCTCTTGGTTATCAGAGGAACTTAACTGGTGCAAACCAGGCTTACAGGTAATAGAAATACTACTTTCAAGACATCTAAAAAATGATTCTATTTCAAAAAGAATATATGAAAGCATAAAGGAACAATTAATTCTTTGCTTAATAGGATTGTCGAAGTTTGGTGAAGCTATTAACTTATTCGGTTCTTCCAGATTAAATCCAAGTGAACTTGATGGTATTGAAGATGCTTTTAATTATGGAATGGCAGAATGGGGTTTAAATAAAATCCCACCAAAAGACATGTTTGAAAGAGTGGTACAACTTGCGCAAAAAAAACATGAACCGTGCGCAAATTATTATCAATGTTTGGCTATTGCAAACTGGGCTATAGGAGATAACGAAAACGCTAACCAACATCTTTCTAAAGCTATGAATTTAATTTCTGAAGATCCTGATGCTACGTTTAGTTGTTGGAGATATTTGAATGTTACTCCATCTGAATTCAAAGACGATTGTAATTCTATCAAGAAACTAATTAATGGAGTAGAAATAGTTCCTCTGTTTTTTTAACTCTCCTTTGACCTTACCCCATTTATTGTACCACTACGAATTAGAATATCCAGCGTTAAATGATCCTGCCACCAGAGCAAATATCCCCCTAATCGCAAAGTGGAATTGGCGGTGTGGCAAGCCCCGCTACAAACGGCAGGTGCACCCCAACTAAACTCTAGCGCCGAAAATAATTGATAAGCCAGAAAACAATAGTCAACACAACCGACAATATAGCGCAGCTTGCGAGAGGTATATATATCCGCCAGTTTTTAGAGCCGAATTCCAAATCTCCAGGCAGCTTAAATAACCCTGCTTTGCCCAGTAGTATAAGCACCCCGCCCGCAATGATAATAAAAACCCCAATTGCGATTAACCACTTGCCGAGTTGTTGCAGACCCGTTTCCATCGTATTTCCTTCCGCTGTTGCGGTTAGTATTCGATAAATTTTTCAGCTCCTCCGGTTTTAATAATTTTGTACTCAGGTGAGGAAGGTATTAATATTGCTTCAACTTGCGGCATCGTTTCAATCAGCGCAAGGCCTTTTTCAGTGCCCATCACAGTAACCGCGGTAGACAATGCGTCAGCATTAACAGCATCAGGGGCGATGATTGTTACGCTCGATAAACCTCGGCTGCTGCAGCCGGTATTGGTGTCAATGATATGGCTGAATTTTTTCCCGCCTATGGTAACAAACCGCCGATAATCGCCGCTGGTTGCAATAGAAATATTGTTTAATTTTAAAACCAATAAAGGTTTGCTGGAATTCAAATCTCTCGCTTCTGCGGGGTCCTGCAATCCAATGAGCCAACAGTCTTTCCCCTGCGGAGGACAACCAAACAATCGAATGTTGCCGCCGGCATCGACCATTCCGCCAAGTGCACCGCACTTTTGCATTGCTTGAGCTGCCATATCAACCGCATATCCTTTTGCTATGCCGCCCAAATCGAGGCGCATCCCATCGACGGCAAAGTGCACAGTTCCATCGTTGCTGTCAAGTATGAGTTTCTCGTAGCCGACTCTGGAGCGTACATAGGCAATTTCGGAGGCAGCCGGGACGCAATTAGCTTCTCCTGCCTTATGCCACAGGTCAACCAAAGGGCCAACGGTAATGTCAAATGCGCCGCTGCTATCGCGACTGAATTCTACGCTTTTCTGTAAAACCTCAAAAAGCTGCCCACTTACCCTGACCTTTCCCTTGAAAGCATCTCGATTGACCATGCTTAATTCCGAATCGGACTTGTAATCACTCATTAAATTATCTATGGCTGCAAGCTGTGCAAAACCTGCCTCGATGCACCTTTGAGCCGTATTTGAATCAGCAGCGATGGCAACGATATGGGCAAATGTCCCCATAACCTGCCGAAATCCTCCGTCAAATTCTATTCGGCCTACAGGCACAACCAGCCTTTTGCCCCAAATGCAAGAAAGCAAAATTGCAGCCAAACATATAACGGCAACTATAGCGACCGAAATGCGGATATTTTCTTTTTTCACAAGGTCCCTTTCATATCAAGAACTCTGATAATTGATAATTGGTAAATAATCAATAGAAAATAATCCTGTATCAATTTATAATGCCGCTGTGAATAAAAATATTAACCGAGCAGATTAGGCATAATTTTTGCCGTTTATTGTGGTAATTGTCCGTTGAAGTCTCGTTGTAGTCCAACAGCGGAAGTTGGATTGGTTTTGATAAGGAAAATTTTAACCACTTTTTCAACAACCCCTGTGGCTCCTTGTATACATCATTCGCAGCCGCCATTATTAATAATGATCAATCGGTCGCGCCAATCCATACAATCCAATGGCTAAATAGCGTGTAAAATCGTAAAAATGGTAAATCCATAACGTCTTCAATATCAAGGACTTAAAAAATCCTCAAAAAATGCAAACATTTTATATGTACTCTACGCTTGAGGGCAATTTGATTGCAATAGGGCAGTTAAAAAACGAGAAGACGTTGCAAGTTCCAGAAGTTAAGGAACTTATGACATCACTGTCCAATATAACGGAGAGGGCGGGATTCGAACCCGCGGTGCGGTAAACCGCACACAGCCTTTCCAAGACTGCTCGATAAGCCGCTCTGACACCTCTCCGTAATTAGTCGTTAATTATTAGTATTTAGTTTGTGGTTTTTGGCCTCAAGATTTAACTGGAGATTTTCAACGCGCCGTTTCTTAAAAAAATCCTGTAATTGTTTAGTACACTCATCAGCAAGTACGCCTGGGGTAACTTCGAGGCGATGATTTAATCTGTCATCCTGCACTATATTATACAAACTTTTGCAGGCACCGGTCTTGGGGTCATCGCAGCCGTAAACTAATCTATCCATCCTTGCCAGGACAAGAGCGCCTGCACACATAGGACAGGGTTCGAGCGTAACATAAATCGTACACCCTTCCAGCCGCCAGCTTTCGAGGGCAGCAGCGGCCTGCGTCAATGCGATTATTTCCGCATGGGCGGTCGGGTCGTTAAGCTGTTCTCTCTGGTTGTACGCCTTTGCGATTATCTGATTCTCGTGAACGATGACCGCACCGATTGGCACATCGCCGTTTTCCTGGGCGACTTTAGCCTGCTCAATAGCGAGTTTCATAAACCTTTCATCATTACTGGATTCGTTCATCTTTAATAAGCCCAGAGAATCCTTAATTTTTGAATCGACAAGGAAAACCGTCGAGCAGTTGACCGCAGGTGAGCTGATAAGTCTTTTTCAAACACACCTCAATATATTTTTTTTCAACTGTTCTACTGTTCTAATGCTCACCTGCTCTATTTTTTTGCCTTCAGCAAAAAAATACCCCCAAGGGGAATCGAACCCCTGTTGCCGGGTTGAGAACCCGGCGTCCTGGGCCGCTAGACGATGGGGGCCAAATAAAAACAAAAGTTAAAAATAAAAAACCAAAACTGGCGGCGAGTGGAATCGAACCACTGACCCTGGGCTTATGAATCCCATGCTCTAACCAACTGAGCTACGCCGCCATAAAATTCTAAGTTGTGTAATCATAACACCTTTCTGAACATTTTGTCAAGCTCTTTGAAGCCTGACCCTGAGGCTGTCCCGCTTGTTGTTGGAATTCACGTGGTCGGGGACGGTTTTATAGTTTAGGCTATGGCCTCATTAGTGTCAACATTTCGCTTTAATATCGCGGCCAGCAGGTGCACCCGTCAAGAAAAGTCAGGGGAAATCTTTCGTGCGGAGCAGCCTACAATGTGGTAGAATAATTTTTAGCCTTGCAATCGTAGCTAAAAAGAAGCAAAATCCTGACACGGGAAGATAAAAATAAAGGGTTTATGTTATGAAAGCACAGTGTCCTCATTGTAAGTCAAAGTTCAGCGCGAGTGAGCAAAGCGTTGGTAAACAAGCAAAATGTCCCAAATGTGCCAAACCATTTACTATTGAACCATTTATAGAGCCACCTGCAGTTGTAGAATCCCCTGTAAGAAATGCTGTGCCGGCAGAGCCTCCCGCAAAAAAAGCAGAACCCGTAAAAACCACAGCAAAAAGTGCGGGGGCGGCAAAGGAAGAGAAACCTGAATCAAAAGCGTCATCAAAAATAGCATTATCGAGAACGGTATTCGTGTATTGCTGGATAGCCGTGCGGATTATTGCGGGGATTTTTAGCGTGTTAGGTCTGGTGCTGGCAATAAGAAAAGGTGCTAATTCGACTTTGATTGCGACTTTCGCTGCAGCAGATGTTTTTCTCGTATGCAGCGTGCTAATCGAGATGTTGTTGTTTTACAAGATGTGGGCTGCCATTCAGGATGACCAGGCATCCATTTCTCCCACCAAGGCAGTTGGGTTTTTATTCGTCCCTGTCTTCAATATCTACTGGGCATTGTACATGATCCCGGGATTTGCGGAAGATTACAACGCATTTATACAGCGGCGCTCAGTAAAGACCCGGGATTTGCCGATGGCGCTATTTCTGATTTACGCGTTTGCGTTCATACTGTCCGTAACTGTCCTGACGACTCCTATGATATGTGTATTTTCATTCTTTGGACTCATAAGCAGAGCTTTTATCGGCTATCCTAATTTATCGTGGATGCTTTTCTTTTTTGTATTCGCGGCAGGTATCGGTCATTTCATTACATATATATTGTTTGCGATAAAAACCTGTAACGCAATAAACGCTTTGCCGGAAAGAGAAAGCGTGTGAACAGTAGAGCAGTAGACCGCATTTGGGCATTTGTTTGTTTTACATCTACTGTTCACCTGTTCTACTGCTCAAATGCTCCATTTTTGCTCCTGCAAAAAATAGCCCCAAGGGGATTCGAACCCCTGTTGCCGGGTTGAAAACCCGGTGTCCTAGGCCGGCCTAGACGATGGGGCCAACCAAGTTATTCCTCTAAACTGATTGCTTCGACAGGGCAGGCATCAACACAAACACCGCAATCGATGCAGGCATCAGGTTCAACCTCGGCCTTGCCTTCAACCATGCTTATGGCCTCGCTTGGGCACTCTTCCACACAGGCTTCGCAGCCTGTGCATTTTTCCT
>Ga0315281_10011781_pt1 | contig 11952 bp, 11 predicted proteins | sample YL17G07_0_MG_FD_204540 | JGI IMG/M metagenome (GOLD analysis project Ga0315281, IMG submission 204540) | Sediment microbial communities from Yellowstone Lake, YNP, Wyoming, USA - YL17G07_0 | ecosystem: Environmental > Aquatic > Freshwater > Lake > Sediment | place: USA: Wyoming | collected... | reverse complement strand
CTTCAGGAACACCTGACATACCAGTTCCAGACACTGCCCCTTGCGCGCGCCCTTGCCGAGTTCGGTCTTGGCGGCCGCCATCGCTCGCTCGAACTGCTCGTGCTCCTTGCCCAGCAGCACTACGGTCACGGGCACCGGGGCCTCGGCGGCGTTCTGCTGTGCCTGCTTGTCGAGCATCTCGCGCAGGTCGGCCGGCAGCTTCAGCAGTTCCAGCGAGTCGCGCAGCTGCGTTGCCGACCACGGAAGCATCTTGGCCAGATCATCTACCGCGTAAGTGCGGTTGAGATCATGCACCAACTCCGCCAAGCGCCGCGGCACGGGCTGGCCGCGGAGGTAGTTCAACTGCAGCCCGCGGACCTTCGCCTCCTCGACGCCGATGTCCCAGACTTCGCAGGGCACTTCCTCAATGCCGAGTTCGCCCGCCGCCTTCCAGCGGTGATAGCCGTCCACCAGCAGGTAATGCCCCGCGTTCTCTGGGTCGGGCATGACCTTGAGTGGCTCCAGTATCCCCTTCTCCCGAATGCTCTCTACTAGCTTCGGATACGTCTCCGCGTCGAAGGCATTCGGGTTCCAGCGGTTGTCGCGAATGTGATCGCGTGGGATCATCTGCATGATGGCAACCTTTGCACGAGTAGTCGGTTCACCTCGACACTCTCCTCAGTCTCCCGCTCCAAGTCCCAGATGACAAGCCCCTCTTTCAGTGCCTCTTCGTATTCCATCCGCGCACCTCGGCTGGTCTGCCAGCCGGGCAGCAGCAGGATGGCATCGCACAGACGCAGCCACTCCAGATCCGTGCGCAGGAAGTCGGCATAGCAGCATTCGTCCTCCCACCCGGCCGTCATGGTGTGCGGACAGAAGGGAGTGTGCCCCAGCTTCAGCAGCAGCTTCCCGGTCTCGCTGGCGAGGCGGATGTTCTCGAGGCGCGTCTCTTCTTTGCCGTCGGCCGGTGTGTACGGGCCGCTGACGTAGACCTTCACTGCACCATCTCCCCGGCCAGGATGATGAACTCACGATTCGCCTCCCGTTTCTCCTTGGTGGCGACCGCGGTCATGTGCGAGTAGGCGATCTCGACGGCGTGCGCCGGCCGGAATTGCCCAATGGCTGCCTTCACGGTCTGCAGGTTCACCACCGCGTTGCCATAGGAGATCACCCAGAGCGGGTAGGCCTCGCACTGCGCGAGGAGGGAGACGAAGTAGTTTAGGCCGTCGCGCCCGGAGAAGGCACTCGGCTCGTGCCGCTCGCCCAGAATCTCGTCGATGATACGGTACTCCTCTTCGTAGGAGAGCGTGCCGCCATAGGGTGGGTCCAGGTACAGAATGTCGGCGCCTTCGCCCGCGCGAATGGTGGAGAGCGCGTCGCCCTTCATGGCCCTGCAGGATTGCGCACCGCGCGCCACCGCGCGGTTGATGTGCTTTGCCAAGTGCCTCAGCGCCGGCAAGGGATGACTGGCATTGGCCGTGATCGCGTGCTTGTAGGTCGCCTTGATGTCGTCCCAGCGCTCCTCCGCGAAGGGCCGATTGAACGCTCCCGGCGACGAGAACTTCGAGTGCGGCCGCATCCAATAGATATACTTGATCAGCAGCAAGCGCAGCAGGTGGCGCTTCATCTCTTCGGTGACCGTGTCCACCGCGGCGAAGGCATTGTCGAGGAACCTCGCCGTCGCCTCCGCGAAGCAGTCCGGCACATAGCTGCTTTCGATCAGGTGCCGATTGCCCTCGGCGGGCACGAACAGCCGGAGGATGTCGTCATCGCTCAGATGTACGCCATCGTTCTCGATGAGGGCTTTGCCGATGATCACGCTCCGCTCTGCGAGATCCCCGCACAGCACCTCGAAGCTGTGGGCCTTCGCGTACAGGCTGACGCTGCCGCCACCCATGAACGGGTCAACCAGGCGCAATGACGACCACGTCTCAGGCTGGTGTACTCGTGCGACCTCGCGGAAGATGCGCGGGCAGAGCTTGCGCTTCCCGCCGAAGTACGGGACCAGTGCTTCGAAGCCATGCCAAGGCATCACCGCGCCCCCGCTACTGGCTGATACAGATCGCACCGCGCGTCCTTGGTCTCCAAGGCCTTCAGCCATTCCGCCGGCAGCGCCTGGGCGGACCCATCCATCCGATGCCGCATGCACGTGGGGTGCATCACACCGTCCACGTGCACCTGCGGCCCGCGATGCTGGCACTCCCGACAGACCGTCTTGCGGTTACGATGCCTGCTCATCAGCGCCCACCTTCACACTCGGATCGCTTCCGCTGCCCACCCACACCAGGCCGCACAGAGCGTAGCCGGCGATATCCCGCAGCACCTCTCTCCAGGCTTCTTCCGTGGCTCCCCCGCCATCGAGAAATGTCTCGACGCGGTTGAGCTTATCCTCGAGGCGGACGAGCAGGCCCAGCAGCCCGCGCTTTCGCCAGCACTTGAGCGGATCGCCGCCTGCGTACGAGCGATTGCGACGGCTCACCAACTCGACCAATGCCCTGGTCTCGATCTCCACCAGGTTGTTGAACGCGTCTCTTCTCACGTCAGAACTCATGTCAGGCCGTCTCATTCTCGAACGCCGCTGTTAGCGATCTCTGCGCGGTGCGCTCCTGGATCTGAGGCAGGTACTCTTCGCAGATGTCGATGCCGACCCACCACCGGCCCAGGTCCTCAGCCACCTTCAGCGTGGTGCCGCTGCCGGCGAATGGATCGAGCACGATGGCCGGCCGGGTTGGCCAAGCCTGCAGAACGGACTCCGACCAGACGCGCTTCGTGGTCTTCCCGCTGGCGTCGCAGGCTGAGCACGGCTCGTCGTCAACGGCACCACTGCCGCCGCACTCCGGGCATTCGATCTGGACGATCTCGGCCCGCCCGTGGCACTCGCAGGTCGGCTGCCAGCCGATGGTCGCCATCCGGTAATACTCGATCTTGCCGAGCGTGGTGGAGTCGTCTCGCTCCTGGCCGCCGGGCGGCCGGCCCTTCTGCACGTAGTTGCCGTGGGAGCCGCCGGGGTACAGGACGGCCTGCCGTTCTGTCACTCGCTCCCAGGGAGCGCCGCAAGCAGCGCATACCTTGGGAGGCGATCCCGCCAGGATGCAGCGCCGCGGCAGCTCCGGTGGGAAGACCGCGAAGTGCGCTCCCATGTAGGGAATGGTGGCGAAGCGCCAGACACTGCGGAGATTCCGGCCGGCGGGGTGACAGTTCCGCTCCATGCCGCGCTCTCCGCGCTGCCACGAATGCTGATGCTCCGGTGCCCTCTCCTCGTTGTACTTGGTGGTGTCGGCCCACTTCTGCTGGACGCGCTGGAGGGAGGCTTCCTTATGCGGCTCGCGCACCGCGTCCGCGTCGTAGAAGTAACGCTCGGACTTGGTGAGCAGCAGAATGTACTCGTGAGACTCGGTGGGACGGTCCTTCACCGATTCCGGCATGCAGTTCGGCCGATCCCAGATGACCATCGCCCGCACCCACCATCCATCCGCCTGCAAAGCAATCGCGACGCGTGCCGGGACAAGCATGAGGTCTTTGGGCTTCACACCGGATGGGGTCGCCGAGGAGATGTAGCCGGGAGGCCGGCCCGTGCCATACGTCTCTAGCCACTTGCGGTGAATGGAGCTGCCATCGCTCTTCTGCCAGCCCTGGCCAGAGCCAGCGTAGGAGTCGCCCAGGTTCAGCCAAGCACATCCATCGGGACGCAGCACGCGCCTGATCTCGCGGAAGATCTCCACCAGGTGCGCCACGTACAGCTCGACGGTCGGCTCCAAGCCAAAGGCGCCGTACCAGGCGCCGCACTTGGCGCAGGTGGAGTCCTCTCGCCAACGTGCCGCCTTCAAGCGCTCGACGTTCTCCTCGCCAGCTTCACTGAAGGCCTCGCGGCTGGTTTGGGCACTCGACTGCTCGACGTAGTATCGCCGCGACTCCCACTCGTGCTCACATGCCGGATCGCCGCCCCACACCACCTCCTGCTGGCCCTCGTATCGACGCAGCCCAAGATAGGGAGGCGAAGTCACCACGCACTGGATGGAGTCCGCCTCCAGCTCGCGAAGCACGTGTATGCAATGTCCGATCCGAACTTCCCGCACCTATGGGCCTCCGCTGCCACTCTCGAACACCCCTACGAACGACCGCTGTGCGGGCCGCTTCCGGGTCTCGCGAGATACTATCTTGCCGGTGCTCACATCTTGGGTGTAGCCGTCCAACCTGGCATGGCACCAAGTGCAGAGGACGACGCCGTTGTCGTCTACCGCGCGGAGATCGGGGTACTTCAGGTACGGGAGCAGGTGATGCACCTCGACGTCATCGGTCCGGCCGCAGATGCGACAGCGATGACCATCCCTGGCGAGTACTCTCTCCCGCCACTGGCGCAACTCAGACCGGGTTCTGCCTTGCAGGTAGTTCGGTGTGCATCCTCCCCGCCAACCGGGTGAGTCTTTGCCGCGCCGGCCATACATCGGGTTAGCCCTGCCCGTCATCCGCACCGCCCGACCCTCGTCTGCACGCGCCCTCTCGGAAAGCAGCTTCCGGGTATCGACGGTGTGCCTCCGGCCCAGGAAGGGATTCACCACGCCTGGCGGACGCATGTAGTTGTCGTCGCCTTTCAGGTTCTGGCCCCTGGGACGCGTCGGGATTCCGTGTCTGCGGAGGGCTGAGTGCACCGTCTTGGCACTGCAGCCGACCGACCGAGCGATGTCATAGGTGCTCCGACCGCGCTCGATGTACTCGCGCTCCAATGCCGCGGCATCGCGCAGCAGGCTCATTTCAGCGCTGCTTGCTTCCACGTGTTCCACCGCGGCGGTGTATTGTCCGATCCGAACGTCTCCCACCAATCCCCAGACTCGACTCTCTTTGGATGACACTTCTTGCACAACGCTGATCGTTGAAGAGAAACAGCCCCGAGTGGCTAAGCCCGCCAGAGGCGGGCCGCCATGGCGGCTGAAAGCCTAGCCACCCGCGAAGGCCCGGGGCGCACCGCCTGGGATTCAGGCGGCGACCAGATTCACCGTGCTGCCCTGTCCGTTCTTGCTCACCTCGTAGCGATAGGGGAAAAGCTCCTTCAACTCGTCCATGTGCGTTACCACCAGCACCGTGGCGAACCGGTCGGAGATCCGCCCCAGGCAGTCGACGAACAGCGCCCGTCCCTGCGCATCGAGCGGGGCGCAGGTTTCATCGAGCACCAGCATCTCGCAGCGCGCGCCGGCGCGACTCGCCAGCAGCACCGAGAGCGCGATGCGTAACGCCAGATCGACTCGCATGGTCTCGCCGCCGGAGAAGTTCTCATAGGCGCGCTCGCCATGCTCATCCGCGATGACGATATCGAGCGTCTCCTGGATGGTCTTGGCTTTCGTCTCGCGCTGACTGCGCAGCGCCAGGGACATGCGGCCATCGCTGAGCACGGAGAGCACGTCGTTGGCGACGGCTTCCAGGTCAGGCACCGCCTGCTCGATCAGCAATGCCGGGATGCCGGACTTGCCGAAGGCCTGGGCGAGGATCTTGAGGAGGTTCAGGCGGCGCTCGCCGTCGCGCACCTGGACCGAGAGTTGCTCGACCTCCGCGACGGCATGTTCCGCCAGGCGCAGCCGTTCCTCCAGCGTACCGCGCTGCTGTCCGAGGGTCTGGAGCCTCGCTTGCAGGTTCGCGATGGCGGCTCGCGCCGTCTTCATCGTCTGCTCGGCCTGCGCCAGCAGTGCATCCCAATCACGGGCCGGGCCGAGTTCCTTCTCGAGTGCCGCCCGACGCTCAGCCGTCTGCTTCGCCTCTGCTGTCAGCCCACCAAGCTGACTCCGCACCTCGGTTAGCTGTGCTTCGGCCCGCTCGACCCGATGCAGCGATTCTTGCAGATCACGCAGCTTGCCGGCGGCCTGTTTCGCCTTGGCGTGCTCGGCGGAGTTGTAGCCGGCCTCCTTGCGCGCTGTGGCGATCTCACGCAGGCGCTTCTCTTCGGTCTGCGCGACGAGCTGCGATTCGAGTGCCACGAGTCGCTTGGCATCATCGGCTGCCGGGTCGTTCTCGAGTAGCTTGGAGAGCTCGGCCTCGACGCCCGGTAGCGCCGCCTTCGCCTTCAGCGCCGCGGCAATCAGCGGACATGTCGCGGCCATCTCGCTATCGGCGCAAGGCACGCGCTCCAGCGGCTCCGCCTGTGAGTTCAGGTCAGTGACGCGCTGGCGGAGGCTGCGCACCTGACGATCATGACTGGCACGCGCCTGCTCGATCCGCTCCTTCAGCGCGCGCACCGCTTGCTGGTGCTCAGCAGTCGCGGCACGCTTGCGCTGTTCGACGAGTTCGGCCTCATGCGCCAGCCGCTCGTCTTCCTGGCGCTTCGCTTCGAGCTCCTGGGAGTAGGTCTGGGCCTCCTCAGCGCGGCGGATGCCGTCAAGGAGGGCGGCCTTGCCGCTCACTGCCTTCTCGAGCTGAGACAGCCGTGTGGTAGCCTCGCCAGTGGCAGTCTTTGTCGTCTGTGCCCGCGCGGTAAGCTCGTCCAGTGCCTGACGGCGAGCACGATCGGCCTCCCGGTCGCGCAGGAGCGTTCCCTTTGCCTCCTGGGCCTGGGTCAGCTCGCCCTCCGTGGCGGCGATTTGGCGCGCCACGTCGCCGCGTGTGGCTTCGGTCTGGGCGATCTGCTCCCGCAACCCGTCCGCCTGGCAAGCGGCCGCGTGTTGCGCTTCAAGGCGCCTGTGGTCGGCCTCAACCTGGGCCGCCACGTCCCGGCCCAACTGCCTGGCCACGTCGGCGCGCCTATCCCAGGCGGCCAGGTCCAGTATCTCGGAGAGCACCTGCTTGCGCGCGGCCGGCTTCGCCTGCGAGAAGGCGGCGACGTTGCCCTGGTTTGCGCAGGCCGTCACCGTGAACAAGTCATCGGTCAGGTGAAGCGCCTGTTCGATGCGCCGCTGCGTCTCGGCCACGTTCTTGCCGTCCAGCACCATAGGCTCATGGCCATTGCGCATCTGCAGGGAGAGCAGCGTCGTACCCGCTCCCTTCCGGCTGCGCTGGCGGGACACCAGGTACATCTCCTCACCCAGCGCGAACTCGAACTCGACCCGACATGCCTGCTCGCCTTCGGTGATCACGCCATCCGACCCGCCTCGCGTGTGGCCGAAGAGGGCGAAGCGGACGGCATCAATGAGCGATGACTTGCCGCTGCCGTTGGGGCCGATCAGCGCCGCGAGCGTCACGCCATCGAAATCCACGGTATGCTCCCCGCGGTAGGAGAGGAAGTTGTGGAGCTTCAGTCTGACTGGTCTCATGCGACACCTCCCGCGACGACGGCCTGCTCCACCACCCGCGCCTCGGCGAGCAGAGCATCCGCCATGGGTTGCAGCTCGGGGCGCTGTTCGAGGTAGGCCTTGATCGCGTCCTCCAGGGCCATCTCCGAGGACACCGCGACCGCGCGGCGTCGCACCGTCTCGGCGCGCTGCGTCTCCACCTGGTACTCATGCACCCCGGCCGCTTCGAGTTCGCGCCGCAGGGCAGTGAAGTCCACGTCACTGGCCTGAGGGACGCGGACGCGCACGATCGCCCCGGCGAGTTCGTCCGGCGTCGGCATTACGGAGCCGTTGCCTAGGTCGATGGTGATGAAGCGGCGGTGGGGCGTGGCGATCTGCTCCACCTCGACGCTGCAGTCATCAGCAACGTCGAGCAGGCAGTAGCTCTTGTCCTCGGTCTCTTCCCCGAAGGACACGGCCTCGGGACTGCCCGAGTACCCGATCCATGGCGCGTCGCACAACACCTGAGCCCTGTGGATGTGACCCAGGCAGATCGCATCGAAGCCCAGGCCTGCGAGGTCGTTGACGTTCAGGGTCCACTCCCCGCCGAGCATCATGAGGCGGTTCATGCCGCCGGCCTGCGCCAGGTCGACCGAGAGGTGAGCGAGCAGAATGGCGGGGATGCCGGGGATCAGCTCCGCCGCCATGCCCTGCAGGCAGTCCATCATCTTCTGGCGGACTGCCTCGTTGAGCTGGCCGGGATCGAGCTTCCGGTACTCTTCCTCGGCAAGAAGGAGCTGCTTGTTGGGCCAGGACAGACATGCCAACTGCAGGGCGAGGTCGCGGCCGTCCAGCGTGGCGAGGTCCGTGGGCTCCACCGTCACGCCATCCGGCCCCTGCCACACGTTCAGCAGCGCCGGCCGGTCAATCACCAGCAACCCGGGCGTCTCTCGCACCAGGTCCAGCGCGTGTTTCTCGGCCGGAGACCGGGGTGCATCGTGGTTGCCCAACAGCAGCACCACTGGCACCCCGGCCTCCAATGCCGGCCGCAGCGCCTCCCGGAGTAGCCGCACCTCCGAGGGACTGGGCCGGCAGCCGTGAAACGCGTCGCCCGCGTGCAGCACCAGCTGCGCCCCGCGGTTCAGACCATCCTCGATGGTGAACCGGGCACAACGGTAGAAATCGATGAGCCGGGAGTTCAGGCCGGTGTCCGCGTCGATCCGGTTGCGCTGCGCAGACAGATGCCAATCGGCCGTGTGGATCGCTTTCACCGCGCCACCGCCTTCCGGGCCGGCCGATGCTTCTTCTGGCAGACATAGCAGTAGTTCGCGCCGCCGAAGGTCGCGCGACCACGTGTGCTCTGGCAGTAGGCGGTCACCGCGCCGGTCAGCGCCGCGCCGCAGTCGTCACACTGGACGGAGCCGGTGTCCTCAACTGGTTCAGGTCCGTCCGGTGTCGCAGGAGGCACGAGTTCGCCCGACGCCTCTGGCAGCTCGACGCCGGAATCCGCTGCGAGGACGTCAGGGCTCCCGACGTCTCCGAGGTCGATACCAGGCTCCGCCTCCACCGTGTCCGTCGCCTCCTCAGCGCGCTCCTCAGCATCGGCGAAGTCCGGCACGCTCGCGAGTTCGTCGACGACCTCGACCGGAGGGACACGCAGCAGCGGGCGCTCATCCTGCTCCGGCCCGAAGATCTCCAGCCCGCTAGAGATTGCCTTCTGCGCCAGCGCATGGCGCACGGCCGGGTCAGCGAAGTCAGGGGCGAGTTCGGTGCGCACCACGATGAAGGGCCGCGCCATCTCTTCGCGCGTGTAGGCCTGACGCAGATGGCAGATCGCGCGCACCAATCGCAGCAGAGCCTTCGTTTCGGCCAGGCCGTAGCGTTCGGAGGTGATCTGGTCCAGCCGGTCGTCCACGTAATCCTCGAAGTCGAACGGCTTGCCTTCCTCCTGCGCCTTCGCCAGCTTCTTCTTGCCCTCGCGCACAAGCTTGCGGCGCTGAGCGTCGAGGTTCCATTCGTAGCTGGCCTTCACGATGCGCCAGCCGGTGTCGGTTCTGACCGCGCCGATGTACTGGTAGGCGGTGTCGAAGCGCGAGGGACAATCGCCGCAGCGGGCGGCCTGCTGAGTCGCCTGAGCCATCTCGATGCAACGCTCGCAGGCATCGGGAGTGATGCGATGCGAGTTGCGGGGGTCGATGATCAGGCCCGCCGCGGAGGCAATCTTCAGCAGCCCCGGTTTCGAGGGCGCGACCAGCACCGGCAACAGATCACCAGTTCGTCTGTCCTTCGTCCACTTCGTGCCGGGCGCAGCATAGCAGTCGCCGCGATGCACGTCGGGATCGAGTCTGACCTCTACGGCCCGGAACCGCAGGTAGGGAGCCGCGGTATCGAGCCGCAGCACGGGGGAGAGGATGTTGTAGGCCTGGGGGTCATAGCTCGACAGGTCCAGGCCCGCGTCGTGTCCGCCTATGGCGGACGCTAAAGCGGTGCTCACTGCACAACCTCCACATTCCGCCGGAGGGCGTATGTCGTGAGTCGCCGCCTTGATTACTCTCACGCCTTCTGAGGCCCATCCGGCTTCAGAATCGGCCGACACAAGCGTGCGGGCCGTGACGTGATTCATCACTCGAAGCGGGAACACAATCAAGTCATGTGGCGAAGAAACTCGCCTTCGAACAGGCCGCGAACAGGCGGCATTACACGCCATGTCGCCTGATTGTGCATCAATGCCGACCATCACGTACTCTCCTGGCGATTACATACGGGAAGGCGAGGCGAAATGTCGGAAACTTCTGGGACGGGTGGGAACCCATGTCGGGATGACCCATCGATCAGCAAGCAGGACCCAGGGGGCCTGGGGCTGTATCTCATCCCAGGACCAGCAGTGTTGAACACGGTGCTAGTGTCTGTGGGAGGCGAAGAATGAGGCTGCGAGACTCTACGAAGAGCCGGACGGCGGAACGAGTCGGAGACCTTTCATCGCGCTTCCCACTGTACCTCGCGCGATTCAGGGAAGCGAATCGCTTCTCTGGGCCAAGCCTCCATTTCCACCTGCGCACTGTGGATCGGCTCCGACAGCATCGTGACGCAGCCAGCGCCCTCGGGGATGAGACATACCTCGAGATGCTCTATGCGACACTAGCTGCCTGGGGGCTTCATCGGATGGGCCCGGGCAATGCGAAGCTGCGGGATTTCAGCGAGTTCGCACTGAATGCTCGGACTATGTTCGAGCGTGCGGCAGCCTTCTACGGGCGGAGCATACTTGATCTGGATGATCCGAGCGCGCGAGATGTCGGCAGGCAGATCGGCAGGGTCATAGAGGCGCACAAGGGCGACGCCGGTCTCACGTTGGCTGAATCAGTGCTGGTGGCGAACAGCAAGGCACTACACCACTTCCTGCCCGACTTGGTACCTCCGGTCGACCGTGCGTACTCGCTGATGTTCTTCTTCCAGCGCACAGATGCTCCGGGATCGGCGGCCGAGACATTCGAGGTCATCTTCCCTTGGTTCGCAGCAGTCGCCAGGCAGAACGCACGGGGCATCCGCGACGCCGTCGCTTGCGCGGATCGGTCTGGAGGCGCCTGCCGATGGGACACGAGCCATGGCAAGGTGCTCGACAATGCGCTCATGGGGTGGATGCACGCTGACCGAGAAGCGGGGCTTTCGTAGGTCGCCCCCATGTCAGGGGCTCTTCGTGAGGGCTATGGTGTTCGGTAACGCCCACCGGCAGCGATCTACGAACCTGGGCCGCTAATCGGTACGAGCGGTCCCGACTTGGGCCGGTAGAACCGCAACCTGCTCCCACTCGGCATGACGATCACGATGCTATGCTCCACAACTTCACCGATCCCGGAACCCGCGGGTAAGAAACACACCAGCCCGTAGTCCCCACCCACCGGGAATCGCAGCCGTCCCCGATTCTGGTACAGCGCCGCCTCCGACCATCCCAGCGCCAGCGCATGGTCGCGGATCGCGTCCACCATGGCGACCGCCTCAGGCGAGACCGGTTCGGTGAAGGGCCAGTCCCCGTCAGCAGGGAAGAGATGCGCACGCGCCGGCGCTTGCTCTGACTGCGGCATCGGTTCCCAGTCCTGGACCCGTGGTGGCTGATAGGCCTTCGGATCGAGGGCCTCCACCGCGGCCACAAGCACGCCCTCTCCGAAGCGCGCCAGCGCCCAGGCATGAACGCCGTTGAAGCGCGTTCGCCACAGCTGGTACTGCTCGACCGATAGCCGTCCCGATCGGCGGAACTGCTGCGCCACCGCCATCCGGTGTCGAAGCCAGGCGTAGTACACGGGGTCGAGCCTCCGGTAACCGCACCGCTCGCAGATCTGGTCCTGGTCTGGTTCCGGCGTGGAGGTCTCCCAGGTGTCCAGTTCGGTGGAGACATAGAGCACGCTCGGCCGTGAGCCGTGGGGCGCTGACATTGCAGCGGCGGCTGTCGCGCTCATTCGCACACCGCCTCGCGCTCAAGGGTGCGCCTCTGCCGACGGAGTTGGCGTAGTGCCTCCCGGCGCTCGCTCGCCAGCCGCTCCTGCTCGTTCGCCTCCCACGCTTTCACGGTCCAGGCATAGTCGCAGAGCAGATTCGGATGAACCCAGAAGTGGCACGCCTCCGGGGGAGAGAAGAGAAGGCGTTCGTCCTGGCGCGTTTTTGCCAGCGCCAACTGCGCCACCCAGGACACGAAGTCCAGGAGCTGGTCGGCCAGCAGGCTCAGCTCGTAGGACCAGGTGTGTTGCCGTTCCGGCCAGGTAGGTGGGGCGGGCCATCCCATGCGGTT
>Ga0315281_10011780_pt1 | contig 11954 bp, 10 predicted proteins | sample YL17G07_0_MG_FD_204540 | JGI IMG/M metagenome (GOLD analysis project Ga0315281, IMG submission 204540) | Sediment microbial communities from Yellowstone Lake, YNP, Wyoming, USA - YL17G07_0 | ecosystem: Environmental > Aquatic > Freshwater > Lake > Sediment | place: USA: Wyoming | collected... | reverse complement strand
TATTCACAAGAGGCTCATCCCTTTGAGTGGACCAAGCACATCATTCGTCCGGGACAACTCAAACATTATTACGCTGATTTATGCAACTAGGTACTAGTCGCCACTAGTGTCGTAAGAAATCGGAATCCTGCCTTTTATCAAAGTGCGTTATATCACAGATAAAGAGATAGAAAAATTCGCCCTGAGCATCTGAGTTTTTTCAATATCAACACTGAAGAAGACTTGCAGAAAGCGAAAGATCCAGCGGAGGTCTTTTAAGGGGATAGTCCGATCCAACGCAAATTTGGAAGTAGCTTTTTCTCATTTAGGGTTGAAGGCAGCATTTGCCTTCAACCCTGAAATTGTTTATCTCCAAGTTAGCTCTTTGATAAGCCGGTTCTTAGAAGTATTTTGATTTTCTCATTCTGTTACCTGGAAAGCAAAGTGAAATACGGGTAGGTGTTCCCCAGGATGGTCTTCTAACGCGGTTAACTGTGGTATACGGAAATTATTGGTTCCGCTTATTTCTTCACCTTTATATATACCCGGGTACAAATCTATATAGTGCCAGCCTGTTTCTCCAGTCGCGGGTAGATAAACGGTAACATCTCCCTGGCTATTAAAACCGCAGGCATAGCCCACATAGGCATTATCGTAGACCAGATTATAAATGTTAGCAGTCTCCGTCCAGCCTACTCCTTTGAGGTGGATAGTTATTATTGTGCCATCCGGACCCGAGGAAGGCGAAATGGCAAACGCGGATGGGGTGATGGTGAAGGATGTCTCTGCCAGTTTGGTTCCTCCGGCTTGAACCTCAATTCGATGAGATCCGCCTAAATCGTCCAATGCTTTAAAGGGGAATGTAATGGTCCCATCATCACCTACGATAACTTTCCCGAGCGAAACTGAAGTTTCAGCCCATCCTTGACCAGATACCCGGCTGCCCCTGACAGTGAACCACACGAGATCCAGTTGCTTTCCTGCCGGTAACCCGCTGCCATAAAGGGTGACAGGTGTACCTACAGTACCCAGCGTGATATCTGTCCACAGGGCTGGTCCTGTAGTGGAGGGCTTCCCGATCCCTTCTTGCATGGGTAGACTTTGTTCTTGAGCCGGCGGTGGTGTTATCGGCGCACCATCAGTTATAGTGAATTCAAATGTCCATGAAGGTCGGTCAGGTTGTGGCGATTGCTGCATATTCATGTAAGGGAAGGTAGCTGAACCGTGGATAATTTGAATTATATGCTTACCGGGTGCTCCGGCGGCGGGAATAAAGAAATGTGCCTCGCCATCAGTGGTAACAGATGACATCCAGCCGGTAAACTTATTGTCATAAATAACAGTCCAGCTATTTTCTAGAGACCTCCAGCCAATACCCCGGGCATCGATGTTTATTGGCGTGCCAACGGGACCGCTGGTTGGAGAGATGGATACTTGCATATCCACGTTGAAGTTAGACTGATTCTGGACTTCATTTTGTTTTTCCACCAATATATTATGGCTGAACCCGAATCCGCTGGGAACTGTAAAGGTGGTCTGGAAATTGCCGTTGTAATCTGTCTTGACCTCGGTCAGAGGCTGCATGTCATTGGTGAAATCCCGGCCGGTATAGTTCCCGTCTGAGACCTTCCACGTACCACTAAAACCTTGCCAGACTAGTTCCAGCATTGTATTGGCCTCAAAACCTGCACCCGAAGCATTCACTGTAGCTCCAATGGGTGCATGAGTAGGACTCAATGAGAACTTGCCGATGTATTTGACAGTTGTCGGTGACGGCGACGCCATTGTTTGCGTTTGCCCCTGTCCAGAGACAGGTTGGCAAGCCGCAAAAACCAGACTGAGAGAAGCTAAAGCGACTAAAAAAATGATTGGTTTAACCTTGTTCAAAATGTTACCTCCTCCTATCTTCTAGAAACCTCCGCTGGATAGCTGACGAGAGGGAAGCAGCCCGTTCCCGTCAGGTGCATTACACCCCCGGCAAGCTGTGGGTGTAATGCACTCGAGAATAATTTTACTATCCTTTATGCCCCGCAGCTTGCCAGCGAGGCACTTGTGCCAGTTTTGCAAAAGGGTTCAACATCACATTGGTCAAGGGTGGGGTCAATGCCCCACCCGCGAAAATGAGCACCGCCCAAGCGTCAAAGTCGGGCAGTGCGCGTTTACTGAACCACGGTTAGCAAAGATGGCTGTACATTAAAATTATCAAATGTCCCGGTCCTTCCATCAACCGCCGTAGCAGTCGCTGTATATGTTATGGTGCCCGTGGGATAGCTATCAGGTATTATCCACGAGGTAGCCCAGAAATAATCTAGGGGGTTTGTGTTTGGATGGCCCCCATATCTAGCGGTGAAAGACTGTCCATCAGGTAAACTTACGGTGACGGAAGAGAGGGCTTTATCATCCATTGGCTTGCCAGTTACCGGGTCGTACACTCTGACGCGAAAAACTACCTGGTTGCCAGGCTTATAGACACTGTCCAAAACGCAGCTTGAGGCCGGTTTTACTGTACCACCGCTGCCGGTAACCATATCTGAGCTGAGGATAAGATTTTTGGCTACTTGAGTAGTAGCCGCAGGTGTTGATGGTGTGCTGGAGCCGGAACAAGCAGCAGTTACCACAGCAATGACTCCAATCAGTACCCCCGCCATGATTAATTTCCAGAATTTTTTTAGTTCCATGATATTTCTCCTTCCCCCTTTTTATTATTTTTTATATCCTTGTACCAAATTTTCACTCTGGTAACTGGTTTCGAAAACCTGTTATAACAGGCCGTCTAAAAACCTTCTCGCCGAAGGCTAATCACCAACTATTGATTGTCTCCGGCACCTTAAGCGTTATCCGTTGAAGCTGCCACCCCCTTTCAGCTAGTTTTGTTATCTCATTTACCCTTAGCGGGTACCTAGTTACCCGAGCGAGAAATACCCCTCAATGTTCGGATACCGATTGTTATTAATAATAGCCAGAAAAGACCGATGCAGGTGTAGATCACCGGAGTAATCCACTGTCGTACCGGCTTTAATCCCACCGATTCTGGTATATACTGAGATACCGGCCCCGAATATGTAGTCGTCTGAGTAATCTGGATATGCGGGTAGGTTCCATCCCCTCTAAAATGAGCGGTAAAGTCATACGTGCCATCCCACGTGGGCTGGTAGACAATAGAAGCTGTGCCGGTAATGTCAGTTTGGACTGTGCCTATATTAACCTGTTGCTGATTGAAAAAGTTGGCGGCCACATCAAATTCTACAGGTTCATTTATTAATGGCTTACCAGCGTCAGTTAATTGAGCCGAAACGGATATGCCTTGACTATCGCCCTGGCTAACCTGCTTAGTCATCAAGATTATTCTCGTCGTTCCTGAACTGGATGGAACAGCCGCCAACGCCCAACTTCCCAGCAAGACTGTCACGGCCAACGCTAGAAGCAGAGCTACTCCAATCAAGGAGATATTTCGAACATAATTCATAGTGCATCTCCTCCTTTAAGCTTGCTCTAAGCCGGAGGCAAGCTCAGGTTGCCGTTCGGATTTTTTCACTTCGACCTCTTCCATTTCATGTATCGACATCACCGGAAAAACCCGGAACACAAGCATCAAAATTAAAGGTATGGCGGCCAGGGCTCCTATGAGGATGGCCCACTCGATGAAGCTTCCGCTGTAAGATTGGGTTGGAACAGGAAACAACGCTTGTCTCAGAGCTGGAACAATAATGAGAAATCTTTTCAACCACATGCCCGAAACCACCAGCGCTGAGGCTACCACCAGACCGGTGACCGTCCTCGTTTTGGGGACAGCTACTATTAAAACTGGGATTATACCCCCGCCAATTACAAAGAACCAGAAAAGAGGCCCATAATTACCATAAAGCAGTGATGCCAAAACAGGGACTGAAGTCGTGTCTAAAGTGTATCCTTCTGTGAGAAGCTCGGAGAAGGCAAAATATAAGTACATTACACCAAGAACCAGCATTAAATAGCTTAAGTAACGGATCTGCTTTTCTCCGATGAAATTTTCCAGATGATAAGCTTTGCGAAAGCCTGCTACGACTAAAACAACCGCGGCAACGCCGGAGAATAAAGCGGCAACCACGAAGTAGGGGGCGAAAATTGTGCTATGCCAGCCGGGACGGGAGGTTACTGCAAAAAGCCAGGCCAAGACAGAATGCACTGATACCGCTAACGGGATAATGATTATGGACATTATCTTAATGCCCCAATTTAAATATTTTTCCTGCCGGGGCAGGCCTTGCCAGCCCAAAGATAAGACCGTATAAATCTTTTTACGCCATCGGCCAACTTTATCTCCCAGGGAATCGCGGCAAATTGCCAGGTCCGGAATGAGAGGAAGATAGAAAAAAAGTACGGTTGCCAGTAAATATGTCAGGATAGCTACGATATCCCATAGTATCGGTGAAGCGGGATTGGGCGATACAAAAAACCTCCAGATATGAGTTGGATGACCGAGGTCAATAATCGCAAATAGTGCTCCTATAATAAGAGTTACCAGCGCTGTAGCTTCGGCTAACCTCGTGATAGGAGCGCGCCAGGCTGAACCGGTGAGCCGCAGAATCGCCGATACCACTGCCCCTCCATAACTCATTCCGATAATGTCCACCAAACTAATGATGTATATGCCCCAGAAAACATCGTTGTTCATACCAGTTACCCCGAGGCCGTGTATTAACTGGTATATGTAAGCCCCGGCTCCCACCGCAACAAAGATTGCCAGGATTAAGGCAACTATGCGAAACCGCCGACCGCTGTGGACTATGGGACGGACCGCGGCCTCCTGAAGTTTGTCTCTGTCTTTGTAAACATTATCCATTGCGTCACGCCTCTAGAAGTTCAAATCCTGCCCGTGCCCGGGTATGTAGTAAACCCTTGGTTTGGTATTAAGCTCTTCTTTAAGCCTTACAGCATCATTGCTTTTGATTAAAGTGGAGAGCTTAAACGCTTCACGGCCGTTGGTGGCCAGGTCTGTTGCCAGATCACCGTAATATATGGCTTGCATCGGGCACCCGGTTACACAGGCAGGTAATTTCCCCACCCGGGTATCATGTATGCAGAAAACACACTTACCGACCGTGCCCCTGATCTGTGGTACCGGCCATTCGGGTGACGGTTTAGGCAGGGTATTCGGGACTGTAGGTGGGTCCTTAAAATTGAAATAACGTGCTGCATAGGGACAGGCGCCCATGCACAGTCGGCAGCCGATACAGATATTCTGATCAACGACGATGACCCCATCAGGAGTTTTGTACGTTGCGTGCACCGGGCAGACTCTAAGGCAAGGCGCATTCTCACATTGCATACACGGACGGGGTAAATAGTATTTCTGCCCCAGAGAGCCAGTAAGCTCGTAAACTTTGATCCATGTAATTCCTGGAGTCAGGTAGTGCTCCTTGCTGCAGGCTTCAGTGCAGTGTCCACAACCATCACAGCGCCGCAAATCGATGACCATGGCCCACTGGTGCTGGCTCAAGACTTCATTAGATGGAACGCTATTGTCTTTAGCTTGAACATCATTTTTAATGAAACCGAGCTTAGCGATAGAGCCCCCCGCAACGGCAGCTAACGTCGCCATACCCGCGAACTTGAGAAACTGCCGCCTATCCAGGCCCCTCGGGCTCTTGTTTTCAGCCTTAACAACTTTGTTATTTATACCTACCCCACCCTACTTTCTACTGCAAGTAATTCCGCTTGCGAACTCTTCCTACTTAGATTTGGTAGTTGTAAGCTGCACGTTCTATCGTAGCTGGAGCCATCTCTTTTGTTTATTATTTATACTAAATATTAAAGCAAGAAATGCTGTCTGAATGTCGGCAGGAGTCTGATTTTTTTGTAGGACTTCAGCGAATTCTACTGTCAGCGTTTGTCCTACAAACGAGTGATACTAGCGTTTCATGAGAAAGTTGAGAAGGCAAGAAGAGTTAAACCGAGGTTTAAATGGCTGTGCCTTTTATCCCAGTGGAAGCTGGCGTCTAATCTGTGGCCGTTTCTAGTCTATCAGGCTGTTGCTTATGGCATAGCGGGTTAATTCAGAACTGTTCTTCATTTTCATTTTCTGCAAGATACGTGATCGATAAGTGCTAATGGTCTTGACGCTCAGTAATAGCTCCTTGGCAATCTCCGTAATCGCTCTCCCCGAGGCGATCAGGCACATGACTTGATACTCACGATGAGACAAAATTTCATGGGGTAGTTGTTCAGCCTTGTGTTGTAAGATAGAGGCTAGTTTCTCTCCCAGAGAAGCGCTGACATACTTTCCACCAGTCGACACCTTCTGAATGGCTGCCACCAATTCCTCCGGTGCGCTCTCCTTTGTCAAGTATCCCGAGGCACCTGTTCTTAAGGCCCGTACGGCGTACTGTTCCTCTGGATGCATGCTCAGCATTAGAACAGGAAGCCTCGGCTTTTCACGTATCAATTGAGCCAAGACATCAATGCCATTCCTGCCGGGCATGGAAATATCTAACAGAACCACATCGTAGTTGCCCGCCCTCACCTTGCTCAGCACTTCCAGCCCATCGCTAGCTTCATCGGCTACAACCATATCGGAGGCCTCGGCAATTGTCTGCTTCAGTCCCCGTCGAAAAACTGGATGGTCATCGGCTATTAATATTTTCAGCATTGGGATCCTCCCCGTTCTTAAACGGAAGGCTTACAGTGTTCGCAACCAACCCCTTTTCCTTCAAAGAAGGTGGGCGCATTGCATTACACTACTGTAAAAGGGGGGCGGACATCGCCCTTTCGCCTCGATAAAGCTACTTGCTGGTTTCGCCTTGGCTACCAGCTGGGTTGCCGTTTAATCAGTGTCGAGGAACACCGCCAAGTTGCCCAAAGCAATGTCCGCCGCGGGAACTCAAAATGTCCATCAAGCAAAGGCCTGCTATCTATCAGGATATCGACGGAGCAAATCATATTCCGCCAGGCATTGATATATCCAGTATCACCACTTCAGGATTCAGTTTGCGCATCAACTTTTTGGCCTCGAACTGGTCTTATGCCTGGCCGGTGATTTAAACCTGAGTAACTTCGGAAAGCATAGCTTTTAATCTTTCCTATATGATTGGCGAATGGTCCACAATGAGGACTTTCCCGGTTCCCCCTTCTCTCAGGTGGCTCAGCCACCGGTCATCTTCTTAATCTAGAACAATGAATGCTGTCTGAATATCGGCGGGGGTCTGATTTTTTTGTAGGACTTGGGCCAAACGAGCTGTCAGTGTTTGTCCTATAAACGAGTGACCATAGCACCACTAGTGGCGTAAGAAAGTTGAGAAGGCCAGAAGGGTTGAACCGAGGTTTAAATGGCTGTGGCTTTTATCCCAGTGCAAGCTGGCGTCGAATCTGCAGCCCGTTTCTAGTCTATCAGGCTCTTACTTATGGCATAGCGTGTTAATTCAGCATTGTTCTTCATTTTCATTTTCTGCAAGATACGTGATCGATAGGTGCTAATGGTCTTAACGCTCAGTGATAGCTCCTTGGCAATCTCTGAAACTGTTTTCCCCGAGGCAATCATACACATGACTCTATACTCACGATCGGACAGCTTTTCATGGGGTAGCTGCTCGGCATTTTCCTGCACGACGGAAGCTAATTTCTCGGCCAGGGAAGAACTGACATACTTTCCACCTGCCGACACTTTGCGAATGGCTGCCACCAATTCCTCCGGTGCGCTCTCCTTTGTCAAGTATCCCGAGGCACCAGCTCTTAAGGCGCGCACAGCATATTGTTCCTCTGGATGCATGCTTAACATCAGAATACGAAGTCCAGGTTTTTCATTTTTCAGTTCGCTCAACACATCAATACCAGTTTTTCCGGGCATGGAAATATCTAACAGAACCACATCGTAGTTGTCCGCCCTCACCTTGCTCAGCACTTCCAGCCCATCGCTAGCTTCATCGGCTACAACCATATCGGAGGCCTCGGCAATTATCTGCTTCAATCCCCGTCGAAAAACTGGATGGTCATCGGCAATTAGTATTGTCAGCATTGAGATTCTCCATGTTCCGAAGCGGAATACTTACTATAATTGTGGTACCCATACCTGGCGTACCACTGATCTTGACTTCACCTCCCCAAGACATAGCGCGTTCCTTCATACCTATTAGCCCAAATGCTTTCGGATCAGAAAGCTGCCTTTTCTCAATTCCTTTGCCATTATCTCTGATTCTAAGTACAATTCTACTTGGTTCTTCTTTTAAGGTTACTTTAACCTTGGTCGCATTGGCATGACGAACGACATTCGTCAGCGCTTCCTGGCAGATGCGGAAAATCGCCGTAGAACGATCCCGGTCGAGTGTGATATCTTTAGGGCTTGCCTTGAACTCAAATCCGATTTCGGTGTGCTTTTGTAATTCTTGTGCCTGCCATTCAAGCGCTGCTACAAGACCAAGGTCATCTAATATCCCTGGTCTCAATTCACCAGAAATTCTCTTCACCGTTTGTATGGCCTTATCAATTAGTTCATACATTGTTCTCGACTTCTGTGCGAGCGACCCTTCAACTTTGGGAAGTCTCTTAGCCATCCAAGACATGTCCATCTTTAGTGCTGTCAATAGTTGTCCTAGTTCATCATGAATCTCGCGTGCCGCGTTTGTTCTCTCTTCCTCTCTGACTGATTCCAGATACCGCGAAAGCTCACGTAACTGCTCACTTGAAGTTTTCAGTTGCTCTTCAACCTCTTTGCGGTCAGTGATATCGCTAATCATGTGAAAGAATATTCTTCCACCATCGGCTGTCAAGCCCCTGGTTGGATAAATTGCTGACCTGATCCAGTGTCCTGAAACTGCATCAAATATCTCCCGTTCAACAGCTTGATTTATTTTTACTGCTTCCTCCAGTGGACAGGCATCTATGGGTTTGTCACGCCCGTGTATTACAGTTGGACAGTACTTGCCAATAATGTCTTCAGGAGCCACACCTAGCTGGGCTCGCACGGCACTGTTCGCCTGCAGAATGTAGTGGTTTTCATCTACCAGCATCACATAGAAAGGGAAGGCGTCCAAGACATCCGAGATTTCCAGTCGAATGTCGGTGATGTTAGATTCCTTCTTCAGAGAGACTTTCTGACGCTTTTGCAAGCCCGCCGTGCGGCGAGATATTCCTGCTTCAGCAGGTTGTGTCTTTGCGTCGTGCCCCATGGTATCTCTCCCCGACCCAACCCATAGTATCTGAAATAATTATACATCTACAGCGCAACTACGTCGGTTCCCAAAACGAGAAGCAGATTTCAACAGCCTGCCAAGGTAGATTCTGACCCATTTGTAGGACAAACACTGGCAGGATAATGCGCTAGAGTCCCACAAAAGAATCAGACTCCCACCGATATTCAGACAGTATTTATTGTTCTAGATTAGGAAGATGACCGGTGGCTGAGCCACCTGAGAGAAGGGGGAACCAAGAAAGTCCTCATTGTAGACAATTCGGCTGCCGTACGGGAAATATTAAAAGCCCTACTTTCCGCAGTTGCAGAGATCGAAAATATTGGCCGAGCGAAAGACAAACCGGAAGTCACGGAGTTGTTACACAAGCTGAATCACGAGATTTTGGTATTGGCCATGCAAATGCCTGGCGGAAGTGGCAGGGACTTACTTCGCAAAATAAAAAGGAGGTGAACTAATGTGACGAGGATTAGAAGTAATCTATTTAGATGACAATCTCGAATACATCGAAAGAATATAGAAAGGAGAACGCAAGAAATGCGTAGCTTTAAGTTTCTGACCGTAATCGTAACTCTAGCCGCAGTCCTGACATTGGTAGCCATTCCAGTAGCGGCCCTAGCCCAGGTGGGCCCGTGGGCACCCACTGCTCCCATGCCTGTTGCGGTGGACTACCATAGTGCCACACTTTTGACTAATGGTAAAGTGCTCGTTGCCGGCGGCTTCATCGGGTTCGTCCCACCCTTCGATATCGCCGCCTCCGAACTTTACGACCCGAGTACCGGGACCTGGACAGCCACTGGAAACTTGACCGATGGTCGTGCGGCACACACCGCGACGTTGCTCCCGGATGGGAAGGTCCTGGTCGCGGGCGGAGCCGGCGCCTTCTTCAGTCTGCTTGCCTCGTCTGAGCTCTACGACCCCTCAACTGGCATATGGAGCTATACCACCGGCAACATGAGTGAAGCTCGCATCGACCACACGGCCATACTGCTCCCGAACGGGAAGGTGTTAGTCGTTGGTGGTACAACCAACACCGGGCGCACCAACACCGCCGAGCTCTACGACCCCAGCAGTGGAACATGGAGCTATACTACCGGCAACATGAGTGTAGCACGTTCGGACGTGACTTTGACGCTGCTGAATAACGGGAAGGTACTGGTAGCTGGCGGCGCCACTGGCGCCGGAGAGGGAGGCACATCACTTAATAGTGCCGAGCTTTACGACCCCAGCACCGGGACATTCAGCCTGACCGGCAACATGACCGGTGCCCGCGCCGATCACTCAGCAGCACTCCTCAATGACGGCAGGGTACTGGTGGCTGGTGGACGGCTGGATGATACCAGTCTTGCCGGTTTCCATTATCTTAACACCGCTGAGATCTACGACCCCGTAACCGGGACGTGGAGCCCGACGGGCAGCATGGCCACTCCTCGCGGCGAGAACCATGATGCGACTGTAGTGCTCAAGAATGGCACAGTCCTCATCACCGGTGGCTATTCTGCGCCTGACGTCCCGCTCTCAAGCGCTGAAATTTACAATCCGCATTCCGGAAAGTGGACACGGGCTGGTGAGATGTCAGTAGCCCGCGCTGGCCACACAGCGACCCTGCTGCCGGACCAGATTCGAGTCCTTGTGGCAGGCGGCGGCAGCAACGGCGTCCAGACAACTAGCGCTGACCTCTTCCGACCTTGACCTCAGTGAGTAGTTGAGGTTGGTGATTATGAGAGAGGCTTGGGTGTAGGGAAATGAAGAGGGGAGCACATTTATGGTGCTCCCCTCTTAACCCTATGGACGCAATCAACTGAAAGAAGGAGGACAACACAAATGAAATTTTTGGTAATCGTCACTCAGAGACAAGCGCCACCACCCGAAATAATGCCAGTTCTTGTTGACGCAACAGCACAATGGACAGCATCGGCAAAGAAAGGCGGTAAATTCGATGTCATCTATTCTATCGCCGGCCAGCCCGGGGGACTCGGTATTGTAAACGTGAACAGTCTCGAGGAGCTGAACGAGCTTGTATCGGGGCACCCCATGACTCCCTTTGCCAATGTCCAGACCCTGCCCTTGTCAGACATTGACCACGGACTGAAAACACTCCGTGAGCAAGTGAAGAAGATGAGTGGTCAGACGGGCCCCAAATAGCCTAGGCACTGGGTGCTACGCCCCAATGGTTGAAAGAGTTGTCAGTTTGACACTCCATGGGGTGGGGTGCTGCGGGTGTTATGACTAACAGTGCCGACCTCTTCCGACCTTGACCTCAGTGAGTAGTTGAGGTTGGTGATCATAAGAGAGGCTTGGGTATAGGGAAATAAAGAGGGGAGCACTATCAGAGTGCTCCCCTCCAAAGCCTATGGACGCAATCAACTGAAAGAAGAGGGACAACACAAATGAAACAAAGAGCAATTACTAGTCTGGTAATAGGCATGATGCTGGTGGCAGTCATGGTGGCATCAGGCACAGTTTTCCCACAGAAATCTGCCGCCGTGACCACCGCTTTGCCTGCGGTTCAGCTATTCCACGGTCCGCGAGTACCGTTGAAGGAAGGAACTTCCACCAACTGGGCTGGTTACGCAGTGGAGACTAGCCTGAGCTCACCTCAGAGCCAGGCAGTTAGCGATGTTCGGGGGCAATGGGTAATACCCTCGGTTAGCCCCAGCGCCAGCAACACTTATTCCTCAGCTTGGGTCGGCATAGATGGGTACGCCGACACCACGGTGGAGCAAATTGGGACTGAGCAGGATTATATCAACGGTCAGCCGAGGTACTATGCCTGGTACGAGATGTATCCGAAGCTAAGTCGGCTCATCAGGT
>Ga0315281_10011779_pt1 | contig 11955 bp, 11 predicted proteins | sample YL17G07_0_MG_FD_204540 | JGI IMG/M metagenome (GOLD analysis project Ga0315281, IMG submission 204540) | Sediment microbial communities from Yellowstone Lake, YNP, Wyoming, USA - YL17G07_0 | ecosystem: Environmental > Aquatic > Freshwater > Lake > Sediment | place: USA: Wyoming | collected... | reverse complement strand
CCTGGTCTTCATAAGGGTCAGATAAAGGTCATCTTTGCTCTTGAAATATAAATAGAGACCTCCCACGCTGATATGAGCCCTCCTCGCGATCTTCCTCATGCTTGTCCCCTTGTAGCCGTATTTGGAAAATATCTTTATGGCTTCAGTAAGGATTCTCTTTTTTGAGTCTATGCCTGAACGTCTGTTCATGTGAACCTATGTTCAGTATAAATGAATGCCATTCTCATGTCAATAGAAAATCTTATGTGATTTATGCTCATCGAGCAGATTACCAATCAATCCGCTCATTAACAAGAAGGGATTGGGGGGTTAGAATTATTTAACGCTGAGAATTTTGTTTTCCTCTTCGAGGAGGACTATTGTAGGCTTGAATGCTTTCAGCTTGCTGTCTTCAACATAGCCGTAACAGAAAATGATAACCCTGTCTCCAACAACACCTTTCCGTGCGGTAGGACCATTCAGACAGACCTCTCCACTTTTACCCGGAATAACATAGGTTTCAAACCTCTCCCCGTTGTTGAGGTTGCTCACCATAATTTGTTCATAGGGAAGTATTCCTGCCTTTTTCAGAATCTCTCCATCAAGTGTGAGACTACCTTCATATGAGAGGTTGGACTCTGTAACAGTCGCCATATGTATCTTTGCCCTAAGTATGCATCTTAACATAACAAAATCCTTAGTCTAAAATTAAAGAAGTAACCATCGATAAAGTTATTATGCAGTTTATTATAAAGCAAATTCAAGCCGTGGGCTTTCAGCTCATCAAGGAAGTATTGGAGATGTTTTTGATGAATTTATAGAAAAAACGAGGATTTTGATATAGAATAAAATGAAATCGATGGGGTGATTTGTAGGTGAAAACTACAGCAAGAAGATTTATAGGTAAAGTACTTCCTGATGGTCATCTTTCACTACCTGAAGATGCTGCAAAGGAGATAGGAAAAATCTTTGATGTAGTGTTAATGCCCATAGAAGAACTGGATATATACAGCTATGCTGAGACCCTGGCAAAAGAAAAAGGGGTTGCAGACTTAACGGAGGAAGATATTGAAAGGATTATCCATGAGTCACGGGGTATCCGTTGAAAAGAGTTGTAAAAAGCCCCGAGAGTTTCTTATAAAAGAAGGTTTCTTATCGGAAAGTGAAAACTGATGAAAAATGAAAGGAGATAATCTTCCAACAGATCTTTACTGGCGGGGAAAGAGGACATAGGAATGAACAAAGAAGAAAGTCAAGACTTTGGCTTTCAGCCTGCTGAAGTAGAGATTCCTAAACAGGAGGAGTTTTATAAGCTCCCGAGGCGGTTTGGGAGCGTGCCTGTTGATGAGGCTCCTCTTGGATGGGAAACAGTTGTTAAACCTGCTGAAGCCAAGGTCACAAAGTTTGAGAATGTCTATCCGAGAATTTCACTCCCCTTTCAGGAAGTTGAGAGGGTTTCTTTTGGATACCCTGATTTGGCGCTTGATCCGAACAAACATCATCCTGACTTATTTCCCAAAGGTGCTAACAGACTTTTCTTTGGAGACAACCTCCATATTATGAGGCAGTTACCTTCAAACTCCATTGACTTGATTTACATAGACCCGCCTTTTTTCTCTGGCAGAAATTACAACATCCTTTTCGGCGACAAAAACGAAGTTCGTTCTTTCACGGATATCTGGGAAGGCGGCATGCCCGGTTATCTCATATGGCTTAATGCAAGGCTCTATGAGATGAAACGGCTTCTTAAGCCGACAGGCTCAATCTATGTCCACCTTGACTGGCATGCAGGACACTATGTAAAAGTTGAATTAGACAAAATTTTTGGCTATGCCATGAAACCAGATGAACCAGGGTTTAAAAACGAAATAATGTGGTGTTATTCAATAGGGGGAAAGTCAAAAAAGATTTTCGCAAGAAAACATGATGTAATCTTATGGTACACAAAAAGCAACAAATATACTTTTAATCATGATGACCCTAATATCAGAGTCCCCAAAAAACCAAATAGTCATATGCGAGTATTTGTTGATGAAGAAGGCGTTGAATGGCAGGAGAAAACCGATAAAAAAACCGGAAAGGTTTACAGATATCCATTAGATAAAATTCCTGAAGATTACTGGACTGATATTGAACAATTAAATAGAGAAGATGCAGAACGAATTGGCTATCCTACCCAGAAACCTGAAAAACTCCTTGAACGTATTATAAAGGCCAGCAGTAATGAAGGTGATGTTGTAGCAGACTTTTTCTGCGGTGGAGGAACAACATTAGCGGTTGCACAAAGGCTTAATTGCCGGTGGATTGGTGCTGACCAGTCGAGGATTGCAGTTGCTATTACAGCCGATAGAATCACTCGGCTTGTGGAGGAAAAAATTGGCAAGGTCTTTCCTGTGCCTGATTTTACCATTGAACACTGGGGAATCTATGAGGTGCCGGGGCTTGGGAGTCTGAAGCCCGAACAGTTCAGGGAGTTTGTGATAAAGGCTTATAATGGCAAAGTGGACAACACCGGAAGCAAATACATTCACGGGATTAAAGGCGGAGTGCCTATCTATGTGGGAAGTCCTGACTATACATCAAAGGTTGATAAGGACGAGGTCGTTGAATTTGCAAAGGCAATCCTGACTGAGAGAAAAAGAAACCACGGGATTATGCTTGCATGGAATTTCTCAAGGCTTGCAAAACAGGCAGCCGAAAAGCTTGCAGCAAGGGAGAATGTGAGGCTTGATTTCGTAAGGCTTGAGATGGTGAATATAGAGTCGCCTGAATTCAGAAAGCATGTGGCGGAAAAGCATCCAGACTATGATAATCTCTTAACTTTTGTTCAGCCGCCAGAGATAAGGGTCGGCATAAAACGCCTTGCGCCGCTCACCTATCAATTTGATGTGGCTGAATCCCTCAGCCTCAACCCTGAAGGCAAGATAATCAATGTCCAGTGGGACTTTGATTACAGAAACCGCTTTAGTTCAACTCCTGGCTATTCCTTTATAAGAGGAAAGAATAAAGAGCCTGTTCTTGCAGTTTCCTTTAAATTTGAAAAAGCAGGCAAAAAGAAAATCGCCTGCCGTGTTCAGGATGACCAGGGTGGTGAAAGCACTTGGATTGATGAGTTAGAGGTGAGGTAGAACATGCTAATTCAGAAAATAACAATAGACAACTTTCGCTCCATAAATCACATCGAAATTATTTGCGAATCCTTGATGGTTTTTATAGGTCAAAACAATCACGGCAAGTCAAACGTTTTTTTGGCGTTACAATTCTTTTTTGAATCGTCCTATAGAGTTTCACAGGATGATTTTTTTAAGTATGCTGCTACTCCAGATTTTTTGAGTGTAGAGATTCAGTTTTTTGAATTAGAAGAACAAGACAAAACCACTTTTAAAAAATACTTGCTTCCTGATCAAACAATCAGAGTTAGAAAGACAGCCAAAATTACAGATGATGGTAAAATAGAAACGTCATATAATGGATTTATATATGTTCCACAAGAAGAATGGCTAATCCCAGACAATGCTAATAAATATACAAATAGAGATTCTCTAAATGAACTGCCCTCAAGTTTTCGCAACTTACTACCTGCATCAGGAAGGCTAACAAAAGCTCACATTGAAGAAGCTCAACAAAAATATATTGAAGCAACCAGGGATGCATTATCATTTGATATCAAGTTAGAGTCGGGGCCTTTTATGGGTGCAAAAACTTTTGCATCTGGAATCTTAGGTGATTTTTATTTAATTCCTGCTATCCGTGATATATCAGACGAGACCAAAGTACAAGCAACTACCAGTTTTGGAAAACTTCTAAATACTCTGATAAAAGAAATGTCTTTAAACAACCCTGATTTTATAGAAATCAAGGACAAATTAAGCGGTCTTCTTTCATCCCTAAATAAAGGTGAAGGCGTTAAAAGACCTAAAGAACTTTTTGAATTAGAAGAATCCCTGGCTCAAGAATTGAAACAATGGGAGGTTTCTTTAGACATAGAAATTACGCCGCCTGATATTGAAAAACTTTTCCAATTAGGCACTTCTATATTTATAGATGATGGAATCAGGACTCCTATTGAGATGAAAGGGCACGGCATTCAACGCTCTCTAATATTTGCTTTGTTTAAAGCATGGGCTAAGACGATAAAAAAGGCAAAAGAACAAATTCCTGAAAGTGAAATGAAGAAAAGCAGATATGCTTCACAAGCTACATTTTTCGCCATTGAAGAACCCGAGTTGTTCTTACACCCTCAAGCTCAAAGACAGATGATGACTTCCTTAGAGGAATTGTCAAGAACTCCTAACTATCAAGTTTTTTTGTGCACACATTCAACGTGGTTTGTGGATATAGATTTATATAAATCAATTACTATTGTAAAAAAACCTTCCTCTGAGCAAGGAACGCTTGTTGCGCAATGTACAAAGGAACTTTATGAAGGCAATGATAGATCTGATAAGAAGAGCCGTTTGAAAATGGCATACTGGTTTAATCCTGATAGAAGCGAATTGTTTTTTGCTAAAAAAGTTATTTTAGTAGAAGGAGAAACAGAAAAGATTATATTCCCGCTATTGGCTCAAAAAATAGGATGTTACGATGAAAACGTTTGTATTATAGATTGTGGCAGCAAGTTCAATATTCCACTTTATTTGGAGGTGTTAAATGCTTTTGATATTCAATATTATGTAGTACACGATGAAGACCCAATTGATGATAAGCTTATAGAAAAAGAAACTAATGGTTTATTGAATGATCAAGAAAAATCCAGAATAAAAACACAATGTAGTTGTCTTGCTGAAAATAAAAATATTGAATCCTTAATAAATTCCTCCGATAATATCTGGATTTTAAGACCCGATTTTGAAAAGGTTTTTGGAATCTCTCGTTCGGCATCTGATAACAAAGGCAAGCCACTTGCAGCTATCGAAAAAATCAGTATTGATTTTGTTATTTCTTCTGACCTTGAGAAAAATATTCGTAAAATGTATGAATTAACAATATGAGAATCCTTACAGAACAAGAAATAGCAGATTTGATTTCAGAGCAAAAGATTGTCCCTAACAATTGGTTCTCAAGGCTGGACGCAAAAGATAAAGCTCACTATCAGCATAAAGAAAAAGAGATTGATGTTGAAGGCAGCAATGGGAATCTTTTTAGAGTAATCATAAGAGAGAATAAACTAAATGTGTTGGACTTTTCAATCATCCTCACATTGAGAGAAAGAGATTCAAATGTAGAGTATAATCTGCTCCGATATAATGGAAAACATCCGTCAAAACACACCAATAAATGGGAAAAAGAGAAAGGAGTCTCTGACCATACTTTTGGACCGTCTTTCCATATTCACAAGGCAACTCAGCGATATCAGGAAAGCGGCTATAAGATCGATGGCTATGCCGAGGTAACTACACACTATTCGGATTTTCATTCAGCGCTTAATCAATTCCTGTTAGAATGTAATTTCAAGAGGGAAGATGAGGGGCAGCCCTCTCTGTTTGAAGGAGGTGATATTTCATGAATTTGGAGCTTATAGAAAAAGAGTTTAAGACTAAAATCTGCGATGAGGTAAATCTTGCACAGGAAGGACTCAACAGGTTTATCGTCTTTAACCCTTTTATGTTTGATGATGGGGACCATCTCGTTGTTTTGCTGAAAGGCGTGGAAGGAAAATGGCTTTTCACCGATGAAGGACATACCTTCATGCATGTAAGTTATGACGACATTGACATTGATAAAGGAACCAGGAAAAAAATTATTGATAGTGTCCTTATGAGTTACGGTATAAGAAATCAAGAAGGAGAGCTTGTAGCCGAGATACCTGATAATCAGTTCGGGGATGCACTATATAGCTATTTACAGGGGTTGATAAAAATAACCGATATTAATTACCTGACAAGAGAACGCGTCAGATCAACTTTCATGGAAGATTTCAGAGCACTTATTGAAGAAACCGTTCCTTCAGACAGACGAATATTTAATTATTATGATAAACAGCATGACCCTGACGGAAAATATATTATAGACTGCCATATCAATGGCATAAAACGACCGATGTTTCTGTTCGGTGTTCAGAACGACGATAAATGCAGGGATGTAACAATTACCTGTCTTCAGTTTGAAAAATTCAATTTACCATTCAGGTCTATGGCTATCTTTGAGGATCAGGAATCAATTAATCGCAAGGTATTAGCACGGTTCAGCGATGTATGCGACAAACAATTCTCTACGCTGGCTTCAAACAAGGACAGGATTAGCAAATATCTCCATGAAATTATGGAAGGAAAATAAATGTTCAACGCCTTTAGGCAATATGAAAAGGAGTACATAGACTGGATTCAAAGCAGTTATCCTGAGACGAATATCTTTACTCAAGATTTTATTGCTAACCTTTTAGAGCAGGATGAAAGGTTCGCCTCTGGCGGCATCAGGAGGAGGCGTTTTTAAGGACAGTTTACAGTTATGAAATCTTAGGCAGAAAAAACCTTCTTTTAAATATCGTTATAGGGGGCGGGAAGACCGCGATTATCGCAACAGTGATTGCATGGCTCCGCTCCTGCCATAACATTCAATCCTTTCTAATCATAGTTCCAAACCTTATTGTGAGAGATAGGCTTGAGACTGATTTTAAAGATAAAAGTGTCTTTAGAAAATTTAAACTGTTTCCACCTGGGCAAGAGCATCTTATAAATACAGTTGATCTTCACACACTTGGAGAGAAAAGCGGCCCGCAGGGGATGCTGGAATCCGGCATTATTCTTGGTAATATCCAGCAGTTTTATCAGCATCACATTACAGGCCAGAGAAACCTTGCTTATATAAAGCGTTATATAGACAATTTAGCTATATTTAATGATGAGGCACATAATACACCTGCAGATGAATATACAAATATCCTTGCCCATCTGTCAGAAAAGGCAAAATTCAGGCTTGATACAACTGCCACGCCTGACAGGGCAGATGGACAATCACCTGATACAGAAATGATATTTGAATATGATATACAAGACGCCCTTGCTGAAGTGCCTCCAATCATAAAATCAGTAGTTGTTTATCAGCCTGAAATATCATCAGTCCAGTTGACTTATACAAATCCTGATACAGGAGAAAAGAGAACTATTGATGAGATGGACGAGGAGTTCGCAAGAATCGAAAGGGGATTGACTGCAACACAATGGGTAACTGATTATGATCCCATGAAAAAACAGATAGCCGTTGCCTTGAATAGACTGGAAGAGCAAAGGAGAAGGGCAAAGGCAGTTGGTGGAAATAAGTATAAGCCAATTCTCTTTGTTGTAGCCATTTGTATAAAAGATGCAAAGAGGGCTGTTGATGTTTTAGAAGATGATTTTGGTCTAAAAGATAAAGTATTGCTCGTTACAGAGGATTCAGCCGATGAGGTTGTTGGCAAAAAGCCGAATGGAGAGTCACTAACAGCAAGAGAAGCTGCTAAAGAGATAGGTTCTTTTAATAGCCCTTATGATGTGGTAGTAAGCGTCCTGATGCTCAGGGAAGGGTGGGACGTGCCAGAAGTATCCGTAACCCTGCTTTTAAGAAAATTCTCTTCTCCGGTTTATGGTCAGCAGGTAATTGGCAGAGGATTAAGAAGAAACTTAAGGGGAACAGACGAACCAGAAATCTCTGCAGTAATTGATCATCCTAAATTAAAGCATGATTGGCTCTGGGAACTGGTCAAGGCAAAGGTGCGTTCTGATGTTGGGCAAACAGAACTCTTTGGTGATGAGGATTTGCCTCCTAAAAGAAAGGAGCAGAAACTCGTACGGCCTGAGAATATTATAGAAATACCAGAACCTATTGAAGGAGAAGATGTTGATTTTAGTGATATTGAGACACTTGAGGATACAACCAAAGACTATCCAAACTGGAAAGAGGTTATAGCAGGCTTTAATTATGATAGACAGGTTGTGGAGATAACAAAAGTCGAATTGAGTGGCGTAAAGGGAGTATCTCTGGATAAAACAAGGAGGCTTGAAATATATACCCCTCCCGAGGTTGTCTCATCTAACGAAACAATAGAAGAAAATGGTGACCTAATAGAAATGCTTAAGAGGAATATTCTTGATATTGGTGTAACCTTGCCTTATGAAGCTGGGATTGGTTCCCATGAGAGAGGATATATGTATAGTGTGCTTATGGATCACATCAGAGATAAAATGTTTAATGGAGAATCAGCAGGCTTTGCATCCAAAGACAACCTGAAATTTGCCCTTTTAAAGCTGCAGGAGATTTATAGAAACTTCAGCAATCTGCCAGGTCTTGTAGAAAGCATGGTGAGGTACAGAGATGCAGGTTAATACCCACTACGGAGATTTTGAAGATCCTAAAAAAAGTCCTTATTCAGTTGAACGATATGATTATAATTGGGAACTTGAACATATAAAGTTTCTTGAGAAGGATAAAACCGTTGCAAAGTGGACAAAAAATCATGGGATTGAAATACCATATGTCACCGAAAGCGGGAATATAAGAAAATATCGTCCCGACTTTTTGGTTGAGCGCATTGATGGGATAAAGGAAATTCACGAGGTCAAGGGAAAACACTTACTTGAAAATCCTGATACACTGAGAAAGCGGGAAGCTGCTGAAAACTGGTGTAAAAGGCGTGGGATGAGGTTTATTTTGATATCGAAGGAGAGATAGGAAAATATCCTTAGCTATAATAATTCATGCCTAAACTGCTTCATATCTCAGACCTTCATATCGGCAGAAGGCCATATATTTACTCTATTATCTTCGGCACCCTGTAAAACTTCTCTGTATGGCCTGATGCATTTCTCAGGGCATCCTCTCTTGGGATCGAACGACCTGGCATATCATCACGCATTACATTGCTGATAGGCAGGACATGGGACGTTGGCTCAATATCCCTTGTGTCAAGCTCATTGAGCTTTTCCATATAATCGAGAATACTGCTCAGTTGTGAACTGAATAACTCCTTTTCTTCCTCGGAGAGATATAAACGTGCCAATGATGCTATGTGTTCAATCTCTTCCCTTGATATCTTCATTCCAATGCCCTGAGCTACATTTTTTCCAGATTTGCAAACCTTACTAAAAGCCTCTTCACTCCAATACTCGGAAAGTTAACCGTGACCTTCTGATCATCACCGTCTCCATAACAATCACGCACTACCCCGAGGCCCCATGTTGGATGTTTCACCCTGCATCCTGCAGCATACAAAACAAGGGCATGCTTGGGCACTATCTTTCTCTTTGAGGGCTCCTGTTTTATTGTTGGTTGTGGCATTATTCTCTCCAACCACTGGCAGCAGTCCTTTGGAATATCTTTCAGGAATCTTGAAGGTTCCTGGTCCTGTAACTTTGCGTAAAGTTTTCTCTTGCTGGCACCTGTTAACCAGAGGATATCTTTCGCCCTCGTCATTCCCAGATAAAAAAGCTTGCGTTCTTCAGCAATCTCATCCTGATCCTCTATTGCTTTACAGTATGGTAGCACACCCTCCTCAAGTCCTATGATAAATACAACAGGGAATTCGAGACCTTTTGCACTATGCAATGTCATGAGGGAAACATAATCTCCCTTTTCTATTTCATCCATACTTGTTGACAACGAAATTCGATCAAGAAAATCTCTTACCTCTTTACCCCCGGCAGAAGAGATGAGTTCTTCAACATTTTTTGCCTTTTCCTCATCCAGGGTTTCTGAATAACCAGACTTTTCAAACACGGCTTTTAACATCTCTGCTGCGTGTCTGTTCTTTGCAGCGGAAAAACCTTCAATAAGTTTAACAAACTCTATAAGCCTCTCCTTTACAGAGGAAAGGAAGCTATCACTGTGAGAGGCAGTCTTTATAACATCAAAAAGGGATATGGATTTTTTCTTTGCCTCATGCTCTATTTTTGAAAGGACTGCTACACTTATCCCCCCTGGGGGATACTTGATAATCCGTCTGAGGCTAACGTTATCTTCATGACTGAGTGACAAACGTAGGTACGCTGTTACGTCCTTGATCTCCTTTTTATGATAAAAGCTGGTATTCCCGAGCACACGATAAGGGAGACCTTCGTCACGGAGCGAATCTTCTAAAGCCTTTGACTGGAGGTTAATGCGATAGAATACTGCAAAATCTCTGTAATCATATTTTCCTCTTAGATAGAGTTCCTTTATGAATTTGGCAATGTATTTCGCCTCTTCTTCATAGGTATAGAAGAAACAACAAAACACCTTCTCTCCCTGCTCCCTGTCTGTCCATAAATCCTTGCCCTTCCTTTCGGAATTTTGTGAGATTACAGCATCTGAAACGGTCAGGATATTTTTGGTAGAACGGTGATTTTGTTCCAGCTTGATGAGTTTCACCTTAGGAAAGTCTTTCTCGAAACTTTCGATGTTATTGATATCAGTGCTCCTGAATCTGCATACGCTCTGGTCATCATCTCCTACAACACATACTCTTCTGTGAGGAGACACAAGGAGTTTAAGAAGACAGTACTGAGCATAGTTTGTATCCTGAAAATCATCAACAAGGATAGAGGAAAACATATTGCGATATTTTCCAAGAAGCTTTGGATTCTTCTCGAATAGCCTTACCGTCAACATGATAAGATCATCATAATCAAGGGAATTACTTCTATTCAGTTCGTCCTGATACCTTACGTAAACCTTTGCGAGTTTTTCATCAAAACCAAAACCATCACCTGATGAAAGAAACTCGTCAGGTCCGACAAGCAAGGATTTCAGGGAACTTATCCTCGAGGCAATGCCTTTGTAGAGGGCCTCGTGAATTTTAAATTCCTTTAATATGTGCCTCACAAGATTGTGCTGGTCATCTTCATCATAGATAGAAAAGCTGTTGTTAAAACCAAGAGCTTTCATCTCCCTTCGGAGTATCCTGCTACAATGTGAATGAAATGTGCCAATCCAGGAGGTATTGATATCTCTGTCAAGAAGACAGCGGATCCTTTCTCTCATCTCATCAGCTGCTTTGTTTGTAAAGGTAACAGTGAGTATTGAATCCGGCTGGAATCCCTTTGTCTTCACAAGGTAGGAGAATTTATAGGCTATAACTTTTGTCTTGCCGCTTCCGGCACCAGCAAGTATAAGCAAAGGTCCTTCTGAATAAAGGATTGCCTCTTTTTGCTTCTGATTTAAACTTTGAGTGAGAATATCTCTTGACATATCCCCTTATTAGATTAACAAATCTCAACCCCTTGCGTCTACCCCTGTAAATTTAAAAATGTAAACTGTAAAATCATTATGTCAGCTGCTAAAAGATTTTTTATTCCACTGTAACGCTTTTTGCAAGATTCCTTGGCTGGTCTACATCGCACCCTCTTAACACACCAACGTGATAAGCAAGAAGCTGTACCGGGATAGCCATTATCACAGGCGTCAGATAGGGATTTGTACGTGGCACAAGTATACATTTATCTGAGATTTTGAAAATCTCGCTATGAGAATCATCCGTAACTGCTATCACTGTTCCTCCCCTGCTCTTCACCTCCTGGACATTAGAGAGTATCTTCTGATGGAGGTTATCCATAGGTGCAAGAACAATAACAGGCAGTTCTTCCTCTATCAGCGCTATTGGCCCGTGTTTCATTTCACCAGCAGGATAACCCTCTGCATGGATGTATGATATTTCCTTGAGCTTTAATGCTCCCTCAAGAGCAATGGGATAGTTGATGCCTCTTCCAAGATAAAGAAACCCCTTTGCCTTAAAAAAATCCTTTGCTATATCGCCTACTTTTTCATTTATAGATAATGCAGCCTCCACCTGTCCGGGAAGCATGAGAAGTTCTTTTAATAATTCCCTTGAAAGGTCATTCGAGATCGCACCTTTTGCCTTTCCCAAGCAAATAGCAAAAAGGTAGAGTGCAACAATCTGTGTTGTAAACGCCTTTGTCGAAGCAACTCCTATTTCAGGACCCGAATGTGTATAAAACACAGCATCAGCCTCCCTTGAAGATGTACTACCGACAACATTGCATATGGTTAATGTCCTTGCGCCAAGTT
>Ga0315281_10011777_pt1 | contig 11957 bp, 14 predicted proteins | sample YL17G07_0_MG_FD_204540 | JGI IMG/M metagenome (GOLD analysis project Ga0315281, IMG submission 204540) | Sediment microbial communities from Yellowstone Lake, YNP, Wyoming, USA - YL17G07_0 | ecosystem: Environmental > Aquatic > Freshwater > Lake > Sediment | place: USA: Wyoming | collected... | reverse complement strand
GATTGGGCAGGGCAAAGAGGCCAAAAAAGCTGACCGGAAAATTGCCGGCGGACGACCTCAGCCAGCCGGTCAGCGGCATGGCGACAAGAAAAATGTAAAGGAAAGCATGCAAAGCTTTGGACAGGTGTTTTTCCCAGGGCTTCAGCGTCTCGACCGGCCCCGGCTTTTTGCTGATGATATGCCACAGGATCCGGCAGAACGTAAGGCTCAGGACCGTTATGCCGAAGGATTTATGCAGGCCGTAGATTTTGAGTTTATCAGGGCTGTTGGGCAGATCGGCCATGTAAAGGCCGACCGCCAGCAGGCCGATCACCAGCAGCGCCGTCAGCCAATGCAGTGACTTGGTAACCGAGCCGTACCGGGTTTGTGTGTTATTTATTGTCATGGGTGAAATCCTGGCGGATGCCTTCGACCTGGATGATCAGGTTGACATCATCACCGACCAGCGGCAGGGCATAGGTCATGCCGAAATCAGAGCGTTTCAGGGTGCCGGAGAGGCTGAAGCCGGCAATATGGTTTTTGTTGAAAGCATGAACGCCGGCCTTGTTGAAGGCGACATGGAGCGTCACGGGCTTGGTGACGCCGAGGAGGGTGAAATCGCCGGTGACATCGGCCGTTTTCTCCCCGGTCTTGACGACCTTCGTGCTTTTAAATCTCATGGCCGGGAATTTCTCGACGTTGAAGAAATCCGGGCTTTTCAGGTGTTTTTCCCAGTCCGCGGAATCCATATCCAGGCTGTCGGTATCGATGGTGATGTCCGCCTGCGCGGCTTCCGGGTTTTCCTGATCGAAGGTAAAGCCGCCGGAGAATTTGTTGAATTTCCCGTGCGGGAAAGAAAACCCGAGATGGCTGACCGAGAACATGATCTGGGTATGCACCGGGTCGTAAACATATTTATCGGCGGCCGCCTTCGCCGCTGTCGGGAGAAAAAGGGCCAGAACAAATGCCAGGGAGAATAATTTTCTCATACCGCCGCCTTCCTGATATTTTCCCTCTGCTTGGCCAGCAGTTTTTCCAGCCAGTGGATGTTGAACTGGCCGGCGCGGAATTCGGGTTCCTGCAACAGGCGCAGGTGCAGGGGGATGTTGGTCTGGATGCCCTCGATGACGCATTCCTCCAGCGCCCGTTCCATGCGCATCATCGCTTCTTCCCGCGTTTTGGCGTGGACGATCATCTTGGCCACCATGCTGTCATAAGTGGAGGGCACGGTATAGCCCTCATAGAGGGCGCTGTCGACGCGCACGCCCAGGCCGCCCGGCGCGTGAAAGCGGGTGATTTTTCCGGGCGAGGGGATAAAAGTCTCGGGATGCTCGGCGTTGATCCGGCACTCCATGGCATGGCCGGTGAACTTGATGTCTTTCTGCTTGAACGGCAGCGGATGTCCGGCGGCCACCATGATCTGTTCGCGCACCAGGTCGATACCGGTGATCATTTCGGTGATGGTGTGCTCGATCTGCAGCCGGGTGTTCATTTCAAGGAAGTAAAACTTGCCGTCTTCAAAAAGGAACTCCATCGTGCCGACGCCGCGGTAGCCCATTTTGCGGGCGCAGTCGGCGGCGAGGTCGCCGATAAAGTTGCGCTGTTCCGGCGTGATGTGCGGCGCGGGGCATTCTTCGATGACTTTCTGGTGGCTGCGCTGGACCGAGCAGTCGCGCTCGCCCAGGTGCACCACATTGCCGTGGCAGTCGGCGAGGAGCTGGATCTCGATGTGGCGCGGATGGCTGAGGTATTTTTCAATATAGACGTCGCCGTTGCCGAACGCGGCTTTCGCTTCGCTGGAGGCCATGGAAAACGAGGATTTGAATTCCTCTTCGCTGCGGGCGACCTTCATGCCTTTGCCGCCGCCGCCGGCAACGGCCTTGATGAGCACCGGGAATCCGCATTCCCTGGAGATCCTCAGGCCTTCTTCCGCATCCCTGACGACGCCGGGGGATCCGGGGATGAGCGGCAACCCCAGGGCGCGCATGGTGTCCTTGGCGACGGCCTTGTCGCCCATTTTGCGGATATGCTCCGGCGTGGGGCCGATAAAGGTGAAGCCGTGTTCCTCCACCATGCGGCAGAATTCCTCGTTTTCGGAGAGGAAGCCGATGCCGGGATGGATGGCGTCCACGTCGGTGACCGAGGCCGCCGTCAGGATGGCGTGGATATTGAGATAACTTTGCCGCGACGGCGCCGGCCCGATGCAGACGCTTTCATCCGCCATCCGCACCGCCATGCCGTTGGCATCGGCGGTGGAATGCACCACCACCGTCTCGATGTCCATTTCCTTGCAGGTGCGCAGGATGCGCAGGGCGATTTCCCCGCGGTTGGCAATGAGGATTTTTTTGAACATGTTGTTACTCTATGATTACCAGTTCCTGCCCGAACTCCACCGGCTGCGAATCCTCGACCAGGACGTCGACGACAATGCCGGCTTTTTCCGCTTTGATCGGGTTCATGACCTTCATCGCTTCGATGATCAGCAGCGTATCCCCGGCTTTCACGGCGGCGCCTTTGCTGATAAAGCGCGGCGAACCCGGCTCGGACTGCAGATAGACGGTGCCCACCATCGGCGACTTGATGGCGCCGGGATGGTTTTCAGGGGAAGGGGCGTTGGCGGCGTTCAGGGCCGGCATCGCCGCCGGCGCCGTGATCGCCTGAACGCTGACGGTGCGGGTGACGCGAATCCTTTTATCGCCCTCGGCGATTTCAATTTCCGTCAGGTCGGTCTCGGTCAGGAGATGGGCCAGATTGCGGATGGCGTCATGGTCGATTTTCATGGGGGACATGTTTTTCCTCTCTCTTTTTTTTAAATGATTACGCTGCATCGTCGAGCAGGGCGCGCATGGCGTCCAGCGCCAGAATGTAGCTGTGGCCGCCAAAGCCGCAAATGACCCCCTGCGCCACCGTTGATATATAGGAGTGGTGGCGGAAGCTTTCACGTTTGAAGATGTTGCTGAGATGGACTTCGATAATCGGGATGTCGAGAGTTTTCAGGGCATCGAGCAGGGCGATCGAGGTGTGGGAATAAGCCCCGCCGTTGATAATCACCCCCGAACAGGCAGCGCGCGCCTCCTGGACGATCGTCACCAGCTCGCCTTCGTCGTTGGACTGGCGGAAATCGATGGAGCAGCCCAGCTCGCTGGCGTATTCCTCGCACTCCAGCGCAATCGCGTTCAGGTTCTTGAAGCCGTAGACATCCGGCTCACGCACGCCGAGCATGTTCAGGTTCGGTCCGTTCAAAATCAGAATGTTATGCCGTTGCTTGGCCAAGCCCACCTCGTTTTGTGATTTTGTCTTTATATCATGGCGGGTTTGCGAGGGCGACTTTAAATGTTTTTACATAATGTTATGTTTTTGGTATTGGGGTTCAGCTATAATAGTCATCCCTGCGAAAGCAGGGACCCAGTCGGGTCTTTTGCCTTAAACGTATTCATTTCTGCAACAATATAAAACACCAACTAGGCCCCTGCTTTCGCAGGGGTGACGATGTAGGCAATAAAAAAGGGCCTGCCCGCTGCAAACCCTTTTTCGTTATAGAGATTATAGAAGATTATTTATAGTCGGTGACACCCGGTGCAAAATTTTTCTTCTTCATAACCAGCGTTGTAGCTGCACCCAAAAGCGTGAGGGCTGTTACAAGCTCAAAAGTCTTACGCATGGGCGGCAAGCTTTCCAGGGCTGCGGCTCTGACAGCAGGGTCATTATCTGCTGTAGACATATACTTTGTAGCGCCTGTAAAGGCACCCATGACGAGAGTTGCCCCGCCGCCAACAAAAAGGCTAAGAGCGAACATGCCGCGATAAATATCTTTTCTAAGTTCCGCCTTGAAATTTGTCATGGTTATATTCCCTTCGTTTGTATTGTTTTAAGTAAGTTTAACTTCCGGTGCTTTCTTTTTTTCCTTCAGCGCCGCTGCCGCACCCGCAGTCAAAAGCAGGAGTGCCGTTGAAATATAAAAAGTCTTGCGCCACCCCGGCAGGCGGTCTTGGGCATTCGCTGCATCAAGCTTATCTTGAGCCGCCGAGTAACTGTCGTTGCCGTTCTTTATCTCAGCCCAAGTATTATCAAAGCCCATTGCTCTATATTCAGCTACAGTTCTAACTGTGGAGTCGCCGGAAATAGAGACAAGTTTGTTAACACCCGTTCCAATGCCCGTAATAGCAGTCGCAACGCCAGTGCAGATTGCGCTGACATAAAAAATATCTCTCAGGTTTTTTTTAAAATTTGCCATGGTTATATTCCTTCTTCGTTGGTTAAATATTCATGCCTTTAAAAATTGCATTGAAATATCCTACCGATTCTTAGTGATTATGTCAATTTCTTTTTTTATGATAAATAAAAACCCATTGAAATATAACAATTATTTGTAGTAATAAATTAGAGCACATCTATCAACGAAGAGCAAAACCATGAAGAATCGCGCGGCTATCGTCACCGGATCGACCAGCGGCATCGGCCTCGGCATTGCGACCTGCCTGGCGCGGGCGGGGGTGAATGTCATGCTCAACGGCTTCGGCGATACACAGGAGATCGAAAAACTCCGCAGCGGGCTTGAAAAAGACTATGGCGTCCGCGTGCAATACCACCCCGCCGATTTGCGCTCCCCTGCGGACATCCGCGACATGGTTGCGGCGGCGGAAAAGATTTTCGGCACCGTGGATATTCTTGTCAACAACGCCGGCATCCAGTATGTCTCCCCCGTGGAAACTTTTCCCGAGGAAAAATGGAACGACGTGCTGGCGGTCAACCTCTCGGCGGCGTTTCACGGCAGCAAGGCGGTTTTGCCCATGATGCAGAAGAACAAATTCGGCCGCATCATCAATATCGGCTCGGCCCATTCACAGGTTGCCTCCAAAGACAAGTCCGCCTATGTCGCCGCCAAGCACGGGCTGATCGGCCTGACCAAGGTCATCGCGCTGGAGAACGCCACCAAAGGCATCACCTGCAACACGGTCTGCCCCGGCTGGGTGCTGACGCCGCTGGTGCAAAAGCAGATTGACGCCCGCGCCGCCGCGCAGGGGATCAGCGCCGAGCAAGCCTCGCAAAGCCTGCTCGCCGAAAAACAGCCGGCGATGCAATTCGCCACGGCGGAACAGATCGGCGATATGGTGGTTTATTTGTGCAGCCCCTCGGCCAACCTGATCACCGGCACGGCGCTGACCATCGACGGCGGCTGGACGGCCCAGTAGCAATTGAAAACACGCCCTAATAATCCACCCGCACGAAATAAAGCCCGGATGCCGGCGCCATCGGCCCGCCTTTGGTGCGGTCTTTGGCTTCCAGGGCGCGCTTGACGTCGTCCGCCGCCCATTTGCCTTCGCCGACCTGCTCCAGCGTGCCGACGATGTTGCGGATCTGGTGATGCAGGAATGACCGCGCCTCCGCCCATATTTCCAGGTGCCTGCCGGCGCTGAGGTCATGGGTGGTTTCAATCACATCGAGGCGGTCCAGCGTGCGGATGGGGGAATTGGCCTGGCAGGCGGCGGAGCGGAAGCTGGAAAAATCATGCTTGCCGAGCAGGTGCCGGGCGGCCAGGTGCATCGCGGCGGCATCGAGGTCCCAGCCGACATGCCAGACATAAGGCGCGGCGAGGGCCGGCGGCGCCCGGCGGTTCATCAGTATTTTGTAGCAATAGACGCGGTTCACGGCCTCGAAGCGGGAGTGAAAACCGGTTGAGACAGGCTCCGCCTTCAGGATCGATATCCGGTGCGGGCGCAGGTGCGCATTCACCGCATCGCGCACCTCCTTTTCGGTCGAGGGCCTTTCGATATCGACATGGGCGACCTGCCCCACGGCATGGACGCCGGCATCGGTGCGCCCGGCGACATGCAGCGTGACGGTCTCCCCGCAAAAGTCGTAAAAGGCTTTTTCAAGGCAGCCCTGGACGGAGAGGTCGCTTTCCTGCCGCTGCCAGCCGACAAATTCCGTGCCGTCATATTCAAGGGTGAGTTTCCAGCGCTGGGTCACGACAGCGTATCCCCGACATGCAAATGCGCGCCGTTCATGAAGGAGGCGCCGTCCATCGGCTTCCTGTCCTGGGGCTGGACTTTTTTCAGCAGCAAAGAACCCGCGCCGCAAGCAACGGTCAGACGACGGTCAAGAATTTGCCCGGGCTCGCCCCCGGCTTTTTCGATAGAGACCTCCAGCACTTTCAGGCGTTGATCATGATAGGTGCACCACACCCCCGGCCACGGGTGCAGGGCGCGGAACTGGCGCTCGATCTCGGCCGCCGGTTGTGTCCAGTCGATCCTGCCGTCCTCTTTGGTCAGCATCACGGCGTAAGTCGACCCGGCTTCGGGTTGTTTTTGCGGCGCGGGCGCTTTGCCTGCGGCAATCAGGTTCAGGGTTTCAACGATCAGCCCTGCGCCCCGTGCGGCCAGCGCGTCATGCAATTGCGAAGCTGTTGTTGTATTCGTGATAGGCACCGTGCCCCGCATCAGCACAGGGCCGGTATCCAGCCCTGCCTCCATCTGCATGATGCAGATGCCGGTTTCTGTATCACCGGCCAAGATGGCGCGCTGGATCGGCGCCGCCCCGCGCCAGCGCGGCAGCAGCGAGGCATGGATATTGAGGCAACCATACTTCGGCGCATCAAGGACGTCTTGCGGCAAAATCAGCCCATAGGCGGCGACCACGGCGGCATCGAGATGGAGTTCGGCGAATGCCCGCCGCGCTTCGGCGTCTTTTTTCAAACTGAGCGGCGTGCGCACGGGAATCTGCAATTCTTCGGCGCGCAGTTGCACCGGTGAAGGCTGGAGTTTATGCCCGCGCCCCGCCGGACGCGGCGGCTGGCTATAGACGCAGACCACCTCATGTCCGCTCTCGACGAGAGCATCCAGCGCCTGAACGGCGAATTCCGGCGTGCCCATGAAGGCGATTTTGAGGGGTTTGTTCATACGCTCAAAGAATATGACTCTTCGCCATGTCTTCTTCGTTTTCCTTGGTGAATTTTTTCAGCTTGCGCATCAGGATGTCGCGTTTCAGGGTGGAGAGGTGGTCGACGAATAAAATGCCGTCGAGGTGATCCATTTCGTGCTGCAGGACGGTGGCGAGCAGGCCGTCGGCCTCGATTTCCCGCCCCTTGCCGTCGTAGTCCAGATATTTGACGCGCACCTTGTCGGGCCTGGCGACATCGGCGTATTGGCCGGGGACGGAGAGGCAGCCTTCGTTGTAAATGCGCAGGTCTTCCGAGGCCCAGACGATTTCAGGGTTGACGAAAAATTGCGGCTTGCCCCTTTTTTCCTGCGGCGTGAGGCCGTCGCCCCGCGGCTGGTTGATGTCGAGCACCAGGATGCGCCTGGAGACGCCGACCTGCGGCGCGGCCAGCCCGATGCCGTCGCAGGCATACATCGTCTCCAGCATATCGTCCATCAGCTGGCGCAGGTTTCCGGTGACGCCGCCCTCGACGGGCCCGGCTTTTTTCTTAAGCACCGGATGCGGCGCGACATATATCTGGAGGGCTGTCACGGCTCACCCATTCTCGATTTTTTTAAAGACATCGTCCGGGGGGCCGCCTTCGTCGAGCAGGTTTTTGGGCAGGGTTTTCGAGGTCTTGACGCCGAGCGCTTTCAGGTCCTGCGTCCGCTTCAGGATACTGCCCTGACCGGTGGACAGTTTTTTCAGGGCTTCGTTATAGGTATTCTGCGCGGAGTTTATTTTACCGCCCAGCTCCTGCATCTCCTCGACGAAGCCGGTGATTTTATCGTAAAGCCCGCCGCCTTGCCGCGCGATTTCCTGCGCGTTCTTGTTCTGCAGCTCCAGCCGCCAGACGGAGGCGATTGTTTTGAGGGTGGCAAACAGGATGGACGGGCAGACGATCACGATTCTCTTGTCCCAGGCATAGCTGTGCAGCCCGGCGTCTTCCTGGATGGCCAGGGAATAAGCGCCTTCGATCGGCATGAACATCAGGACGAAATCGGGCGTTCCCAGTTTCTCCGCATCCGGATAGCGGCGCTCGACCAGGCCGTTGACATGGGCGCGGATCGAGGCCAGATAATCCTTCAGGCAGCGGGCGCGCTCTGTGGCGTCCTCTGCCGTGCAATATCTTTCGTAATGGGTCAGCGAGACTTTGGCGTCGACGATGATGTGTTTTTCTTCCGGCAGCCGGATGATGACATCCGGCTTGATGGCGCTGCCGTCCTCCGCATGGCGGAGGCCCATGCTTGCGCCCTGGATGATATAATCCGTGCCTTTCCTGAGGCCGGAGTCCTCGAGGATTTTCTCCAGGATGATCTCGCCCCAGTTGCCCTGCGCCTTGACGTCGCCTTTGAGGGCTTTGGTCAGGTTTTCCGTCTGCCGGGTCATTTTTTCATTGATCGAGACAATGTTCTCGATTTCTTTTTTGAGGGATATCTGCTCTTTGACCTGCGCCCCGAACGAGTCATCCACTTTCTTCTGGAACTCAGACAGCTTTTCTTTCAGGGGGTTGAGCAGCTGCCCGATCCCCTCCTGCGATTCTTTTTTGAACTTGTCGTTCTTCTCGTCAAAGATGCGGTTGGCCAGGTTTTCAAACTGCAGGGCCAGCGTTGCTTCCTGCTGTTCCAGCCGCGCGTTGCGCTGCAGGAGATCCTGCACCTGCAGGGTGAGCTCCCCGTTTTTTTTCTCAAGCTTGCCGCCGGCGTCTTCGGCGTTTTTGACCTGAGCGGAGAGAAAGGTTTTTTCCCTGCTCAGAAAAAGCCATGCTAAAAATAAACCCAGGAAAAAAGACGCCGCAGCCCAGCCATAAATGTCCATAACGTCGGAGCCCATCAATACGATCAAGTTTTTCCTTGAACGGGATTTTTACTTTACGATTCTTTAATTATTTGGGGATTATACTCCAGACATCAAAAAAGGCCAGAGGCCTGAAGAAAAATAAAAGGGAATAATATGAAAAATTTTAACGAGAAAATGGTAGATTTGGATTCTGGCTTGAGAGAAAATTAAGTTTGCTCATGGAGTCGATGCAAGCGCCTTAAATTATAAATAATAAAAGAAACAAGCAATAAAGTTTCTAAAACTTGTAGGGGAATAAAAAACACCATGGCCAGCAATGAAATCACCAAATACCTTGTCGTTGATCTGCAAACGGGCTTTGCCTATGGCATCAAGCTTGATGGCGAGGGCAAGTGCAAGGGTGCGCAGCCTCTCAATGTGGCGATCGAAACGCTGGATGGCCGTCTGGTCAATAAATTCGGGCCGGCGATCACGGGCAACAAACCGCCTGCCCAGCAGCCCAATACGATTCCTTATGGAAAGACGACCTATGCAATTGAGATGACCCAGGACGGCACGACCGGTGAAATTTTCACTCTCGTCTGGCCGAACAAAAAAGAGGCCGATCAGGGCGCCCTTCCCCAGGTTGTTAGAAAAGAACTGCCGGATGACCTGGTCAAGGCCGGCATTGCCCCGCCGCCGAAAACGGAGAAGGGCCAAAAGGGTTCCGGCATTGATAATGAAGAGTCGCTGAAGGAGGCCCTCAAGAGCATCGAAACCATGATCGGGCTTGATAAGGCCAAGAATGACATTAAACAGAATATTGCCGTGGCGCGGTTTAACAAGATGAAAGAAGAGATGGGGCTGCCCACCAAATCCATTTCCCGCCACATGGTTTTCACCGGCAATCCCGGGACAGGCAAAACCACCTTTGCCCGCGAAATCGCCAAAGTTTACCATGCGCTCGGCTTCATTGATAAGCCGACCGTCTACGAAGTGAAGAGGGAAGATCTGGTTGCCGGTTTCGTCGGCCAGACGGCGCTCAAGACGAAAGAGGCGATTGACAAGGCCAAAGGCGGCATCCTGTTCATCGACGAAGCCTATGCCTTGTCGCGTGACGGCGGCAACGACAGCAAGGATTTCGGCCGTGAGGCCATTGATACCCTTGTCGCGGCCATGGAAAACATGCGCGAAGACCTGATCGTGATCGTGGCCGGATATACCGAGCCGATGAAAAGGTTCATCGATGCCAATGAAGGCCTCAAATCGCGTTTCATGACTTATATCAACTTTGAAGATTATGCCCTTCCGCAACTGGGCCAGATCCTGGATGTGATGCTGAAGGACCGCGGCTATACCATGGACGCTGACGCGCGCGCGCATGCCATGAAACTGCTGGGCGACGAGAAAGACCGCGCCAAGGCGAGCTTCGGCAACGGCCGCACTGTCCGCAACCTGGTTGAGAAGGCGGAAAAAGAACTGGCGCTGCGCCTGCAAAGTGAAAACAAGCTTGGCAAAAGCCACGGCCTCGCCGAAGCCGAGCTTAAAAAAGCGCTCAGCACGATTACGCTGAAGGATGTGCTGGGCGTTTCTCTTGACGGGATCGGCGGAAAATCGGAATTCAAGCCCATCGGTTTCGATTTCGGCGAAGCCTCCACCAAAAAAACCCCGGCCAATTCCAACGAAAAGAAGCCTTTGGCGCCGGCGGCAATCAAAAAGCCGAATATTAAACCATGACCATAGCCTGATAGCTTAAAAAAGAGCCGTCGTTATTGACGGCTCTTTTTTTCAGGGTGTATTGATGGTCAATCCCCCGCACGGCAAGGGAGAAAGGGAAAGCATGACGGATTTATTGAGCCTGGCGCGGGAGCTGATTCCGGTGGTGCGCGCCGCCGGAGAAATCGAGCTCGAATATTTCAGGTCGGGCACCGAGGTCATGGATAAGTCTGACGGCTCCCCGGTGACGATTGCAGACCAGAAGGCGGAAGCGTTGATTGCAGGACGATTGCAAGCCCTGTGCCCGGAGATCCCGATGATCGGCGAAGAATCGGTGGCGGCCGGGTCCATTCCCGATATCACGGGCGGGGAGTTCTGGCTGGTCGACCCGCTGGACGGAACCCGCGAGTTTATTACCGGCAGCGGCGATTTCACCGTCAATATCGCCCTGCTGAAAAGCTTTGTTCCGGTGATGGGCATTATCTATGCCCCCGTCGCCGATGAGCTTTATTTCGGTGCGGAAGGCCAGGCTTTCATGAGTTTGCAGGGCGGATCCCTGCAAAAGATCCGCGTGCGCCAGGCGCCGGCCGTCGGGCTGACCGTGGTTGCCAGCAAGCGTCACGGCGATCCCGAGCGGCTGAACGATTTTCTTAAGAATAAAAAAGTGGCGCAGCTGGTCAACCGCTCCAGTTCGCTGAAATTCTGCGCAATTGCCGCCGGGCTGGCGGATTTTTACCCGCGTCTTGGCCCCACTTCCGAATGGGATACGGCTGCCGGGGACGCCATTTTGCAGGCGGCAGGCGGCAGGGTCAGCATGCTGGACGGCAGGCCGCTGGCCTATGGCAAGACGGAGCGGAAATTCCTCAATCCGGAATTTGTCGCATCGGCGGCGGGTTGAGATGCCGACGCCGGAGTTAAAAAAATGGTCGGGGATTTTCGGGGAAAAGGCCAAAACGCTTTATCCCTCCACCGACCCTTCGCACGATCTTCTGCATATCTCCCGCGTGGTGAAAGCGGCCCTGCGCCTTGCCGGGGAAGAGGGGGCGGATATGCATGTGGTGCTGCCGGCGGCGTATTTTCATGATTTCATAAACGTCCCCAAGGACGATCCGCGGCGGAAGGAGGCTTCGCGCCTGTCGGCAACGGCGGCTGTCGAATATCTTGCCGCCGTCGGTTATCCGGCGCGGTATTTCGACGCCATCCGTCACGCGATTGCCGCGCATAGTTTCAGCGCCAATATCAGGCCGGAAACGCCGGAGGCAAAGGTTGTGCAGGATGCGGACCGGCTGGACGGCCTGGGAGCCATCGGCATTGCGCGTTGTTTCTCAACCTCAAGCCTGATGCGGCGGCCTTATTATTGCCCGGATGATGTCTGGGGGGAGGCGCGGGAACTTGATGACGGCGCCTTTGCCATCGACCATTTTCAGGTAAAACTGTTTAAAATTGCCGAGACCATGCAGACGCCAAGCGCCAGACTCGAAGCGCGACAACGTGTGGATTTTATGCGATTATATCTTCAGCAACTTAAATCGGAGATTTGAAAGCCCATGCTTATATATGAACAT
>Ga0315281_10011776_pt1 | contig 11960 bp, 9 predicted proteins | sample YL17G07_0_MG_FD_204540 | JGI IMG/M metagenome (GOLD analysis project Ga0315281, IMG submission 204540) | Sediment microbial communities from Yellowstone Lake, YNP, Wyoming, USA - YL17G07_0 | ecosystem: Environmental > Aquatic > Freshwater > Lake > Sediment | place: USA: Wyoming | collected... | reverse complement strand
TTGAACAGGTCCGGAAGGATGCCGCTGTACACCACCGGGATGCTCTTCGCGGTGTCGGTGACGATGAATTCCACCGTCAGGCCGTCGGCACGGCGCCTGAGGCTTCCCTTCTCGACCATGCCGCCGACGCGAAAGGTCCGGTCCAGCGGCGCTTCCTTCGCCGCGACCTGGCTCGGGCTGAAGAAGAACACGACGTTGCCCTGGAAGGCGTTCAGCACCAGCGCGGCAGCGACCGCGATCAGCGCGACACCCGCGACGATAGCGAGCATGCGTTGGTGTCTGGGTTTCATTTTCTTAGCGTCCAAACTTCAAGGGCAATGCAAAGAGCTGCAACGCCATACGAACCCCACACGTAGTAGCCATATCCGCCCATTGCGATGAATTCATTCAGACTTCCCCAATTCATGCCGCTGACCTCTGCATCCGCACCCATTCGGCATCGCGCTCGCGTTCGAGGATGATCGAGCGCACGCGGGAAAGTGCGGTTGCGATGCTGTACATCCAGGCCGCAAGCGCCATCAGCAGCATGCCGAGGAGCATCGCGGCGGCCATCGAGGGCGCGCGCGTCAGGCTCACGGACGCGCCCTGGTGCAGCGTATTCCACCACTGCACCGAAAAGTAGATGATCGGCACATTGACCACTCCGACCAGCGCGAGGATCGCGCCGGCACGATCGGCGCGCACCGGATCGGGAATCGCGCTCTTGAGTGCGATGAAGCCGAGGTAAAGAAACAGCAGCACCAGTTCCGAGGTCAGGCGCGCGTCCCACACCCAATACGCGCCCCAGGTGGGCCTGCCCCAGAGCGCGCCGCTCCAAAGGGCGACAAAGGTGAACATCGCGCCGGTCGGCGCGATCGCCGAGGACATCATGCCCGATAGCCGGGTGTTCAGCGCCAGTCCGAGACCGGCCCAGCCGGCCATCACGACATAGAGGAACATCGACATCCAGGCCGCCGGCACGTGAATGAAGATGATCCGGTACGACTCGCCCTGCTGGTGATCGGTGGGGGCGACGAAGAACGCGACATACAGCCCGGCCAGCGCAAGCGCGCCTGCCAGCACCGAGAACCACGGCACCAGTTTTCCCGCGAGCGGGAAAAAAGCCTGCGGTGCGGCGAATTGGAACAACCGAGAAGTCATCAATCGAGGGCGACCCGGAGGGCCGCGCAGGCAGCCCAAGGGCCGATAAGCGAGGATACCGCAAGAAAAGCGCCGAGCAGCGACAGGTGCGCCGACGGATTGATCCCGATCAAAGTGGACGTTACCGCGCCGGCGCCGAACACCAGCACCGGAACGAATAGCGGCAGCACCAGCAGGCCGAGCAGCGCGCCGCCACCGTGCACGCCAAGCGTCAGTGCTGCCCCCGCAGAGCCGAGCAGGCTCAGCACCGGGGTGCCGATGAGCAACGAAGCAAGCAGCACGCCCAGCACGTCAGTCGGCAGGTCGTACTGCAGACCGATGAGCGGCGCCGCGAGCGCGAGCGGCAAGCCGGTCAGCAACCAGTGCGCGCTGGCCTTCGAAAGCACGATGACGAGGAGCGGCTGCGGTGAAACCAGCATCTGCTCCAGCGTGCCGTCGGCATGGTCCGCCGCGAACAGGCGCGGCAGCGACAGCACCGCGGCGAGCAGCGCGGCGATCCAGACCACGCCCGCAGCCATCGCGCGCAGTTGGCCGGGTTCCGGTCCTACGCCGAGGGGGAAAAGGCTCGCCACCACGACGAAGAACACCAGCACGTTCAGCACGTCGCCCTTGCGGCGCAGCGCGAGGCGCAGTTCGCGGCGGACGATGAATGCGTAGGCCTGCAGCATCGCGCGTCAGCCCCGCATCTCGATGGCGCGCGCATCCGCTGCCGCGATCGGGATGTCCTGGTGCGAGGTCAGGACCACCATTCCGCCCGCGGCCAGGTGCCCGGCGCACAGCGCGCTGACGCGCGCGATCGCCTCGTCATCCAGCGCGGAGAACGGTTCATCGAGCAGCCAGAGCGGCACGCTCGCGGACAGCGCGAGGCGGGCGAGGGCGGCGCGCTTGCGCTGGCCCTGCGACAGGTACCGCGCCGGCAGGTCCGCGAGGCGGGCAATGCCGAGGCATTCGAGGGCGTCCCTGATTTTCGATGCAGAAATATCCAGACAGGAAATCCGGGAAGAAAATTCCAGATTTTCCGAAACCGTCAATTCATCCTTCACCGCGGCAGCGTGCCCGAGGAACAGCATCTCCCTTCGGAAATCGTCGCCGATCGGTTCGCCGCGCCAGCGTACCGACCCGGCTGCCGGCCGCGTCAGCCCGGCGAGCGTGCGCAATAGCGTGGTCTTGCCGCTGCCGTTGTTGCCGCGAACACGCAGCAGCCCGCCGGCTTGCAGCGCGAAACCCAAGTCGGAGAACAGGCGCAGCCCGCCGCGCTCGCAGGCGAGCGCCGTTGTCTCAAGCATGCCGCTGATTTTACTTGGGAACCTGCGCGCCAACCGGCAAGCGAACCTGCGGCGCCCGCAGGCGCGAAACGGAGTATCTTGCGCCCCATGCAGAACCGCTGGCTGGTCCCTTTTCTGAACCTCGGGCACTTGCTTGACCATCTTGCGATGCTGGTCTTTCCAACCGCGGTGGTCGCGATCGGCCGCGAATGGGGCAGGCCTTATTCCGAATTGCTGCCGCTCGCGCTTGGCAGCTTCATCGCCTTCGGCGTGTTCGCGATCCCGGCGGGCTGGCTCGCGGACCACTGGAGCCGCTACAAGGTGATGGCGATGTTCTACTTCGGCATCGGCGCATCGCTGTTCGTCACGGGTTTTGCGCAGTCGTCGTGGCAGATCGCCCTTGGATTGGGCGTCGTCGGCGCGTTTGCGGCGATCTATCACCCGGTAGGCATCGCGATGCTGGTGGCCTCGCCGGAGAACATGGGGCGGCTGCTCGGCTGGAACGGCCTTTGGGGCAACCTCGGCCTCGCCTCGGCCGCGCTGCTGACGGGCGCGCTGGTGGATACCTTCGGCTGGCGCGCGGCATTCCACGTGCCGGGCATCTGCTGTGTTCTGGCGGGAATCTGCTTCCTGATCCTCGTAAAAGACCCCGGGAAGGCGAAGAAGGGCTCCAGGTCGATGGGGCTGCACGTGGATGCGCACATGATGACGCGCATCTTCGCGATCATGCTGATCGCCACCGCCTGTGGCGGCATCATCTTCAATTCCACCACCATCTCCATGCCGAAGGTGTTCGATGAGCGCCTCTCCGCGCTGACGCAGACCAATTTCGGCATCGGCTTGCTGGTCGCCCTGGTGTACACCATGGCCGCCTTCGCGCAGGTGGTGATGGGCGCGCTCATCGACCGCACCGATCTGCGCCGCCTGATGATCGGCGTGGGGCTGGTGCAGATCCCGATGCTGTGGCTGGCGGCCAACCTGGACGGCTGGGCAATGCTCGTCGTGGCGCTGCTCATGATGCTGGCGGTGTTCGGCCAGATTCCGCTCAACGACGCGATCGTCGGCAGGTATGTCGCCGACGAGTACCGCGCGCGCGTCCTCGCCGTGCGCTACGTGGTGTCGCTCGGGGTCGCCGCGGTTGCGGTGCCGATGATCGCGGCGCTGCACCGCACCGAGGGCGGATTCAGCAACGTTTTTCTCGTCCTCGCGGCGCTCGCGGGCGGGATGCTGGTCGCGTCGCTGTTCTTTCCCTCGCGCGCCGAACTCGCAGCGCAAAAGGAAAGACTCGCCGTGCAGGCCGGATAGGACTACTGCGCGCCGCCGCTGGGCGGCTGCTCGTTGGTCACGAGCCAGTAGTTGATGATGTCGCCGAGCACGCGCAGGTAAGTCGGGAAATTCATCGGCCGCACGACGAAGCTGTTGGCGCCCAGACGGTAGCTTTCGGCGACGTCGCTCGGCACCCGCGAGGAAGTCAGCATCACCACCGGCAGGTAGCGCGTGGCCGCATTGGCGCGCAGCTGGCGCAGCACTTCCAGCCCGCCCAGCTTGGGCAGCTTCAGGTCGAGGATCACGAGGCGCGGCAGCCGGTGCACGGCAGGTGAGAGCAGCATGGCTAGGGCGCGCTCGCCGTCGCCCGCGATGTCGACGCGCACGCTGTCCTTGGCGATCTCGCGCAGCGCGCGCAGCGTCAATTCGACGTAGCTCGGGTTGTCCTCGACCAGCAGGATCTCGACGCCTTCGCCGTCGGCAGTGGTGGCGATTCTTTGCTCTTCGGTTTGCGTTCTCATATCTTCCATTGCGCGATTGTCGGGTATTCGGCCTGCGGCGAAAAGTGTTTTCTGTTCACGGCGGCACCTTGAACCAGAACGTCGCGCCGCGGCCGGGCGCGGCGTCGGCCCAGATCGCGCCACCGTGCAGCCGGATGATGCGTTCCGCAATGGCAAGCCCGATGCCGCTGCCTTCGAATTCGGATTCATGGTGCAGCCGCTCGAAGACCCCGAACAGCTTGCCGGCGTAAGCCATGTCGAAGCCGACGCCGTTGTCGCGCACGTAGTAGGCGTTTCGGCTCGCATCCCATCCGATATCGATGCACGGCGCATCGGCGTTGCGCGAATATTTGAGCGCGTTGCCGATCAGGTTGGACCAGACCTGGCTGAGCAGGGCGGGGTCGCCCTCGCAGTCGGGCATCGCCCCGGCGTCGATGCGGGCGCGCGCGGCGTCATCCACGAAATCGAGCAGCGATTCCCCTGCCAATCCGTTCATCGACACCCGCGTGCGGTGCAGGCTGCTGCGACCGAGCCGCGAGAAGCGCAACAGGCCTTCGATCAGGCGCGTCATGCGCTCGGCGTTGTGCTCGATGAAGTCGAGCAGGCGCAGGCCGTCCGCGCTCAGGCGCGCCGCTTCCGCGCCGCGCAGCAGGTGCGCGAAGCCGCTCACCGCGCCCACCGGAGCGCGCAGGTCGTGCGACACGGAATAGGTGAAGGCATCCAGCTCCTTCACCGCGGCGCTCAGCTCGGCGGTGCGCGTTTCGACGCGCTCCTCGAGTTCGGCGTTCATGCGTTCGATGCGCGCGCGCGCGAGCACTTTTTCGGTGATATCGCTGAACACGGCGACGACGTATGATGCCTTGCCGTCGGCATCGCGGACCGCGCTGACGGTCGCGTGCCCCCAGATTTGCGCCCCGTCCTTGCGCTGGTACTGCCGCTCGCGCTCGAAGAAACCGATCTCGCCCGAGACCAGCTGCCGGTAGAGTTCGGCGCCTTCGGCATCCTCCGCGGAACGCAGGTTGCTCACTTTCATTTTGCCGACGATTTCGTCCACCGAATAGCCGAAGAAGCGCGCGAACGCGGCGTTTACCGACAGATATGTGCCGTCCGTGTCGGTAATCGCCATCCCGGCGCTGGCGCGCTCGAAGATGGCGCGGAAGCGCGCTTCGCTCGCCGCAAGCGCCTGCTCGGCGCGCTTGCGCTCGGTGATGTCCAGCAGCGCTGCCAGCATCCGCACCGCCTTGCCGTTGGCGTCGGCGAACACCTTTTGGCGCGACAGTAGCCACAGCACCTTGCCGTCGGTGCGCACGATACGGAACTCCAGGCTCCCGCCCTGAATCGAATCAATCGCGGAATCGCGCGAAGCGAGAAACCGCGCCCGGTCTTCGGGGTGCACCTGGTCCTTGAACAGCGGGTATTTGCCCGAGGCCGGCAAAGGGCCGCGCAGCCATTCGGGTGAATCGCTCCAAGTGAGGTGATCCTTTGCAATGTCCCGGTCCATGACGATCAGCCGTGCCGCCGCCTGCCCGATCTGCAGCCGCTCGGTCTGCGAGCGCAGCGCCTCCTCGGCGCGCTTGCGTGCAGTCATGTCGACGACAAAACCGTCGAGGGCGAGTACCGACCCATCCGCGGCGTAGTCGCCGGAGCCGCGCTCCCAGACCCATTTCTCGTTTCCGTTCGTGTCGCGAATGCGATACTCGATCGTGTACGGCCGGCGCTCGGCCAGCGCGGCCTGTGCCTCCTGCCAGATGCGGTCTCGGTCCTCGGGATGCACGAGCGAATCGTATGTTACGCGCCGCTCGATGGTGAACGCGGAAGGCGGGAATCCGGTGAGTTCAAGTACGCCCTCGCTTACATACTCCATTGTCCAGTCGTGGTCGTTGCGGCAGCGGTATACGTCCCCCGGCATATTGCGCAACAGCGCGTCAAACATCTGTTCGCGGTCGCGCAGGGATTCTTCAGCCTGCTTGCGCTTCAGGAACTGGCCGATCTGGCTGCCGATGACGCGCGCCGCTTGCAGCAGCCGTTCATCGGGCTCGCGCACCGTGGTCCCGGAAAAACTCAGGACGCCGATTATCTTTCCCTCCGAAGACACGCCGAAGGCGAAAGCATTGCGAATGTCGGAATTCTGCGCGAGCGACTTGCCGAGGACGCGGGTATCGCGGCTGGTGTCCGACGACCAGATGGGTTCCCCTGTCTGCCAGATGATGCCGGCGAGGCCTTCGCCCGGGCGAAAGACGAGCTGGCGCGAATTCTCGAGGAAGCGTTCATACGTCGCCTGCGGCAGGCACCAGCCGTCGTGGAAGCGCAGGACGCCCGCCGCTTCGTCCAGTTTGAAAAACCGGCCGCAACCCATGCCTACGGTTTCGCACACCACGCGCAAAACGGCCTTTACGCCGCTCGCAGCATCCTCCGCGTCGGACAGGGCGCGCGTCACCTGGTGTTCCAGCCGAAGCGACTGCTCGGCGGCTTTGCGCGCCGTGATGTTTCGAGTGAGACCGCGATAGCCGGCGAATCGACCCTGAGAGTCGAGTATCGGCTCCCCGCTTACGGAGACCCAGACCGGTGCTCCGTCGGGTCCCGGGCGCTGGATTTCGAAATCGTGGAAGACCTGATGCGCTTCGAGTTGTGCGCGATGCGCCGCCCACTGTGCGTCGCTGACCCCGGTCCACGGCAACTCCCAGCGCGTTTTCCCGGCCCGCGCCTTCATGCCCAGTGCGCCGCGCGCGTCGGCATCCTCCGAGATGAAGACGTAGCGGAATTGCGCGTCCTGCTCCCAATACCAGTCCGAAGTCAGCGCCGTGAGGCTGCGAAAGCGCGCTTCGCTCCTCGCGAGAGACTCGCGCGCGCGCCGCTCGGCGGTGACGTCGCGGTGCACCGCGATCAGGCCGATCACGCGGCCCTCGGCGTCGACGTCGGGAACGTAGCGCCCCTCGAGCGCGACCAACTCGCCGTTCGAGCGGCGCTGTATCCGTTCGACGGACACCTGATCGCCGGACAGCGCCCGGTCGAGAGCCGGCCTGATCTGCGCATAAACATCCGGTGCGACGACTTCCGCGATTCTCCGGCCGATGATGTTTTCGACGGCTATCTCCATCAGGTCGGTATAGGCGCGGTTGGCGAACAGGAATCGCTCGTCCTTATCGAGGCGCGTGATCATTACCGGCACGCTGTCGATGACCAGCTGCAGGTCGCGGTTGCGCTCGTTCAAATCGGCCTCGGCGCGCTTGCGGTCCGTGATTTCGGTGCCGAAGCGGATCGTGCTGCCATCGGGCAGGCGCCGGTCGTCGATCAGGAACCAGCGTCCACCGGGTCGTTGGCGCTCCACGGGTGGGCCGGGATTGCGCCGTTCCGCGAGCCGCGCCGCCAGCCATTCCTGCTCCCGACCGATGGCATCCGGGTAGTTGCCCGCGGCGAGGCCCGCGCGCATGTAGTCCTCGAACGTCTGCCCCGGCTGGATGGCATGGGGGATGTTGCGGTTGAGTTCGCGGAATGTCCGGTTGGTGATCACGAAACGGTCTGCCGCGTCGGTCAGGACGATGGATTCCCTCAGCTGCTCGATCGCCGCGTGCAGACGTTCCGCCATGGCTCGGTCGCCTTGCCCGGGCGCGGTAGTCAGCAGGGCATTCCGGTAGCGCGCGGCAAAGCGCGAGCGGCTGGCGCGCAGTTCCAGATCGGCGATGACCTGCTCGGCAAGTGCGGCGAGAGCCTCGGCCTGGTCACCGCCAAGATCCCGCGGGCCGCGGTCCATCACGCACAGGGCGCCCAGCGCCTGGCCGTCGCGCGTCACCAGCGGTGTGCCGGCGTAGAAGCGCACGCCGGCCTCCCCGGCGACCAGCGGGTGCCCGGCAAAACGCGGATCGGCTGCGGCGTCCCGGATGATCAGCAGATCCTGCGCGGAAAGTCCGATTGATTCGCTGCAGAACGCACGAGCGCGGGGCACTTCGCGCACGGCGAGGCCGGCACGCGCCTTGAACCAGACGCGGGACGCATCGACCAGGCTGATCGCTGCAATCGGTGCGGCGCAGAGTTTTGCCGCCATCCGCACGATGCCGTCGAACGCTTCCTCCTCGGAGGTATCGAGGACCTCGAGCCGAAGCAACGCGGCAAGGCGGGCGGCCTCGCGTTCGGGCACCGCGGTTTGCGGGCGTTCCAAGAGTCCCTCCCCAGGGCGGGTCCGCGTACCTCGGACAATGGTGCATGCTACGCGCGTGCGGGCGCGCCTCCAAATAGCGAAACCGGCCCTCGCCGCGTAGGGAGATTTCCTACCCGGCGTCGTATTTGCCTTACCGCGGCAGCGCCGCTTCGCCACTGGATGGGCGCCCGGCTCCGGCCTACTCTGGCGCCAGCGCTAACAAAGCAACCGAAGCACCGCCATGAGCCTCGCCACCGAAGTCGACCTGATCCGCCGTGTTCCCGTATTCAGCGCGATCGAGCCGGCCAAGCAGAAGCTGCTGTGCTTTTCCAGCGAGCGGCTTTCCTTTGAAGCGGGCGACGTCATATTCCGCGAGGGCGACGCGCCCGATGCGGCCTATGTCGTCATCGATGGCACGGTCGAGATCACGATCCAGACCCCTGGCGGGCCGAGGTTGGTCAACACGCTCGGGCAAAGCGACGTGGTGGGCGAAGCCGCGATCTTCGGCGACGTGCCGCGCACCGCCACCGCGACGGCCAAGACCCGTCTGGAGGCGCTGCGCGTGTGCAAGGACCTGTTCCTGAACGTGGTGCGCGGCGATGCCGATGCGGCGATGCAGCTCAACCGCATCCTCGCCATGCGGCTCGCGAATACCACCGCGCAGTTGAGCGCCGCGGCGTCGTAGTTACAGGACCAGGTCCGAGCCCTCCGCCGGCGCCTCGCATTCGAGGTCGGCGCCGAGCTTGGCAAGCGCAGCGCGGGTCTCGGCCAGCTTGAGGTCGATGTCGTCGTCGGACTGGTCCGGGTCGTGATGGAACAAGTGCAGCCGCTTCACCTGCGCCCGCGCCGCGAGCTCCGCCACCTCGCTGACGCAGGAGTGGCCCCAGCCGACTTTGGCGGGATATTCGTGGTCGCGGTAGGTGGTGTCGGTGATCAGCACGTCCGCGCCACGCACGAATTCGGCGAGCCGCTCCAGATAATGCTCGTCGCGGCGCGCGTCGCCCCGCAGGTAGAGTTCGTTGTCCGTGATGTAGCAGACCTTGCGGCCGCGGCAGGTCAGGCGGTAGCCGAGGCAGTATCCGGGGTGGCTGAGCAGCATGGTATCGACTCGCACCGGGCCGAATTCGAGGCATTCCTCGCGCAGGTCGCGGAACACGAGATGCGCACCGAATTCCCGGATAGTCACCGGGAAATAAACGCTTTCCATCTGTGCGCTGACCACCTGCTCGATCGACAGGTCGCCCTGGTAAGGGCCGTGGATCTCGATCTGGTTCCCCGGGGTGTAAAGCGGCGCGAAGAAGGGAATGGTATTGATGTGGTCCCAGTGCGGGTGCGAGAGGAAAATGCGCACTGTGATGCGCGGCTGGTGCATGGCGAGCAGCCGGTCGGACAGCCCCTTGATGCCCGAGCCGCAGTCGAACACGTACAGCGGTTCGCCACCGACCTCGACGCTGACGCAGGGCGTGTTGCCTCCGCGCCGCAGGGTGCGCACCCCCGGCACCGGCAGCGTGCCGTGCACGCCCCAATAGGTGACCAGCACGTCCTCGGACACGATGTCCGCGATCGATTGGACGAAAGTGGCGCGGACGATGGGTTTGGTGATGTAGCCGTCGGCGCCCAGTTCCTTGGCGCGGCGCCGGTCGAAATCGTAGGACTTGGTCGAGAGCACGATGATCTTGAGTGCCGCCAGTTCGGGCTGCCGCCGCAGTTCGCGTATCAGCTCGAAACCGTCCATCTCCGGCATCATGATGTCGGTGATCACGCAATCCGGCTTCCGCTGCGGGATCGCGCGCAGCGCGTCATGACTGGACGCGCAGGTGGTGACCTGGTGGCCGGCGCCGCGCAGCACTTCCGCGACCAGGGCGAGCGTGATCGGATCGTCGTCGATCGCGAAGATCTTCATGGTTCGAGTGTAGCGGATTTGCCTACACGACCGCGGCCGGTTATGCCTACGCTGTCGTGTCGCCCGGGCGCATTGGATAATTCCCCGGGGGCGGCCACAATCTTCGTCACGGTCGCAATGTCTGCGGGCCGAACGGAGTTTGACAAATCATGCCACGCACATCGCATCGTCAAGGCAAGCAGCAGCCGGCAGGCGTGCAGGGCAGTCCCGGCCCCATCGACCACACGGTGCTCGACAAGCTGCTGTGCGAGGACCGGGAGGCGGTCGGAGTAGTATTGCGGCAGTTCCGGTCCTCGTGTCCCGGGGATGTGAGCGCGCTGGGAGTCGCGCTGTCCAGGAACGACAACAAGGACGCCCTGCGATGGGCGCATCGACTGAAGGGCGCCTGCCAGATGGTCGGCGCGAATCGGCTTGCGGAAATCTGCGAGCATGTCGAGCTTGCGGTGCGGGCAGGAGACTCCGGGACGATCGCGCAAGCGGTCTCGGACATTGGCCGCGAAGCGGAGCGAATTACAGGGTATCTTGACGCATGGTTGAATACGAGCGCGTGATCTGCAGTAGACGATGGGCGTAATCCGTGGAATCGATTGCCACGGTCCTCTACGCGCGCCTGCGCAATGTGCTTGCGATCTGCAACGGCATGTCGTCCGAGCGCACCGCCGCGCTGGTTGGCGAACTGCGCAATATCCTGGAGGGGCCGGTAGCCAAGCAGAACGGCATCGTCGCGATGGTGCGCCACGATTCGATTCTCGCGGTGTTCTCGAATGACGCAGAGACCGCGCCGGACCATGCGCGGCGCGCGCTGCATGCCGCGGTGCTGGCGGTCTACGAAACGATGGAGATGAGCAAGCAGCTGGCGATGCGCGCGGATACCGCGGCCGCGGCGCCGCTGGCGCTGGCGATCGGCGTGCACCTGGGCAGCGTCGAGGTCGGCATGGGCCGGCAGGGCAGCACCAGCGGCCTGATCCGCGCCACCGGCGAGGCGGTCGAGATTGCGCGCGCGCTGGAGAGCGCCGCCGCCGATGTGCGCTGGAGCATCGTCGCCTCCGGCGCCGCGCGCCGCGCCGCCGGCGCGCGCATCGAGTCCGGGCGCATCGGTTCGGTGGGGTTGCCAGACGGCGGTTTCATGGACGTGGTCGAGATCACCGGGCTCGCGCCGATGCGGACCTCGAGAACGCCGGCCGAGGTCTACCAGGTGGTGCGCGACGCGGTGACGCTGAACCAGAACCTCTACGAGCGCCCGCAGGACATCCTGAACGCGGCGCGCAGCACTTCGCGCGCGGCGTCGGCGCAGTTCACGATCGAGGGCTACCGCATCATTCGCAAGATCGGTGCCGGAGGCATGGCCGAGATCTACCTCGCGGCCACCGATAAGCCGGACGAACTGCAGGTGCTGAAGGTGATGCGCATGGGCGATTCGGGGCAGGGCGACACCCTGCAGCGGTTCATGCAGGAATTCGCCTTGCTCGCACAGGTGAAGCATCCCAATGTCGCCAAGATCCATCGCCAGGATTTTGCCGGGGGCTACGCGTACATCGCGATGGAACACCTGTCGCGCGGCGACCTGCGGGCGCGCATCGCCGAGGGCGTGAGCACGGCTGAAGCGATCTCGTACATCCGGCAGACCGCGGCGGCCCTGGGCGCGATCCACAGCGTCGGCATCGTGCATCGCGATCTCAAGCCCGACAACCTGATGCTGCGCGCCGACGGCAGCCTTGCGCTGACCGACTTCGGCGTCGCGAAACACGTCG
>Ga0315281_10011773_pt1 | contig 11962 bp, 11 predicted proteins | sample YL17G07_0_MG_FD_204540 | JGI IMG/M metagenome (GOLD analysis project Ga0315281, IMG submission 204540) | Sediment microbial communities from Yellowstone Lake, YNP, Wyoming, USA - YL17G07_0 | ecosystem: Environmental > Aquatic > Freshwater > Lake > Sediment | place: USA: Wyoming | collected... | reverse complement strand
GTTCGACTCGCTCCTGGTGCAGTACAACCTGCTGGACCGCCAGCACGCCCCGAGCCTGCGCCACGCGCACGCCAAGGGCCTGGGGACTGTGGTGATGGGTCCCGTGGGCGGCGGGCGGCTGGGCGTGCCCTCCGAGGTCATCGCGCGGGCCACCGGCGTGGCCTCGACGCCGGAGGCCGCCCTGCGGTTCGTCTGGGCCAACCCGGACATCGACGTCGCGATCTCGGGCATGGGCGACCGCCGCATGGTCGATGAGAACGTGGCCACGGCCGCGCGCGGCGAGCCGCTCTCCGACGCCGAGGTCGCCCGCATCGACCGGCTCTACGAGGAGAACAAGAAGCTCCTGGACCTGCCGTGCACCGGCTGCGGCTACTGCCAGCCGTGCCCGCAGGGGGTGGCCATTCCGCGGATCTTCCAGTACCACCAGTGGCACACGGCGTTCGACCTCAAGGCGGCGTCGCGCGAGCGGTACGCGTGGCTCGCCAAGGGGTGGGAGGAGAAGAACAAGCCCGCCACCGCCTGCACCGAGTGCGGAGAGTGCGAAGCGAAGTGCCCGCAGAAGATCCCTATCCGGGCCAAGCTCAAGGAAGCCCACAAGGTCCTCGGCGAATCGGAGAAGCCATGAAACTCCGGACCGACAAATCCGCCGAGGCGCTCAAGCGGGCCGAAGCCCTGATGCCCGGGGGCGTCTCCAGCCCCGTCCGCGCTTTCAAGGCGGTCGGCGGCCAGCCGCTCTTCATTGCGTCGGGGAGCGGGTCGAAGATCCGCGACATCGACGGCAACACCTTCATCGACTACGTGATGAGCTGGGGGCCGTTGATCCTCGGGCACGCGTACCCGGCGGTCATCGAGGCGGTCCGCAAGGCCCTCGAAGGCGGGGCGTCGTTCGGCGCGCCCACGGTCCGCGAAGTCGAACTGGCGCAGCGGGTCGTCGCGGCCATGCCCTGGATCGAGCAGCTCCGCTTCGTGAACTCCGGCACCGAAGCGACGATGAGCGCCCTGCGCCTCGCGCGGGCCGCCACCGGCCGCCCGGGCGTCGTCAAGTTCGAGGGCTGCTATCACGGCCACGCCGACGCCTTCCTGGTGAAGGCCGGCAGCGGCGCCATGACCTTCGGCGCCCCCTCCAGCCCCGGAGTGCCGGAAGACACCATCCGCCACACGCACATCGTGCCGTTCAACGATCTGGACGCCGTGCGGCGGACGCTCGAGGCTTCGGCCGGCGAGATCGCCGCCGTCATCCTCGAGCCGGTGGTGGGCAACATGGGCTGCATTCCGCCGCGCGACGGCTTCCTGCGGGGGCTGGCCGAATTGTGCGAACGTGGCGGCGTCCTGCTCGTCCTGGATGAAGTGATGACGGGCTTCCGCGTCGCGCGGGGCGGGGCGGCCGAGCGATACGGCATCCGGCCGGACCTCGTGACGCTCGGCAAGGTCATCGGCGGGGGCCTGCCGGTCGGGGCCTACGGCGGCCGGCGCGACCTGATGCAGCGGGTCAGCCCCGTCGGGCCGGTGTACCAGGCGGGCACGCTCTCGGGGAATCCACTGGCGATGGCCGCCGGAATTGCTACGCTGGACCTCCTGGGCGCCCCGGGCACGTACGAGCGCCTGGAGGCGCTCTCGCGGAAGCTCGAGGAAGGGCTGGCCGCGGCGGCCGCGGAGGCCGGCGTGGCGGCGCGGGTCCAGCGCGTGGGCTCGATGCTCTCGCTCTTCTTCACCGGCCGGCCGGTGACCGACTGTGCGTCGGCCCTGCGGTGCGACACGGAGCGGTTCGGGCGGTTCTTCCGGGGGATGCTGGAGCGGGGCGTGTACCTTCCGCCCAGCCAGTTCGAGGCCTGGTTCGTCAGCCTGGCCCATGGCGAAGAGGATATCGCCCGCACGGTGCAGGCGGCCCGCGAGGCGCTCAAGCAAACCGTTTAGCCGCTGTTTCAGAAGCGGCGATAGCGCGGTGGGCAGTCTTGCCCACCGCGCGTAAGCGCCCGCATTCTCGCGGCGGGCAAGACTGCCCGCCGCGCTATGCAGCGCTGATGGGCGCCTATGAAACAGGTTCTTAGCCGCGGTCGCCAATGACCGTCGCCGTGCCGGCGATGGCTGAACGATGGGGTGGCTGAAGGCGGGCTGGCTCGACCCGGACGACAAGGAGGTACTCGATGGCCCAGGAACCCAAGCGCGATCAGCCGGTTCGGCTGCCGAACCCCAGCGCGCAGCCGTTCGTCGTCGCCCTGAAGACCACGCGGTTCTACGCCGTGGTCTTCTTCTGGGTGGTCATGGTCTGCGTGCTGGCCCACGTGACCACGTTCGTGCTGACGGAATGGGTCCGCCTGTACGACTTCCCGGCCGCGGAGGCGCCCGCGGCGCCCGAGCCGGCGCCGCCCAAGGCGCCGGCCGAGCCCGCCAAGGACGCGGCCCCCGCCGGGGCATCGTGGTTCGGCCTGCTCGAGAAGTCGGCCGACGCCGCGCCGGCCAAGTCGACGCCGGGCGAGCTTTTCCCCAACGTGCCCGCCGAGGGTGGAACCAAGAAGCCCGGCGAATCGCCGAAGTCGCCCAAGGAGACGCCCAAGGAAGCGTCCAAGACGCCTCCGCCTGCCGAGAAACCGAAGGAGCCCCCGGCGCCGGTGCCGACGATCCCCCCGGAGTCGGCCACGGAGGGCAAGGTGGTCGGCCAGCCCGAGGCGCGGCCCAAGGAGAACCTCCCCCTGACGCCCGCCGAAGCCCGCGACCGTGCCCACCACTATCGCACCGTCACGGCCGAAGTCCTGCATCCGGCCCGGATCGTCGGCGTCCTGGCGTCGCTGCTCCTGGTGGTGACAATCTTCCTGTATCTCCAGATCGCCCTGCTGGGGCGCCTGTCGGGCATCCGGCAACTCACGAACGCCCTGTTCCTGGTGATCGTCTTCCTGGTGACGATCCTGCCGTGGGAGAATATCTTCGAGGGATTCCGGGCGGGCTCGCTGTGTGATTTCGCGCAGCTCCTGGAGGCCCACGCGGTCCGCCTGCAGGGCGGCCTGGAGGGCACGTGGCCGATCGTGATCTACTTCGGCCGCTACCTCGTGATGCCGGTCGCGAGCGCGGCCATCCTGGCCTGGTCGGGAATCCAGTTTGCCGCCGGCTATGCCGAGTCGGTCCTGGCGAATGAATAGGTGAGGAGACAAACGGATGATCCGGTTTCATTGTCCCAAGTGCGAAGCCGAGATGGAGGTCGACGAGTCGTTCGCGGGGCGCGGGGCGCGGTGCCCGACATGCGGGACGAATCTGAAGGTTCCCAAGAAGGGCGAGGCGCCTCCGCCGCCCGCGACCAAGGCGGCCCCGCCGCGGCCCGGCTCGGCCACCGTGAAGGTGGACGGCCAGCAAGTGGAGATCGTCCCGCCGATGGAAACCATGGTCGTCATCAGCATGGTGTTTCTCGGCGCGGCGGTCCTGGGGCTGCTGTTGGGCGGCGTGTTCCTCGGCTCTTCGCTCCAGTACCCGTGGACCATCGGGGGAACGGTCGGCGGCATCCTGGCGCTCATGGCCACGCTCACCGCCCTGCCGGCGTACCACAGCATCCGGCGGAGCCGCGGGCGCAAGCGCGGGCGTACGCACGCGTTGGTCTGCATGGGCAGCGGCGGCGGCTTGTTCCTCATCTGCGCGGTCATCGGCCTCGTGGGCCTGGCCCAGATCCTCAGCCGCGCCACCTGCGAGGAGAACCTGAAGCGCATCGACATCGCCCTCTGGGCCTACGCCGAGAAGCACAACGGCGCATTTCCCCAGAGTCTCAGGACGCTCGTGGACGACCGGCTCATCTCCGCCGAGACGCTGACCTGCCCGGCCTACAAGGTGCCGATCGGCACCCAGACGTACGCACTGACCCCTGACATCAACGTCAGCAACCCCGTTTGGCCCAAGGATATGATGGTGGTGTGCGACGGCCCCGTCGCGCCGCCCAACAAAGGGCACGACGACGGCCTCGTCCGGGTCCTCCTGCTGAACCACCAGGTGGTTACGAAGACCGACGCCGAGTGGGACGCATATAAGAAGGCCCAGGGCGAGAAGTGGAACGACATCCTGAACAAGATGCGCAACCCCAAGCCGGCGACGAAGGCCGAGCCGGCCACGCCGCCGAGGGAAGGAGAGTCCACGGAGCCTGCTCCCAAGGCGCCCGCGCCAGGCGGCCCGGCCACGCCCGCGACCCCGACGCCTCCTCCGGCGGCAGGAGGCGCGAAGTGAGCGATCCCCAGAGCCAGCCTGAGCCGCAGGTGGCCGCCGACGAATCCTCGCCGCTCGCGCGCCGATTGGCCGCCCTCATCCTGGTCGTGCCGCTCGTCGGCATCGCCGTCCACGTGATCTTCTTTGTCCACGGCTTTACGAATCCCGAGTGGCTCAAAGCCTACGTCTTCGGGCCGTGGCTGAAGTACGTGGTGGCCCCGCTCTCCTTTGCCAACCTGGTGGCCAGTTGGATGCACTACCGACGGACGGGCATGAGGATGGACCTTGCGGCACGCGTCGCGACGTACCTGTGGATCATCTCGTACGTCCTGCTGTTCCTGCACTGCCGGCCGGCGACGATGTGAAGGCGCCAGGCCAGATGCTCGACCATCGCCGTGGTTTGGCCGGCCCCGGCGTATCAAAGACCGTCGCCGTATGCGGCGACGGCTTAACGATGACGAGGTCGCGCCCAAACGCGCGCGGCTGCTCACGGCTCGATCAACTGCTTCGATTCCGGCAGGTCCTTGACGCTCGCCAGGCCGAAGACCTGGAGGAACTTCTTGGTGGTGCCGTAGAGCAAGGCCCGGCCAAGATGCTCGCTGCGGCCGGCGACCCGCACGAGGCCCTTCTCCATCAGCGTGCGGATCATGTCGCCGCAGGCCACGCCGCGGATGTCCTCGATCTCGGCCCGCGAGGCCGGCTGCTTGTACGCGATGATGGCCAGCGTCTCGAGGGCCGCCTGCGTGAAGCGCGCCTCGTTGCGGGCCCGCAGGAGCTTCTTCAGGTACTTGTTGTACTCGGGCCGCGTGAAGAGCTGGAGCCCGCCGGCGATCTCCTCGATCGTAAACGCCCGCCCGCCGGCATCGTATTCCTCCATTAGTTGGCGTACCGCGTCGCGGACCCTGTCGACGGAGACTTCGTCGCCCGCCGCATCGGCCACGCGGTCCACGGGCACGGGTTCGTCGCTGGCAAACAGGATGGCTTCGACAATCGTCTTGAGGGGTGGCTCGCTCATTCGGCTCTCAGTTCCTCCTTTGGGGCGTCCGGGTTGTGGCGATTATAATTGCGTTGTCGGAGTTTGCCAACGTTGATTCGCGAGGCCGGCCCTACCCCTCGCCGAGCATGCGGGCCGCTTCCTCGGGCGTGAAGCGCTGGGGGCGGCCGGCGGCATCGACGAGGGCGCCCGCAAATGCTAAATGCTAAATGCTAAATGATAAATGTAAAAGGAACACCGTCACAGCGCTTGTTCGGCGGCTTTTCAATTTAGCATTTAGCATTTAACATTTATCATTTCTGTTCCAGAAAGCGCTCAACGACCTGCCTGAACTCCGGGTTCGGGTCCGTCTCCCACATGCCGATGATCTCGCGTTCGCGGCGGGCGTTCTCGGGCGAGTCGGAGGCGTGGGCGGCGTTGCGCATGAGGTCGCGCCCGAAGTCGCTGCGCACCGTGCCCGCCTCGGCCGTCTCGGGGTTGGTGGCGCCCTGCCAGCGGCGGATCTTCTCGATGGCGTCTTCGCCGCGGTAGAGCAGGGCCAGGCACCGCACCGGCCCGGGCCGGTGGCGCTCCGGCCCGTCCTTCACCTTGCGCGGGTCCACGGCGGTCATGTACTGGACGATGCGGGCGAACTCGGTCCGGGCGTTCCGGTCGGCGAGCATCTGCCGGGCCGTGGCGAAGAACTCGTCGGGCAGGTCGAAGTCGAACGCCCCCTTGAGCTTCTGCCGCAGCGTCGCCTCGATGTTCCCCTGGAGCTTCTCGCGGAAGACGTCGAGGAGCGGCCCGTAGAAGGCCTCGCCTTGGGCGGTCGACATCGACAGGAGCTTCGCCCCCACGATGTAGAGGCCTGTCCGCGAGAAGACGTCGATGATGTTGCCGGGCCGGCGGCTGCGCCGCTCAAAGTTCTCCGGCTTCAGGATCACCAGCTCCGTCTGGACGTTCCGGGCGTCGGGCGGCAGATGGATCGAGTCTTCGACGACGCCGCCGTCGGTGCCGGCCGTGCGGGCGAAGAACTCCAGTTCCTCGCGCACCGTGGCGGGGTCCGGCCCGCAGATGACCGCCGGCTCGAAATATTTCATGCGCCCGTCCGACCAATTCTGGAAGTCGCCGTACGTCCCCCGCACGGTGTCGCCGCGGACCTTGGGGCTGGCCTGGCCGACCACGTCGTTCATGAGGTGGTGGAAGGCGTTCTCGCCGCGAAACAGGAGCATCAGGCAGCGGTTCGACAGGCCCAGCGGGTTGTCCTTGCGCAGGTTCTCGTCGACGTACTGGATGAAGGCCCCGCGGACGGGGTTCCCGTAGTCGCTCCGGCGCAGGAGGTCCAGGTACTCGTCCACCCAGGCGCGGCTCGGCGCGTACATGTGCACGCCCACGAAGTCCAACTGCGACAGGCTCAGCAGCCTGCCGATGATGCCTCCCGTCCGGCTCTTGTGGAGGCTGTACGGCGTAATCATGGCATAGGCCAGTTCGACGGCCATGCAGGGGCCCTCCCATGCGTTCCAGGTGAACGTGGTCTCGTACTCTATCCGCCCCGCCCGCGGCGGTCAACGGGCAGCAAGCAAGCGCACCTCAGCAAGCGCGCCGCCATACCCGCCGCGTCTTGTTCATTTCGCCCAAGTGCCGACACGCGCCCTGCAAGCAGGGCGGCTAGGAAGCTGTTTCACAAGCGCCCATCAGCGCTGCATAGCGCGGCGGGCAGTCTTGCCCGCCGCGAGAATGCGGGCGCGTACGCGCGGTGGGCAAGACTGCCCACCGCGCTATGGCCGGTTCATAAACAGCGGCCAAATGAGCTTCCTCCTTGTGACGGGCGCCCGGATGCGGGTATGCTGACCTCATGAAGAAAGAGCAGGGGCCCGCCGAACAGTTCATCGGCGAGCCCATTACCCCCGTGCCTGAGACGGCCGACGCGCGGACGATGGCGCGCGGCGGGCCCGGCCTGCCAAGGCGGTTCGTCTGGCGCGGGCGCGAGGTGGCGGTGGAGGCGGTCCTCGAGACCCGCCGTTCGCTCGGGCCCTGCACGAGCGGCAGCGGCGAGATGTACGTCCGCAAGCACTGGTTCACCGTCCGCACCACGAGCGGCGAGACGATGACCCTCTACTTCGACCGCCAGCCCCGGCGCGGCAAGTCGCCCAAGGCGAGGTGGTGGTTGTATTCACTGAGAGTGACGGAGTAACGGAGAGGCGGAGTGACAAAGTGACGAAGTGACGAAGTGAAAGAAAAAGCGGAGCGAGCTGCCGTTACTCCTTGACTCCGTCACTTCGTCACTTCGCCACTCCGTCACTGTCTTTTCATCATCTCCAGCGTGCGCTTCCAGCGGTCGATCTGGAGGACGATGCGGGCATGGACTTCCTTCGGCTCGCGGATGTGTCCCCATACCATCGACCTGCGATGGGCCTCATGGTGGCACCGGAAGAAGATGCTGCCGATCCCGAGAAGCCTCTGGGCCGCGGCCTGGGCCACGAACGTGTTCTGGATCTCCTCCAGGCCCATGCACTCCACCTCGGCGCTCAGCACGCCGTACTGCATCAGGATCCGCCGGTCCGTCAGGACGTACGTCCGGCCGAGCCACTGGAGGTAAGCCACGGTCACCCGCAGGCCGATCACCGAGATGCCGACCAGGATAGCCCAACTCCGGACGCTCGGGGGCAGCTCATGGATGCTCAGGCCCATCAGCGCGAGGATCAGTCCGAGGGCGGCAATGAACAGGCTCTCGAACACCATGTACCAGTGCGAGGGCTTGAGCTGGAAGACGATGATCTCGCCCGGCAGAAGGAGCGAGGGGGCGATGACCTGTGCCCGCTCGGCGAATTCCTGTTCGAGCCCGCCCGGCGCCGGGCCGCCCGACATCGGGCGCTCCTCGACGCCGGTCAAGGCGACCGGTTCGGCAGGGCGGTTCTCGATGGGATGTTGGTCGACCATGTTCGGCAATCCGCGACGTGGCGCTGTCGTACTACGCCGGCGGCGGGCCGCCCTCGCCCGCGTGCGTCGCCTCGCCCTTGCCCTTGCCCTTGATCGAGCCAAGGAAGTCCGGCAGGTCCAGCCCCACCATCTGGGCCAGTTGGTGCATCGGCGGCAGCACGCCCAAGAGGCGCTTGCCGAGGTCCCCGAGGCCGCCCTCCTTCCCGCCGCCGTCCCACACGATGACCTTCTCCAGGGGCAGGTTCTTGATGGCCTCGGCCTGGATGCGGGCGACGTCGACGAGCCGCTCGATCATCAGGAGCGTCGTGGCGGCCTGCGGGTCCTTGGCGGAGGCGATGATCAGCTCGCCGTAGCCCTTCGCCTTGGCTTCGAGGACGGCCAGGGTGCCCTCGGCCTCGGCCTTCATCTTGACGAGGATGGCGTTGGCCTCGCCCTGGGCGATGAGCATCTTCATCTGCTTCTCGGCGTCCGACTGGATGACGACCTGGTTGCGGCTGGTCTCGGCCGGGACGAGGACGTCGGCCTTGAGGCGCGACTGCTCGCGCAGGGCGCGGGCCTCTTCGGCCTCGCGCTGGGCCTGCTGCTCGGCGACGCGGATGGCGCCGTCGGCCTGCATGGCGGCCGACGAGCCCTTGGACCGCGCCTCTTCCTCGGCCACCTTCTGCCCCGCGCGGTAGGCGGCCTTCTTGGCGTTGGCCTCGGTCTCGGCCTTGACGGCCTCGGCGTCGAGTCCGGCCACCTGGGCGCGGCGGTCGCGGTCGGCCGAGGCCACGCGAATGTTGGCCTCGGCGTTGGCGGCGGCTACGGCACCCAGCTGGTCGCGGCTCCGCTCGGCCACGCCCGTCTTGCCGCGGCGCTCCTGCTCGGCCACGTCGATGTCGGCCTGGTTGATGGCCTCGGAGGCGGCCCGCCGGCCGATCGCCTGGATGTACCCCGACTCGTCCTCGATGTCCTTGATGTTGACGTTGATGACCGTCAGGCCGATCTTCTCGAGTTCCACCGACACGGCCTCGTTCACCTTCTTCATGAACGCCTGGCGGTCGCGGTTGATCTCCTCGATCTTCATCGTGGCGATCACGGCGCGCATCTGGCCGATGATGATGTCCTGGGCCTGGCTGGCGATCTGCTGGCGCGTCAGGCCCAGGAGGCGGATGGCCGCGTTCTCCATGATTCCCGGCTCGTTCGAGATGGCGGTCGTCACGGTCGTCGGCACCGCCACGCGGATGTTCTCCTGCGAGAGGGCGGCCTTCAGGTCCACCGGCACGACGAACGGCTCCAGGTCGAGGTACTGTGAGGCCTGGATAAGGGGCCAGACCATGGCGGCCCCGCCATGGACGCACTTGGCGGCCCCGCGGCCCGTCTTGCCGTAGATCACGAGGATCTGGTTCGACGGGCACCGCTTATACAGGCGCACAATGTAGGCAAGCATGGTGATGACGATCAGGCCCAGCAGGAGGATCATCAGGATCGTGCCGGTGCCCATACCCTCGCTCGTGCTGTAAGACGGAATCGCGGACAGGATCATGGTGGTCCCCTTACTCTTGAGCCTTCTCAACCTCAACGGTGGAAGTATCCAGGACGCGTTTGACCAGGACGGGCGTGCCGGCTGTCAGGGCCTCGCCCGAGGCCGCTCGCGCATTGACGAAACTGACGGCGTTGCTGACGGTGCAGCGGATCTTGCCCATCCCCCCAGCGGGGATGTCCATGTAGACGGTGCCGCGCTGGCCCACGGAGGTCGACAACTGAGGGGTGCCGGTCTCGGTCATCCGCCGCAGCAAGTAGAAGAGGCTCGAGACGATCAGCATTCCGACCGTGCCCCAAAGCACGCTGTAGATCATCGTCAGATTGGGGTTGTTCTCCGGGGCGTACTTCGTATACAGAACCCCCGCCCAGCCGAAGAGGACGCCGAACGCCACGACGGAGCGCACCGAGAGGAGCTTGAAGCTGGCGACGGAGTCGGCAGAGTGGATGTTCCCGTCGTGCGCATCGTGCCCCCCGGCGGCATCGTCAGCGCCGGCGGCATCGGCATGGTCGGCGGCGCCGCCGAGTCCCATGAAGGTGGCCAGCAACTGCCAACCGAAGATGACACTGAAGAAGACCGCGGAGCCCCAGTAAACTTCATGGAGAAGTGCCAGTACCACCACTCGCCCTCCTTTGAGAGCAGTGCAAGGAAGTCACCCCAATGCTACCGTTGGGCGGGGCGATTGCAAAGCATTTCCGATAAGACGCGCGTCCGTGCGCCAGCGGCCACCGCATCGTTTAGCCGCGGGCGCATACGGCCGCGGTCGTCAATCGTCGCCGTATGCGGCGATGGCTAAACGTGCGGCGACGGCTGAACGATGGACTCGCGGGCGCGCCGGCGAAATCGCTTGCCGCCGCACCAACGCACGTCTATACTTTCGGTATTGTGGAGGCAAAGCCATGCGCGCGCTCTGGGTTGTGGGGGCGGTCCTCGCGGCATCCGCCCTGGCGGCCGGCTGCTTCGAAGGCAAGGCCGATCTCGCGCTGAACCCCGACGGCACCGGCAAGATCGTCGGCGACCTGACGTTCACTCTCGAACCGCCCTGGACCGGCCCCAAGCGCCAAACGCCGGCCAGGAGCGGCGCGTCGGCCTCCCCGGCCCCCGCGCCCGCCCCCGAGGAGGAAGCCAAGCCGCCCGAAGCGCAGATGAAGGAAGTGGTCTACAACATCCTCAAGCGGTCCTCGGGCATCGACGCATGGAAAGACGTATCCTTCGAGCTTGCCGCCTCCCGCCGCGTCCACTTCAAGGGCACCGCCTATTTCAAGAACCTCTCCAAGGTGCGGATCTACCCCGACACCGGCCGGACGGCGATCAGTTTCGCCAGCGACGGCGGCAACGGCATGATGCTGGTCCTCAGCAGTCCGACCGAGGCCGCCGAGACGCCGGCGAAGAGCGGCCGCGACCTTCCCCCCGAAGAGCTTACCAAGCGCCTGAAGGAAGAGCGGGACAAGTACCAGCCCGTCCGGGGCACCCTGGCGATTCGGGTTTCGGGCCTGAAGTGCAGCCTGGCGTTCAACACGCCGGGCACGCCGACCGAGGTTCGCGGCCTGGACCAGAATGGCCCCGTCCTGTCGTTCAGCACCGACAGCACGAAACTCATGCAATCGCTCGACGCCATGATGGCCGACACCACGACCCTCCGGCGGATGGTGGCCTCGGGCGAACGTCTCGCCTCGTCCGGCGGCCAGTTCGAGGCCGCCCTCGAGAAGCAGTTCTTCAGCGGTCCTAAGGGCGAGTGCTGGGCCCGAATCATGGGCCCGTTCACCCCTCGGTTCGACTATGCGGCCGAAGCCGATGCCGCCCGCAAAGCGCAGAACGAGATGCTGGCGAACCTGGGTCTCGAGAAGCCCCGCCCGACGAAGGCGGCCGCCAAGCCGGCCGACCCCGCGCCGAAGAAGCCGGCCGACACGCCTGCGAAGAAACCGGCGAACACGCCGGCAAAGAAGCCGGCCGATCCCGGCCTCCCGGGCAAGATCCCCTCCATCCCCAGGGAAATGCCGAACATCCCGACACCGATATTTCCGGGCTTCTTTTAGACCGGCCCACAACAGGGGAGGAGCCTCGTGCTTCGTGCGCGGCGGGTCTCCTGACCCGCCGCGCGAAGATGCCGGATGCCCGGACCGATGGGCTGCTGTCTGCGCGGCGGCTCAGGAGAGCCGCCGCGCACAATCCTGCAAGAGCAGTGTTGAACAGAAGAGGAGACGACGATGCGCAAGATCTTGGCAGTGGCGTCCGTATTGGCCGTGGCGGCCCTCGTGGTCGCCGGCTGCGTTGAGACCCGGCAGGAGTTCACCCTGAACCCCGACGGCTCGGGCAAAGTGGTCGTCGAGATCGTGCAGGCCGACGTC
>Ga0315281_10011772_pt1 | contig 11962 bp, 12 predicted proteins | sample YL17G07_0_MG_FD_204540 | JGI IMG/M metagenome (GOLD analysis project Ga0315281, IMG submission 204540) | Sediment microbial communities from Yellowstone Lake, YNP, Wyoming, USA - YL17G07_0 | ecosystem: Environmental > Aquatic > Freshwater > Lake > Sediment | place: USA: Wyoming | collected... | reverse complement strand
TAGTGCGGGCAATCCAGCAAACCCTGCACGAACGAATCCTGCTCCGCCGATTCGGCATCGCCCAGCACACCGGGCAGTTGCCGCACCAGACTATCCATCAACACCATCGCCGCCAACTCGCCACCGGACAACACGTAGTCGCCGATAGAAATCTCTTCGTCCACATACTGCCGGATCAAACGTTCATCGATGCCTTCATAACGTCCGGCCAGCAGGATCAATCCTTCATCCGCTTGCGCCACTAACTCTTTGACGACCGCGTGGGTAAGCAAACGGCCTTGTGGCGACAAATAAACCACCCTGCTTTTTTTCACGCCACTAGCCGCCTGTCGCTGCTTGGCCGCGTTGATCGCGCCGGCCAGCGGTTCGCCCAGCATCACCATTCCGGGACCGCCGCCGTAGGGGCGATCATCGATGGTGCGGTAATTATCTGTGGTGAAATCCCGTGGATTCCACGTCTTTAAAACATAATTGCCCTGTTCTGCCGCGCGCCGCGTGATACCGTATTGCGTCAGCGCATCGAACATTTGCGGGAACAGCGTGATGACATCAAAAATCATCTTAAGTAATCCGCCGACCAATCCACCCGGATGGTCTTGTTCTTCACATCCACTTGCTTGATTGCCGAAGCCACGAACGGAATCAGCATCTCACCGTTAGCGCCCCGCACGCTCAACACTTGGTTCGCACCGGTCTCAAGCAAATTCGCTACTGTTCCCAACGGCTCTCCCGCTTCATTCACTACCGCGAGGCCGATCAAATCCGACCAGTAATATTCATCGTCACGCTGCTCCGGCAAGCTGCTACGCGGCACGGCGATCAATAAGCCTTTCAGCTTTTCTGCAGAAGTTCGATCCGGGCAATCCGGCAATAGTGCGGCCAGCGTCTTGTGGTGCACTTCGCACTGCTGCACCTTCGCTTCTCGCCAAGGCCCATGCTCGTTACCCAACCACCACGTCTGATAGCCCATCAGGCTATCGAGATACTCGGTGAACGGCTGTATCTTTACCCAACCACGAATACCGTGGGCGGCCGCCACGCGCCCCATGATCACCATAGGGTTTGCGTCATCAGTCTGGCGCGACACGCTCGATTAAGCTGCAGCAGCTCCGGCGCGCTTGACCAGCCGTGCAACGGTGTCGCTCAATTGCGCACCCTTGCTTTGCCAATGGCTGACACGCTCCAACTGCAGGCGCAACGACTCCTGGCCTTCCGATACGAGCGGATTGTAAAAACCAACGCGCTCAATGAAACGCCCATCGCGACGATTGCGCGAATCAGCGACAACTACATTGTAAAACGGACGATTCTTGGAACCGCCACGGGAAAGACGAATAATGACCATATAAAACCTATTTAGTTAATTTGCCTAGCGAAAGGGCGCGAATTCTACGACACTTGCCCGACTTGTGGCAAGCCAATGTATTTCTGGGAACCTCTATAAATTCATTTTGCGGGCGAATCGCTGCGTCGCGTGCTCGCTCATTCCTCGCCTATCAATTTGATATGTCTCGTCATTCGCTGCGCGGCTCCTTGCGGTGCCCGCGCGACACGGTGCGGCGGAGCCGACGGGTGCGGGAGCGCGGAGCAGCAGGCCTGCCCGCCCCGGATGCTTCGCAACGCCGTGTCCGGCCTGCCATCCCGCAAAATGAATTTATCCCGGATAATCCATTAGGCTGTCATTCCGGCGCAGGCCGGAATCCAGCAATAAAAAATATGCCGCGAAGCGGACAAAACCGGGGTGTTGTCCCACTTGCGTGGGGATTTGTTAATCAACTGGATTCCGGCCTACGCCGGAATGACGTAATTTTTCTAATGGATTATTTGGGTTTATAGAGGTTCCCTTTGCTCTAAATCCCACTCATCAGGCTTTTGCCGGCGAAGTGCTCTTCAGCAAGCCCCCATACCCTTGCAGCAGCTCGAGCATCGCCGATGCCTTATCCATCGTCTCCTGATATTCTGCGCCGCATTGCGAATCGGCAACGATGCCGCCGCCCGCCCAGCAGCGGATGGTGTTTTCAGAATAAACAAGTGTGCGGATGGCGATGTTGCTGTCCATATTGCCGTCGAAGCCAACGTAGCCGATGGCACCGCAATACACTCCCCGCCGCTGCGGCTCAAGCTGCTCGATGATTTGCATGGCACGCAGTTTGGGTGCGCCGGTGACCGAACCGCCGGGAAAACAGTCGCGCAGCACGTCGAGCGCGTCGTTCCCCGGCACCAGCTTGCCCTCCACCGTGCTGACCAGGTGATGCACATTGGCATAACTCTCCACTTCGAACATCTTGGGTACCCGCACTGACCCGGGGATGCAGCTCTTTCCCAGATCGTTGCGCAACAGGTCGACGATCATCAAGTTCTCGGCACGGTCTTTGGGGTGGTGGCGCAGCTCGTTGGCAAGTTTGTTGTCTTGTAACGCATCACGGCTACGGGGTCGTGTGCCTTTGATCGGTTTGGTCTCCACCATACCGTTGCGCACACTGATAAAGCGTTCCGGTGAAGTGCATAATATCTGCGCTTGAGGTAAATCGAGAAATGCGGAATACGGCGCCGGGCTTATTCGGCGCAACTTAAGATAGGCGGCAAAGGCATTGCCATCGGCATGCGCACTGAAGCGTTGCGCAAGATTGATTTGATAGCAGTCGCCCGACTGCAGATAATTTTGCACCGCCGCAAAAGCGGTCGCATAACTTTTTTGGGTAAAGTCGGACACGACCGCTCCGCTCACGCGGAAGTCATCGCAAATAGGCGCTTGCGCGCTTTGCAAACGGCGCAATATTTGTGGTAACAACTCTGCCGTTTCAGCGAATCGCTGATGCGATACCAACCGCGCAGTACGTTGCTGATGATCCAGCACCAGCGCCCAGTCGTAGACACCGACCGCCATGTCCGGCAGCCGTTCGGTATCCTGTGACACATTCGGCAAAGCCACCATGTGCCGTGCGAGGTCGTAGCCCCAATAACCCAGCACACCACCGGCGAATGGCACGTCTTTTACTGCCGCAAGTCGTGCGCCTAATTCAGCGCGCAGCAACGCAAATGGGGCATCGCATACCGCCTCGCCATCCATCACGATGGTGCGTTGCGGTGCCGCGACGATAATGTCGTAGCGCGCCAAGCCACCGCTGTCCAGCCATATCGCCCACGGCAACCCAACCAGCGCGGCGTAATAACGCGAAGCATCGGATTGATAGGGCAGGTCAGTGCAATAAAAGCTCATCGTTTAGCTTAACCCGAAACTTCCCCATACCGGCCAGAAATTTTGGATACGCAATACGAGCCAGGGTATTCGGCTTACCAGTCGAGCCGAAACCCCACTTTCACCCACACCAACTGTGACCTGATGACGTATTCGGCGCAAACCCATCTGGAACGCGTAGCCCTGCGCACCCGCAAAATTTAACGTGCGCAAAAACTGCCGCAAACCCACCGAAAACCCATCATCAACCATCCGCCATCGGAATATGAGCACCAATGACGGAACAGACCTGCGTCAAACCCACCCAATAGCAGACCACCTACCCTCGGCACGTCGCAGACAAAACCACCACGCCGCCCCATTTCCGCAACCCTCTCCCGCAAACATGCAAGAGAAAGAGCATACGGAGCCAGGCAAATGACCGCTACACAAGCTCCGTGTTAGCAGCCATAGCCGAGTTAGTTTGGTTTGCCGATCCCTGGCGTGACAAAAGGCCATGTTGCGGCCGGACGCACCGGAGCTGCAGGAGCAGGCGCTACTGGCTTGGCCGCTACTACAGGCGCTACAGCTTTAGCCGGAGCCGCCTTTTTAGCCGCTGGCTTCTTCGCTGCTGGCTTTTTGGCTGCAACAGCTTTTTTCGCAGCGGGCTTCTTGGCTGCCGGAGCCGCCTTTTTAGCTGCTGGCTTCTTCGCTGCTGACTTCTTCGCGGCCACTGCTTTCTTGGCTGCTGGCTTTTTGGCTGCAACAGCTTTTTTCGCAGCAGGTTTTTTCGCTGCTACCTTTTTAGCTGCTGGTTTCTTCGCTGCTACCGCTTTTTTGGCTACTGCTTTTTTGGCTACTGCTTTCTTGGCTGCTGGCTTTTTGGCTGCAACAGCTTTTTTCGCAGCAGGTTTTTTCGCTGCTACCTTTTTAGCCGCTGGCTTCTTCGCTGCTACCGCTTTCTTGGCTACAGCTTTCTTCGCTGCTGGCTTTTTGGCTGCAACAGCTTTTTTTGCAGCGGGTTTCTTGGCTGCCGGAGCCGCCTTTTTAGCCGCTGGTTTCTTCGCTGCTGCCTTTTTAACTGCCGGTTTCTTTGTCGCTGCCATTTCAATCTCCTTGCAATAATGAAAGTTAACGAAATACAACACCTGCCACTACACCTTAATCCATGCCAACTGCAAACATGGATCAAAGCCACACCAAAAATCAGAAACCACTACATTTAGTAATTTCATTAGACTACGGCGCTAATTCTAGTAGGCAACAAAAACATTTCAAGTTACAAAAAGACTGATATATCCCTGCCAATTCATAGATATGAATACGATGAAAGCAAATCGCGCATGATGTCACACGAACTTTATGAAGAACTTATTTCCCCCGGATTGCCGCGTCACGCCTATGTTTGGCACAGCCCTGCAAGATAACGCGCCCAGTCGAAATGCGGCCCCGGATCAGTCTTGCGTCCGGGTGCAATATCGCTGTGCCCGGCAATGCCGCGTATCGGGTAAGCCGCACGAAGAGCGATGGTCAAATGATTGAGTGCGGCATATTGCGCATCGGTAAACGGCACGGCATCGCTGCCTTCCACCTCGATACCAACTGAAAAATCATTACAACGCGGCATACCCTGCCAACAAGACTCTCCCGCATGCCACGCACGTTTCAGGCAGGAGACAAACTGGACGACATGCCCGTCGCGCCGCACCAGAAAATGCGCGGACACCTTCAACCCTGCAATAGTTTGATAGTAAGGATGTACGGCCGCATCCAGCGTGTTGGCAAATAGGCATAGCACTCCATCACCGCCAAATTCACCCGGTGGCAGACTGATGCTGTGTATCACCAATAGCTCGATGGCCCCTGCCGTGCGGTCGTCACAGTTCGGTGACGGGATATATTCAGCGCCAACCAGCAGCCCCTGCGCATCAATCTGCATCATCTGCGCCGCTTGGGTTTTTAATCCCTAAACGCTCCATGCGATAACGCATGGTTCTAAAAGTCAGCCCCAACAATTTGGCTGCTGCCGTGCGATTGAAACCAGTTTGCTGCAACGCTTCCAGCAATGCTTCTTTTTCGATGCGATCCAGATAATCGGGTAATGGGCATTTTTCGTTTGGCCCACAAGAATCGCATTGCTGTGATTGTTCGGGCGAGAGCTGCATATCCTGCGCCGTTATCACGCCACCGGAACTCAACGCCAAAGCTCGTTCGATGATGTTTTCCAGCTCGCGCACGTTGCCCGGGAAATCGTAATTTTGCAGCGCCAACAACGCCTCATCCGAAAATTGTGCCGGCACCCCATCACGCAGACGATCCAGCATCTGCTGTGCAATTGCAGCAATATCCTCACGCAGCTCACGCAGCGCCGGCATTTGTATCTGGATAACATTCAAGCGGTAATACAAATCCTGGCGAAATTTGCCCTGCTGCATCCGTTCTGCCAGATCGTTGTGGGTCGCACTAATAATGCGCACATCGACAGGCTCTTCACTGGTTGCGCCCACCTTGCGCACACGTTTCTCCTGTATCGCCCGCAATAATTTCACCTGCATGGCCAACGGCAAATCAGCCAGCTCATCAAGAAACAAGGTGCCGCCGTGCGCTGCCTGAAAAAAACCATCACGATCTTTGTCTGCGCCAGTGAACGCACCTTTTTTATAACCAAAGAACTCGCTCTCCATCAAATTTTCGGGTATTGCGCCACAATTCACCGTAATCATCGGCTGGTCGCGGCGCGCACCGCTTTGTACGATAAGCTGCGCTGCCAATTCCTTGCCGCTGCCTGACTCTCCGCTGATATGCACCGGTGCCTGGCTGCGCGCTACACGCTCAATCAAATCGCGCACTTTCTGCATGACAGGCGAACTCCCCAGCAACATTTTGCCGGTGGCCGACGCAACACGTGGCAGATTCAAAGCAGATTTAACCAAAGTGCGCAGCTGATCCAACGAAACCGGCTTGGCCAAATAATCGAAGGCACCCGCCTTGAGTGCAGTGATGGCATTTTCCATGTTGCCATGCGCGGTAATCACCGCCACCGGCACATCCAGATTGCCTTGTATGATGTATTGCACCACTTGCAAGCCGCTGCCATCCGGCATCCGCATGTCGGTCAAGCACAGGCTGTAGTGGCGTGCCGACAGCTTTTCCAGCGCCTCGTGCACATTACACGCCTTGTCCACCTCCAGCCCCATCTTGAGCAACGTCATTTCCAGCAGCTCCAGAATGTCGGGCTCATCATCCACCAGCAGCACGCTGGCTTTCTTTGTACGGCTGCCACTGGTCATGTCACCCCTCATTTCTCTGCACCTTTCCGAAGGTAATCTTAAAACACGCTCCCGCCACACCTTCTGCATTCTGGTATTCCAGCAATGCGCCATTCGACTCACATAATTCCTTGGCAATATACAAACCCAATCCCGTACCTTCCTCGGCTGTCGTAAAAAAGGGTTCGAATAATTTACCCTGATGTTCAGCAGGAATGCCCGCGCCATCGTCTTGCACTGTCAATATCGCGCGCTCGTTCAGGCCAACACCCATCGTCAATCTCACGCTACCCGGCAATTTGCTGCCATAACGCAGCGCATTGCCGCACAAGTTCCATAACACTTGGCGCAGGTGCCCACGGTCAAAAAAAACCTCGACCCCAGACCTGCCTGACAAGACCACTATGCCAGACTCAAGGCGCTCCGCCAGCGAAAACTCATCGACAAATGTTCGCAACATCATGCCCAATTCAAAAAATTCGGGCTGTGCACGGTCGCGGCGGTTCAATTGCATCACATCCTGCACGATCCGATTGATGCGCTGTGTGTTATCCAACACAATCTTCAGCATCCGCTGTTGCCGTGCGCCGTTCTGCTCCTCTTGCAACAACTCGGTCGCATAGCTGATCGCCGACAAAGGATTGCGCACTTCGTGGGCAATATTCGCGGTCAGCCGCCCCAAAGCCGCCAGTTTGATCTGTTGCGCCTCTGCCTGTACGCGTTGCATATCTTCCAGAAAGATCACTGCCCCGCGCGCCGCATCACGCTCGACGGGAACAAAGCGCAACCTTGCCTGCACTCCCCCGCCCAACTGCAATGTGCCCCTGCTCGCCTCGCCAGTCTGCTTCCACATCGCATATTGCCCGAACAGGATTGGAAAATTGTCCGACAAGGCGCTACCCGCGCTAATGTTTTTATGCAGCAAGCGCTCGGCGCTCGGGTTCATTTGCATGACCATACCTTCCTCATCCACCACCAGCACGCCATCCTGCATGTCGCGCATCACCAGGCGGTTTGCTTCGGCCAAGCCAGCCAGATCGTGGCCCCGGCGCTGCGCCAGCTGCTGGCTGGCCACGGCATATTTTGCCAGCGTGTGCGCCAGCCATGCCACCGCAAAATAGGCTATGCACAACAATCCGACCTGGACGTATTGCGCCGCCAACGCATCGCTGTACAGCACCGCATAAGAGTGCTCCAGCAGCGCGGCAATACTGGCCAACGCGGCAAAAAATAAAGTGATCCTGCCACGGCTGATCATCCCCGCCGAGGCCAGCGAGACCAGCAGCAGCAGCCCGACGCTACTCTGGATGCCGCCACTGGCATAGGAAATCACCGTCAGCCCGGCAATATCCACGGCGATCAGCAATGCCAGTTGTACCGTAAAGCGCGGATGACGCAACTTGACCAGAACAAATGAAGCGGCCGCAGCTACCGCGTACACGATGCAAGCGGCAAAGAACAGCTTCCAATTGCGCTCACCCAGCGTCAACGCGGTGCCAAAGGTAACTGCAAGAAAGAGGAACAGACAGGCCAGAATCAGCCTGTACAGATTGAAATAACTCAGGGAGCGCCAGTAATCGGCGGTAGAAATGGAATCGGTCGCGGGCCTGTCAGCCATCACGCTCAATGGAGTGGCGTATGCCTACTTGAGATAGGCATCGCGATGCGCTGTACTACAAAAGAATTGGTCTTGCGACTGCACGCTTTCACCTTTGGGTAAATGCACGCCGCATTGCGCGCAACGCACCATATCCTCGGTCAGCGTCTTATCTTGCGGAGGGATATTTTTGCGATAAGATTTAAACAGCAGGTAAACCAGCGCCGCAATGGCGATGAGCATCAACAAGCGGCTCATTTTGTATCACCTGCCGGTATTTTTGCAGGTTTCTGTTCCTGCGTCTGCGACTGTTCCACAGCCTGTTCCAGGTCACGGTTGAGTTTCATGACCTCGCCATCCACCTCCAGTGTAGCCTGGCGTACCGAATGCTCCAGCGTATCCGCTTCGCTCTGCATCTTGTTCTTTAACTGCCGGAGCTCTTCCAGCTCCATGTCGCGCGAGATGTCGCTTTTCATCTTGTTGATATAGCGTTGTGTCCGCCCCCACAAGTGGCCAAGCGTGCGCGCCACTTTCGGCAGGCGCTCCGGCCCGATGACTACCAGCGCAACCAGCAGCACCACCACCAATTCGGAAAAGCTGAAATCAAACATCCATTACCCCGCAAGGCGAACGCACCGCATATACACCAGACATGCCCCGCACAACCATCACGCGTTGGTGTGGGTCTTGTTTTTCACTTCGCCTTCGATGGTCTGGCCGCCTTCGCTCAACTGCTTGGGCTGCTCCTCATCGGTGCGCATGCTTTCCTTGAAGCCCTTTACCGCGCCGCCCAGATCACCGCCGATATTTTTCAATTTCTTGGTGCCGAAAATCAGTATCACGACTAACAACACGATCAACCAGTGCCAAACGCTGAATGAACCCATACCACCCTCCTGACAAGTTATAAATTTAGAAACCACAAAAAACTGTCGCAAACACAAACCTGCGCACCGTAGCGCGGCATATTACCGCAAACCGGCCGGTTCAAACCATCAACACCACGCTTTTTACCTGCGCAAATACTTCCATCCCGTCCGTGAGGTGGAGCAGGTCGCGCGAACGGCGCGTGATGCGCGACAGGAGCACCTGCGAATCGCCAACCGCAAGACGCACATTCACTTTGTCCGGCCCTTCATCGCAAATTTCGATGACACGCGCAGCAAGAATATTACTGATGCTGGAGCCGTGCGGCTGTTGCGTGGCGACACTCACATCCCGCGCCAGCACGCGGGCGCGCACCGGGCTGCCGTGCGGCTGATCCACCAGGCCAACCCACAGGCTGCCCCCCGAAAAATCTACCCGCGTGAGGTGATAGGCCTCATCGTGCTGCGCCACCACCGCCTCGATCACCGCGCCTGCATCGTCATAGTGCGCAGTGGGCAGATCGAGCCGCGCCAGCGTCTCGGCCATCGCGCCACTGGCAATGATGCGCCCCTGCTCCAGCAGCACCAGATGGTCGGCCAGCCGCGCCACTTCATCCAGCGCGTGACTGACGTAGAGCACGGGAATCTCCAGCTCGCGGTGCAAGCGCTCCAGATACGGCAGAATATCCTGCTTGCTGCGGGCATCGAGCGCGGAGAGCGGCTCATCCATCAGCAGCAGGCGCGGACTAGTCAGCAACGCCCGGCCGATGGCGACACGCTGGCGCTCACCACCGGAGAGCTGCGCCGGATCGTTGCGTTCGATCAGACGGCTCAATCCCAGCCATTCCACTACCTGTTCAGGATGCACTTTACGTTCGACAGGCATGATGCGCTTATAGCCATATTCCAGGTTGGCGCGCACCGACAGATGTGAAAACAGGCCCGCCTCCTGGAACACATAACCCAGCGGTCGCTGGTGGGTGGGCAAGAACTGCGTGTCATCCTGCCACACCTCACCGTTCAAGCTCAACATCCCGGCAGCGCGTTCAAGCCCTGCGATACAGCGTAGCAACGTAGTTTTGCCGGAGCCGGACGGGCCGAACAAAGCGGTCACGCCGCGCAGCGGCAGTTGCGTGTCCACTTCCAGCGTGAAGCCGGGATGTGCAAGCTTGAAACGCGCGTGAATCATTTGCGCCGCCCCGTTGGGTTGAAGTGATGTAGGGGCGATTCATGAATCGCCCGCACAGACAAGGTATCAATCATTTGCGCCATCCGGTCTGATTGAAGTGATGTAGGGGCGATTCATGAATCGCCCGCACAGACAAAGCACGATCATTTGCGCCGCCCCGTTGGATTAAAGGTGTAGAGCAACAGCAGCACCACAAACGAAAACACCACCATCCCCGCCGACAACCAGTGCGCCGCCGCGTATTCCATCGCCTCGACATGGTCGTATATCTGCACCGATACCACACGTGTCTTGTCCGGTATGTTGCCGCCTATCATCAGCACCACGCCAAATTCTCCGACGGTATGCGCAAAACCCAGCACCGACGCGGTGAGAAAACCCGGCTTGGACAACGGCAGCACCACGCTGAAAAAAGTATCCCGCGCCGACGCGCGCAAGGTGGCGGCGGTTTCCAAAGCGCGTTCTGGAATAGATTCAAAGGCATTTTGCAGCGGTTGCACCACAAACGGCAGGGAATAAAACACCGAGGCGATCACCAGCCCGGCGAACGTGAACGGCAACAAGCCAATACCCAGCGCTTGGGTCAAATGTCCAAGCGGCCCGTTCGGCCCCATCGCCACCAGCAGGTAAAACCCGATCACCGTCGGCGGCAGCACAATGGGCAGCGCCACCACCGCACCCACCGCGCCCTTCCACGCGCAACGGGTGCGTGCCAGCCACCACGCCAGCGGCGTGCCGATCAACAGCAGAATGAGCGTGACGACCGTGGCCAGCTTGAAAGTGATCCAGATGGCGGACAGGTCGGCAGAGGAAAAGGCGGATTCCATTATTTCGTCATTCCGGCGCAGGCCGGAATCCAGTCAATTAAACAGCATCCACGCAACGCGGGGACAAAACCTTGTCGGGTTGAAAGCCCGACCTACGTCAAATGAATAATCTGGGTTCATGACAAGTCTACCAATTATTTCGCCTCACCCGGCAAAACAAAACCATAGCGCGCCATGACTGCACGCGCCTCGCGGCTCACCATGAAACTGGCAAATGCCTGCACCAGCGGATTCGCTGCGGCGCGCCTGGTGATGATAAAACCCTGCTCCAGCGGCTGATGCAGCGTATCCGCAATCAGCGCATAACCGCCCTGTTTCGCCAGTTCCGGGCTGATGGCCAGCGACAGCGCGATGATACCGACCTGCGCATTGCCGGTCTGCACGAACTGCGCCGTCTGCGCGACATTCTCGCCATAGACCAGTTTCGCTTCAACTTTTTCCCACACACCCGCCGCCCTGAGCGCCTCCTCGGCGCGCTTGCCATAAGGCGCGTGCTTCGGATTGGCAATGGCAATTTTTTGGATAGTCGGATCGACGAGATCAGCGAGAGTCAACTTGCCCGCATCACGCGACGCACTCCACAACACGATGCGCCCCACCGCGTAAGGTTGCACCCCGGATGCCGCAAGCCCTGCTTCCTTCAACGCACGCGGATAGGCGATGTCGGCGGAAAAATACATGTCATAGGGCGCGCCCTGCTGTATCTGTGTCTGGAATTTACCGGACGAGCCGTAGATGGTTTCCACCTGATCCGCAGGGTGCGACTTGTTGAACAGCACAACCACTTCATCCAGCGCGAATTTGAGGTCGGCAGCGGCAGCAATAGTGATCTTCTCGCCCGCGTACGCCGTTTGACCCGCAACGAACAGGCAAACGAAAATGAGTGCTCTCACTGAAAATTGGCTAAGTATGCGCATACTTGAATTGGGTGTGTTTGTGAGATAGTCGATATTGTATTTTGGTTGGGTGTCAGCAAAGACCCTCAGCCGTCCTTTGAATTTCCCAAAAGCCGACCGGCATGGTTTAGTTATGCTTC
>Ga0315281_10011771_pt1 | contig 11964 bp, 15 predicted proteins | sample YL17G07_0_MG_FD_204540 | JGI IMG/M metagenome (GOLD analysis project Ga0315281, IMG submission 204540) | Sediment microbial communities from Yellowstone Lake, YNP, Wyoming, USA - YL17G07_0 | ecosystem: Environmental > Aquatic > Freshwater > Lake > Sediment | place: USA: Wyoming | collected... | reverse complement strand
CATCGGCATCACCTTCGGGCAGGCGGTGGCGAAGGCAATCGGCGACAAGGCCGGCATCCGCCGCTACGGCCATGCCTACGTGCCTCTGGACGAGGCTCTTTCGCGTGCAGTCATCGATTTTTCCGGCCGGCCGGGCCTCACCTTCAACGTCGCATTCAAGCGCGCGCTGGTGGGCGAATTCGACGTCGATCTCACCCACGAATTCTTCCAGGGTTTCGTCAATCACGCGCAGGTGACGCTGCATCTCGACAATCTCTCCGGCGACAACGCGCATCACCAGTGCGAAACGCTGTTCAAGGCATTTGGCCGTGCGTTGCGGATGGCTGCCGAAGCCGATCCGCGGGCCGCCGGGACGATCCCTTCGACCAAGGGCAGCCTTTAACGCCATCCTGCGGCGGCTGCGGCGCGCCGCGGTTCGACATTGACCTTGCTAACGCCGAATTCATCCCTGCAATGACTTCGATCGCTGTCGTCGATTACGGCATGGGCAACCTGCGCTCTGTGTCGAAGGCGCTGGAGCACGTCGCGCCGGGCACCCGGGTGCTGGTGACTTCGGACCCCGATGAGGTGCGGCGGGCCGGCCGCGTGGTGTTTCCGGGCCAGGGGGCAATGCCCGACTGCATGCGCGAAATGGAGGGCCGGGGCCTCAGGGAAGCGCTGCTCGAGGCCGCTCGCGAAAAGCCGTTTCTCGGCCTCTGCATCGGCCTGCAGATGCTGTTCGACAGGAGCGAGGAGGGGGACGTCGCCGGGCTCGGGGTGCTGCCGGGCCGGGTGATGCGCTTTCCGCCCGCGCTGATGCGCAGTGCCGGCGGCGAAAAACTGAAAGTGCCGCACATGGGCTGGAACGAAGTGGTGCAGGTGGTGCCGCATCCCCTGTGGGCGGGGATCGCCAGCGGCGCGCGCTTCTATTTTGTCCACAGCTACTATGTCGAGGCTGCAAACCCGGGCCTGGTGGCGGGTTTTTCGGTGTACGGTTTCCCCTTTACCTGCGCCGTGGCTCAGGCTAATATCTTTGCCGTGCAGTTCCATCCGGAAAAAAGTGCAAGCGCCGGCCTGACCCTGCTGGCAAATTTCGTCACCTGGCACCCCTGATGCGGCATCGCCGGATCGCGCTCCTCCCGCCCTGATTCCACTGCTCCGCCGCCCATGCTGATCATTCCTGCGATCGACATCAAGGACGGTCATTGCGTTCGCCTCAGGCAGGGCGACATGGCGGATGCCACCGTGTTTTCGGAAGATCCGGCGGCGATGGCGCGCCACTGGCTCGAGCAGGGCGCGCGCCGGCTGCACCTGGTCGACCTCAACGGCGCCGTCGCCGGGCGACCGCGCAACGAGGACACCGTCAAATCCATCGTCGCCGCAATCGAGGGCAGGATCCCGATTCAGCTGGGCGGCGGCATCCGCGATCTCGACACCATCGAGCGCTATCTTGACGACGGTATCACCTACGTCATCATCGGCACCGCGGCGGTGAAGAACCCCGGCTTCCTGCACGATGCATGCGGCGCGTTCCCGGGGCAGATCATCGTCGGGCTGGACGCGCGCGAAGGCAAGGTGGCGGTTGACGGCTGGTCGAAAATGACCGGCCACGACGTGGTGGACCTGGCCAAGAAATTCGAGGACTACGGGGTCGAGGCGGTGATCTACACCGACATCGGGCGCGACGGCATGCTCACCGGCGTCAACCTCGAGGCCACCGTCAGCCTGGCGCGCGCGCTCAGGATACCGGTGATCGCCAGCGGCGGCATCGGCTCGCTCGCCGACGTCAAGGCGCTATGCAAGATCGAAGGTGAGGGCATCCCGGCGGTCATCACCGGCCGCGCCCTTTACGAAGGCAAGCTCGACTTCAGGAAGGCGCAGGCGCATGCCGACAAGCTCGCCAGGCCGGATTGAGCGATAACCCGCAAACCATGGATGCCGGCTGAGCTTCGGCGGGCATCGGACATTTCCCGGCCTCTCCCGCACCGCACCCGCCAACTCCGCAATGGGCCTCGCCAAACGCATCATTCCCTGCCTCGACGTCAAAGCCGGACGCGTCGTCAAGGGGATCAATTTCGTCGGGCTGCGTGACGCCGGCGATCCGGTCGAGATCGCGCGCCGCTACGACGGCGAGGGGGCGGACGAGCTCACCTTCCTCGACATCACCGCGAGTTCCGACGGGCGCGATCTCATCCTGCCGATCATCGAGGCGGTGGCGGCCGAGGTGTTCATCCCGCTCACCGTCGGCGGCGGCGTGCGCAAGGTCGAGGACGTGCGGCGCCTGCTCAACGCCGGCGCCGACAAGGTCAGCATCAACACCACCGCGGTGCTCGAGCCGAAGGTGGTCAGGGACGCAACGTCGCGTTTCGGCTCGCAATGCATCGTGGTTGCGATCGACGCCAAAAAGACCTCGAACGGGACGGCGCCGCGCTGGGAAGTGTTTACTCACGGTGGACGCCAGGCGACCGGGCTCGATGCCGTGGCATGGGCGGTTACCATGCAGGAGCACGGCGCCGGCGAAATCCTGCTGACCAGCATGGACCGCGACGGCACCAGGATCGGTTTTGACCTGGCGCTGACGCGCGCCATCGCGGAAGCGGTCGACATCCCGGTGATCGCCAGCGGCGGCGTGGGTACGCTCGAACATCTGGCCGAAGGCATCCTCCAGGGCAAGGCGGATGCGGTGCTCGCGGCGAGCATTTTCCATTACGGCGAGCACACGGTGCGCGAGGCCAAGGAATACATGGCGGCGCGCGGCATCGAGATGAGGCTGTGATGCCATGGACGTGGGGTGTGGCCTGCAATGACTGACAACTGGCTCGATGCGGTGGCCTGGGACCAGGCCGGGCTGGTGACGGCGATCGCGCAGGATGCGGCGACCGGCAAGGTGCTGATGGTGGCGTGGATGAACCGCGAGGCGCTCGCCGAGACCGTTGCCAGCGGCGAGGCGGTGTATTATTCCCGCTCGCGAGGGCGGCTTTGGCACAAGGGCGAAGAATCCGGCCATGTGCAGAAGGTCCGCGAAGTGCGGCTCGACTGCGACGGCGACGCGGTGCTGCTGGAAATTGACCAAGCGGGCGGCATCGCCTGCCACACCGGGCACGGGCGCTGTTTTTTCCGCAGGCTGCAGGCCGGCGAATGGGTGGAGACCGAACCCGTGTTGAAAGATCCGAAAGACATCTACAAATGATCGATAGCGAAATTCTGCAGCGGCTGGCGGCAACCATCGAAGCGCGCAAGGGCACCGACGCGGCCAGTTCGTACGTGGCGCGGCTGCTCGCGGGGCCGGAGGATTCCCTGCTGAAGAAAATCGGCGAGGAAGCGACCGAGGCCGTGCTCGCCGCCAAGGGCGGCGACCGGCTTGCGCTGGTCAATGAACTCGCCGACCTGTGGTTTCACAGCCTCATCGTGCTGTCGCGCTATGGTCTCGGGCCGAACGACGTGCTGTTCGAGTTGAGGCGGCGCGAGGGTATTTCCGGAATCGACGAAAAGGCGGCCCGCACCGGCGATCAGCGTGCGGAATCCCGGAAGGGCTGAGCGCAGGCGTAACCGCGCAAGCGGGCAGAGCGGAACGAAAACATGGATAATTGCATTTTCTGCAGGATCGTCCGCGGCGAAGTGCCGAGCCGGAAGGTGTACGAGGACGAGGATGTGTTCGCATTTGACGACATCCATCCCCAGGCGGACGTGCATTTCATGATCGTCCCGAAGGCGCACCTCGCATCGCTCGCGGAGTGCGGCATGGAGCACCAGATGGTGCTCGGCAAGATTCTCGCGCTGGCGCCGCAGCTGGCGAGGAGCCAGGGCCTCGACGACGGCTTTCGCACCATCATCAATACCGGGCGCATCGGGCGGCAGGACGTGATGCACCTGCATGTGCATATTGCCGGCGGCAAACAGCCGCTTGGGCGGATGCTGCCGAAGCCGCAATGAAGGAGGATTGAATATGGGTTCATTAAGCATCTGGCATTGGCTGATCGTCCTGGTGATCGTGATGCTCGTGTTCGGAACCAAGAAGCTCCGCAACATGGGCTCCGATCTCGGAGGCGCGGTGCGCGGCTTCAAGGAAGGCATGAAGGAAGGCGACAAGGCGGGCGATGCCGCCGCTCCGCCGCCGTCCCAGCAGCAGGGTCAAGTGAGCGGCCAGACCATCGACGCCGAGGTCAAGGAAAAAACGAAGTCGTGAGGCGATAGGCGACAGGCGCCGGGCGTGACGGGAATCCCGGCGCACCCCGCGCGCCAAATGCCCCGCGCCCTGCGCCTCAAGCCACATGTTCGACGTCGGCTTCTCCGAAATTCTCGTCATCGCCGTGGTCGCGCTCATCGTGATCGGTCCCGAGCGCCTGCCCAAGGTCGCGCGCACCATGGGCCATCTGTTCGGGCGCATGCAGCGCTACGTCAACGACGTCAAGTCCGACATCAGCCGCGAAATGGAACTCGATGAACTGCGCAAGCTGCAGACCGACATGCAGGACGCCGCGCGTTCGCTGGAAACCACGGTGAAGCAGGAAGTGACTGAAACCGAGAAGGCGTTGACCGATGTCGCCGCGCTGCCGGCGGCCGCTGCGCAGCCCGGCGCGGAGATCCCGCCGGCGCCCGCGCCGGCCGAGACGGCGCCGCAGGCAAGCGGACTCTCCGCCGAATCGCCATCCAGACCGCCCGCCGCCTGACGCCATGAGCGTTCAGGAAACCTTCATTTCGCACCTGGTCGAACTTCGCGACCGCCTGCTGCGCGCTATCCTCGCCGTATTGCTGGTGTTTGTCTGCCTGTTTCCCTGGGCCCGCGACCTCTACGCCCTGCTCGCGCAGCCCCTGCTCGCCGTGCTGCCGCAAGGCGGACAGATGATCGCGACCGATGTCGTCGGCGTGTTCCTGGTGCCGGTGAAAGTCGCGTTGCTGGTGGCGTTCGTCATTGTGCTGCCCTATGTGCTGTATCAGGCGTGGGCATTCGTCGCACCCGGCCTCTATGCCCACGAGAAGAAACTGGTGCTGCCGCTGGTGATCGCGAGTTCCGTGCTGTTCGTCATCGGGATGGCCTTCGCCTATTTCCTGGTGTTCCCAATCGTCTTCAAGTTCATGGCGTCGGTGGCGCCGGCCGGCGTCGCGTGGATGACCGACATCGAGAAGTACCTGTCGTTCGTGTTGACCTTGTTTGTCGCGTTCGGCGTCGCCTTCGAAGTGCCGATTTTCGTCATCGTGCTGGTCCGCACCGGCCTGGTGACCGTCGGGAAACTTCGCGAGGTGCGGCCCTACGTGATCGTCGGCGCGTTCGTGGTGGGCGCCGTGTTCACGCCGCCCGACGTGATTTCGCAATTGATGCTTGCAGTGCCGCTGTGCCTGCTGTTCGAACTGGGGATATGGCTGGCGTCGTTCATCAACAAGCGGCCGGCCGAAGCGGATTACACACCGCAGACCGCGGCGGAAATGGAGGCCGAGCTGGACCGCGTCGAGGCAGGCGAAAAGAAAGGCTAAGGGACCGTTATAATGGATTGAACTTTTCCCTGCCAGAGATCCATGTACCTCAGTTACTTCGGATTCACCGAAGCGCCATTCTCGATCGCCCCCGACCCCCGCTACCTCTACATGAGCCAGCGGCACCAGGAGGCGCTCGCGCATCTGCTGTATGGCGTCAACGGCGAGGGCGGGATCGTGTTGCTCACCGGGGAGGTCGGCGCGGGCAAGACCACGATTTGCCGCTGCCTGCTCGAGCAGATTCCCGCCACTTGCGACGTCGCCTATGTGTTCAATCCCAAGCTGACGGTGGACGAGCTGCTGTCGACGATCTGCGCCGAATTCGGCATCGCGCATCCCGCGGGCAACAGCAGCATCAAAGTGTTTGTCGACTGCATCAACGCCTATTTGCTCGATTCCCACGCCGCGGGCAGGCACACGGTGCTGATCATCGACGAGGCGCAGAACCTTTCCGCCGACGTGCTGGAGCAGATGCGGCTTCTCACCAATCTGGAAACCAGCAAACGCAAGTTGCTGCAGATCGTCCTGCTCGGGCAACCGGAGCTCGCCGAGATGCTGGCGCGGCCCGAATTGCGGCAGCTGGCGCAACGCGTGGTGGCGCGCTACCACCTGGAACCGCTGACGAAATCCGAGACCTTCGCCTACGTGCGTCATCGGATCGAGGTCGCCGGCACCCAACGCGTCCTGTTCCCGCCGGCGCTCACGGGCCAGATCTACCGGCTGAGCGGCGGCGTACCCCGGGTCATCAACTTGCTGTGCGACCGCGCGTTGCTCGGCACCTTTGTGCAGGGCAGGGAAAAAATCGATCGGGCGACGCTGGTCCAGGCAGCGAAAGAAGTGTTCCACCAGCCCGCGCGCTTGGGGCTTCGCATGCTGCGGCCCCTTGGTGCGGGCCTGGCGCTGGTGGCGGTTGCTGCGTTGGCCGTTGCGATCTACCGGCAGGAATCTCCGGCTCCCGCGCCGCCGGGTGTCGTCAACGCGGCGCCGGGCACTGCCAGTCCCGGTCCGGGCATTGCGCCACCCGCGTCCGGCATCGCACCAACCGCTGCGGGTGCGGCACAAACCCTCGAATGGCCGGCGGATCTGCCCCGCGCGAACAGCAGATCGATGGCGAATGCCGCGCTGTTCCACGCATGGGGCGCTGCATACCGGGGAACGGACGCATGCCGGGAAGCAGCGCAGCTGGGATTGCGTTGCCGCGCCGCGCGCGGCGGCCTGGATGAAATCCGTCAATTGAACCGGCCCGCCGTCCTGCTGATGCGCGACGGCGCGGGGCAGGAATTCCATGCGCTGCTGAGCGGCCTTGAAAACAATACGGCGAACTTCGTTGTCGGCACGGAAACCAGAAGCGTTGCGCTTGACGCCGTCGCGGCCCAGTGGTCCGGCAATTACACGGTCCTGTGGCGCATTCCGCCCGGTGTGCATGAACTGATCAGGCCGGGCGAACGCGGACCGTCCGTGCAATGGCTGGGCGAGGAACTCGCGCAGGTGCAGGGCGGCGCGGCGGCAACAGGCAAGGATCCGGTGTTCGATAGCGATCTGGTGCGCAAGGTCAAACAGTTTCAGCTCCGCCACGGATTGATTCCGGACGGCACGGTCGGCGCGCAAACCCTGATGCGCCTGAGCAGCGAGTCGGACCGGAGCGCGCCGAAACTGTGGCAGCGGCAGGAGGACAAGTAAGCATGTCCTACATCCTTGACGCGCTCAGGAAATCCGACCAACAACGTCAGCACGGTGCGACGCCGACGCTGCTGACGGCGCATGGAATCACGGCTGCGCCCAAACGGTCCGCTTTTCTGACCTATGGCCTGACTGCCGTACTGCTGGTTGCAGCAGGCATCGCAATCGGCTGGCTGCGCCCGTGGCAGAGCGGGCCGCGAGCCTCGCCTGCAGCCGTCGTTGCGCTGCCACCGGGGCAGGTCGCAAGCCCACTGGGTCAGGTGCTGCCTGAACGAGACAAGGAAAGCGCGCAAACAATGCCCGCGCTCAATACTGGTTCCGGTACGCCGGCTGGATCGGCGACGGATGCGGCGCCGGCAACAGCGAAGCAGGGACTACCCGCAACGGTTGCCGGCGAGACACGGGAGGCTGCCGTCCCCGCGATTGCCGTTGCCGCAAAGCACGCCGCTACCGGCGCTGCGATTGCGACGACGCCCGCCGGCCCTGTCCCCGGCACTGCGGCGCAGGAAAAAGCGGTCATGACATTGGCCGAACTGCCGGCAGCCATCCGGCAGGACATTCCGCGGATGGCGATATCGGTGCATGCTTATTCAGCCAATCCGGGAAATCGCCTGGTCGGCATCAACGACCAGTTGCTGCGCGAGGGCGACACTCTTGCGCCGGGCCTCAGGCTGGACGAGATCACGGTGGATGGGATGATATTCAGCTACAAGGGATATCGCTTCCGCACGGGGACGCGCGGATAATCCTCGGCTCGGTTGCCCGGGCGATAAAGCTCACAATGGCCTGCGCGGCTTCAACGCAGATGAGGTTCCTAGAAATCCTTGCCGTTGATCAGACTGATATCCAGCGCGAGTGGGTCCAGTCCCGATACGCAGCCGAGATTGATGCGGAGGAATCCGGGCTTCTCGACTGCGTCGTGGAACGGATAGATGCCGCAGCGTTTGCAGAAGTAGTGATTGACCATGCGGTCGCCGAATCGATAGACGGCCAGCGAATCCTTCCCCGTCAGCGTGAGGAACGCCTCCGGCCGAAAGTACTCGACCGACATCACGGCGCCTTTGCGGATGCAGACCGAGCAGTTGCATCGGCGGCCGCTTTTAATCTCCGGCGACCGGAAACTGAACGCGACGGCGCCACAGTGGCAGCTGCCGTCGTACGTTTTCATTTCTTCGGTCACGCGATAAGCCACGCGAACTGCCGCCGATCGCCGGCGCTCAGCCGACGCCGTGCATCAGTTTTTTCAGCCACGGCGTAATCAGCAGCAACACAATGCCGGCGCCGATCGAGCTGGCGACGAGGAACCAGTAGAGCGGAAATCCGGAGCCTTCGAGCAGCCTCTCCAGAATCCCCGCGAGATAGTTGGCGATGAAATTCGCTGTGGTCCAGATTCCCATCATCAGCGACACCAGCCGCACCGGTGCCAGCTTGGTGACCATCGACAGCCCGACCGGCGACAGGCACAGTTCGCCGACTGTGTGGAAGAAATACACGTAGAACAGCCACTGCGCGCCGACCGGCCCGCTGCCGTCGGCGCTGCTTTGCGCGACCGCGAGAATGATGAAGCCGATGCCGAGGATGATCATGCCGACGGCCATTTTGGCGGGGGTCGAAATCCTGAAGCGCGAGGTGTCGAGCCACAGCCAGAATACGGTGAACACGGGCCCAAGGATGAAAATCAGCATCGGGTTGAGCGACTGGAAATAACTGGTCGGTATTTCCCAGCCGAACAGCCGCCGGTCGACCTGCTTGTCGGCAAACAGGTTCATGGTGCCGCCGGCCTGCTCGAAGCCCATCCAGAAAAACACCACGAAGAAGCCCATGATCAGGATCGCGATGATGCGGTGGATCTCGATGCTGGTGAGGGCCTCCGGGTTGGCGGCATTTTTGGCGCGGTCCAGCCAGTGCCGGATCAGCATCAACAGCGCGATCGCCAGCAGGCTGTACAGGCACGCGGAAAACGGCGTGATGCCGAACTGCGAGGGATTGACCACACTCCACGCCTGCAGCACCAGGTAGACGACGGCGATCATCGACACGCTCGTGACCGAAATCGTCGTCCAGTCCCCGGGCGTCAGGCTGCTTTGCGCGGTCACCTCGCGGCCCGGCGGAAATCCGAGCGCGCCCAGCATTTTCTGGCCCACGGCGAACACGACCACGCCGAGGACCATGCCGACGCCGGCCGCGCCGAAGCCGTAATGCCAGCCCAGCTTTTCGCCCAGATAACCGCAGACCAGCGGCGAGATGAAGGCGCCGAGATTGACGCCCATGTAGAAAATCGTGAAGCCGCCGTCGCGGCGCGGATCGTTGTCACCGTACAGCCCGCCGACCAGGGTCGAGATGTTGGGCTTGAAAAAGCCGTTGCCGATGATCAGCAGGCCGAGCGCAAAAATCAGCAGCGACGGAAACGCCATCGCGAAATGCCCCATCGCCATCACGATCGCGCCGATCAGGACCGCGCGCCGCTTGCCAAGCCATTTGTCGGCAAGGTAGCCGCCGACGATGGGCGCCAGATAGACCAGGCTGGTATAGGTCGCATACAGCTGCAGGGCGTCGGCGCGGTCGTATTTCAGCGAGTTGACGAGATACAGCACCAGCAGCGCGCGCATCCCGTAATAGCTGAAGCGCTCCCACATCTCGGTGAGGAACAGCATGTAGATCTGGCGCGGCTGGCGCATGGCCGGCTCCGCGCCGGAGATCGGGATCGCTGCTGCGGGTGTCGATGCCATATCGTGTGCTCCCAGGGGCCTGCCTGCACTCAGTGGATCGGGCACTGCGGGATAACCGGCCCACCAGAATAAAGGATTTCTTCTAGCCGTCGAGAAATTCTGCGATCAGGTCCAGGTGTTCCGGCAGGTTGAGCGCCGGCGCGTGTCCGCAGCCGTCGAATTCAACGAGCCTGGCGCGCGGGCCGCGTGCCGTCATTTCATTCGCGACATTGCGCGGCAGCAGGTCCGAGTCCTTGCCGCGCAGCACCAGCGTCGGCGCCGTGATGCGGTCCCAGTTGTCCCACAGTTCGTAATCCTGCGGGTGTGCGGTGAACTGCGTCACCATTCTTGGATCGTAATGCGGCGTCACCTTACCGCTTTCCTTGCGCCGCGCCGATGATTCGGCCAGACGGCGCCACTGCGCGTCCGACAGCCAGCCGTATGGTTTGTATACGGTGCGGAAATACTGCTCGAGTTCGCTGACGGTATCGAATTCGGCGGGATTGCCGGCGTAGGTGCGAATTCGCGTCAACGCCGTCTCCGGCAACACGGGACCAATGTCGTTCACCACCAGGTGCCGGATGCGGCCCGCCATTTCATCCGAAGCGAGCATGATGCCCAGCGCGCCGCCCATCGAGGTGCCGACCCATTCCAGTCGATCGATGCCGAGCGCATCGGCGAGGCCGGTGGCGAGCTTTGCGTAGAACGCGAAGCAGTATTCGGTTTCGGGGTTGAGACTCCATTGCGACAATCCGCGGCCGATGGTGTCGGGACAGATGACGCGGTAGCGCGGCGCGAGGTGCGCGGCGAGTTCGTCCATGTCGCGCCCGGTGCGTGCGAGGCCGTGCCAGGCGATCACCGATTCGGAATTGTCCGCGCCCCATTCCATGTAGTGGAGCTCGCGGCCTTCGATGGTGATGTAGTTCGAGGTGGGCGTCATGGTTTGCGCGCGAGCGCCATCATGCGCAGTTTGCCGACGATGCCGGCCGGAAAATAATAGACCGAGAGCACGAACAGCACGCCCAGCCACAGCAGCCAGCGGTCGGGATGGAACAGGTCCGGGAGCAGCGGCAATCCCTTCGACGCCTCGGATATCGCCTTCATCGCATCCTGCAGGTAATTCTGCGCGATCACGAACAGGGTCGCGCCGATCACCGAGCCGTACATGGTTCCCATGCCGCCGATGACGACCATCAGCAGGATGTCGACCATGATGTCGAAACTCAGCGTCGTGTTGGGGCCGGTGTAGCGCAGCCACAGCGCATACAGCACGCCGGCCATGGTCGCCACCGCGGCGCCCAGGCAGTTGGCGAGGGTGCGGTAGATCACGGTGCGATAGCCGAGCGCCTCGGCGCGAAAGTCGTTCTCGCGGATCGCCAGCAGCACCCTGCCGAACGGCGAATTCACCACGCGCAGCAGCATCAGGAACAGCAGCGCGGTGCAGACGAACACGAAATAGTAGGTCAGGACCCTGCCGCCGATGACCACACCCGCGAGGGAATCGTCGAACAGGCGGAATGCGGGCCGCAGCATTTCCGGCACCTTGAAGGTGATGCCGTCCTCGCCGCCGGTGATGTCCGAGAGCTGCGATGCGAGGATGGCGAAGAACGAGGCGACTGCCAGCGTGATCATGGCGAAAAAAATCGCTTTTACGCGCAACGAAAGCAGCCCGACCAGGAACGACAACAGCAGCGAACAGGCGAGCGCGCAAACAGTGCCGATGGCGATGCTGGCCCAGGTGGCATCGAGGCGCGTCATCGCCAGCGCAACGCCATAGCCGCCGATGCCGAAGAACATGGTGTGGGCGAACGAAACAATCCCGGTGTAGCCGAGCAGCAGGTCGTAGCTCGCGACCAGCAGGATGAACACGCAGACCTTGGCCGCGACGTCGAGCGAGCGGGTTCCCGGAAACACGAAGGGCGCGAGCGCAAGGCAGGCGACGATGGCGACGAGGATCGCCGTCAACACCCGGCTTCGGGGCAGGTCGCCGGAGAGCACGCCTGCGAAGGGCGAAGCCGCGTTCATCTCCGCGTTCATCGTCCTGCCACCGGATACAAACCCTGCGGCCGCCACAGCAGGATCACCACCATCAACAATATGTTCGAGCCCAGCGCGATCTTGGGCG
>Ga0315281_10011770_pt1 | contig 11964 bp, 13 predicted proteins | sample YL17G07_0_MG_FD_204540 | JGI IMG/M metagenome (GOLD analysis project Ga0315281, IMG submission 204540) | Sediment microbial communities from Yellowstone Lake, YNP, Wyoming, USA - YL17G07_0 | ecosystem: Environmental > Aquatic > Freshwater > Lake > Sediment | place: USA: Wyoming | collected... | reverse complement strand
CACCCGGAGGGCTTGCAGTTACCTCCACCGATGCCTGCAACGAGCTGGGGCTGGAGATACCACAGCTTTCAGCAAAAACTCAGAAGGAACTGGCCGGAATTGCAGAAAGTGTGGGAACAAGTGTAAGCAACCCGGTCGATTTAGGTCTCATAGCGGCTCTTGCTCCTGAACACTATATCAAAAATGCCATCAGAATCGTGGCCAAAGACCCGAACATAGATATGATTCTCGCCGCTTTCACCGGACCTCCGTTTGACGATGACATCAGGGATAAAAAGGTTGCGGACATACTGCTCAAAGCGATAGCGGATGGAGGCAAGCCTGCAGTGATTTGCGGCGCCACGCCGCAGGGGTGGCCCAGAGGTGAACTCAAGTTCCTGGCTCAAAGCAACATTCCAGTTTACCCTGAGCCGAGGAGAGCGGCTTACGCACTGGCTAAGCTCGTGCAGTACAGTGAATTCCTAAAGTCTGTCCAGGCTTAGGCAGTAGCTTTCCCCGAACGAGTTTTGTATCTTGGAATCTTATCTTGTACAATAGATAAGTAGCCAGCAAAACAACCCACTAATTTCGCCAGAAAACAATATTTCGATAATATCCCGGAGCTAAAAGTGACAGTATCGGTTGTTAAATTCGATGGCTCTTTTGAATCCATCGGCCGCGCTATTGAGCTATGCGGCGGCTTCGACAAGCTTAACAGGAACGACCGGGTCCTGATAAAGCCCAATATTACCTTCAGCGGGTGGATGCCGATCCCGCCCTACGGCATGGTGACCACTTCAAAGATGGTGGAGGGTATCCTTCTGAAGTTAAGGGGGCATGGGTGCAATGATATCACCATCGGTGAAGGCAGCATAACGGGCGTGATGGGCTCCAACACCAGAAGAGGCTATAAATATACAGGCATTGACAGAATAGCCAGAAGATACGGTGCCAAGCTAATCGATCTCAACGAAGGGCCATTTGAGAGCAAAGATTTGGGAGGTATAAAGGTTGGCATCTCTAAGATGGCACTGGAATCAGACTTCCTGATCAACGTGCCTGTGTTGAAAACTCACCTCCAGGTTAAGGTATCTCTGGGCTTCAAGAACCTTAAAGGATGCCTTGACACAGCTTCCAGAAAGACCTTTCACATGAAGGGGTTAGAGCATCTGATATGCCTGCTAAATCAGCTCTTAAAATGTGACCTGACGATTATAGATGGCATCTATATGCTGGAAAAGGGGCCGGATGCGATGGTGGGCGTACCACATCGCAAGAATCTGATAATAGCCAGCCGCGATACATTCGCTTGTGACTGCGTGGGAGCCACAATCCTCGGCTTCGAACCTTCGCAAATCGGCTACTTGAAAGAATACGCCGAAATTAATAACAGACCCATAGATATAAGCACGTTTCAAATCGCGGGAGAGCGCATAGAGCCCCTGAAAGAGAAGCTGGAGTGGGAAATTGACCCGGAGAAAGAGTTGTTTGAACTTGCCGGAATAACCGGCCTATCATTTCCCCATCCCGGAGAACATATCTGCTCTGGATGCTATGCCAACCTTGTCTACTCTGCAGGTATATTTAGCAAAGTCAATCCCAATCTGAACTTCGGCGACACCTGGATTTACAGCGGGAGAAAACAGGCGCAGAACGGGCCGGGGCAGAGGATAATCCTCTATGGCAATTGTGCCATAAAAAGCAACGGCAGGGAAGAGTCTTTTGCCAGCATCCCTGGCTGCCCTCCCAAAACCATGAATACGCTGTTCTTCCTGATGAAAACGCTTCTCTCAAGGCCAAGGATGCTCAAGACGCTAGCGCTGGGAAGCCCCAAGCTAATTGCCTTGAGAGCAGGAATATATTCGGGTAACCTACCCAAATGGAAACGTTGCCGGCTGCCGGATTTCGATAGTAGTCACTTCCGCCAACCGCTATGGCAAGGTGTTTCAAGAGTATTCTCCGGAGGGCGGAAGTGAGCCGTTTCTCCCCAACGTATTGACGAATACACTGGTTTACTTTCGTCACTTTACCTGCTAAAATAGCTCACTGGTTATATACGAGAATAAGAGACAGCAGCAAGAGTAGACAGTAGTCATATATCCTATTCAATCAAGGAGAGCTGCAAGTGACTAGCAAAATAATCGATAACGTTCTGAAGAGCGGGAGAACCGTCCTGACCGAGGTCGAGTCGAAACAACTTGTGGCTGAAGCTGGCGTACCGGTTGTCGAGACGAAGCTGGCTAAAACGAAAGCCGAGGCCATCTCGATGAGCAAGAAGATGGGCTTCCCGGTGGTGCTGAAAATAGTGTCGCCCGATATTATCCACAAGAGCGATATCGGCGGCGTGAAATTGGGACTGGCAAATGCCACCCAGGTGGGCAAGGCCTACACAGAGATTATGGCGGCAGCGAAAAAGGCAAATAAGAAGGCTGACATCCAGGGCATCTCCGTGCAGAAAATGGCCAGGCCCGGGGTCGAGGTTATCATGGGCATGTCCAAGGATGCTCAGTTCGGCCCGGTGCTGATGTTCGGCCTGGGCGGGGTATTCGTCGAAGTATTGAAGGATGTCGCCTTCAGGATCGTCCCCTTGAACAGAAGGGATGCCAGCCAGATGATCAGGGAGATAAAGGGCTATCCCCTGCTCGAAGGCTATCGCGGGCAGGAGCCAGCGAATATCACTGCCCTCGAAGACCTGCTGCTGAAGCTTTCCGATTTCGTGGACAAAAACCCCAAAATCAAAGAGATGGACCTCAACCCCATCTTCGCCTATAAGGACCGCGCTTTAGCTGTGGATGCGAGGGTAATACTCGAATCCTGAGCATGAGAAAATTGGGAGAGAGCGTAACAAAGAAGCTGGATAGAGTATTCAACCCCCGCTCTGTAGCAGTAGTTGGCGACAAGCAGGCACTGGGCTATATGTGGCTGAGGAGTTTGAGCCATTTTCAGGGAAAGGTTTATTCGGTGCAGATAGACCCCAACGAACTGCCGGGGATAGCACAACTGGGTGTGAAGAACTACCCGAGCCTCAAGGATATACCCGGGCCTGTAGATTACGTTATCGCCGCAGTGCCCCGAGCAATAGCCCCTGTCATCGTCAAGGACTGCATACAAAAGAACGTGGGCGGCGTTTGTTTTTTCACCTCGGGATTCGCTGAGACCGCCACTGAGAAAGGGATAAGGCTCCAGCAGGCGATCACTGACCTGGCCCGCGAAGCTGGCTTACTTGTCATCGGGCCCAACTGTGTGGGCGTCTATAATCCTAAAATCGGCCTGCGCCACAACCCGGTGCAGGAGTATGGCGACGGCGGGACGGTGGGCTTTATCGCCCAGAGCGGCACCCACGCCACACTCTTTACCCTGGCAGGGACACGTAACGGAATCAGGTTCAGCAAGTCTGTGAGCTACGGAAACGCTGCCATACTCGATAGCACGGATTATCTAGAGTACCTTAAGACAGACCAGGAGACCGAGATAATCGGCATATACATTGAAGCTGTGAAAGATGGCAGGAGGTTTTTCCGCTGCCTCCGAGAGGTGACTGAAAGGAAACCAGTGCTGATATGGAGAGGCGGAGAGAGCGAGGATGGTGCCAGGGCAACCGCCTCACATACGGGGGCACTGGCTCAGTCAAGCATCATCTGGCAGGCGCTTATCAGGCAGTGCGGCGCCATAAAGGTCGAGAACCTTGATGAAATGATTGACACAGTTAAGGCGTTGCTCTACCTGAAACCAGCGAGGGGAAACAGGGTGGGTCTCATTGCCATGAGCGGGGGACAATCGGTGGCGATAGCCGATACCTTCGCCAGGGAAGGTCTTAAGGTCCCGCAGCTTTCTCAAAGCTCATATGAAAGGCTGTCCACTTTTTTCAATATCATCGGGGGGAGCTACCGAAATCCCTTCGATGTATCCAGCTCGTTCTTGATGTCGGAGAATGCTATATCGAATTTGGCCAACATGCTGGATGTGATGGAGCAAGACCCCAACATAGACAGCATAGTTCTCGAACTGTTTACCATAATCAGCCCATTCAGCCATGACCTGGGAAAACCGGACCCGCTCCTGGATACCATCTTAGAATTCAAAGACAGGAGCAAGAAGCCTTTCCTGACCATCGTGACCACAGCGCACACTGAGACATTAGCGATAGAGATAAGAGATATGCTAACGGGGAAGGGCATACCATGCTTCCCCAGCTTCGAGCGAGGGGCAAGGGCACTAAAGAGGCTCGTTGATTTTTACCGATTCCGACAGGAGCAATATCTGAATTAAACTGGGATTCGGGGGTTGATTTAAACCAATCTCTGGTAGAAAATAATGGGGTAAGGGAGAACAAAATATGGTTAAGATTAGACTGCAGCGGGTGGGGGCCAAGAAGAAACCTGTTTATCGGGTGGTGGTGGCCGATTCGCGGTCACCCCGCGACGGTGCCTTCATCGAGATTATCGGTCATTACAACCCTCTAACCAATCCAGCGACTATAGATATAAAGCAGGAAAAAGCACTGGAGTGGCTGCGCCGCGGGGCTCAGCCGACTCAAACTGTCGCCGCCTTGCTAGGCAGAGCGGGGATTAGCGATAAATTAGTTAGTGCTTCTGCGCGAAAAACGACGGACCGTAAAACACCTAAGAAATCGGAAAAGAAAGCGGCTGCGCAAGCTAAGCCTGCCGCAGCGCCAGAGAGCAAGGCAGCCAAGGCGTCAGAGGCCAAACCTGCCGCAGTTCCGGAGAGTAAACCAGCGGCAGCACCAGAGAGTAAGGCAGCTAAAGCATCAGAGGCCAAACCTGCCGCAGCGCCGGAGAGTAAACCAGCGGCAGCACCAGAAAGTAAGGCAGCCAAAGCGTCAGAAGCCAAGTCTGCCGCAGCGTCAGAGAGCAAACCAGCGGCAGCACCAGAAAGTAAGGCAGCCAAAGCGTCAGAAGCCAAGTCTGCCGCAACGCCGGAGAGAAAGGCCCACAAATCATCAGAGGCCAAACCAGCCAAGGCATCGGATACCAAGCCAGCCTCACCATCCTAAAAACGCTGAATCGTGCGACTAAGCATTAGTCAAAGGACAAGGGAAAATGAAAGAGCTCATCGAGTACATCGCAAAGGCCATAGTGGACAAGCCGGAGGAAGTCAAGGTAACCGAGATCCCCTCAGAAAACGGGATTATCCTCAAGCTTCAAGTAGCGCCTGAGGACACCGGAAAGGTCATCGGCAAAGAGGGGAGAATTGCCAAGGCGATGCGCACCCTGCTGCGCGTAGCAGCGATCAGGAAAGGGACTCGCGCCACACTGGAGATAATCTAGGGCATCTTAGGTCAAAGGTGATGGGCAAGGAACCAGCTCCTCCTGAGTTCCTTATCGTGGGACGTATACTCGCCCCCTGGGGCATAAGGGGCGAAGTAAAAGTTGAGGTTGTGACCGATTTCCCCGAGCGGTTCACCCCCCGGAAGGTAGTCTACCTTAATGCTCACCCCGTTGAGATAGAGAGTTGCCGCCCTCATAAGCAACACCTGGTGGTCAAGCTCGCCACCATCGATAGCGTCGAGGATGCGGAGAAGCTAAGAGGACAAGACCTCACCATACCCAGTTCCGAGCTATATCCACTGCCCGAAGGCCAGTACTACGCATTCCAGCTCATCGGTCTCAAGGTCGTGACCACAGAGGGCCAAACAGTTGGCCGCATCACCGACATCATGGCCACAGCCAGCAACGACGTTTATATAGTCGAGGGGAAGCGCGGCGAGATACTGATACCCGCCATAGAGGATGTGGTCAAGTCCATCGACCTCAAAAAAGGCAAGATGGTCATCGAGGCGATAGAGGGGCTGTTGGATTAGCCATGTAGGGGCGTTCGGCCGAACACCCCTTCCCCTCAACAACCTTCAAACCAATAGTTGACAATTTAGTATATTTGTAATATAGTAAATTCGTAATATAGGTACAGAAGACAGTAATGAGGATTGCCCGAACTGCCAAGTTTAAAAAGGTCTGGAAAGAGCTAAATGAAGATGAGAAAGAGCTTGCGCGTAAGGCGATCACGAACTTGGTAAAAGATATGCGGTATCCTGCACTCAGGGTTAAGAAAATGCAAGGTGTTAAGGGTATATGGGAAGCAAGGGCAAGCCGTTCGCTGAGGATAACTTTTCAGATTGTGGGTGATTCAATCATTTTACGCAACATCGGGCACCACGACGAAACGTTGGGGCAGCCTTAGGAGGTAATGAAGATGCCAGCATACAGCAGAGTTACCAGGCACGGACAGATCACCCTTCCAGCATCCGTGCGCAAAGAACTCGGGGTTGAAGAAGGAGACTTGATAGAGATTGAGGTAGTGGAAGAACATGCAGTCCTTATGCCCAAGAAATTAGTGGACAAGAGCCAGGCCTATTTCTGGACTAAGGAATGGCAAGAGGCCGAGAAGGAAGCAAGCGAGAATATAAAGGCTGGCAGAGTCAAGAGCTTTGACACAGTTGAGGAGTTGTTTGAAGATTTAGGATAGAATAGCTCTTTTTTTGAAACAATGGGTGGGACAGACGCCTTCGTCTGTCCGTGCTAAAACACCGCATCGTTTGCAAAACTGTAGGGGGCGACCCGCCAAGGCGGGTCGCCCCTATTTATCTTCGTCTTTCCAGGGCGCACGGCTGTGCGCCCCTACATCCTCGTTCTCATCCTTCACATGTAAAGGACAAGCGTTTTATGCCTTAGGCGGGGCTGGGTTAATCAGGCCAGCCGCCAGGGTGCTGGGCACAATATCAATCAGATCATCCAGTGTCCAGAAGCCCTTCGTGTAGATGGTCTTGATGGGTATGGGGTCCTGATATAGCGAAATCTGGTCACCGCTGATGAGGAAGGTGCAGCCATTTATGTTGGCGGCTGCATCAGTTGCCAGATAGGCCACCAGGGCAATCATCTCGCTAGGCTCCGGCAGCTTTAGAATTACATCCGCGCCTGGAGGCATCGCAGTGCCTGAGCTCTTGGCCCTTTCGATAGCAGCCACCAGCTCGGGGGAGATAGTCAGCCTTGATTTGGCGCGCGGCCTGACGGCATTGCAGGTCACCCCGTATCTGCCCATGTCTCTAGCTACGGTCCTGGTGAATCCCACGATCCCCTCTTTGGCAGAGCTGTAGTTAGCCTGCCCCATGTTCCCCAGGCCTGACTCAGAGGCTGTGTTGATAATACGGCCGCTTTTCTGCTGCCTGAATATCGCGCAGGCGGGCTTGGTGCAGTTGAAAGTCCCGTAGAGGTGGACCTTTATCACAATGTCCCATTCCTCCGGGCTCATATTGTAGACCATCTTATCCCTGAGTATGCCGGCATTGTTCACCAGAATATCCAGCCTGCCAAAAGCATCGATGGCGGTCTTGATGATTTTCTCGCCGCCCTCAGTGGTAGCCACGCTATCGTAGTTGGCAACCGCCTCCCCGCCCATCTTCTTGATTTCCGCCACCACCTCATCGGCTGGCGATTTGGATGCGCCGCCGCTACCATCGCCACCACCGCCCAAATCATTGACCACCACCTTGGCTCCCTCTTGAGCAAACAGGATGGACTCGGCAGCACCAATGCCCCGGCCTGCACCGGTGATAATGGCCACTTTGCCCTTTAATCTAGTTGTGTGATGAGTCATTTTCTAGTTGCCCTCCTCAGTTATATTTTTCATTTCTAGTAAATTTCGACCATACTGAATTCGGCGAAGCCTTGCAGCGGTACCTCCTTGAGATGGGGACTTTTTGCCCGTAGTATTATAGCATGACTCCCCGTGTCATTGCGAGCGTAGCGAAGCAATCTACCTTTCCTCTCGCTCCCAACCCGAGATTGCTTCGTCGTCCGCCCAGGCGGACTCCTCGCAATGACATGCAACCTATTTACTGGGGCCACCCCCTCCCCCAGCTAATGAACGTGTTTGAAACCTGCCCCTGCAGCCTCCTGGAGCAGATACTCCAGGTTACCCATTCAGTGGGTATAGTCGTTATATGCCGGGGATTCCGGCGAGCTCGTGCTTCAACTCGCGAACCATGAGCTCGGATACCGCCTGGCGGACATCAAGCCCTTTAAAAAGCACCCGAAATACCTGCTCAGCGATGGGCATCTCTACATCGAGTTCATTAGCCAGCTTGAGGGCGGCGATAGTGGTGGTTACTCCCTCGGCTATGCCTGTCATGGAGGATAGTATCCCCTTCAAGTCTCGCCCCTTTGCCAGCTCCTGCCCCACGAAACGGTTGCGGCTCAGGGGACTGGCGCAGGTAGCCACCAGGTCTCCCAACCCGGCCAGCCCGGCGAAGGTCAGCGGATTAGCACCCGCTGCTACGCCGAGGCGCGTAATCTCAGCAAGCCCGCGTGTAATCAGGCCCGCCTTGGTATTGTTCCCGTATTCCAGGCCATCGACCATGCCCGCTGCCAGAGCAATGATGTTCTTGAGCGCTCCGCCTAGCTCCACCCCGACCACATCGGTATTCGTGTAAACGCGGAAAAGAGGCGTGGCCATTATCTTCTGGGTTTTCGCTGCCACCGAGGCATCGTAGGCAGCAACCACAGTGACCGCAGGCAAACCGCGGGCGATCTCCCCGGATAGATTAGGGCCAGAAAGGACGCAAATGTTTGGATGAAAACGGGGTATTATCTCTTCGGAGATCACCTCAGACATACGCTTGACGCTTTCAACCTCAAGCCCCTTGGCCACGCTCAAGATGAGCATCGAGTCATCGAGGTGTTGTTTAGCCAATCTCACATTACGCCGCATATCCTGCGAAGGCATAGCGAAGATAACAAGGCCTGCTCTATCAAGCGCCTCGTCGAGCGAAGCGGTGGCACGAAGCCCCTCGGGAAATGGGAAGCCAGGGAGACGGATGATATTAATCTTCTCACCATTCAGTTTCTCCGCCTCCTCCTCAGTTCGCGCCCAAAGGCTGACCGCCAGCCCCTTGCGACCTAGAATCAAAGCAAGGGTCGTGCCCCAACTTGTGGTGCCGATAACGGCTACTTTGCCTGTCCTGCGCTTCATCCGGCTGGCCTCCTCTCCCCCTTCTGCCCCAGCTTGCTCTCTGTGCCAGATAGCAGCCTCGATATATTATCCCGATGCTGGTAAATTATCAAGGCAACCACGACCGCGATGTAGACCAAGTATTCCCAGGGGACGCGGTCCAGACCCATAAAAACAGCCATCGCCACCACCGCACTGAGAGACCCCATGATAGAGGCCAAGGAAACATAGCGAGTCAGAGCAATAAGGGAGCTAAAGATAACAATCCCAGCAACACCGGTCAACGGAGCTGGCATAACCATCGGCAAGAGCCCTCCCAGGGAAGTGGCGACGCCGCGGCCACCCCGGAACTTGAGGAACAGCGACCAGTCATGCCCGGCCACAGCAGCGAGGCCTGCAGCCATCTCACTCATAGGAGAGCCTATTATATACCGGGCAAGAACGACAGCTATTACACCCTTAAGCACGTCGGCGATAAGCACTACCGCTCCGTATCGGGCACCCAGCGTGCGCAATACATTAGTGGTGCCGATATTGCCGCTGCCGTACTCCCTGACATCAATGCCTTTTAGCTTCCCTATAACCAGCCCCGAGGGGATAGAGCCGATTAGATAGCTGCCGATTACCACAGCAGCGAACTCAATCATTTTTTACCCTTCCGTCTGAAGATGAGCTTTAACGGCGTGCCTTTGAAGCCAAAAACCTTACGCAGGCTGTTCTCCAAATAGCGCTGATAGGAAAAATGGATCAGCCTGGGGTCGTTGACAAAGAAAACAAAGGTTGGCGGATTGACATCGGGCTGAGTGACATAAGATAACTTAAGCTGTTTGCCCCACAACGATGGAGGGGGATGAGCAGCTATGGCTCGATTCACCTCTTCGTTGAGCAAGGGAGTGGGAAGGCGCTTCTGCCTCTCCTGATAAACCCTCTTTGCTGCTGAGAGTACCTGGCCGATGCCTTTTCCAAACTGTGCCGAGGCAAACACTATGGGCGCATCTGGGAAGAATTTGACCTTTTGCTTGATCTCGCTGGCGCATTGAGTTTTATCCACTTCCAGCTCGCGAGCTAAGTCCCACTTATTCACCACCACGACTATCCCTTTGAGCGCCTCATGGATATAGCCTGCTATGTGCATATCCTGCTCATTCATGATCTCAGCAGACTCGATGACCAGAAGAGCGACATCAGCCCTGGAGATTGCGTTAAGGGAGCGCATCACGCTGTATCGCTCAATGCCTACCTCGATCTTGCCGCGGCGCCGGATCCCCGCGGTATCGATGAATAACATGGACTCGCCACCGTAATTGAAGACGGTATCTGTGGCATCACGGGTTGTCCCGGGGATCTCGCTCACAATCGCCCTCTCCTGGCCCAGGATAGCGTTGAGCAGCATGGATTTGCCTACATTGGGACGGCCCACGATGGCGATTTTCAGCATCTCAGGTTCTTCCATAGCAGGCTCAGAGGGCGGCAGTTTGGCACAGACCTCATCCATCAGGTCAGAGACCCCAATGCCGTGATGAGCGCTGATAGCCATGGGCTCGCCGACGCCCAGCTCATGGAACTGAAATGCCTGCTCGCGGCGCTGGTCATTATCGGCCTTATTCACTGTCAGTACTATCGGCTTCCGGGATCGTCTCAGCGCCTCGGCTATCTCCTGGTCGGGGATGGTCACGCCATCGAGAACGTCCACCATGAACAGAATAACGTCCGCTTCCTCGATAGCGACTTCAGCCTGATGCTTGACCTTCTGTCGCAGGTCGGAGTCAGGCCTGGGCTCAAAGCCGCCGGTGTCTATGAGGGTCAGTTCTCGCTCTCCCCAGGTTATATCGGCGTAGACCCTGTCCCGCGTGGTGCCCGGCAGGTCTTCCACGACAGCGATGCGCTCTCCGGCCAGCCGGTTGAACAGCGTGGACTTGCCCACATTAGGCCTGCCTACGATAGCAACGATGGGCTTGGTCATTACTTACCCAGAATCTCCGCCAATATCGCTTTCTGAGCGTGCAGGCGGTTCTCCGCCTGGTCGAAGACTACAGACTGCTTTGAGTCTATGATGCCAGGGGCAACCTCCTCGCCATGATGAGCCGGCAGGTCATGCATAAAAATGGCGTCCTTTGCTGCCAGCTTCATCAGCCTGGCATCCACCTGATAGCCGGCGAAGGCCTTGCGGCGCTTCTCCGCCTCGGACTCCTGCCCCATGCTGGTCCAGACATCGGTGTAGACCACGTCAGCGCCCTTGACAGCCTCCTTGGGATTCTTAAGCAAGCCGATTTCTGCGCTGTTCTTCTGAGCAAAGCGGCGCCCCAGGCGCACTATCTTATCAGGAAGCTCATAGCCCTCGGGAGAGGCAATCCTGAAGTTCGCACCTGCCAGGACGCAGGTAAGCATAAGGCTGCTAGCCACGTTGTTGCCATCGCCAATATAGGCAACGGTCAAGCCCTCCAGCTTTCCCTTTTTCTCGTAGACGGTCATAATGTCGGCGAGCGCCTGGCAGGGGTGCTCACCATCTGAGAGGGCATTTATCACAGGCACAGTGGCGTACTTCGCCAGGGACTCCACAGTAGCATGAGCGAAAGTCCGCGCTGCGATTATGTCAACATAGCGGCTGAGCGTCCTGGCCACATCTGCGATGGGCTCTCTGCTCCCCAACCCTACCTCGGCATGGGAAAGATACACGCTGTGTCCTCCAAGCTGGTACATGGCAACATCGAAGCTGACCTTGGTGCGCAGTGAAGGTTTCTCGAAAAGCAACGCCAGAGTCTTACCGGCGAGGATAGAGCTCATCGCCTTCCTCTTCTTCATGCGGATGGCTCTATTGATAATGCCCCAAACCTCATCCGGGGTAAGGTCGCTAATGGACAACAGGTCACTCCCTTTCATCATCTTCTCCTTCGGAATCACTAAAGCCACCTAAGTATAATACAACGGAACACACTCTGCCACTTGTGCGAGATTTACCCCGATGATATAATAGCCAATCATTTAAAAACCGTCCTTTCTATACGATGAACTACGCTGCTG
>Ga0315281_10011769_pt1 | contig 11965 bp, 8 predicted proteins | sample YL17G07_0_MG_FD_204540 | JGI IMG/M metagenome (GOLD analysis project Ga0315281, IMG submission 204540) | Sediment microbial communities from Yellowstone Lake, YNP, Wyoming, USA - YL17G07_0 | ecosystem: Environmental > Aquatic > Freshwater > Lake > Sediment | place: USA: Wyoming | collected... | reverse complement strand
TCCGGCGCTCCGGGCCCCGCGTCTTCGTGGACATGACCGTCGAGGTCGACCGCAACCTGTCCTTCGAGCGGACCCACAACATCGCCGATGCCGTCGAGGCCCGGATCCAGCAGATCTCCCCGGGCGCTGACGTCGTCATCCACACCGACCCCCACGAGGGCGAGCGCGAGTCCGTCGCCCGACGCATCCGGACCGTGGCCGAGCGGAATCAGATGGCCGTCCACAACATCAGCGTCCACGACGACCGTGGCCAGCTCTACGTGGACCTCCACATGGAGGTCGATGATCACCTGTCGCTTCAACAGGCCCACGAGATGGCCAACCACATCGAGCAGGACCTGCGGGCCGACCAGCCCCGGATCACGCACATCAACACGCACATCGAGTCCCGCGGGACCGGAATCGGCGAGGACGATGATGTCACGGCCCAAGAAAGCCGGCTGGTGGAAACCATCCGGAAGATCACGGACGAGATCGCCGGGGAGTCGAGCTGTCACGAGATCAGCGTCCGCCGGCATGGCCTGAAATACCAGGCCGCCCTCCACTGCACATTCGATGAAGGGCTCTCCATCGTCCAGGTCCATGAGATCTCCTCGCGCATCGAGGAGCGCCTCAAGAACACGGTCCCCGCCCTGGAAAGGGTCCTGGTCCACGCGGAGCCGGCCGCGTCTTCCGGTTCGTCAACGAACGGCTGAGGAATCCCCCCGTGCCGGCGCCCAAACTCCTGTGATCGCGAGGCCGCGCGCACGAGCCGGCCCGTATTCGAGAAAAGCCGGCCATTCCGGCGTCTCACCCTCGACGAGGCCGATCAGGCATGAGGTCCCTCCGGCTGAGCGGCGCCGACGAGGCTGTTTTTTCAGTTCGCGTTGACGCAAACGGACGGATATCATATATACAAAGAGAGGAGTGTCGAGCCATGAAGTCCATGAAAACAAACTCCGCAGGTGACGTTTCGTGCGAAGTCGCGTGAAATAGAATCCGAAGAAGGAGAGGGACCATGCGAATGACCGGCAAGAAGAACTGCTCGGGAACGGGCTTCGCGCTCGCAATCTTCATCTTCGCGATCCTGGCCGCCTCACCGGGCTTTTCCGCGGACAAGACGAAAGGCCACTTCCCGGTTTCGGTCTGGTACGCCGGCGGCAAGGCCAGGGCCCCCATGCTCGAAGCCGTGACACCCCAGTCGCCGGCCGTCTGGCGCAAGGACCTCGAACAGATCAAGAGCCTGGGCTTCAATACCGTCCGACCCTGGATCGAATGGACGGCCTGCGAGAAGGAAGAGGGCAAGTACGACTTCAGCGCCCTGAGCACCGTCTGCGACCTGGCGAATGAAATGGGCCTCAGGGTCGTCCTCCAGGTCTATATCGATTCCGCCCCCGACTGGGTTGGGACCGAGCACCCGGACTCCAAGTTCGTGTCCTCCAACGGGGTCGCCGTCGAATCCCAGGCCTCGCCCGGCTTCTGCTTCGACCATCCGGGGGTCCGCGGCAAGATCCTCAAGTTCTTCACGGAAGCGGCCAGGGCCGTCAAGGACAAACCGGCCTTCTATGGATGGGACCTGTGGAGCGAACCCCACATCATCAATTGGGCCGAGGTCAATTACGTCGGCGATCTCCGCTACGTCCAGTTCTGTTATTGCGCCTCGACGCAGGCCCGTTTCCGGGAATGGCTCAAAAAAAATACGGGACCCTGGAAGCTCTGAACAAGGCCTGGTACCGCACCCTTAAATCCTGGGATGAACTCGAGCCGCCGCGCTACGGAACGATCCTGGCCTTCACCGATTATATCGACTGGAAAGAGTTCATCTCCGACAAACTGGCCGAAGACCTGGCCCTCAAGGCGGCCGCGGTCAAGGCCGTCCTTCCCGACACCGTCGTCACCAGCCATTCGGCCGGGCCCGGCATCTTCAGCCGGCCGGACTGGTCGGGGACGCCCGACGATCGCAAAATGTCCGACAGCGTGGATTTCTATGGATCCTCTATCTACCCCAAGCACGCTTGGACGATCAAGCCCTGGTCGCCCTTCTTCCGGTCCTCGGGGCTGGACTTCGTCCGGTCCATGGGGATCGGCAACAAGGGGTTCTATATCGGTGAGCTCCAGGCGGGTTACGGCGTCTTCGGCATGAAGATGAGCTATCCCGTGGTCGGGACGGACCTTCGCGATTGGATGTGGACGGCCGTCGCCTACGGGACCAGGGCGATCAATATTTACGCCTACTATCCGATGAGCACGGGATACGAGGCCGGCGGCTACGGACTGATCGAGCTGGACGGCAAGGTCACGGAGAGGGCCGTCGAGGCGGGCAGGATCGCCCGGACGATCACAGAGAACAAGGACCTCTTCCTGGGGGCCCTTCCGGCGAAGGCGGAGATCGCCATCCTCTACAACCCGCTTTCCCACATGGTCGGCGGCCAGCAGACGTTCACCGGCGAAGGCCAGACGGTGGGCGCCAACAATCTCAGCGAATCGCTCCAGGGCATCCACAAGGCCTTTTTCGAGAAGAACATCCCCGTTGATTTTCTCCACGTGAACGACCTCGGCAGTCCCCGGGCGGCCCAATACAAGCTGATCATCGCCCCCTATCCGGTGATGATGTCCCAGCCCCACGTCCGGAAGCTCATCGATTACGTAAGGGACGGCGGGACACTGGTCAGCGAAGCCCGCTGCGGATGGGTTGATGAGAAGGGATTCTCCAGCCCGGTCATCCCGGGAGCGGGGCTCCACGAGGTCCTCGGCTGCCGCGAGGACGTTCTCATCCCCATCGCCAAGACCTCCGTCATTAAGGTCACGGCCGGCCACGAATCCATTCCGCTGCTCAAGGCGGGGGACAAGCTCGATGCCCTCTTCTTCGAAGAGAGCTTCGAACTCTTGAACAAGACGAGCCGGGTCCTGGCCGAGTTCGAGAGCGGTAAGCCGGCCATGGTCTATTCGACTTACGGCAAGGGGCGAGCTCTCATCGTCGGGTCCTTCCCCGGCTCCGCCTATTTTCATTTCGGGAACCCGAACAACGGCAAGTTCTACGCCGGCCTGGCGGACTGGCTCAAGATCGCTCGTCCCGTCGAGGTCGTCGCTTCGGAACCGGGCGCGCTTGTCGAGGCCCGGGTACTCGAAGGGGACGGGTATCGGATCCTCTTCGGCTTCAACCGGGGAGAAAAGAAGACGCCGGCGAAGTTGGGGTTGCTTGTCGCCGGAAAGAAATTCCTGGCCCGGGAGATCGAGACGAAAAGGGACGTCCCGTTCCTCGTCGATAAGGACAGGCTCGTCTTCGAAAAAACCCTGGAGCCCGGCGAGGCCTGGGTCGTCCTGGTCAAGGAAGATGGGGACTAAGGAATTCTGCGCGGCGATCGACGTTGGCGGCACGAAAATCTCTTCCGCCCTCTTCACCAGGGAAGGGGAGGTCATCGGCAAAACCAAGGTCTCTATTGATAAGTCCGGGGGCGACGGGGCCGCCGGCCAGATTGCGGAGATTCTCCGGGGCCTTGAAAGCCTTGCGGAGCGGAATGAAGGCAGGCTCCTTTGGGCCGCTCTGTGCGTCCCCGGAGTCGTTTACCAGAAGACGGGGCTTGTCTGGGCTCCGAACATACCCGGCTGGGACCACTATCCGCTCGGACAGAGGATCAAACAGGCATACGCTCAGATCGGGCGGGGAGATGTGCCGGGGGCGCGCATCTCCGAGGTTTCTATTCCCCGGCTCGTCATTGAAAGCGACCGCAGCGCTTACGTCATGGGAGAGCAATGGCGCGGGGCGGCAAAGGGGGCGCGGGACGCTGTCTTCCTGGCCGTCGGGACCGGCATCGGGGCCGGCATCCTTGCGGAGGGCCGGGTTGTCCATGGCAGCGAGGACATCGCCGGAGCTGTGGGCTGGTTCGCCCTCGACACGAACTTCAAGGATGAATACGCCGCCATGGGCTGTTTCGAGGCCGAGGCGTCGGGGAATTCGGTAGGCCGGAAGGCGGCCCGCCTTCTCGCGGAGGGACGGTCGTCCCTGATGAGGGAACTTGCCGGGGGGGACCCGGCCAAGGTCACGGCCGCGATCGTGGCCGAAGCCGCCAGGAAGAATGATGCCGTGGCCCGGACGATCATCAACGATACGGTTGCTTACTTGGCCATGGGCATCGCCAACATCGTCAGCATCCTCAACCCGGAGATCATCGTCCTGGGCGGCGGCCTTTTCCAGGCGTCGGACCTCCTGCTCGAACCCATAAGAAGGGAGTTCAAACGGTGGGCCCAGCCCTTGTCGGCGCGCACGGTCAGGATCGAGCTTTCGGAGCTTGGCGAGGACGCCGGTCTTTACGGCTGCGGAAAGCTCGCCTGGGACAGCGTTTAATGGGAGGAGAATCTAGATGTCAGCGACAAAGTATCTGAATTCGGTCCAGGGCATCCTGGAAAAGATCAAGACGAAAGAGATGAAGAGGATCCGGGCTGCTGCGAAGATCATGGCCGAATCCATCTCGCGTGACGGCCGCGTCTATATGTTCGGGAGCGGCCACTCGGTCATTCCCGTTCTTGACATCTTCCCCCGCTACGGGAGCTTCGTCGGCTTTTTCCCGCTTTACGACCCGAGGCTCATGTGGTGGAACGTCATCGGCCCGGGCGGCGCGCGGGAGCTCCTTTGGCTGGAGAGGCAGGAGGGCTACGCCAGGGTCTTCCTCCAGAGCTATCCTCTGGAAAAGCGTGACGCCATGCTCGTCTTCTCTCATGGCGGGGTGAACGCCGCCCCGATCGAAATGGCCCTGGAGGCGAAAGCCCGGGGCCTCAAGGTCATCACGGTTTCGTCCCACGCTAACGTGAAGATCGCCAGGCGGAGCCACTCGTCCGGCAAGGTCCTGTCCGAGGTCGCCGACGTCGCCATTGACAATTGCGTTCCGCCCGAAGATTCCCTGGTCGACGTAGGGCAGCTCGAGAAGGTAGCCGCCGGTTCGACCGTGGCCGCCGTTTCCATCGCCATGTCCCTCGTGGCGGAGACCGCTTCGGTCCTGGCGAAGAAAGGGAAGGTCCCGCCGACCTTCGTCTCTCCGAACGTCCACGGCGTTCCCAAGGACCACATGGCCGGTGTCTACCAGGCATTTACCGAGTTCTATTACAAGCGGCCGTTCAACAAGAAAGGCTAATCCTATGATCGAACCGGAGAGCACAGAAAAGGTGAACACCAGGCGCCTGATGTCCTCGGCCTGCGCCGGGATGTTCGTCTTTGGGATCGTCATGGCCATCCTGGGGGCCATCCTGCCGGGACTTTTCGCAAGGGTCGGTTTCGACAAAGCGGCCGCCGCGAACCTTTTCCTGTACATGAACTTCGCCATGCTCCTGATGTCGCTCTTCTTCGGCCCCATCGTGGACCGTTTCGGCTTCAAGGTCCTGCTGGTCGTCTGCTCCCTGCTGGTCGCCGGCGCCTTTCTGCTCCTGAGCCTGTCCTCGACCTACAGCCTGATCCTCATCGCGGCCGTCATCCTCGGGTTCGGCGGCGGGGGACTTAACGGCGGGACAAACACCTTGACGAGCGACATCCACGAGCCTGAGAAACGAGGTTCGGCCCTGAACGTCCTGGGCATATTCTTCGGCTTCGGCGCCCTGACCATCCCCTTCCTGATAGGCGTCCTCGTCGAACTCCTTGGCCTCGGCAAGATCCTCCTCCTGGCCACCTTCCTGAGCCTTGTCCCGTTCGTGCTCTTCCTTCTTTTCAAGTTCCCAACGGGGAAACAGGCGCGGGGCTTTCCTCTCAAGGAAGCGGCCAGGATCGGCAGAAATCCGCTCCTCTGGCTTTGCGGCTTCCTCCTTTTCTTCCAGTCCGGAAACGAGTTCACGATCGGGGGGTGGATCTCCACTTACCTCCAGGAGTCCTTCAAGATCAGGCCCGCCGCGGCAGCGCTCGTCCTGGCCGGTTACTGGGCGGCTATCATGGCCGGCCGGCTCGTCTCCAGCCGGATCGTCCGCGTCCTCAGGAATGAGCGGCTCGTCCTGGTGAGCGCCGGCCTGTCCCTGGCCGCGGCCGTGCTCCTAAGATCGGCGCCTTCCGGCGCCCTTGCGGCTTTCGCCGCAGTCCTCATCGGCCTCGGTTTCGCGGCCATCTATCCCACGACCCTGGCCGTCGTCGGCGAAAGCTTCCCGGCTTTCTCGGGAACGGCGTTTAGCGTCGTCATCGCCATCGGCCTGTGCGGCGGGATGATCTCGCCCTGGCTGGCCGGGACGATCGCCCAGACGTCGGGACTCAGGCAGGGGTTGTTCCTTCCCGTGCTGAATTGCGCTATGATCATCGTGTTGCAGCTTATGATCATGAGCGTCATTAAAAAGCGAAGATCGAACAAATAGGGACGCGCACCCTATGTTCGTGTCCCAAGCTCGATCGAAAAAAGATCGGGGACATGTCCCGCAGGCACGCGTCCCCGGTTTCTATCGAGTTTTGGCGTCCCGGACTTGAAGGAGCGAAGACGATGAAAAAGATCGCGTTGACCGGAAACATCATCCTTCCCGACGAGGTCCTGACCGGCGGGGTTGTCCTCATCGAGGGGGAGACCATAGCGGGCGTCTACTATAACGACAACAGCCTGCCGGAGAACGATATCGAGTTCCGGCGTTACGGCGATGCCTGGATCTCGCCCGGCCTCATCGATGTCCATCTTCACGGTGCCCTGGGGCATGAGGTGATGGATGCGGACGTCGACGGACTGAAGGAGATCGCCCGCCACCAGGCCCGCTGCGGCGTCACCGGGTTCCTGCCGACGACGCTGTCCCAGTCGATCGAAGCCGTCTGCAAAGCGGTGGATTCCGTCAGGCTGGCGGCTGCCCTGTCCCTGGACTCCGAGGTCCTGGGCGTCCACCTGGAAGGACCGTTTGTCTGTGTGAAGCGGAAAGGGGCCCAAGACCCCAAGTATATCAAGGAGATAAATCGCGAGGACCTCGACCGGCTTTATGCCGCCGCGTCCGGTCTCAAGACCCTGATCACCCTGGCGCCTGAGGTCGGGAACAACATCTCATTCATCCCCGAAATGGTCGAAAACGGCTTCGTCGTTTCCATGGGCCATTCGGATGAAACCTACGAGGAAGGGCTCCAGGCGGTCAAGGCCGGCGTCAGCCATGCCACCCACCTCTTCAACGCCTGGCGGGAATTCCAGCATCGGGAACCGGGCGGGATCGGGGCGGCCATGGATTCGAACGAGGTCTACGCCGAACTCATTTCCGACGGCATCCACGTCCATCCGTCCTTTCTTCGCCTGGCGATCGCCAGGAAGGGCAGCGACAGGATCTGCCTGATCACGGATTCCCTGGGGGTTTCCGGTCTGAGCGACGGGACCTATCCCTGGGGCGAACTGGAGATCGTCCTAAACGGGCAGGAGGTCCGTCTCAAGGAGAGCGGCGTTCTTGCCGGCAGCATCCTCCACCTTAACCAGGGGATCAGGAACATCATCGATTGGACGGGCGCCGGCGTCTCCGAGGTCGTGAACATGGCCTCCTTGAACCCGGCCAGGAATCTTGGGCTGGACGACGTCATCGGCAGCCTCGCGGAAGGCAAGCTGGCCAACATCGCCGTCTTTGACAAGGATTTTCGGGTGATCGAAACCTGGCTGCGCGGCAGGCCCGTCCTGGGAGGGGACCTGTAGAAAAGGGGGGCCTGGGCCGTCTATGAGGCGCTAATAAATAGGATCGATAGGGTATCTTGATTCGTTTGACATGAAGACCGATAAGAGGCCGGGTTCAAGGGCCCTTCTCATGCTCGTTGCCGCCGCGGCGGCCCTCTGTGTCCTTTTTTGGTTCGTTCTCCGCCCCGGGAAGGCCCCTTCCCAAAAGGTCACCGGGATGTGGAAGGGATTGGGTGTCGAAAAGCCAAACGTCATCCTCGTTACCCTGGACACGACGCGTGCGGACCACCTGGCTTGTTACGGCTATTCGGGCGTGAAGACGCCAACTCTGGACGCCCTGGCCGGACGGGGGGTCCTGTTCGAGCAGTGCGCCTCTTCCTCGCCTTTCACCCTGCCTTCCCACTGCACGATCATGACGGGGATGTACCCCACCTACCACGGGGTCCGGATCAACGGCAACACAGCCCTCAGCGAGGAACAGACGACGATCGCCGAAATGTTGGCCGGCAGGGGATACGAATGCGGGGCGTTCATCGGGGCCTTCGTCCTAGACGGGCGCTGGGGCCTCAAACAGGGTTTCCAGCACTACGACGATGCCTTCGACCTCAAGAAATACAAACATCTAGACCTGGGCGCGGTCCAGCGGCCGGGCAACGAGGTCATGGACGCCGCCCTCGCCTGGCTGGACGGGCGGAAAGATAAGCCTTTTTTCGCTTGGGTCCATTTTTATGATCCGCATTCCCCTTACCACCCCCCGGAGCCGTTCTTTTCCGAGTACAGCAAGAGCCTCGTCGGCCAGTATGACGGGGAGATCGCCTTCATGGACTCCCAGATCGGCCGGCTGGAATCCTGGCTCGAAACGAACGGACTGGTCAAGAACACCATTGTCGTCCTCATCGGCGACCATGGCGAAGGTCTGGGCAGCCACGGCGAGAGCACGCACGGTTATTTCATCTATGACTATGTTGTTCATGTGCCTTTTCTGGTCGTGACGCCCTTGAAGGGGCTGAGCGGGGTCCGGGTCTCTTCCCAGGTCCGGACGGCGGACGTCTTCCCGACGATCCTGGAGCTCGCCGGGGCCGGGGCACCCGCCGGGATCAACGGGAAATCCGTTGTTCCCGTAATGCTCGACCCCGACGCCGGCGACCTGGGGCCCGCTTACTCGGAATCGATGGCCCCCAACCTTCAGTATGGATGGGCGCCCCTCCGCGCCCTAAGGACGACGAGCTTCAAGTTCATCGACGCCCCGCGTCCGGAGCTTTATGACCTGACGAGAGACATGGCGGAAGAATCGGACGTCCAGAACAGATTCCCCGACCAGGCCCTGGCCATGAAGAAGGAGCTGGACCGCCTGGTCTTCGAGACGAGCCAGGGCGCCCCGACTCCCCAGGCCGCCAACTTAGACAAGGATACCGTCGAGCGGCTGGCCGCCTTGGGATACATCGGTGCCCCGGTCGCCCCGAAAAAGGCGGGGGAGAAAGGGACGGGCGCGCTGGCCGATCCCAAGGACAAGCTCGTCGTCTACGAATCCATCCAGCGGGCCGGGGAACTGCTCTTGCAGGATCAGCATGCCCAAGCCGCTGAGCTTCTGGAGAGGGCACTTGAGGAAGAACCAAAGATCCCCCAGGCCCTGGTGTTGCTCGCGACATGCTATACGGCTTTGGGAAAAATGGAAGACGCCAAATCCCGCCTAGACGAGGTCTTGAAGGACGATCCGGAGAGCGTCCAGGCCCTCCTTGCACTGGCCAACATCCTCATCGGCGAAGGGAAAGGGGAAGACGCGATCGCCCTCTGCAAGCGGACGCTGGCCATGGACAACCGCAACAATCATGCTTATGCGCTCATCGCCGAAGCCTACATCAATGACGCGAACCCCGCCGGCGCCCTTCCCTACATCGAGAAGGCCGTCGAGATCCAGCCGAAGCTGACCCAGCCCCGTCTCACCCTGGCCGCCTGCCTGGTCGGGACAAAGCAGTATGACCGGGCCGAGCCGATGCTCAAGGACATCGTCCGTGAGTCCCCCAAATTTCCCTTCGCCCACTTCAACCTCGGGATTCTCTACGAGGAGCAGGGGAAGTGGGATGAAGCCCGGGCGGCCTATTCGGAGGAGGCCTCCCTCTTTCCCGGCGAGTATCGCTCCCGATTCAATCTCGGCAAGCTCCTCTTCCGTCTCGGAGACCATCAGGGATACATGGACCAGATGAGGGAAGTGGTCCGGATCGCGCCCCTTCAGGCTGAAGGGCACCTCTTCCTGGCCCGCGGCCTGCTCTCCGAGAACGCACCGATCGAAGAGGTCCGGGAGATGGCCGAAAAAGGGCTTTTGCTGGCCAGAACGTCGGACCTTAAGGCTTTCGGCTGGTTCCTCTTAGCCGATATCTACAACCGCGCACACCGGCCCGATAAGATGAATGAGGCCTTGCGAAAAGCCAACTCATATAAAACCATCCAGTAGGAGTCGATCATGAAATACCGAACCATTAAGTTGTCGGGCCTACTCGCGGCGGCTCTGGCCCTCATCCAGGTCCTTCCCGCGTCCGCCCAATACCGGGAGTACTACTTTTACGGCAAGATCATCGATACGCAGAAAAATCCCATCGAGGGGGTTGAGATCGACGTCCATGACGAAGCGATGAACCTAACCTTCAGCGAAAAAACCGATAAGAATGGCACGTTCAAGTTCCCCGGCCTTTCCCACGGCTCCTACGAGGTGACCATCAGTAAGGAAGGATTCGCCACTCAGAAGGGCGAGTGGAAGTATGAAGCCCCTCAGGACAGGATGAAGAAAGTCGAGATCCCCACGCTGACGCTCATTTCCCAGACCCAGGCCCAGGAGGTCGAGCGGCTGAAGGAGGTCGGGGCCGGGATCCAGGAATCAGCCGACAAGATCCGGCAGGGCGACCTGGACGGCGCCGTTGGCCAGCTCAAGGGGATCTTGGACAAGAACCCCAAGGACGTCAACGCCCTCTACCTCATCGGAATGGCCTACTCAAAAAAACAGATGTTCCCGGAAGCGACGGGCGTGTTCCTCCAGGTCGCCGAAATGGCCCCCAAGTTCGCGGCCGCCTTCCATCAGCTGGGCGTCTGTTACCAACAGCAGGACCAGCCGGATAAGGCGCTCGAAGCCTATAAGAAGGCTCTCGACCTCGACCCTGCGAACACCGATGCGTTCTACAATTCGGGTCTGATCCTGTTCAAGCAGAGCCGTGTCGACGAGGCCCTGGAACGTTTTGAAAGGGCCGTGGTCCTGAAACCTGACGATCCGGCGTTCTTAGAAATGGCCGGAAGGTGCTACATCAACAAGGCGGATTACGCCAAGGCGATCGAATATCTGGAAAAGGCCAAGATCGGCTATAACGATCCGGAAAGGACCAAGTTCCTGGACGAATTGATCGCCACCCTGAAGACGCAGATCAAGAAATAGGCCGGGCGGCAGCATGCTTCGTTGATCCGTGTCGGGCATGGAGACGCCCGAGAGTTTAAACTTCAGGTCGTTAAAGGAGATCTTTCGATGCCAATCGATAGCCCTTTTTTATCAAAGGGTTACATCACAGCCGGAGCCTTAAGAATATTTCTTATGACTTGACAAAATCACAGAATTATATTAAAAGTAGTTTGTAAGTTTGACAAACTTACAAACTTAAATAAGGGCGCCAATCCTTATATGAAGAAGGCCAATTCTCAACAAACCAAAGTTCATAACAGGCTGTTAATTCTCAAGACCATTTATAATAATGCCAGGATCAGCAGGGCTGATATCGCTCGAGTGACCGGCTTAAACCGTGCGACAGTTTCAGATGCCGTGGCGGAGTTGATAAAAGATGGGGTTGTCGCTGAGGTGGGGATAGGTTCGTCAGCGGCGGGCAAACCTCCTATCCTTCTCAGCATGGTGGACAATTCCCGTTATCTCATAGGAGTTGACCTGGCGGAAAGTGAGTTTCGGGGAGCCGTGATTAACCTCAGAGGAAAGATTATACATCGTCTCAATTTGGCGATTAACGGACGGGACGGCGACGCTGCCCTGGCATCGGTTTATAGTTTGCTTGATAAGCTGATCCCGCTTGCTGAGGGCCCTATTTTGGGCATTGGCATTGGAACGCCGGGGCTGATAAATACTCGACAGAGAGTCGTGCGGAACGCCGTTAATCTCGATTGGCATGACCTCCCTTTGGGAGATTTATTAGACGAACGGTACAAGATGCCCGTTCATATCGCCAACGATAGTCAAGCCGCTGCTCTGGCTGAGTTTACTTTCGGAGCCAGCAAGAACATCTCCAATTTGATCGTGATCAATATAGGTCGTGGTACCGGCGCCGGGATTGTCCTTAACCGCCAACTTTACTATGGGGATAGCTTCGGCGCCGGCGAATTCGGTCACGTGGCTATTGTCGAAAACG
>Ga0315281_10011768_pt1 | contig 11965 bp, 12 predicted proteins | sample YL17G07_0_MG_FD_204540 | JGI IMG/M metagenome (GOLD analysis project Ga0315281, IMG submission 204540) | Sediment microbial communities from Yellowstone Lake, YNP, Wyoming, USA - YL17G07_0 | ecosystem: Environmental > Aquatic > Freshwater > Lake > Sediment | place: USA: Wyoming | collected... | reverse complement strand
TGATCGTCCCGGTGCTGCAGGTCGAGTTCAACATCGTCGAGGAGTTCAGGGCGAGTGACCGCGGCGCGGGCGGCTTCGGCAGCACCGGCAAGAGTTGACCCGCGAGCGTCTGACAGAAAGAACGCCCGCATTACACGGGCATTTTTCTTCAGGGAGGGTTGGGGGTAACGGGGGAAGGGAAGGAACTGTCCCTTCCCCCGTTCCGAGATTTCCCCCGAAGGGGAAGGGGAGGAACCGTCCCTTCCCCCGTTCCGAGCCTTCCAAAGTGCTGGGCGTCAGCCCAGCATGTCCGCCCAAATATTTTGCGCCCAGCCCCAGCCGTACACGCCCTCGATCTCATTGCGCTGCGGGGAGACGCCGCCCGAACCAGGAACCGTCTTGAACGTCTTGTCCTTCGGGTCGTAGGTGTGGACCGAGGCGACATGCACCACTTCCTTGTCGGAGACGAAGCTGTAGCAGGTGTTGGTGACCATCGGCGCGGCGCTCGGCTGCCGGCCGTTCATCAGCTCGATGATCGCGGCCGCGGCGATTTTGGCGTGCTGGTTCGCCATGTGGCCGGATTTCGGCATCAGCGGCGCCGACAGGGTGGCGTCGCCGAGCACGTGGATGCCCTTGGCCGCGACCGACTCCATCGACAGCCAGTCGACGCCGCACCAGCGGTTGTTGGCGGTGATGAGCCCGGCAGCCTTGGCGACGTCGCCCGCGCGTTGCGGCGGCAATACGTTAATCACGTCGCCAGGGATGGTGTCGAAATCCGTGCTCACGGTCTTCGCCTTGGCGTCGACGCGCTTCACCGCGGCGTTGCCGCGATACTCGATGATGCCTTTGTAGAGCGTGTTCCAGGCCGCCTTGAAAAGCGGCCCCTTCGAGGTGACGTCGGGGTTGGCGTCGAGGATGAGCACCTTCGATTTCGGCTTGGCGCTCTTGAAGTAGTGCGCGACCTGGCAGGCGCGCTCATACGGCCCAGGCGGACAGCGATAAGGCGCCAGCGGAATGCTCACGACGTAGACGCCGCCGTCACGCATTCCCTCAAGCTGCCTGCGCAGCGCGACGGTCTCGGGCCCCGCTTTCCACGCGTGCAGAATCGTCTTCTGCGCCTCGGCGTCGTAGCCCTGGATGTCCTCGTGCATGAAATCGACGCCGGGCGAAACAACCAGCCTGTCGTAGGGCAGGTCCTGGATGCGGGTGAGCTTGACGAGCTTCTTCTGCGTATCGACGCCCGTCACGTTGTCGTGAAGCACCTGCACGCCGTAGTCGCGCAGCTTGGCGTAGCTGCGGGTAATATCGGCCATGCTGCGGCTGCCGCCCAGCACCAGATTGGACAGCGGGCAGGAGATGAACTCGGTATTGCGCTCGATCAGGAAGACCTCGATCGTGCCCTGGCTCCACATGCGGATGTACTTTGCCGCGGTCGCGCCGCCGTAGCCGGCGCCGATGACGATGACTCGGCCCACTGGTTTCCTGACTTCGGGAACCGCGGCGCAGCCCGCGAGCGCCGCGCTCGATGCGCCGGCCGCCGTCAGCTTGAGGAAGTCGCGTCGGGTGAATTTGCTCATGGCGGCCTCCTATTTCTGCGCCGCAAAATACGCGGCGATCAGGTCGAGCTGTTCATCGGTGTAGCCTTTGGCGAGCTGGTGCATGACCGTGGCCGGCCGCTGCCCCCCCTTGAACTCCTTGAGTGCACTGGCGAGAGATTCCTTCGATCGCCCCGCGATTCCGGGCATGCCGGTGAGGCTCTTGCCGGTGATATTGTGGCAATTGGCGCAGGTGGCCGCCAGATTCCTGGTGAGGTTCGGGTCCGCGCCTTGCGCGACCGCGGCGAGCGGGACGGCAAGCAAGGCGGCTAGGGCGAATTGAAATCGCATGGGCTGTTTCCTCCATATTGATACGGGTTGCGGATCCTCGCGGCGGCCATACAACGGCTCTTGTTCGTCGACCGTTTGCCGCGCCAGTTTCCGATGCGGGGCCCGCACTGTCAAGTAGCCATTCTAATGGTTCCACGAACAAGAAAGGCTGCGGTTTGGGCAGCCTTTCTCCGGACGCCGCGCCGGCAAGACGCGCGACAGCAGGTCGTTGTCAGGTTTCCGAGGCTGTCTCGACGACCTTATCCTCGATGAACTTGAGAGTGACCTTGGCGTCCTTGTCGACATCGACCGTGACCTTGCCGCCCCCAGAGAGTTTTCCGAACAGCAGTTCGTCGGCGAGCGCTTTTCTGATCGTGTCCTGAATCAGCCGGCTCATCGGCCTTGCTCCCATCAGCGGGTCGAAGCCGCGCTTGGCAAGGTGCTCGCGCAGCGTGTCGGTGAAGATTGCCTCGACCTTCTTTTCGTGGAGTTGCGCCTCGAGCTGCATCAGGAACTTGTCCACCACACGCAGTATGATGTCGTGGTCGAGGGACTGGAACGAGATCGTCGCATCGAGACGGTTGCGGAACTCCGGCGAGAACAGGCGTTTAATCTCGACCATCTCGTCGCCGGTCTCCTTCTTCGCGGTAAAGCCCATGACGGGCCTGTTCAGCGACTCTGCACCCGCGTTGGTCGTCATGACGATGATCACGTTGCGGAAATCGGCCTTGCGCCCGTTGTTGTCGGTGAGCGTGCCGTGATCCATCACCTGCAACAGGATGTTGAAGATGTCCGGGTGTGCCTTCTCGATCTCGTCCAGGAGCAGCACCGAATAGGGCTTCTTGCTGATCGCCTCGGTGAGCAGCCCGCCCTGATCGAATCCCACGTAGCCCGGCGGCGCCCCGATCAGACGCGAAACGGCATGGCGCTCCATATATTCGGACATGTCGAAGCGGTGCAACTCGATGCCCATGCAATAAGCAAGCTGCCTGGCGACTTCGGTCTTGCCGACTCCGGTCGGTCCGGAGAAGAGAAAGCACCCAATCGGTTTCTGCGGGTTGCCCAGGCCGGAGCGGGCCGTGCGTATTGCCGAGACCAGCGCGTCGATCGCAATGTCCTGGCCGAATACGACTGCCCTCAGGTCGCGGTCGAGATTTTTCAGGGCCGCGCGGTCGTCCTGCGATACCGAAGCGGGCGGAATGCGTGCGATCTTGGCAATGATTTCCTCGATCTCGGTCTTGCCGATGACCTTCTTCTGCTTCGACTTGGGCAGGATTTTCTGCGCTGCTCCCGCCTCGTCGATGACGTCAATCGCCTTGTCGGGCAGGTGGCGGTCGTTGATGTAACGTGCCGAGAGCTCCGCGGCGCTCGAGAGCGCGGGGGCGCTGTACTTGACGCCGTGATGCGCCTCGAACCGCGATTTGAGCCCGCGCAGGATCTGCACCGTTTCCTCGATCGACGGTTCGGGTACGTCGATTTTCTGGAACCGGCGCGACAGGGCATGGTCCTTCTCGAACACGCCCCGGTATTCGTTGTAGGTAGTCGCCCCGATGCATTTCAGCGCACCGGAGGACAGTGCCGGCTTGAGCAGGTTGGACGCGTCCAGCGTCCCGCCGGAGGCCGCGCCCGCGCCGATCAGGGTGTGGATCTCATCGATGAACAGGATCGCGTTCGGGTTGTCGATGAGCTGCTTCAGCACCGCTTTAAGGCGCTGCTCGAAATCGCCGCGGTATTTGGTTCCGGCCAGCAACGCTCCCATGTCGAGGGCGAAGACCTGGCACTGCGCCAGCACCTCGGGGACCTGGCCCTCGACGATGTGGCGTGCAAGGCCCTCGGCGATCGCCGTCTTGCCCACACCCGCCTCGCCGACCAGCAGCGGGTTGTTCTTGCGGCGCCGGCACAGCGTCTGGATGACCCGCTCGAGCTCGCGTTCCCTGCCGATGAGCGGATCGATCTTGCCGACCAGCGCCTGGGCGTTGAGGTTGGTCGTATAGGTCTCGAGCGCGCCCCCGGACTGTTCCTGATCGCCTTGGGCCTCCTGGTGCTCCTGCTCGCCCTTGGATTCCTTACCCCCCAGAGGCGACTTGGTGATCCCGTGGGAAATGTAATTGACCACGTCGAGCCGGGTCACGCCCTGCTGGTGGAGGAAATACACGGCGTGGGAATCCTTTTCGCCGAATATGGCGACCAGTACGTTGGCTCCGGTGACTTCCTTCTTGCCCGAGGACTGCACGTGCAGGATGGCGCGCTGAATGACTCGCTGGAATCCGAGCGTCGGCTGGGTGTCGATCTCCTCGGATCCGGCAACCGTCGGGGTGTGCGCGGTGATGAAATCGGTCAGTGCTTTCCTCAGTTCGTCGATGTTTGCCGCGCAGGCACGCAATACCTCCGCGGCCGTCGGATTGTCCAGCAGCGCGAGCAGCAGGTGCTCGACGGTGATGAATTCATGCCGCTTCTGGCGCGCCTCGACAAACGCCATGTGTAAACTGACTTCGAGTTCCTGCGCGATCATTTTCCTATTCCTCTAACTTGGGGGAAATACCCGGGGCCGGGGCACAGGCCTCCAGTCCCATCTCTCCGTCCCTCGTTCGACCCTCACGTTTCCTCCATCACGCACTGCAACGGATGCTGGTGCTTGCGGGCGTATGAAATAACCTGTTCGACCTTGGTGGTGGCGATGTCTTTGGGGTAGACCCCGCAAATTCCCATTCCCTCGCGATGGACCCTAAGCATGATCTGTGCGGCCTTTTCCCGGCTCAACGCAAAGAACATCTGCAGGACGACGACCACGAACTCCATTGGAGTGTAATCGTCGTTGAGGAGAATGACTTTGAATAGAGGAGGTGGCTTGAGCTTGCTCTTCTTGGTCTCAAGTAGAGTTCCCTCTCGTAACCGGGTTGCCATACCTTTCCATATTGAATCCGGAACCTCACGCCTCGAAAATGGATTAGACCGCAAACCCCGGCATAATTCCCCGGCACAAGGCCAAAGTATTCGGCATCCACTTCCGCAGTGCGAATCCGATGCGTGTTCAGCGTGTTCATAATGTAATGGTTGTCCCGGCGCACCGCAACCTTTGTTCCCCTGGTTCCCGCGTGCAAGGCGCGCCCTCGGTCTTCGATTTTGCGGTTCGGGCAGCGTTACTTGACGTCGTTCGGCAAAGCGCGTAAAAGGCGTGCTGTGTTTGTTCTCAAGCGGTATGCAGGTCGCGAGTCCTACTGCTGCATTGAAGTGCAGGCATAGTCCGGGGTCACTTCGGGTTTCTTGTTTCGTCAGGAAGGTTCTATGCCAACAGGTACTGTCAAGTGGTTTAACGATGCCAAGGGGTACGGCTTTATCACCCCCGATGACGGCGGCGAGGATTTGTTCGCGCATTTTTCCGCGATCCAGATGAGCGGTTTCAAGACGCTCAAGGAAGGTCAGAAGGTCCAGTTCGAGGTGACCCAAGGCCCGAAGGGCAAACAGGCCTCGAATATCCAGGCCGCGGCCTGAAACGCAGGATAGTCCGCGCTGGCGCCTGACTCCGGCGTATGGTCTTCACCACCTGGTCACCCGGGTGGTTTTCCGACGAGCCCTCTGGACCGGTGCGCCCCGCGACCCGGCGCGCCTGTCCGATTAGGCGGCTGAAAAGCGGGCCGTTTGGGGGGGCCGGGCGGACCGGGTCAACCGGACGCGGCTGGATGCGTTAGAGCCTGTGACACGACGCATCGCGGTGTCGCCATTTTTCCAACTCGAAAGGATGAACCATGAAGAAAGCTCTATCGATCCTGGTGGCAATCATGATTGCTGGCATGTCCGGCCTTGCGGCCGCCCAGGCCCCCGCGCCGGCCCCGTCCGCACCGGCTGCGAAGGCGGCGCCAGCCAAGGCCGAAACGCCCAAAGCGCAAGCCAAGGCCAAGAAGGCCAAGTCCACCAAGAAAGCCAAGAAAGCAAAAGCCAGCTAATTGATTTATTTGCAAAAAGAGCCCGGCAGGGGTTTGCGTGTTGCCGGGTTTTCTGCTTAGAATACCGGCTGCCCTGTCAACCTCGCGGAGATCGGGCCGTTATTGGGAGGGACTGGTTTATCCGACTGGTCGTAACCATATTCTTACAACATAGAGAGAGGAATCCATGCAAAAGCTCATTTCAATCCTTGTGGCTGCGATGTTCGCCGGTGTGACCTTGAATGCGGTCGCCGCTGACGAGAAGAAGAAAGAGGAACCGAAGAAGGCGGCGGCAAAGGCCGAAGCCAAGAAAGACGACAAGAAGATGGAAAAGAAGGACGAGAAGAAGACGGAAAAGAAGGCGGAAAAGAAGGACGAGAAGAAGGACGAAAAGAAGAAATAATTCGTCTCCGGACGAAGGTAGGGCAGGGCGAGTCCCTGCCTTTTTCTTTTCCCGCGGGGGAATGGGATGACGATGCGAAGCGTGGCCGCCGCCGCGCTGGCCTGGACAGCACTTCTCTATGGGTCGCAGGCGCGGGGCGAGTTGCCGGCAATCAGCCTCAACGCCGGAATTCACGTCATCCGGGCGGAGGTGGCGAACACCTTCGAGACCCGCACCCGCGGGCTGATGTACCGGCAGTCGCTCGGCTCCAATCAGGGCATGCTGTTCGTATTTCCAATCATCGAACGGCACTGCATGTGGATGAAGAACACGCCGCTGGCACTTTCGGTGGCCTTTATCGACGAAAGCGGCGCGGTAGTCAGCATTTCGGAAATGCTGCCGCGTACCGAGAATTCGCACTGCGCGGCGCGGCCGGCGCGGTTCGCGCTGGAGATGAGCAGGGGCTGGTTTGCGCAAAAGGGAATCCGCGCCGGCGCCAGTATCCATGGGCTCGACAAGGCGCCGCCGCCGCAATAGCGACCGGTAATTAACGCGTGCCGGGATCTCCCCGAAAACGAAAAGCCCCTCTGTCGAGGGGCTTTTCGTTGGTGCACCGGGCGTGGCCCGATCCGGACACGCGATGGCCTACCTGATGGCCTAAATTCGGCCGGCTCTACATGCGATCGATCATGGCCTGCCCAAATTTCGAGCACGACACCTCTTTTGCCCCGGACATCAGGCGTGCAAAGTCGTAGGTGACGATCTTGTCACCGATTGCCGCCTCCATCGACTTGATGACAAGATCGGCCGCCTCGACCCAGCCCATGTGCCGCAGCATCATCTCGGCCGAGAGGATGAGCGAGCCCGGATTGACCTTGTCCTGGCCCGCGTATTTCGGCGCCGTGCCATGGGTCGCCTCGAAGTTCGCGACGGTATCGGACATGTTGGCGCCCGGCGCAATGCCGATGCCGCCTACCTGCGCCGCGAGTGCGTCCGAAGCGTAATCTCCGTTCAGGTTCAGCGTCGCGATCACGTCGTATTCCGCAGGGCGCAGCAGGATCTGCTGCAGGAAGGCGTCCATGATCACATCCTTGATGACGATTCCCTGCGGCAGCTTCAGCCACGGGCCACCGTCGATCGGCTGACCGCCGAACTCGCGCTGCGCCAAGGCATAGCCCCAGTCGCGGAACCCGCCCTCGGTAAACTTCTGGATGTTGCCCTTGTGCACCAGGGTCACCGACCGGCGCTTGTTCTTGATCGCGTACTCGAGCGCTTTGCGGATCAGCCGTTCCGAACCTTCCCGTGACACCGGCTTGATGCCGATGGCGGACGTATTGGGAAAGCGGATCTTCGTGACCCCCATTTCCTCCTGCAGGAACCTGATGATCTTTCTCGCCTTGTCGGTCTCCGCCGCCCATTCGATGCCGGCGTAGATGTCCTCCGAATTTTCGCGGAAGATCACCATGTCGGTCTTCTCGGGTTCCTTGAGCGGGGAAGGCACGCCCTTGAAGTAGCGCACTGGGCGCAGGCAGACATAGAGGTCGAGTTCCTGGCGCAGAGCGACGTTCAGCGACCGAATGCCGCCACCGACCGGGGTCGTCAGCGGCCCCTTGATGGAAACGACGTAATCCTTGACCGCGGCGAGCGTTTCCGCGGGCATCCACATATCGCCGCCGTAGACGCGCGTGGCTTTCTCGCCGGCATAGATCTCCATCCAGTGGATCTTCTTGGCGCCCTTGTAGGCCTTCTGCACGGCCGCATCGACCACCTTGATCATGACCGGCGAAATGTCGACGCCGATGCCATCGCCTTCTATGTACGGAATGATGGGATTGTCCGGCATCGGCTTGGCCGGGTCGATTCGCTTGCCGCCTTGGGGAATCTTGATCTTCGAGTTTGCGTTCATGCCAGCTCCATCTTTGGTTTGCATAACGGTTCCGTCCAGCCCCGACGGGGACCGGCCACGGATCAGGCCGCCCGGACGGCAGCCGGATCAGGAATGCACGTATCCTGGGTCGGGGTGCTCAAGATGTTCTGTGATCTGAGTGGGGATCTTCGACGCCGCTGCGGAAACGCACATGCTTCCAGGTAGTGCAAGCAAAGGCGATTTCCGGATGCTAAATTATCCGTCAATTGTGCTCCCTTTGCCAGCCTCGCCAGCCTCGCCAGCCTCGAGCGGACGCCGGGCGGGGCGCGTCATCTTCGATGCTAGAATGTCTCAGCACCGCAGAGAGACGATTCATGGATATACCGGCCGGCCAGAATCAGATCGCTCAGGGGATCGCCCAGGCCCTGATCGAGGGCTTCGACAAGCACTACCGCCTGTTTCGCGAGTCCAGCGCAGGCGCCAAGGCGCGCTTCGAGGCCGCAGACTGGGCGGCGGTTCAGGTGGCGGTGCGTGATCGCATTCCGTTCTACGACGACCGCGTGAAGGAAACGGTCGAGCGGTTGCACAGTGAGTTACGTGCCGAGTCGCTCGATCACGCTACCTGGCAGCAGGCAAAGTTGCTCTACATGGGGCTGCTCATCAACCACAAGCGGCCGGAACTGGCCGAGACATTCTTCAACTCGGTGTCGTGCAAGATCCTGCACCGGACCTATTTCAACAACGACTTCATCTTTTTCCGTCCGGCGATTTCGACGGAGTACATCGAGTCGGACCCGCCCACCTACCGCAGTTATTATCCGACCTGGGCGGGATTGCGCGACACATTCCGGCGGATAGTCCTCGACTTCGGCTGGCAGCGTCCGTTCGAGGATCTCGACAGGGACTCCGGTTACGCGATCGCCGCGATCGAGCGGCACCACGGCGGCTTTCCCCAGGCCGAGGCCAACCTGCAGATCCAGGTGCTGTATTCGCCGTTCTACCGCAACAAGGCCGCCTACATCGTCGGCAAGATGATCAATGGGCATCACGAGTACCCCTTTGCGATACCGGTGCTGCACAGCACGGAGGGCCGCCTGTACGTCGACACGGTGCTGCTCGATTCCTGGCGGATTGGCCTGATTTGCAGCCTGAATCGTGCTTACTTCATGGTCGACATGGATGTGCCATCGGGCTACGTATTGTTCCTGCGCTCGATCATGCCCTGGAAGTCGCGCGCCGAGATTTACACCATGCTGGGCCTGCAGAAGCAGGGCAAGAACATGTTCTACCGCGACCTGATTCACCATCTGCATCACTCGCAGGACCAGTTCATCATCGCCCCCGGCATACGGGGCCTGGTTATGCTCGTGTTCACGCTGCCGTCGTTTCCATACGTTTTCAAGATCATCCGCGACAAGATCGAGCCACCGAAGGAGGTGGACCGGGCCACGGTCATGGCCAAGTATCTGCTGGTGAAGCACCATGACCGAGTGGGCAGGATGGCCGACACCTGGGAGTTTTCCGGTGTGGCACTGCCGCGGTCGCGCTGCAGCGAGGAACTTATGGAGGAACTGCGCCGGTCCGCGCCTTCGGTGCTTGAAGACGAGGGAGAAACCATCGTCATCAAGCACCTGTACATCGAGCGGCGCATGCAGCCGCTGAATCTTTATCTGGACCGCGCGACTTCCGTGCAGGTTGACCAGGCGGTGCGCGATTACGGAAACGCCATTCGCGAGTTGGCGAGTGCCAATATATTTCCCGGTGACATGCTGTGGAAGAATTTCGGAATCACCGGCTATGGCCGGGTCGTGTTCTATGACTATGACGAAATCGAGTACCTGACCGACTGCAACTTCCGGCGCATTCCGGAGGCGCCGAATCCCGAGATGGAGATGTCGGACGAGGCCTGGTACTCGGTCGCGAAGTGCGACGTTTTCCCGGAGGAATTCGACCATTTCCTGCTCGGGTCCCGTCCGATACGGGAAGTGTTCCTGCGCCATCACGCGGATCTGCTGGCGCCGGAGTTCTGGCAGGAAACTCAGAAGACAATCCGCAGCGGCCAGATTGAGGACTTCTTCCCCTATCCCAGGTTTTTGCGCTTCTGCAACGCGGCTCCCGAGGGGGCGGGAGAAGAACCGGAATCCGACACGCAGCGCGAACTGTTCGGCGCCACCACACCCCACCTCAGTCCCGATCTGCTCCCCGAGGTCGAGATCGAATAGGCGCCGCGCGGAAAGCGGAAACGGCCGGATGTCCCGGCCGTTTCTCATTCAGGCCCATGACTTCAAGGCCGTAACAGAAGTCCTGTTACAGTACTTGGTGCAGGGGCACGCGGGGCGCGGTACTCCGCATCTCAGGCCCTCAGCCGCCGAAAAACATCTGCGTGTGCCCGCCCGCGGCCATGAAATAGAGCATCGGCATCGACAGCGCAGTGTTCACCCGCGAAGTCAGGAACGCCGTGCGCCGTGCCTTGTTCTTCTCCTCGTCGGTCGCTGGTACGATGCCCAGAATCTTCTTCTGGTTCGGCCAGATCAGACCCCACACGTTCAACAGCATGATGGTGCCGAGCCAGGCGCCGACGCCGATCGCCATATGGGACGTTTGCAGCATGAAGGCGGCGCCGAAGTGGGATCCCAGCAGAGCGGCACCGGCAAGCCACGTCACCACCGCTGCCCAACGGAAGAACAGCAGCGCGCGCGGCTGCACATGCTTGGCGATGCCGGCGCCTGTGCCATCGGCTGCCGCGGCCTTTGCGGCATAAGCGCCGACGAAATTGAAATAATAGAGCAGTCCGATCCACATCACGCCGGCGAGGAAATGGATCCAACGGGACATTGCGGGTACCCAATCCATATCAGCCTCCCAGCGCGGCTTTGACGGCGAAATGCAGGATGAGGGTGAGGATCAGGCCAACAACGATCGTCCCCCAGAGCGAATCAAGCGGATTGTTCATGGTCTACGTCTCCCGAATATCGTTGGCCGGAACGGCCAGCCGTTGATTTTCTTCCCAAACCCCCACCCAGCGCAAGGACCGCGAAAACCCCGGACCGCATAGGGTTTCCGTTGCTACGACTTGCCTTTGACCTGCGCAGTCGCGCCGCCGTGCGCGAAGCGCAGCGCGAGGTCCTCACCGATATCGATCGAGGCACTGTCGCGCACGATGGCACCATCGTGGCGCGACACGATGCTAAAGCCACGGGCGAGCACCGCGCTCGGGTCGAGGTGCGCAATGCTCTCGGCGAGGCGTGCATGGCGAAAGCCGGCCCGTTCGAGCTGCGCGGCGATCGCCGCACGCGCGCGTACCGCGATGGAGGCGACTAGCGAGCCGAGCCCCGCAAAGTTCGGGGCACGCAAGCGTAACGGCTGGAACTGCGCCGCAACCCGCCACCGGCGCGCCTCGATCCCGCGTTGAATTGCCTGGGCCAGCCGCTGGCGCAGATGGGCCAGCGTGTCGCGCTGCGCCTGCAGGCGGCGTCCCGGGTGCACCAGCCGCCGCTGCAACTGGTCCAGAAGCTGCATGCGGGTTTCGAGGTCCCTGGCCATGCGCCGGTGCATGCGATCGACGCCCGCGGCGACGCGCTCGAGCAGCGCAGCGCGCGACGGGCTGGCAAGTTCCGCGGCCGCCGTCGGGGTGGGCGCACGGCTGTCCGCGGCGAGATCCGCGATCGTGAAATCGGTCTCATGGCCGATGCCGGTCACCACCGGCACGGGGCACGCGCGGATGACCCGCGCGAGGCGCTCGTCATTGAACGCCCACAGATCCTCGAGGCTCCCGCCTCCGCGCGCGAGGATCAGTACGTCGCACTCGCCGCGTTGCCCAGCCCGTTCGATGGCAGCTGCGATTTTTTCCGAGGCGCCCTCACCCTGAACGGGCGCCGGGTAGATCACCACGCCAATCGCCGGGTTGCGGCGTGCCAGGGTGGTCAGCACGTCGCGCAAGGCCGCCGCA
>Ga0315281_10011766_pt1 | contig 11967 bp, 10 predicted proteins | sample YL17G07_0_MG_FD_204540 | JGI IMG/M metagenome (GOLD analysis project Ga0315281, IMG submission 204540) | Sediment microbial communities from Yellowstone Lake, YNP, Wyoming, USA - YL17G07_0 | ecosystem: Environmental > Aquatic > Freshwater > Lake > Sediment | place: USA: Wyoming | collected... | reverse complement strand
CGACAACCGTGAAAATCTGCTCACGATCACTCCGGAATCCGTGCTCACGATGCGCCGGAATCGCTGCTCACGATCCTTCAGAATGAGTGCTCACGATGGGGTGGAATACGCACCAAGCACAAAGGAGAAGAGACGATGAGTAGATTCACAACAAACATTATTCCCAGATCACGGATCAGAACATGGTTCGCGATACTGGCTTCGCTGGTGCTGTTCGGGTGTTTTGACAAACCCGCAGATACAGCGGACCCGACACCAACCCCGACAGCAACGCCTGTGCCCACTGCGACGCCCACTCCAACACCTGACCCAAACTCAACGCCGACTCCGGTACCTACCGTAACGCCGACACCGAAGCCACCGAAGCCAACGCCTACGCCGTCCCCGACGCCAGTGCCAACGTCGACGCCGAGACCGACGGCAACGCCGACACCGGTGCCGACTGCAACACCAACACCGATGCCGACGGCAACGCCGACGCCGAGACCGACTGCAACACCGACTCCGATGCCTACTGCAACACCGACTCCGGTGCCTACTGCAACTCCAACACCGAGACCCACGGCAACACCCACGCCGGTGCCAACCGCAACGCCGACACCGAAGCCATCTCCGACACCAACACCTACACCTACACCGATGGGCACCCAGTCCTTCATTGGGGTCGGGAATATCGGTCACTGTGGCGCAGACGGGACCAACATTACCCCCGCCGATGTCGCGGCGAGTGGCACCTTGGCGTCCGGCCTTTTATTGGACGCGCAGATGAAAGCCAATCCCGGTGCGACCGTCTTTACCGTTGGCGACAACCAGTACAATAGCGCCTCGCCGTACGAGTTCGCCAACTGCTACGACAAGACGGCTTGGGGCACCTACAAAGGACAAACCCGGGCGGTTATGGGTGACCATGACACCAAGACGATTGTCAACGGCGGCTACTACTCGTACACCTACTACGGACCCAATTCGGGAACGCCGGCGCAGCACTGGTATAGCTACGACCTGGGTGGCTGGCACATCATCGTGCTGGACAGCAATGTCACTTCCGCCTTGGGTTCTTCGCAGAACAATTGGCTGCGCAGCGATCTCGCCGCCAACACCAAGAGCTGCACCATGGCGTTGTTCCACCACCCCTACTTCAGTGCGGGTGGCATCAATACCGCCGCAACCAAGCCGATGTGGGATGCGCTATATGAATATGGCACCGACGTGATTTTCAGCGCCCATGTCCATGCCTATCAGCGCCTCATCCCCATGCGGCCCGACGGAACCTCAGACCCGGTCTATGGCATTCGGTCCTTCGTGGTTGGCACGGGCGGTGCGGCACTGGCCACTCTGCCGGCAGCAACGGCCGTGACCGAGATCCAGAACTCGGGGACCTTCGGCATCGTCAAGTTCGCGCTGAGCGACAACGCTTATAACTGGGAATTTATCCCGGTCGCGGTCGCGGGCAAGACGCCGTTCACCGACTCGGGCAGCGGCGTCTGTCACGGTAAGCCGGTGCCGTAATCCGTAAGGCATCGAATCTGCTGCGGCCTTGAATTTCATCAAGGCCGCAGTATTTTTTACGTAAACGAGCAGTTAAATCGCTTCACTCGCTGCGCGCCGGGGACGGTGTTCCAAGGCTCAAGGAGTAGCGACCATGAGTAAATTGACAACCTACGGTGTTCCCATAACAACGGTCACGATGCTTGCCGCTCTGCTACTGTTTAGGTGTTCTCAAGAACCAACATCTCGTGCCGCGGTCACCGAACCGATACCACGCCCGACTGCAACGCCTGTGCCCGCTGCGATACCCATTGCGACACTCACTCCAATACCGGTCCCGACTTCAACACCGGCTTCGCTGCCTGCTGCAACGCCAACTCCGGCGCCCACATCGACGCCTATGCCGACACCCGTGCGGATCACCACCTACACCCAAGACATCCTGCCGCTGATGACCTACTGCAATAGCTGCCATGGGGCGGTTCCCGACCGGGGCGCCTACCGCACCGACTCTTATTCGGGTCTCCTCGGGGCGGGATCGGACGGCGTGTTAAACGTAGTTCTTGGCGACATGACCAGCCGCCTGGTGACCTATACCTCGACCGAGGTCGACCACGAGTCCGCCAATACCGCCGTGCCGGGAATCGCGGCTAAAATCCGCGACTGGGTCATGGGCGGGGCGGAATTGGGCGACGCCGAATAGGCCATCGGGAATAATTGTAATCATGCATAATTGGGGTCAGACACCATTTATCACCCATATATCATCACGGTGTGACTGTGCACGTCTGCGCGCGCTAATGGGCGGCTTCGGCCCGGTAGCCCGCCCGCCATCGAAGGACGTCCAGCGCGGCGATGCGTCTTGGGACGCGCCCTACCATTCCGACGCAGTTCGCGCGAACTGGTTCGTCGTCCGCTCTTCAATATTCAACTGCGTGTAGCTTTGCCCCCCGCAAAGCCAGCGCGGTGGGAATCATCCCATGCAACATTTTCTCCCAAAAATGTTGCACTTGGGTTTTGAGCGCGCCCTTCATAATGTCACATCCTGACACCGTTAAGTCACGACACCACAAACACACGCTGTGTACGCCGCTGACTGGCAGAAAAATGGAATGCCTTAGCTACACACACTCTCGATCTAACAAGCCCTGTTCGTTCCGCAAGCGTGACCTTGCCTGCCCAACACGGATTGGGTAACGGCGCCGAGCACGCTACACTTGCGCACGTCGTCAATCATCTGCCTGCCCATGAATCCATGCGTGCTGCGTTAACTAAAAACTTATTGCGTCTGTTGTCGCTGCTGTCGCTGCGTGCGACCCATGTGTTGGGCGCGCTGCTGGGAGAATTATTTTGGCTGTTGCCCACACGGCTACGACATGTCACCACGACTAACGTGCGGCGCTGCTTTCCCGATCTGAATAAAACTACACAGACGGCCCTGATTCGCGCCAATCTCAAAGAGACCGGCAAGACGCTACTGGAAGTCGGCCCGCTGTGGTTCTGGGACAAACGACGCTTGCTGAGTCTATTTGCGCAAATCAGTGGTGAGGATGCAGTGCAGAACGCACGCCGCGAACAGCGCGGTGTGATTTTCGCCGGGCCACACCTCGGTAGCTGGGAACTGGTCGGCATGTATCTATCCGATCGTTATGCGCTAACAACGATGTACCGCCCACCACGGCTGCGGGAACTCGAACCGCTGATTGTCGAATCACGCGAACGCTTCGGAGCACATTTGGTGCCCACGAGCGCGGCCGGTGTGCGGCAATTATTTCAGATGCTGGGACAAGGCGGTTGCGTCGGCATCCTGCCCGACCAAGACCCCGGCGACGGCAGCGGCGTATTTGCGCCGTTCTTCGGCCTGCCGGCGTATAGCATGACATTATTGCCGCGCCTGGCACGCAAGACCAACGCGGCGGTATTTTTTGTTTACGCGCAGCGGCTCCCACAGGCCGCCGGCTACCATCTGCACTTTGTGCCAGCGCATCCCGATATCGCACATGCGGATGCGGAAATCGCCGCGCGCCATCTCAACGCGGGCGTTGAGGCCTGCGTGCGGACGCTGCCAGAACAATATCAGTGGGGTTACAAACGATTTAAAACACGGGCGGCGGGTGACGAACAGTTTTACTAAAAACAGAAGAGCCTGGTAAAACCGGAAGGCAAGAGAATCGGGGTTGGGGTGCTGGGTGCCGTGAGGATTTCCGCTATTCCGTATGCGATCCTAAGCAGCGTCTCTTACCACCGGTATTGCCAAGCTCTCCTGTTTTGACATTAATTCTACTAACGGCTGGTGACCATAGCCACACTGCCACGACCGTCTTTGACCATCGCATCCAGCTCGTTTTTGGCTTTCGCGTAGCCCTGTTGTGCAGCACGACGGAACCAGCTCATGGCTTCCAGGTCGTTTTTGTCAACACCGTTACCTTCGGCGAACATTCTGCCCACGTTATATTGGGCCTCGGCGAAACCTTGATTCGCCGCCTGGCGATACCACTGCACCGCTTTGGCGTAATTTTGCGCGACACCTTTGCCGTTTTCGTACATCAACGCCAGGGTGTTCTGTGAACGCGGGTCACCTTTCTGCGCGAACACATCCAACTCGGCTGCCGCCACGCCGTAGATATATTTTGCTTCCGCCGCGTCTTTGGCAACACCGCGACCTTGCTCGGTCAACTGGCCCATGCGGAAGTAAGACATCACCACGCCGCCCTTGGCGGACTTTGCATACCATTGATACATCGCGGCGTCGTCAGCGGTGGCGACTTCGCCGTTAAGATACATCTCCGCCAGGTTGTATTGGGCCAAGGCAATGCCGCCCTCGGCAGCTTTTTTGGTCCACTTCAGCGTTTCGGCGGTGTCGCGTGGCACGCCGATGCCTTCGCTGAACAAACGCGCCAACATATGCTCCGCGCCAACATGGCCGTTTTTAGCCGCATCGATGAAATAGCCGCTGGCCAAGGCATGTTCGCCTGTGGCGTAGGCAATCAGGCCGTCTTCATACTGATCGGCATGACACGACAACGACAGACCGCCCAACATCAGGCCCAGCGCAATTGATTTTCTGAAATGTTTACTAGCACCCATGGTCGTAACTCCTGTGGTTCAACCCGACGATGGATCCACAGTAGCAAGACTTATTTTGCTAGAAAAATAACATCGGATGCTTTTCTTATAGTCTTTTTGCGAACTGGCACCGGTTTGCCAGACCGAATCAATTGCGCCAAAACGCCGGAGACAGCAGCACCAGCAAGGCAAAGATTTCCAGACGGCCCAGCAACATCGCGAAGATCAACACCCACTTGCCGAACAGTGTGACCGGCGCAAATGTGCTGCTTAGCTCGTTCAACCCGGCGCCCATGTTGTTCAGGCAGGCCGACACTGCCGACAGCGCGGTCACCGCATCCAGCCCGGTCGCCATCATCGACAACGTCAGCACGATCGCGCTGATGACGTACAGCGAGAAAAATCCCCAGATGGCGTCGACCACGTGGGCGGGCAGCGCGTTGCCCGCCACCTTGATCGGGAACACGCCGTGTGGATGGGCCAGGCGCCAGATCTCGCGCATGCCCTGTTTGTACAGCAACATCACACGCATGATTTTCAAGCCACCGGAAGTCGATCCGGCGCATCCACCCATGAACGCGATCAGCATCAACAAGACCGGCAGGAACAGCGGCCACTTGGAGAAGTCGGCGCTGACAAATCCGGTGGTCGTCAAGCTCGATATGACATTAAACGACGCGTGGCGCAACGCCTGCCAGGCGTTGGGATACTGAGCAGTCCAGGTCAGCACCGCGGTGTACAGCACGATCAACCCGACCGTGATCATCATAAACACGCGCAGCTCGCGATCTTCCAAGTAACGCCGCAGCGTGCGCCCGCGCCAAGCCAGAAAATGCAGACTGAAATTGACGGCGCCCAATATCATAAACAGGCTGGCGATCGCCTCGATCAGCGGACTTTCGAAAAATGCAAAGCTCGCGTCGTGGGTGGAGAAACCCGCCGTGGCCAGCACGGCGAAGCTGTGTCCGACGGCGTCGAACGCGCCCATGCCCGCGACCCAGAACGCCAACGCGCAGGCGGCGCAAAGTCCGACGTAGGTGTAGGAAAACGCGCGCGCGGTTTCAATAATGCGCGGCGTAAGCTTGCTGTCTTTCATCGGGCCGGGGGTCTCGGCGCGATACAGCGACATGCCGCCAACGCCCAGCATCGGCAAAATCGCGACCGCCAACACCACGATGCCGATGCCGCCGATGAAAGTCAGCTGCTGGCGATAGTAAAGGATGGACTTGGGCAACTGGTCCAGCCCGCTGATGACCGTTGCCCCGGTGGTCGTGAATCCCGACACCGACTCGAACACCGCTTCGGTAAAGGGTAAATGCGGATCGAACATGAACGGGATGGCGCCGAAGATACCCAGCACCGTCCAGAACATCACCACCACCACGAAGCCGTCACGCGTGCGCAACTCGGTGCGCTGATTGCGCACCGGCAGCCAGATGGTTGCGCCGAGCAGGGACAGCCCGCTGAACGTCACCAGAAAGTCCCACCATTGCGGCTCGCCATAAAGCAGCGCCACCAGAAACGGCGGCAGCATGGTCACACTGTGCAGCATCAACAGCAGGCCCAGGATGCGCTGGATAACAAGCAGTTGCATCGGCGCTTATCCCCCGCCCGCGGGTGTCACGATGCTCGCCATCATAGGAAAGTCACACCCACCTGGAACAGGCGCTCCACTTCACCGATGCGCCGCTTGTCGACAAGGAACAGGATGATGTGGTCCTCCGCCTGAATCACCGTGTCATGATGGACAATGATCACCTCGTTGCCGCGCACGATGGCGCCGATGGTCGCGCCCGACGGAAGCTTGATGTCTTGAATCGCGCGACCGACCACCTTCGACGAACGCGCATCGCCGTGCGCCACCGCTTCGATCGCTTCCGCTGCACCCCGGCGCAGCGAATGCACCGCGGCGATATCGCCGCGCCGGATGTGCGCCAACAAGGTGCCAATCGTGACTTGCTGCGGTGAAATGGCGATGTCGATGCTGCCGCTCTCGACCAGGTCGACGTACGCCGCGCGGTTAATAAGTGCCATGACTTTACGTGCACCCAAACGTTTAGCCAGCATCGCCGACAAAATGTTGGCCTCGTCGTCGTTGGTGACGGCGCAATACACGTCGGTGTGTTCAATGTTTTCTTCCAGCAACAGATCGCCGTCGGCGGCATCGCCCAGCAACACCACGGTCTTGTCGAGCTCCTTGGCGATGTGCTCGGTGCGCGCCGCGTTGTGGTCGATCAACTTGACGTGATAGTCGCGTTCGAGGGTGCGCGCCAGACGCACGCCGATGTTGCCGCCGCCGGCGATGACGATGCGCTTGTAGGGTTTGTCGAGACGACGTAGCTCGCCCATGACCGCGCGGATGTTGTTTTTCGCGGCGACGAAGAACACTTCATCGTCGGCTTCGATCTTGGTGTTGCCTTCCGGGATGATCGGCTTGCCGCGCCGGAAGATCGCGGCCACGCGGGTCTCGACATTTGGCATGTGCTTACGCAATTCGCGCAGATCGTTGCCGACCAGCGGCCCGCCGTAATAGGCCCGCAAACCGACCAGCTGCACCTTGCCGTCGGCGAAGTCCAGCACCTGCAACGCGCCGGGGTATTCGATCAGCCGCAAAATATAGTCGGTGATCAACTGCTCGGGACTGATGATCATGTCCACCGGAAACGCGTCAGGTGTAAACAGTTGCGTGTTGCGCAAGTAGTCCACCGCGCGCACGCGCGCGATTTTGGTCGGGGTATGAAACAGGGTGTAGGCAACCTGGCACGCGACCATATTGATTTCGTCGCTGTTGGTGACCGCGATAATCATGTCGGCGTCGTCGGCGCCGGCGCGCGCCAGTACATCGGGATGCGACGCATGGCCGTGAATGGTGCGCAAATCCAACCGGTCTTGCAGTTCCTGCAATTTTTTCAGGTCGGAATCGATCACCGTGATGTCGTTGGCTTCGTGCGCGAGGTTTGCCGCCACCGATGCGCCCACCTGACCCGCGCCGAGAATAATGATCTTCATCGTTTAGTTTCCGCCGCTGACCATACGCGTCATTCCTTGAATTCTTTGATTTGCTTGGTATCGATACCCAACGCGCGAAATTTGCGATACAGATGGGTGCGCTCCATGCCGGCCTGTCTGGCCACCAAGCCGACGTTGCCACCGGTTTGTTTTAAGTGATGCTCGAGATAACTTTTTTCAAAACGTTCGCGCGCTTCGCGCAGCGGTAAATCGAATCCGTCGCTGCTACCGACCGCCGCCATCACGACTTGCTCGGCGACGGCGACTTCCACCTCGTGCGTACCGATTTCGGGCGTCGTCCCCAGCATCAACAGTCGATGCACGAAGTTGCGCAGTTCCAGCACGTTCCCCGGCCACGGATAATTACGTAACCAGTTTTGCGCGGCGAGACTGAATCTTCGGTATGGCAAGTGTTCGGTGCTGACAAAAACATCGGTGAAATGATTGAGCAAATCAGGAATGTCCTCGACATGGTCACGCAGCGGCGGCAAGTTCAACGCAATCTCACCGATACGGTAATACAGATCCTCGCGGAATTTTCCGGCCGCGACGAATTCCCGCAAATTCATCCGCGTCGCCGCGATCACGCGCACATCGACCTCAATGCGCCGCGCGCCACCCACGCGCTTATACGAGCGGGTGGTGCACACGTCCAGCAATTTCGCCTGACAGGCCAGATCGACATCGGCGACATCGCTCAGATATAAAATGCCGCCCTGTGCTTCTTCAAAATAACCCTTCCTGATGTCCCCGGCGATTTCGCGTCCGAACAACAATTCTTCGGTGCGCGCGCCGGTGAGGTTGGCGACGGTGGCGACCACGAACGGCGCATCTTTGCGCGGGCCACTCTGATGCACGTAACGCGCAAGCGTCTCCTTGCCGCTGCCGGACTCGCCGCTGATCAACAGCCACGCATTGAATTCCGCCACGCGCCGTGCCTGGTCGCGCAGGCGCTGCATCACCGCGCTGCGCCCCACCGGTTCGAGATCGCTGCGCGGCAGCGTGTGGCGCGCGAGCTCTTTGTTCGACCGCCCCTGCGCTAACGCTTTTTGTACGGTCTGAAGTAGCTTTCCCAGCGACAAGGGCTTTTCGATGAAATCAAACGCGCCTAGCCGGGTGGCTTCCACTGCCGATTCCACAGTGCCATGTCCTGACACCATGACCACGGGCGCTTTCAATCCGGCGGCGACCCATTCCTGCAACAAGGAAATTCCGTCGATGTCGGGCATCCAGATGTCCAATAAAACCAAGTCGGGCGTGCGTGCGCTCAATAAGCTCCGGGCACTGGCGCCGTCCTCCGCGACGCCGACCGCGTAACCTTCGTCCTCGAGAATGTCTTTCACCAAGGAGCGAATGTCCGGCTCGTCGTCGACCACCATAATAAAAGGCTTCATCGTTTTACCCTGAGCCTGCGCGTTGTAAAACATTAACCTGCCGCCTGCCGCAATTGCCCGGCGCTGGTCAGTTTTTGCGGAGCGACCGCCGGCAGGCGGATATACAGGCCCGCGCCGCCTTCGCTGCGATTGGCTGCCCACACCATGCCAGCGTGTTCATCGACAATCTTCTTGACGATCGCCAAACCCAGGCCGGTGCCCTTGGGCTTGGTCGTTACATACGGCTCAAACAAATTTGCCATGAGTTCTTGCGGAATGCCCGGCCCGGTATCCTCAACGCGCAATTCCACGCCCGGGGTCGGCGCGTCATCGACCCAGCGCGTCGTGATCATGATACGCGCTTGCGCAAGATTCCTGGTCGCATCAATCGCGTTGCGCAGCAAATTGTTCAATACCTGGCGCAAGCGCATCGCGTCCGCCTCGATCGTGCCGACACGCGGATCCAGATCGACTACGAATCGGGTCTCGTAGTCGCCGACGCGATACAGGTCGAGCACTTCGTTGACGAGCGTATTTAAATTCAGCGGCTCCGGCTCCATGCGCGGCATGCGCGCGTATTCGGAAAACGCCTTCACCATTTGTTTGAGCGCTTCGACTTGCTGAATGATGGTGTGCGTCGAGCGATCCAGCACCTCGGCGCCGGCGGCATCCAGCACCCCCAGCAGTTTATGGCGCATGCGTTCGGCGGACAGCTGGATCGGCGTGAGCGGATTTTTGATTTCGTGCGCAATACGGCGGGCGACTTCGCGCCAGGCCGCGTCGCGCTCCGCCTGCAGCAATGCGGTGATGTCATCAAATACGACCACAAATCCACCCGGCGCCTGCAGATCGGTGCTCGGCAAGCGCCGACCACGGCACAACAGCACGCGCCGACCGCCGGGGCCAAAAATGGTGACCTCATCATGCCACTCCTCCGCAGCGTTCTGCAGATGTGCATTCAAGGCTTTGCTAAACGACTCCAGATGCACGACCTTGGCGTGCAACTCATCCAGGTGGTGCGTGATCAGCTCGCGCAGATCCGCGGAAAGAATCGCGGTCGCCGCCGCATTAAAAGTCCGCAAGGTCCGATGCCGATCAAAAGTCAAAACCCCGGACGACAAACTACCTAACACCGCCTTGAGATAGGCACGTTCGCCTTCGGCTTCATTCTGGCTGCGCCGCGCTTCATCACGCGCCAATGCGATTTTTTCCGTCATGTCGTTGAACGACTCCACCAGCACGCCCAATTCGTCGTGCGTCTGTGGTGTCAGGCGTTTATCGTAATTGCCCTCCGCAACCGCGCGTGTACCGAGCGTCAGCACCCGAATCGGTTCCACCAGACGCTGTGCCGACACAAATGCGGCCCAGACCGCGGCCAACACGCTCAGCAACAGCACCAGCGATAAAGTCAGTGTAAAGCTGAACTTGAGCGGGCCACGCAAATACGCCAACTCCTGGTAGCGGGTGTAGGCATTTTGCACGGCGTCGGCCAGTTTGCTCATGCGCTCCGAAATCGGGAATAACGCCAGCAATATGCGCGGCTCGCGCACGGCGCCAGAGGCTGGCACATTCAGCACCACGCGCACGTGCAGACCGCTGCCCGGAACCGGATCCAGGCCCACATACAAATGTCCGGTTCGCAGCTGCATCAGCACCGACGCCTCGGGCCGCTCGGGAAGGAATTTCCCAGCTTCGGTGTTCGCGGTCGCCAGCACGCGGCCCGCGCTGGTAAATACGCTTAGTTCAGCCGCACCACTTTCGCTACGCAAATCTCCCAAGCGTAACGCCAGCGCGTTGCTGGGCACGTCCGCCAAGCTGCGCGCGAATTTCTCGGCGTGTTTGGTGAGCTCGCGCATGCGCACGTCCAGCGCGCTGCGACTGAGCTCCAGCGATGAACTGAGCGCCTGCTCGACGCGTACGTCGAACCAACTGTCGATGCCGTGGTTGATAAATCGATACGAAACGTAATAAACGACCGACACCGGTAAAATTGACAACACCACGAACATGGCCACCAGCCGCACGGTCAAACGCGAACCGGTTACACCGCGACGATATTGGCGGAACACGCGCTGAATATTGATGCCGATGAGCACCAGCAGCGCGACCACGATGACCAGATTGATTACGAACAAGGTCGAATAGAGACGCGTGAAGTGCTCGGCGTCTTCGATGGAATCCGACAACAACAACAACGCACCGACAACCAGCACCAACAACAAGGCCACCGGCAAGATACCGAAGCGCAGTTGTTTAAAGGCGGCGACGCGACGTTTCATTGCATTACAACGGGAAGTTGTACCACTCGCTTTGCAGACGCCACTGCGGCAATACGTAGGCGTAGTAACGCAACGGTACCGGCAAGGTGTCGAAGTTAATGCCAAAACGCGCGCGCGCTGCATATTGTTCGCCCGCTTCCAGCAAACTCTTGTCGAGGATGGGCAAGTCCGTGATAACTCCCAGGCTCGCCATCGCGTCGTCCAGACCCGAAAAATAATCCTGCGCCGCGCTGTTGATGTTCGTCACCAGGTAACGCCGTGACAGCGCGTGATACTGCACGCGATATTGCTGATGCAAGCTGGCAACGGTTTCGGACCACAGGTAATAGGCGCCAGGACGCAACACTTCGATATCCAGTTGCAACACCACGGCAATGCCGTTTTTCAACGCATTCTCGACTTCGGGTGACAACTGGGATTTCACGTTCGCTGTCAAACGATAGACATTGTCCTGCAACTCGCTTTTGGCGTTGAGTACGAAGAACCCGGCCGCCTGCGCCGCGCCACACAATGCCGAGGCGAGCAGCAGCGTGACCAGCAGGAATGCGCGGCGCAGGCGGCTGCGGCCGTCAGCGTGGCTGCTTGCGCAGAGTGGCATAATAAAAACCATCCATATCGGCTTCACCGGGCAGGATTTGGCGTCCGACAGCGCACGCATGACCCCACGCTGTCGCCGCCGGAATTTCCTGCGCATCCGCATGCGCGGTCATGAAACTCTGCACCTGCGCTTCATTTTCGCCGCGCAGCACCGA
>Ga0315281_10011765_pt1 | contig 11967 bp, 14 predicted proteins | sample YL17G07_0_MG_FD_204540 | JGI IMG/M metagenome (GOLD analysis project Ga0315281, IMG submission 204540) | Sediment microbial communities from Yellowstone Lake, YNP, Wyoming, USA - YL17G07_0 | ecosystem: Environmental > Aquatic > Freshwater > Lake > Sediment | place: USA: Wyoming | collected... | reverse complement strand
CGCCCAGCGCCCACCATCCGAAGAACGCCGTAACCGCGGCCAACACGACCGCCGGGACGAACACACGCGTCACCTGGTCCGCGAGGCGCTGGATGGGTGCACTCGTGGCCTGCGCGTCTTCGACCAGCTTCACGATCTGGGCGAGAGCAGTCTCGGCGCCAACCCGCGTGGCGGTGAAGTGCAGCAACCCGGACTGGTTCACCGTGCCGCCCATCACCAGGCTCCCCACCTGCTTCTCCACCGGCATCGATTCGCCCGTGAGCATCGACTCGTCGACGGCTGAGCCGCCGTCGACGACCGTGCCGTCCGTGGCAATGCGCCCGCCGGGCCGCACAACCACTACCTCTCCGACGGCGATGCTCTCGGCGGGCACGTCCATCTCCTGGCCGTCGCGGACGACGGTGGCGGTCGCGGGTCGAAGGTCGAGAAGCTTGCGGACGGCCGCGGAGGAACGCTTCTTGATCGCCTCCTCCATGTACTTACCGAGGAGGACGAAGGCGATGATGACCGCCGAGACCTCGAAGTAGACCTCTCGCTCGCCCACCTCCACCGGGAGCACGGACGGGAAGAACACGACGGCCACGCTGTAGGCGTAGGCGGCGCTGGTGCCCAGCGCGATGAGGAAATCCATGTTGACGTTGCGCGTCCGGATGGCGCTCCCGGCACCCTTGTAGAACGTCCAGCCGCCGATGAACTGGACGGGCGTCACGAGCACGAACAGCCAGCGCCCCCAGGTCAGCCATGGAAGCCCGGGAACGGGCGCCCAGGTGAGGAGAGTCGCCCCGGCAGCGAGCGCGATGAAGGCGGCGGCCCGCCCGATCGCCAACAGGAGCACGGCGGTCAGCGCGATCGAGACGCGCGTCCGCATCGCCTTGAGCTCCTGCTCTGGCGACTCGAAGGTGCGCTGACAGTTGGGGCTGCAGAAGTAGTACGTCCTGCCGCCCCGCTCGACCTTCAGGGCCGTCGACTTGTCGATGACCATGCCACAGATGGGGTCTTTGGCCATCGTGTCGGTTGGGTGACGCCTGTCCGCCACTGCCTCCATCGCTATGCGGTCCTCCCGGCTGGCCGCTCCCGTGTCAGTGCGCTTCAGTCTACTTGCGATGGGAGGTCCCTACTACGGCCGGTCGTATTTACTTAGGGGGCTGGTTGGCCCCGGGAGTCACCCAGCAAAGCGCCTACCATTCGTCCGGGCGCGGCGGGGGCCCTGCCGCCCGTCAGTCCCCGGATCTTGGTCCGGTTGGGCCCTGCACGGTCCGGCGGCCGGCTGAAACCATTGAATTGACTACGACGTTCGGTAGTATTCTCGCTCGTTCGCTGACCGTCGTCCGAAGAGGAGTGGTTGCAGTGCACAGAGACCCAGTTTGCGGCATGTCGATAGCGGAAAAGGATGCGGTTGGGACGGCTGAGTTCCAGGGCGTGACCTACTATTTCTGCGCGGAAGGGTGCCGCCGGAAGTTCGTCGTGAGCCCCGGGGAGTTCGTGAAGTGAACGTCAGGCGAATGGCGGGGCCACTGCGGTTGCTGGCGGCGGCCGCGCGGCTGGCCGTTCGCAACCTGCTCCAGGACAGGCTTCGCTTCGCGCTGAGCGTTGTGGGGGTTGGCCTGTCCTTGATGCTGATCCTCTTCTTGCTCGGACTCCGAGCGGGGGCCCTGCGGAGCGCCGTCGTCTATCTCGACAGTACTCCGGGCTCGGTCGAGGTCCTGCCGGCCGGGGTCAAGAGCACGGCCGCCGGCTCGGCGCAATTCCTGCCTCCCGAGACCGCGGGCGCAGTCGCGTCCACACCCGGTGCGATCCGTGTCACGCCCATTCTCCTCACCATGGGGTTCTCGGAGATGCATGGCACGAAGGAGGTCGTCAAGCTGATCGGTTACGACGCCGCCTCGGGAGGTGGCCCATGGGACATCGAGCAGGGCCGCGAGCCCAGGGCGGACGATGAGGTCGTGCTCGACCGCGTCGTCGCCGGCCGCCATGGCCTCGGAGTTGGCGACGCGTTCGAGATCGGAGGCCGCACGCTCACTGTTGTCGGCCTGTCCAACGAGTCCAGCTCCTGGACCGGGAGCTATGCGTTCGCTCGGAGGACCTTTGTCGAATCACTGGTGCTTGCACCGGGCGCAGCGAGCTTCCTGCTGGTGACGCCCGGCCCGGGGACGACGCCCGCCGCACTTGCGCAGAGGCTCGCTTCGATCCCCGGCACGAATGTCCTCCTCAAGAGCGAGGTGATGGCGAACGACCAGCAGATCGTCGCCGGCATCTTCGACCAGGTGATCCTCCTCATGGTGGCGGCGGCGTTCGTCGTCGGCGCGCTCGTCGTGGGCATGGTGCTCTATACGGCGACCAACGAACGACGCGCCGAATACGGCATCCTGAAAGCCATCGGCGCTCGCAGCAGCGTTCTCTACCGCGTCGTCGCCTCGCAGGCCGTCGTCGCTACAGGCGTGGGCGCGGTGCTCGGGGTAGGGTTTGCCTACGGGATGGGCGCCCTGGTCATGGCCGCCAGGCCCCAGTTCATCGTCATCATCGAACCCACAGCGGTCGCCACGACCCTCGCAGCCGGGTTCGTCATGGCCATCGCGGGCGCTCTCATCCCCGCCCGGACAGCGGCGCGCCTGGAGCCAGCCGAGGTCTTCCGGGGGTAACCGTCATGTTCCGACTCGCAGTCCGTAACCTGACGCAGGACAAGACGCGTCTTGTCATCTCCGTGGTTGGTACCGGACTGGCGCTGACGCTCGTGCTCTTCTTTGGCGCAGTGTTCACGGGCGCCACGGGCCGGATCACGGCCTACATCGACTGCGCAGGCGCCGACGTCTGGGTCTCGCAAGCAGGCGTTCGCACCATGCACATGTCGACTTCGGCGTTGCCCGCTTCGGTCACGGGCGAAGTGAAGGCCGTGCGCGGGGTCGAACAGGCCGTTCCCATCCTGTACGCGGAAGACATGATCGACGCGGGCGGCGACCAGTACATCGCCTACGTGTTTGGCGTCCCTTCGGATGCGCCTATGGGCGGGCCGTGGCGCATCGTCGACGGGACGTCAGCGCTCGGGCCTGGGGACGTGATCGTCGATCACGCCATCGCCGCCCAGTCTGGGGTTGGCGTGGGCGACCGGATCACGGTACTGGGTCAGGAGATGAGGATCGCGGGCCTCACGTCTGGAACCTCGAGCCTTGTCAGCTCTGTCACGTTCGTGAGGATGGAGGACTTCGCGCAAGTGCGCGGCGGCGGCGACGTCATCAGCTTCGTGCTCGTGAAGGTCGCGCCGGGAGAGTCTCCCGCCGCGGTGTCCTCCCGGATCGCGGAGAGCGTCGACGGCGTCACCGTGCAAACGCGCGGCCAGTTCGCCGCGCAGGAGCGCAAGCTGGTCGGCGACATGAGCGCCGACCTCATCAACATCATGAACACCGCCGGCTATCTCACCGGTCTGGCGGTCGTTGTGCTCACGGTCTACATCGCCACGATTGCCCGCCGCCGGGAGTACGGGGTCCTCAAGGCGATGGGCGTCCGCAACAGCCGCCTCTACCAGATCGTCGTGGTCCAGGCTCTGCTCGCCGTCGCCATGGGGTTCGTCGCCGGGCTTGGCATCACGCTGCTGCTCTCAGCGGTGATCCCCCGCTTCAACGAGCTGCTGGTGCTCTCTCTGAGCACGGGGGCGGTGCTCCGCGTGGCCGTCATCTCAACGCTGCTGGCAGGGGTCGCCGCACTGCTGCCCGCCAGGCAGATCGCTGGCCTCGAACCAGCGGCCGTGACTCGCAGGAGGTAGCGATGGAGAACGTGGGACTACAGGTCGAGGGGGTGACGAAGACGTTCGGCTCGGGCGACACACAGGTCGTTGCCGTGCGAGATGTTTCCCTTCGGGTGAACCCCGGCGAAGTGGTGCTCATCATGGGCCCGTCGGGTTCCGGGAAAACTACTCTCCTTCTGATGCTGGGCGCGTTGCTAAAGCCGACAGAGGGAAGAATCGCCCTGGACGGGCTGGAACTGAGCGACATGTCGGAGCGCAGGCTGCCCGACGTCCGCCTTCGGCACTTCGGATTCATCTTTCAGGACTTCAACCTGCTCTCGGCGCTCAACGTGTTGGACAACGTCGCGTTCGCCGCCGAGCTCACTGGCGTTGGCCGCAAGTCAGCGCGCGAGCAGGCTACCGCCGTGCTCACGGAGTTGGGGCTCGGCCACCGGCTGCACTTCCTTCCGAATAAGCTCTCGGGGGGCGAGAAGCAGCGTGTAGCGATCGCGCGCGCACTGATCAACAACCCGTCGCTCATCCTCGCTGACGAGCCCACCGCCAACCTTGACTCGAGTCATGGCCACGAAACGATGCGCCTGCTCCGTGAGATCGCCCAGAAGCGTTCGCGCAGCGTCGTCATCGTCTCCCACGACGCGCGCATCAAGGACATCGCAGACCGCGTCCTCTGGCTGGAAGACGGGCAATTCAAGGACGTCGTCGAAATGGCCACGGACCCTGTCTGCCAGATGGCCGTCGAGCGGGAGCGCGCCATCACCGGCGTGCGAGACGGCGAGACGTACTACTTCTGCGCCAGGGGCTGCCGGGACGAGTTTCTCGCGATTCAACACGCGTCCGGCTGACCAGCGCGGATCGTACCGACTCCGGGAACCGGTGGAACGGGACGAACGGTGCGCCTTGCCAACTCACGCCACCAGGTGGGAGGCGCCGACAGCTGTGGCGATCGCAAGGACGTGTCCCACCACGGCAGGAAGTGCGACGGCCGCCGTCAGGGCAATGAAGCTCATGGTGGGCCGGCCGGGCAGCGGCGTATCGGGGTGGACGAGTCGCAGAAGCCGGAGTTCGACGTTGGCGTCGCTGAGGCCCGCGGCAACGGGGCTGGCCGGTGGAGCGGACGCTGCCACGACCGCTTCGAAGAGGTCGCATCGGCGCGCCCCGCAGCGGATGGCGTAGTCGTCCGCCTCGCATTCGGTGCGGAGCGTCTCTGCTTCAACTACCTGGCGAATCCAGGGTAGAAAGGCGAAGCCGCGGCCCACGGCCTGTAGCAGCAGTCGCCACAGCACGTCCTGACTTCGCTCATGCGCCTGTTCATGTAAGAGGGCGGCGCGGAGTCCCGCATGTCCCAGCGCCCGTTCCGCCCCGGCGCTGACGAATGTCGTTGGCCGGAAAAGTCCGGCCGTGAACACGACCACGGCATCTGAGGGCAACAGGCGATAGCCGAACTCATCCATGCGAGCGGGCCGGCTTACATTGGTGACCGCGCGAAGATGGGCGGCTCCACGCGCTGCCCGTACCACGGCAACGGCGAAGCCCGCCGCCGGGAGCACCGACACCAGGGCGATCGCCATGAAGACCAGGACTGCGGGATGCATCAACTCGGCGGACAGGTTCGATAGTCCGGCAGCGTATAAGTGCCGCACGACGGGGTGGAACTCCGCCCCCGGCGCCACCACGAGAACCAGCGCGAGGGCGACCAGTGCCAGGCGGCTGCCCAGGCTCACGTATCTGACTCCTGCAGTTGACTCCGCAGGTTGGCCATGAAGGCCGGGTCGAGGCGCTTCGCTTCTGCGAGGAATGCAGACAGACCGGCACTGCCGAGTCCGACCATCGCACCTGCCAGGAACTCTCCCCGGCGCTCCGAAAACTGCTCGCGCGATAGGGCCGCGGAATAGACGTGAGCCTTCCCTTCGACCCGGCGAGAGACCAGTCCCTTCCGGTACAGGCGTTGCAGCACCGTCAAGATCGTCGTGTATGCCAACCCCCTGGGCCTACCCAGGAGGTTGAACATCTCCGGGGTGGCGAGTTCGCCCCCGTCCCAGAGGGCCGACAACACACTGGCCTCGAGCTCGCCGACCGACGAGGGTTTCGCGGGACCCTGCAGGTGTTCGTTCATGTCGTCATCGTAGAGCACCGGCTAACTCCGCCGCTTGGGCCGTTCGGTCCCCGAAGACTGGCCATCCAGCCATCCGCGCGGATGGCCGTTCGGGCCGTATGCTACAGCGACTACGACGTTAGGTAGTAAGGAGCTCACGCCTGGACGAGCACGGCCTTGACTCTGCCATTACGTCAGGACGTGCACCAGGCTCCGAGGCAGGAGACACTGTTACCACTACATGCCGTCGTAGTTGTCGATCCGACCGCTCACCAAGGAGGACAGCCTTGAACCGAACCTACCGGTATCTTGCCGCCACAGGCCTCGTGGTCGTGGCCGCGGTCTCGCTCTTCGCCGCCTGCAGCGACGGCGACGGCCACAACGGTGGCGACATGATGGGAACCGGTGGGATGGGCTCCGGCAGCCTGATGGGCAGCGAGGCGCCCGCCGGGTCCATCACGGTCGACCTCCTCAACTGGGCCGTCGTCCCGGCCCAGTCGTCCGTGAAGGCCGGCAGCGTGACCTTCTGGGCGGTCCACGACATGGGCCACCAGCACATGAGCAACGAGGGCGGGGCGACGCATGACCTCCAGGTGATGAGGAAGAAGGGCGACGGCAGCTTCGAAATGGTCGGTCAGGTGCAGGGCATGACCATGGGCGAGGCGAAGGCCCTCACCCTGAACCTGCCCCCCGGCGACTACGAGCTCTCCTGCAACGTGGTCGAGGAGGTAGGCGCCAAGACTATCAGCCACTACAACGAAGGAATGCACGCACCCTTCACGGTGACGGCCTGACCATGATTACCCGGTGCACGCCCGCTTACCGGGGCCAGATGCGAAGCGCAACGAGGCTGGCGTCTGGTGGGCCTGGCGGAGTGGCGATGAGCACCGTCAAGTTTTCGCCGCAGGACTGGCACCGACTCTTCCCCAGGCGGCGGCCTTGACCGGGCGTGACTGGAAATGCCGGTGAAAGTGCTCTGGGCCTCAGCGCTCGCTTCGTTGATGCTCGGGTCTGGCCTCCTCGTCGCCGGCCTCGCCTGGGGAGGAAGCACTGGCGCCGTTGCGCATCCGTTCGTCCCGGTCGACGTTGCCCCGACGGCGACGCTCGCCCAGGTAGCGGAAGAGACGCTCTCGCCAGCTCCTGCTGCGACGGCGATGCCCACAGAGACCCCGTATGCGGGAGCCGTGGCCCGCCTCGAGATTCCGCGCTTCGACGTCGACTCGGCCATTGAGAACATCGGACTGATCCCGGGCCAGAATCAACTCGACGTTCCCAAGAATCCGCTCAACACGGGCTGGTACGAGATCTACGACCGGCCAGGCTCTGGCGGCAATGCCGTGTTCTCCGCCCACGTCGACTACTTCCCAAACATCATGGGCCCGTTCTACAACCTCCATCAGCTCGAGGCTGGCGACGAGGTCGTCGTCGTGATGGACAACGGCACCGAGTATCGCTACCGGCTGATTCGGAAGACGCGGTACGAGGAGCAAACGATCCCGATGGGCGAACTCATCTGGCCGCCTGACAGGCCGGCCGGGTCGGAGTGGGTCACGCTCATCACCTGCGGGGGCCGATTCCGGGCCAACCAGGGAGGAAATGGCGCCGGGCAATACCTCGACCGTGACGTGGTTGTTGCCGAACGCGTTCAATGACCAGGCGGGAGCGCGGACTCAGAGCACGACGTTGAACGCCTGGAAGTAGCGGAAGATCTCGATCAACGTTCCCGTGAAGATGAGAACCCCCATGACGACCATCACGGTGCCTGATGCGCGCTCTACGGCCAGGGCGTGACGGTGGACGAAACGCCGCAGGGCAGCGATGCGACTCATCGCCAGCGCTGTGCCCACGTGGGGGATGGCCATGCCCAGGGCAAAGGCCGAGAGCAAAGCCACCCCTTGCCAGAAGTCGCCGAAAACCAGTGCACTCGTCAGGATGGCTCCAAGCACGGGACCGATACACGGCGTCCAGGCGAGCGAATACGTCGCGCCCACGACGAACGAACGGCTGTAGCCCGCGGCGAGGCCGGACGGCGTTGGTGCGGCGAACGTGCGCTGCAGCCATGGGAACCGCAGCAACCCCAGCTGCACAAGCCCGAAGGTGATGACGATGGAACCACCGCCCTTCGAGAGAATGGGGCGCTCGTCGCCGAGTGCCACGCCGGCCAGGCCCACGCCAGCCCCGATAGCCACGAAGACCAGCGAGAAGCCCACGACGTAGAGGAGCGCATGGCTGATGACCTGGCGGCGCGTGGCGGCCTCGGCCTCGACGCCGGCAAGGTGAGCGACGAACGCGGGTGTCATCGCCAAACAGCACGGCGAGAGACTGTTGACGCTACCGGCGAGGAAGGCGAGGAGCAATCCCGGGGCGCTGCGGTCGAAGCCGAGGAGGATACCCATCAGCGGCAGTCGCCAGGGTTGTGCTGGCCGCGCTCGATGCTGTCTGCGATGCAGATCGCGACCTGAGGTCGCAGCACGCCGATGCGCAGGTCCCGGATCACCCCCTGGCTGTCGAGGAAGAAGGTCGTCGGCAGGCCCTTGATCTTGTAGAAGGAGGCAACCTCCCCGTCCCGGTCGAGCGCCAGTGGATAGTTCATCTGCAGGCGCGTCGCAAAGGCCCCGACGTCGGCTGCGCTCTCCTGCAGGTCGACCCCGACGATCCGAACGGAGTCACCCCAGTCCGTCTGCAGCTTGACGAGGTCGGGGATCTCCTGACGGCAGGGAGAACACCAGGTCGCCCAGAAGTTGAGCAGCACTACCCTTCCGCGCAGCCCGTCGAGCCTGATCACCTGCCCGTCGGGAGAGCTCAACTGGAACAGGGGAGCCTCGCTGCCAATCTTGGTGCTGCCGCCCGCGACGATCCCAAGCCTGACGGCGGTGTAGTCGCCGCTAGGGACTCCGAGAGCCGCGACGGTCTCGCCGCTGTCGCGGTTGCGGATGAACTGCACGGCCAAAATGGCTCCGGCCACGACCGCGAAACTGAGCAGCGACACGACAACGTCCCGCACGACTGTGCGAGGGGCGCCACGCCGCGAGTCCATCGCGGCCGCGGGCTGCTCCGCGGCGTCACCATCCGGGATCAGTACTGGCTCTGAGTCGCCGCCACAGGTCGTCATGCCAACCTCGACGGTGCCGTGGACCCGGGGAGCGCACCTGTATCGCCGTCACCTGAATCCGCACCGTAACCGACACCGGAGCTCGGCCGACTACCAGCTTGCAGGCAGACCGGACAAGGCTTCCGGATCACGCGATGACGACCGGTTTCCACCACCCACACAACCTCATGTGTGCAGGTTCCGCTCGTCAACGCCGACGGAATTGGGAAGCCTCGATCTTTGCCCATCCTTGGTACCCCTACGAACCGACCGGTGCCGCCGTAGTTCTCGCGCCCTGGAAGAGGCTGACGAGCCACCACGACACCGCTCCGAGAAGAAGTGCGGCGGCCAGGAACTGCGCCTCCTGTAGCCCCCACGCCCAGGTCCGCTCCTCCCGCAGGAAGGTCAGCGCGAACTTGCCAGCGGCGTAGAGGCCGACGTAGGCGGCGAACAGGCGGCCCGGCTGATGGACACGCCCGCGAAGCGTCCAGAGGACCCCAAAGACCGCCAGGTCCCAGGCAGCCTCATAGGCGAACACCGGTTGCAGCGCAACGCCGAGCTGTGGCGCCATAGCGCCGGGGTTGACGTAGCTCAGGCCCCAGGGAAGTGACGTGGGTCCGCCGAGCGCGTCGCCCGTCACCAGGCAGCCAAGGCGGCCAATCGCCTGGCCGAGGACGACAGCCGGCGCGGCGGCGTCCGCCAGGACGAGCACGGGGAGGCGCGCATGCCGGGCGTACAGGAACGCGGCAACGAACCCGCCTATCAACGCGCCCTGGATGGCGAGCCCGCCTTCCTGAAAGGCGACGCTCGAGAGCGGATCCGAGGCATAGTCTGGCCAGTGGTCGATGACGAAGAGTGCTCGGGCGCCGACCAGACCCCCGGCGACCGCCCATCCTGCCACGCGCAGCATCGCGTCCGGGTCCAGGCGGCGCCGTTGGGCTTCGTGCCGCGCGACCAGGAGCGCAACTGAGATCGCCAGCGCCACGGCAAGGCCATACCAGCTCAGATGCAAGTGACCAATGCGGACGAGCACCGGGTCGACATCAATGGTGATGCTCGCGAAAGGACGAGCGGCGGGGATGAGGACCTGGCTCACGACTGGCGGCCTCCTCTCTGGCTTCGGCCGTTAGGTATCGCGGAGCGGGCGCGACGCCCTCGCTGGCTCAACGGGCCGGGGACATGTGCGAGCCTCGATGACTCCTAGGACACGGTTATCGTGGCCCTCATCTGCGGGTGGTAATCGCAACTGACCTTGTATTCGCCGGGCGCCTTAGCGGTCCATGCGGTGCTGTCGCCCCTCTTCATGTTGCCTGTGATGTTCTTGCCGTTGATGTTGGCCGTGTGGATGGCTGACTCGCTGTTCTTGATGAGCACCGACTGGCCGACCTTGATGGACACACGGGCCGGTGTGAACGTCAGGTTTTGTTGGTCGATCTCGGCGGCGTGGTCGGAGTGGCCGGTTCCCGCGGTCTGCGTGGCACTGCCTGAAGTTGCCTGTGTCTGTGGGCCCGTTGCGGAACTCGCGGACGAGCCGCTTCCGCAAGCTGCCGTCACAGCCAGCAACCCCGCAACCGCGGGGACTACAGCGATCCGGGCAATTCGATTCCTGAGCATCATACGAAAGCCGCCTCCTGAGCAAGCTACTACTGAGAGTCGTAGTTATTCTCACAGCCACCCTCGCGGGCCGAGAGGCCTTCCGGCCCGACTTTCCAGGGCCATCCGGTCGGTTCAGGCCGCAGATGCGACACACCTGCAAAATGAGCATCTGAGGAGAGTGTCATGGCATCCATCCGTTTGTCCGTTGTCAAGCCACGCCCCGGCCACGAGGAGCGCGCTGTGGAGCTCCTCAAGGCGCTGTCGGCAGCCGCCGTCGATAGCCCTGGATGGCAGCCAACTATGTCCTCCGGCCATGCGACGACAGCGGCGAGATTGCACGAATCTCCGTACAACCACCCGACAGCCTAACGAATCGTGGTCCAAGCCCACGTTGATCATCGCCGCATGATGAGCGATTCCCGACGCGTGGCGAACACGGTGTTCTGAAGTTGGTGGGCCACATCCGCGGTGAGCTGCAGGGCCTCGGCTACGAGGTGGGCCGGGAAGGGCCTTCGCGCAGCTCGACGCGGGCGTCCGTGGGCGAACCCGGGTCTTGGGCGGCGGCAAACGTGGGGAACGTGGTGAGGGTGATTGCTGCCAGGATCGTCACGAGAAGGATACGCATGGCAACGACCTCCGTTCGTCACCTCATCCAACGTCTGGCCTGCCGCGGAGGTTCCCGCGGTGACGGAGCGTTCACCTTTCGATCGTGCATCGAACGCTGACCGCTGCGCCCGATCGGTGTCGGGTCCGAGGGTCGGGCCGGGATGGCACCGGCCCAACGGCTCAGCAGGCCACCTCCGACTACCCCCACCGGTCTATGTCGTGTAGCTCCATCGCTTCCACCCCACCATTACCGGGACTTCGGCACGATTCTCACATGGTGCGGACCGGGGATTGTCGATTGGTGCAGTCGGGGTTCGGCGAAATTGAAGGGCGATCTCGTGGTTGAGGGCCCAGAGGCCCGGGGTCGGGAGCTGCTCCTAGAGTGGCCGGGGACGAGCGTCAGTAGGCTTCCGGGGCGCACGATCCAGAGACGACTGCCGAGCGACCGGGCGGAATCTGCGGTGGCTGGTATTCTCGATAGCCGTCGGCACGCGCTGTTAGGAGATCTCTAAATGCCTGAGGCTCCATTCGTTCGCGACTGCCGCTGACATGCTCCAGGGTCGCCTCGTCGGGCCAGGACAATGCAGGCCAGAGTCTCCGGCACACGCCTCATCTCTGAACGCCAAGGGGAGCGCAGCCCGAGGCGCGGCGAGATGACGTACTTGCCTGGATTGTCGAACCAGACGCGGAGCACGATCTCTGCGTATCTTCCCGGCTCAATACGGAGTTGCAGTCGACCCTGTCCGCCGTTGTTGCGTCCGGTTGAAAAGTTGACCACTGTCCGGCTGAAAAGTTGACCACCTCGGGGCGGCCAAGCTCCTCATGGCGAAGCCATGAGGAGGG
>Ga0315281_10011764_pt1 | contig 11967 bp, 23 predicted proteins | sample YL17G07_0_MG_FD_204540 | JGI IMG/M metagenome (GOLD analysis project Ga0315281, IMG submission 204540) | Sediment microbial communities from Yellowstone Lake, YNP, Wyoming, USA - YL17G07_0 | ecosystem: Environmental > Aquatic > Freshwater > Lake > Sediment | place: USA: Wyoming | collected... | reverse complement strand
TAATATCCTGCATTAACTGCTCGTTTGAAGCACAGAACAGTACCAACCAAACGGCGTTCGGGATCAAAGCGAATAATTATTGTCAGATAGCGCTCTGTAATTGCAACGCCTGGAGCAAATCAACAACTGGCGCCGCGTATCATTTGTATATAGTAACTGGAGGTAAGATTGTGGTTACCGGTTGTGCTTACGATCCGACAAAATGTTATGGCAAACCTATCAATCTCGATTCACGCTGGGTCCAGGCAATCAGAGAGACGGTCCCTGTCGGAGCGGGATTATGAATAAATCGACACCAAAATTCCTGTTAATCAGCTCTTTTTACGATCGGAAAAATGAACGCGATTTTTAAGCTAAAAACGCAGTTTTGGTCTCTGCCTGGTGAATTTGGCCTGGCTGCCGAGCAGCTTATCACATTGTTTCTAACCGGACTCCGAAATACCATAAAAAGGGGAGTGCAATCGTATTGCCCGACCGGACTTTTTCAATCCTGGGGCATCCTGGTAATCTGTTTTTTAGTACCCACGTCTTTTTTCATCACCGGCTGCCAGAATAGTCAAAAAACAACGATGGTCCGTATTCGCTCGAGCGCAGAACCTAACCAGGTCATCGAGCTGACCGGTCAGGCGGCCAAGGATTATACGATTAAGATAGCTGAGGTCCAGGCGGCCAATATGCAGACAGCGAAAGGCCGGCAAAACGAAATGCTCGCTGAGCTTAAAAAAGTCCTTCCCTGGTTAGTCCTGGCTCTTGTCGCCGGCCTGATATTCTGGGGATATACCAGGTCCAGATATGGCTGGGTGATTCCCTCGGCAACGGCAGGGGGGACAGTTTTTATTTTAGCGGTCGGCAGGTGGGCTGAATGGATAACAGCCGGCGTAATCCTGATCGCCCTGGGCCTGTTAATTTGGAAATGCATCGAGTATCAACGGGAGCGAAACGCAAATGGATTCGCAAACAGAATTGCATCTGTCACCAACAAATAAACTGATGCTGTCGGCAGCCAAGTCGATGCTGGGCGATCTGCAAATCAAGGTGGACCGAGCAGCTCAGCGTGTAACGATCAAGCAGGAAGATAAAGTTGAGGAGTATTCTTATGAACAGCTCGCGGACCTCGCAGAACAATTATTCCCCTGGGATTAAGTACGCCAATGTCATCACGACGATCTCCCTGGCGTTGTTTTTGATGCTGTGGGGGATGATATGGGCCAACCTGAGAGACCTGAATGACCGTATGCGTCATGTAGAGCTGGACCTGAATACGATTAAGGCGGTTTACGGCATCACCGCCGAAAACCCCCAAAATGACAAGTTAAGTCAATCATTATCAGGCCAGGGAGGGCGTCTCACACCGCCTGGCTTAGAGTTTTCCCCCTAAAAGGGACCTTCCCCCATACCCCCCGTATCCAGGCACGTCCTGGTGCGTCTGGGACTGATTCTTAAAGAAAAATATCAAAACGTCGCTTTTTGTCTTGACAGGGGAATCCGCCAGCATTACCATCAGGGCTGGGAGGCGGGTAAGCAGAGCTTACCCGCCTCTGCTTAAGCAAAAACGAGGCGTTTTTTTGCTTAAGCTTAAGAGAGCGGAAGCCGCCTGTTGGCGGCGTTCAATTTTAATAGGGGGCTTCGCCCCCCAACTCCCCCATGCGGTTCAGGATCAGGCTGAGGCGGAAGATTTTTCAAGAATTTGCAGATTTCCCTTGATAAGACTAAAGTTTTGCTTATATTAACGCCGATAGACCTGAATGAAACATAACATATAGTATCGGATACTTTTTATCCGAAATTGGTACAAACTTCATAAAGGGCTGTTAAGATGGAAAAGGAAGTCGGCAAGGATATCACACAGCGGTTAGTTCACAGCAAATTTTTTTATCAGGCAGTTCTCGCGCCAACGGGCAAACCATTTTTTGTCTTTATCAAGCCAGGCGATTATCTCAAAGGCGAGTTAATCGGCAGGTCGGGCAACAAGGCACTTTTCCGGTCCACATCTTACGCCATGAAGGTCGAAGAGGGCAAGCAGGGTGGCGAGCAGCTGGACATTGTCGATGACCAGGTCGAAGAATTTTGTGCCAACGCCCAGGTCCAGAGAATCATTCAAAAAAATCAGTTGATGCACGCCATTGTCCGGATTGTCTATGCCGGCAAATTCCGCCCGCCAAAAGTGCTGCACGCGATGAAGGTCTATCGCGTTTTCAAGGAAGTCGGCTTTGCTCACTCCAATGAGCAGCCGCGAACATCATCAACACCAAAACGCAGGCCATTCAAGGCCAGAAAGGAAGAGTGACTATGACAGGAGAAGCAACCGATAACGGAATTGTGAGTTTGAGGCAGCAGGTGGACCAGGTAGAGGAAAGCCGCAAGTGCTCTATTTGTGGCGGGCCGGATCATCACGGCTGTGGTTGTGAGGCAAAGGCCGCCGCGGCAAAGATAGAGCAGCCGGCGTTGAAGATTGAGCCGTCCGTGGCGAATATCGCGGACGAACTCAAACAAATCACAGAAGCCGTCTTGAAAGCTGGCATTGATGACGTCGACGAAGCCCTGAGCCAGCTCATCGATAGCCGCGAAGCTCAGCTCGCAGCGTTCCGTGATAGTATCGAGCAGCTCAAGATCATCGGCGAGCAGCTCAAAATTATCGCTGGGTCATTCAAAGTGCTCGTTGTGCAAAAAGAAATTTACGGGTCACTTAGAAATGGAGGGCGGAATGGAAATTAAACTTTGTCCGAGCTGCGGAAGCGCAGAGATCGAAGTGGCCGGCAACAAGGTCCATTGCAAGGCCTGCGATGTAACGTTCAAAATCACTCCGGACGGTGCGAGGGTTGATAACCTGGACCCGCTGGACCAGGACCGTAAGCGTATCAGTGCTCTCGAACAGGAAATTCAAGGATTAAAGACAGGAGCTACACGTGGACCAGACGAAGACGAAGAAATCGAAGATGAACCTCTCGAAAAGCAAGCCGGTGGTATCAACATCATCGACGATGATAAGCCAGAAGGCGACTAAGCCGGCAAGGGCAGGTAGTGCCCCAGACGGAAGGCCGGCTTCAGGATCAGAATCCCTGAAGCCGGCGAATCCGGAATTCGAGCAGTTAGTCAAGGGCCCTGCGCTCGAGCCGAAAAAAGAAAATCGCGGAGGCCTACGGCCTGGAGCCGGCAGGCCGATGGGCGTTAGCGATGATATGGCAGAGATCAATCGACTCCCAGAGGTGCCACACAGTTCGATCAAGATTTTAGTCGAGATTCCGTTTGAATTATGGGCGGCGGTAAACGGAATGCCTGAACTGGCCCTCTCAAAAGAAGAGGCCCGAACTGTGTCATTGTCAATTACGCGGTTGGCTGAATATTACTGTCCGGGCATCACTAAGGGAATAATGTTTGAGTGGTTAGCATTGGGTGGTTTGATAACGGGCGTAACGAAAAGTCGGCTTGAAAAAATCCAGCAACGAAAAGCCGCTGGGAAAGTGGTGAATGGTGGGGGGCCTGGTAGTTCGCCGACTTCCCAGGTCCCCGCCGCCGGCTCGAAGCTCAGCGATATGGTCCAGCCGGCATCTGGGCATATAAGGACGGCGTAAATGTGTTATGAAAAAGTCAAATCCGGCGTGTGCAGATTTTGCGGCTGCACAGAAGAGCATGGCTGCGAAGATGGCATGACAGTATGTCACTGGGTCGATCTTGATAAAACGATATGTTCTAAATGCCAACAGATCATCCTGATTTTTATATCTACCGCGGATATTACTCTTCTTGGTGGCTCATACAATCTGGAAGTGGGCGACTTATTGACCTTTGATTTGTCGAAAGTGACATGGCAGAGAAAATTATAGAGCTGGTTTTTGGCAAGCGGGGCAGCGGCAAGAGCGAGCTGGCTAAGATTTTGCTCAGGCAGCATAGCCGGTACATCGTTTTCGATACGTTAGGCGAATACACTGAGGGCGTGATTGTCCAGGACCTCGAAGAGCTGAAGGCATTGTGGGGCAAGGTGTATCGCAGGCCATTCAGGATAATCTATCAGCCGCTGGACCCGGACGGAGAATTCCCTACTGTAGCTCAACTCGTTTTACGTTGCGGCGATGTCACATTGCTCATCGAAGAGGTTGATCGCTACGCCAGACCCCTGGCAATGTGCATCCAGTTCAAAGAGATCGTCCAGCGTGGCCGGCACAACAATATCGCACTGATCGGCGTGACACAAAGGCCTCATGGTGTGGACCGGCTGCTCACCAGCCAGGCCAAGAAGATGTGCATCTTCAACACGACTGAGCCGCGGGATATCGAATATTTCAAGGATGTTATCGGTGACAACGTGGTCCCGAAAATCGAGGCGCTCAAGCCGTTTGAATATGTCGAATGGCTTGACGGTAAAGACGAACTATTAGTTAAAAAAGAGACGTTATGACAGGCGAAATTATGAAAGGGCTTTTCATCACCCTCCTCCTAAGCCGCCCGGTCGGCAGCCGGGCGGCTTTTATAAACTTTCGTTTTCGAGCCGACTTGGTGTTCGTGTCATCAGGCCGAGGGCCAGGGCTGATATCCAGCTTGGGGCTGGAAGGTCAGCCCTGGTAAGATTTTTTTGAGATTTTTGTTGACAAAGGCAAGGATAGTTGATAGTGGGTAAGGAAACCAAAAATTTATTAACGGTCAGAAGTCGGCAAAACAGCCGGTCTCTGACCGTTTTGTTTTGCCGGCTTCGACCCAGAAAAGGAGTTAAGGTATGAAGCTGGGCATTAGTTTTCCAAGCATGAATTTCATCATCGGTGTCGTCATAGCGATAGCGGTTATCGCAATGATCGCCAGGTTCCTGCCCGCCAGTATTAAGTCGTATCTCATCATAAGCTGATGAGATTCTGCGCTGGAATTGCAGGGACGTAACGGTAACTAATAATCAAAAAATTCAAATTAGAAGTCGGCAGAAAGTGAACAGGGGTTATGGGTAAGGATACCAAGATGCTCCAGACCCGGACGATAACGACAAAGGCGTTTCGAGCCGGGCAGAGTGACACGATTGAAATACCGCGGGGGTACTCGATAGAGTCCCTTCGGCTGCGCTTGACCGGCACGCTTTCGCGTGGAGCAGGCGCCAGCGCTGGAGCCGGCAAGGACCTGACCGGCGCTCAGCTCATCAAGCGGATTGAATTCCGCAAAAATGGCAGGGAGGTCGTCAAGGCCCTTAGCTTTGAGACGCTGATGCGTCTTAACCAGATGGCCAGGGGCACGCTGCCTGAGTGGGTATTGTCCGCCGTCTGGACCGGCTTCGACGTCAAGGCAACGACCACGTTCGCATTGTCAGCGGAGCTATCGTTTGCGATAGCACGTGCTCTTCAGCCGTTGGATACGTTGTTCGACAGCTCCGCCCGTAATGGCATATCGACGCTCGATATGACGATCTACTGGGGCAATCTCGTCGATGTTATGACGGCTGCCTACAATCCAGCCGGCGCCAGCGTAACTGCGGATGTTACACCGTCCCTGGCTGTCTCAGTCAGAGAATACGTTGACCCCTCAGGTGGTCCGTATCTGGAAAACCGGGAGTATGTTATCAGCAACGCGATCACGGCGACGAATCCGAAACTGCAGCTCAGCAATACGCCGACGAATATGTTCAAGCAGTTCGTTATCAAAACCTTCGCCGATGATGTGCAGCGCAGCGATATCCTCAACACCCTCACGGTCCGCTCAGGGACCGAGGTGTTTATGACTCGCACCGCTGAAGAACTACGCCAGGAAAATAAGGACGTACTCGGTCTCGAAGCAGCGATCGTAGGTTATTACCTGCTCGACTTCTGCCCGGATGGTCACTTGACCAGGGCATTGGTTGGCGCGGGCCGGTCGGACCTCATCATCGAGGCGGACGTAACCAAACAGGGCACCAACTGCTACATCGAGGTCATTCCGATGGAGCTGATTATGCCCTCGGTACCGGCTGCTTAATGCTGGCGAAAACAGATTTTCTCAGGTAGATTAGAGCGTATCTCCCCCCTGAAGGGGGGCAACCTCCAATCGAAAGGGAAATGTATGAAACGAACACTGTTAATGGCGACAATCTGTTTGGTCCTGGTGGGATGTAGTCAAGGGACATACAACGAGACCACGATAGCCAAGCTCGGCTCACCACCTAAGACAATCGCCCTGGGCGAATTCAAAGGCAATGATGCTGGTATCGCTCAGCTCTTCGCGGACACAGTAGCGGTTCAGCTCTCCACAAACGGCTTTAAGGTCACAACCGATCAGAATCGGGCCGATGTGATTGTTACGGGAGCGGTATGCTATAAAGGACCCGGATTTTATGCAGGGTTAAGCGATTGGATTTTATCTGGCAAAACCCGAGACGGATCCACCTTGTACTCATTGGAATTTCATCAAGTACTCGGTGGCTGGCGAACCGACAAAATACCAAAAGAGATTATGCCTGAGCTGTCACGTCGATTAGTCAGGTCTTTACGGGATGCAAACGATTGATGATTTAATTTTGTTTGCTCAGCAGAATCACGCCGGCTTTCGCGGCTGGCCGATAGAGCAATTGCGAATGTTCTTTGAAAAGTATCAGGCGACAACGATAATCGATGCAGAGGGTGACAAGCTTTACGGCTTCGCTGTCTATCAGCAATGGCCGGACCAGGCACACTTTATCTGCATTGCATCGAATCGCCCAAACGCTTTTGAATGGCTAAGAGGTATTGTGCGTAAATTAAAACAAAAAGCGACATGGTTTGATGAGGACAAGATGGAGTTGGTAACGATATGCCTCCATTAGCGATCGGAGCAGCGATAGGTGCTGTTGCTGGTTCATCCGTAATCTTAGGTACCGCTGCGACTGCTACCACGATCATCGGTGCAGCCGGTATCGGCGCTATGATTGGCAGCAGTATCGGTCAAAGTCAAGAGGCAAAAGCAGCCCAAAAAGCCGCCGAAAAAAAAGCCAAAGCCGCTGCCGCGGCGGGTGCCCTGGCCTATCAGGACCTGACGGAGAATCAGATGAAGCTTTCGTTAGTGACATCGCAGACGCAGAACATAGTTGATGCTATTAACGCTACATCGCAGCCGGGGCCTGTTTACACCTTGCCGAGCGCCCAGCCGACTGACCCGTTTGTGCGGATAAATCTGGCGATTGATGACTTTCTGAAAGGTAGAACATAAAAATTTATGGATAATTTACATGACATTATCGCTGAAAAGGTCGTTGAGAAAACCGCGGCGGAAAACGCCAAGCCCATAACAGTCGCGGAACAAAGCGATATGTTTCAGACGATGCAGATGACCAACAAGGCCCTGCTCGATGTTTTGATGGGCAGGGTAGGGTCCTCACAGCCAACGTATATTCAGGCAGCCCAGCCGGCACCGACTTCATCGCCGAATTATTTGTTGTATATCGGTATCGGCATTGCTGCTTTTGTTTTGTTGAGAAAGGCGAATATATTATGAGTGAAGTTAGCATATTAGGCGGACAAAGTTTGTCGGATTATTTCCTGGGCAGTGGCTCAGCGGTCCCGCCGGCGGACATTGGGGTAGCCAATTTTGCGAATTCCTGGGTAGCCGAATCGGCGTTTACTTCGCCGGTCAGCCCTGGCATAAATCAGGTATTTCCCGCACAGCCCTCGTTCTTCAGCACCCTTGGGCAATCATTCAAGGACATTGGTGGTAGCATATTGACCGGAGCTACCGAGACGGCCCAGGGCATGGCCAAGGCACTACCTGGCACGCTGGTAAATATGCTGGCGGGTAAAATGGGCCTGAAAGCAAATACGGTCCAGGCGGAAAACGGCAAGAGCGTTACATATCTCACGCAGGCCTCACCTGGCGTGCCCGCAGCGGGAACGTCGCCGGCTACGATAGTGAATACCGGGACCGTGGCAGGGATCACTACCAGCACAATTCTGGTCGGGATTGCGATTGCAATCGCGGTTTATCTTATGGTGAAAAGCAGATGACTATGAATTTCGCGGACAGAATTAAAGAAGTGGTCTCGCACGGGCTGTCAGCTCCTCAGCCGATAGTTATTGATCTGGCTGATGCGGTCAAGGATAAAGAATTTTCAGTGACAGGGACATCATTTTACATCATCGAAGCGCCTGATCAGGCCTCATATATCTCAATCAAGGTTAATCGGCAGGATGCGTTGCCGATCGACTGGGTTTGGCAGACCGGCTTTCGCTCGCCATTCACGAAGCTCTATATCACAACACCCGCGGGCCAGGCGGGATTGATGAAGATTGTCATTGCCGCTGAGGAGGCGGATGTCTTTGAGATACTCGACAATCGCAGCTCGATATCTGCATCGATGAACGATATTCTTGGCGAGCTGCAGGGCGATATCACTCCGGAAACCTGGGGCACGGAAAAGACAATCGGCACTACGCCGGCGGTCCAGGTCCTGGCAGCCAACGCGGACCGCAAGGGTGCGATGGTTCAGGCCAAGGATTCAAACCTCGGAATTATCTATATCGGCTTCGATAATACAGTGACATCGAGCAAGTGGGTAGCCCAATTGCCGGCGGGGGCAAGCTGGCCGGTTGATGATTATCGCGGTCCGATTTTCGCGATCGCGGATACGGCAGCTCAGCTCCTGGGTTGGGGAGAATGGTAATGGCGAAACCGGTATCAATTCCACCAAAGAAATTAAGAACTTTAGTAGCGAAGAGCATCAATACGGTATATCAGGCCGAATGTGATGGGACTGTTGAGGTTGCCTGCGAGGTGCTCCAAGACTATCAAATGCTCATTGTGCTATCAGATCCGCCTCCAACGAATCCTCCAACGACTGAACACGGATATTTTAGTACCTATCTCAGTGGCAGCGGGAGATGGATTGCCCCGTGTTTAAGCATATCCATAAAAAAAAGTGACTACTGGAAAGTTACTTGTGAAAGCGCTCTTCGATGGTTGCACTGGATTCCAAATCGATGAATAAGATAATAACAGTAAAAACTGGTTTCGGATATTACAAGGACAAAAACGGCAAAGTGGTTGCGAAGGCCAGGTTGCCCCTGGGTGAACATCCGCTGGCGGACGATTTTGAGTATATCGAAGTCGCCGGCGAAGCGGCCCTGGCAATGATTCAATTCGATGTTACCCCAATCGATCCAGCCGAAGAACAGAAGCGATTAACAGAAGCTCTTATCAACCAAAAAAGCCGCGAGCTGGCAATTACGGCTTTGAAGGCCGAAGGCAAATTGGCAGCCGATTACGATGACTAAAATTCCCATAAAACCTGATGATGTCCTTGTGCCCGGTGACATTATCGAGCTTAACTACAATCTCGCGGGTCCCTCCTGGATGTGGTTAATGGCGGCTGAGAGCACAATGATCGAAAGCAAGCTCAAAGCGAAGTACGATAATTTTGAGATTAAGAGCTGGGAATGGACCAACGACAATTCAGCGCTTGCGATCACGGTCAAGATTACAGAGCCGCCGCCTTTTGACCCTATGCAGAATCGCCAGTCAGCCGGCGTAAATATCACAGCAGTTGTAATCTCCGCGGCAATCATAACATCGGCCCTTGTTTACTGGTTCACACAGGGTACAACCTACAAGATAGTCCAGACGGCAACGCCGGCGGTCTCGCTTTTGGCGATCGCGGCGATTTTATACTTTGCCTTACGATTATTCGGGCATTCAGATTGCTCTCCCGTCTGTGAAAGGGGAGGATAATATGAACTGGGATGCACGCTTAGCTGAGCAGGTCAAACGAAAATTCGAGAATTACAGGCCACAAAGGATTTTGCTCGATGCGGTGATTAATAACAAAGAATTAACTTTGCCAGGCGATACCTTGATCGTGGTAAACGCTTCGAGCGTGAACGCCCTGGCGACTGTTCGGCTCAACAGCACTTCCAACGATACGATCAATCTCAAGATCGGCAAAAAAATCAGCACGGTATTCACCAAGTTTTTTATAAGCTGCACAGCCCAGGCCAACGAATGGCTCGATATCATCGTAGGTATCGATTTTGATATCGACGACGTGGACATATTGATTGCGGCCATAACTGGAGGCCTCAATGGAGGTGGTGAAGCGCAGCCGGCGTTCACGGTAACTAACGCCGTTGCCAATACGAACACTGTAGCGGCAGCGAATAGCTGCTCGGCAGCTATCATCAAGGCGTTAACGACGAATACGGACCTTGTATGGGTAAACATAGGAGCTGCTGCCGCGGTAGGGAGCTGCTATGATCTTGTGCCGGGTAGTGTTCTTCCGCTGCCGATTTCGAATACGAATAAGATTAACGCGTTATTTGTAGTCGCCAACGAAAAACTGATCGTAATCAGAAAAAGTGGTGCATAATGTTCTTGCGAGTTTCAGGAAAACTTGTTTTAGATGTTACGGGCGTTTACGCTGAGGCGGGAACGTATAATGGACAATTTTATTATCGCCGGGGGACAAATAACTGGTATATCTGGTTTGATTCATTCCTTACCCTTTGGTTTATTAGTCACGCGTTAGGAGCATTAGATGGATATCTATGGGGTGGTCCTGCAATCGTTTTAGGGACTTATACCCCTGGCGGGCCATCATCAGGAATCGCAACGGTAGAGGAATATGTCAGCTGGCGTAATAATTATTTACAAGCCGAATGGAAATTCGATGAAAACGGAACGGGGACAATCTTCACTGATACCAAGGCCGGCCTGTTTCCGATACTGTGCCCCAGCCCCACGGTGACGAGTGATTATAGTGCTGCCGGTAAATTCGGCAGGGCATTATCGCCGAATTTAATATTGCCGGTGTCACCATATTTGAGGACGGCTGATATAGGCAATACCGACCTTGTGTATGACGAATTTTCGATTAGATGTTACCTGAAAATTATTGATGTAACTTCAATGCCGCTTGTTGTCCTTCGTTTCGCCGGTAGTCAGTATAATTATCACATCCAAATTTCAAATGATAGAATGTCGTTCAGCGTTTTTCACCCGAGCCCGCCCGGCAATATCTCGCAAATGTTCTCGAATATGCATATAGGATTCTACGGCGATAGTGTATGGAGAGAGTATCTTTTCACTTTCCAAAAACAAGCCGCGACGCCGCGAATGAGAATTTTTATAAAGGGCATTGATGAATCGGATTATTCGAGCGAGGGTTCATTCAATGAGAGCGTAAGGACTGACATAAATTCATATCTGTGCGTTCAGGGCAACGTCGGAGTTTATGTACCCGAATATGTAATCGACCAGTTGCAAATCTTCAACAAGGCAATGATACCTGAGGATTTTATCGTCAATGAGCTTGTTGATCAAAGTTTAATATACCCTGGAATTCCACAATTGGCAGGATTTTAAATGGATACCTCAAATACCTGGCTTGTATCAAAACTTGGCAACGATGCCAACACGGGTCATGCCAGCACTTACCCGATAAATCTGGCCAATGATGCTAAATTGACAATCGGGGCTGCCGCCGCCCTTGCCGCCGCCGGCGATACGATTCTAATATGGCCGGGGACATATTCGGAACTTTTGGATTTGGCAACCACCGGGCTTAATAAGGCATTATCAATTGTCGGCATAAACCGGCACAAAACCATCATCACTTATCCGTCCGGTTATGCTTCAACAGTGAGACTTGGCAGCTTTTGCACGCTGAAAAATATCACCGTAACTTGTGTTGACCCTAATAAAGCCGTCGATTCTGGCAGCGGAATTACGAATATACTTATCGAAGATTGTAATATCGTCGGTATTATCGAGGGCCTTGATCTCTATGGTGCATCGAATGTTTTTATTTTCAATTGCTATGTCGAAGGGACATATGACGGATTTTATTTTGGGTTAGTTAAAAATCTCATAGCTGAAAAGTGTATTTTTAAGACAACGGGAGCATATGTAGGAGCCGGAGAACATAGGGCTGGGCAGTGTGGTCCCGGTGATTATATATTCAGAGATTGCATTTTCTTGACTGGTATTGACGCAAGAGCAAGCGGACAAATTGGCGGACTTGTCGGCAGAGAAGGCACCGCGACAACTATGACGTTA
>Ga0315281_10011763_pt1 | contig 11967 bp, 11 predicted proteins | sample YL17G07_0_MG_FD_204540 | JGI IMG/M metagenome (GOLD analysis project Ga0315281, IMG submission 204540) | Sediment microbial communities from Yellowstone Lake, YNP, Wyoming, USA - YL17G07_0 | ecosystem: Environmental > Aquatic > Freshwater > Lake > Sediment | place: USA: Wyoming | collected... | reverse complement strand
CAAGACGTGCAAGGAAGACCTTGAGAAATTCTGCGCCGACGTAAAGCCGGGCCAGGGCAGAAAGATGGAGTGCCTCAAATCTCACAGGGAGGAGCTATCCCCCCACTGCAAAGATGAGATGAAGGAAATGCACGATAAGAAGCACAAGGACAAGGACAAATAAGCCTATTTTAAAAAGAGCGGCCTACTTGCCGCCCTGCTTCTTCTTAGAATCCTCTTTTTTCTTGGGGCGGTTTTTGTCGGGGTCGGCAAAGGTGAAGCGCCCGTGTAGCACACACCCCTTCATGCCGGGGTCGCACGGCACGTTCTTCAACAACGCGCACCTGTCGTCTCTTTTATGCGGACAATCCCAACCGCTCATCCCCCGATTCTAAACTATTTTATCCCCGCATCATTTGATACTTTCCGGGGGAATTGGTAGTATCCAAGGCAAATGGGAGGCAATTTGCGCGACACTAGGGGGATTCATGCCGACTAGCACTTATTCGCACATCCCCTCGGTCGTCCAATATCTGATAGCGACAAGGCCCAATTCCATTCTCGACGTGGGGCTTGGCAACGGGAAAATGGGTTTTATAGCCCGTGACCTTCTCGACGTGATGCTCGGCGAAAGATTCAAAAAAGCGGATTGGAAAATAAAAATAGACGGGCTGGAGGTTTTCCCCGAATACGTGCAGGCCCACCAAAAGGCGATTTACGACGATATCTTCATCGGCGACGCGTTCGACACCATAGACAAAACCGGAAAATACGACATGATAATCGTCGGCGACGTCCTGGAACATTTCGAGAAACAGAGGGCCTGGCTGTTTTTGGACAAATGCGCCGCCCACTGCAACGCTTACATAATGCTAAACATTCCCATAGGGGAGGGTTGGATACAAGGGGACATTTACGGAAACATCCACGAGACGCACCTTTCCTTCTGGAAATTCGAGGAGTTCGAGCCGTTCACCACGGAGAAGGCGCTTTATGAGTTCCCGGGCATCGGCCATTACGGCGCCCTTCTCATCAAAAAGGACGACTACATAAACTTCCGAGCGGGAAAGGGGCCGACCACGCACATCGGCGAACTCCACCCAGACATCCTAGCGGAGTATTCCGTTGTCGAGTCGCTCATACTGGAAAAGAAGCTGTTGGAGGCCATCCGAAAGCTGAGGGACATCATCGCCATGTTCCCAGAGGAGGCCAACAACGCCAAACTTTACATGGAAAGAATCTCCGCCCTGATGGAGCAGATTAGATAAGGGGGGCTTGAAAACATGCGGAGACCGGTTCCGGCGTTTAACCTTGTCAAACCGTCCCCTCCCACTCTCCAAATCTATGCTTTCCGTCACAGATTAAGTTTCTAAAACCGGGGTTTTTTGTCAAAAGCACCCCTCTTTTGGGGTATTATTTACTATGCGGGGTCTACTATTTAGGCCCCCAAGCAAAAACCAAGCGTAAGCGGGCACGTCTGGAGGGATGGCGTCCCGGATTGAAGGAGGTATTGGTGAGAGATTTCTATATTGGGGTTGACATAGGCTCCATAAGCGTGAAAGCCGCGCTTATGACCCCCGACAAACAGATAGTCAAGACCGTTTATCGCCGAATGTTCGGCAAACCTTTGCCCGTTTTAACCGATATTTTAAGGGAGCTGGGGGAGGAATTCCCCGACATGCGCGTCCTAAAATGCGGAACCACCGGCACCGGGGGGGAACTGGCCGCTACGATCATAGACGGCCTTTTCTTTAACGAGGTGGTGGCCCAGTCCCGCGCCATGTCCCATCTATATCCGTCCGCACGCACCATAATCGAGATGGGCGGACAGGACTCCAAGCTCCTCATCATGAAAGGAGACCCCGAAAAAGGCTCCGTTTTGGAGGATTTCGCCATGAACACCGTCTGCGCGGCGGGAACGGGCTCTTTCCTCGACCAGCAGGCCACCAGACTCGGCTACCCGATAGAAAAGGAATTCGGCCTGATGGCCCTCAAATCGAAAAACCCGGCGCGCGTGGCGGGCAGATGCTCGGTTTTCGCCAAGTCGGACATGATTCATCTTCAACAGGTGGGAACGCCGGACTACGACATCGTGGCCGGCCTTTGTTTCGCGGTCGCGCGCAGTTTCAAAAGCAACGTGGCGCGCGGCAAAAAGCTGGTGAAGCCGATAGCGTTCATAGGCGGGGTCGCCTCAAACCTCGGCGTCGTCAGGGGCTTCGAGCAGGAACTTGAACTCGCCGAAGGGGAGCTGGTCATACCGAAGATGCATAACGTGACCGGAGCGGTTGGCGCCGCCTTGTGCGCGGCCGAATCCGCGGTGGAAAAGAAATTCGCCGGGCACCGGGCTATAACCGAGTATCTGGGCGTCCGCCAGGCCGTCGAGCACTTCATGGAGCCGATGACACACAAGGACAACGGGCACGACTACGACGTCACGGTCCACCCTATAAGGAAAAATCCCGACGGCGGAAAGGCCGGGGTCTATATCGGGGTCGACATCGGCTCCCTTTCCACCAACGTGGTGGCTATCGACGAAAACTCGTTCGTCGTCGCGCGCAGGTATATCCGCACATCCGGCAAGCCGATAGAGATGGTTGCCAGGGGGCTAAAGGAGGTCGGCGAGGAAATAGCCGACAAGGTCGAGGTCAGGGGGGTGGGCGTCACCGGCTCCGGCAGGTACATGATAGGCGACTACGCCGGGGCGGACGCGGTGCGGAACGAGATAACCGCCCAGGCCACGGCCGCGGTTCATTTCGTGCCGGACTGCGACTCCATATTTGAGATAGGCGGCCAGGACTCCAAATACATAGCGCTTAAGGACGGGGCCGTGGTTGATTTCGAGATGAACAAGGTTTGCGCCGCCGGCACCGGGTCGTTCATCGAGGAACAGGCAGAGAGACTTAATCTGGACATCAAGAAGGATTTTTCCGAGGCGGCGTTCAACGCCGAGAGGCCCGGCAAGTTCGGCGAGCGGTGCACCGTTTTCATAGAGTCCGACCTCGTGGCCAACCAGCAAAAAGGCTCGCCCGCCGGGGATTTAGCCGCCGGTCTGGCGTATTCGATAGTTAAAAACTACCTTCAGGTGGTTGGCGACAGGAAAATAGGCAACAAGGTCCTTTTCCAGGGGGGTGTCGCGTGGAACAAGGCCGTCGTGGCCGCCTTCTCGAAGGTGACCGGTAAAAAAATACACATCCCGCCGCACCACGACGTGACCGGCGCGATAGGCGCCGCGATAATCGCGATGAGATACATGAAAAACAGGCCGGGGCTTAAGACACGGTTCAAGGGGTTCGACCTAAGCCACAGGAAGCACAAGGTGTCGTCGTTCGAGTGCAAGGCGTGCGACAACGTGTGCGACGTCTCCCGCGTGAAATTCGAGGACGAGGCGGCGCATTACTACGGGGCGCGTTGCGAGCTGTTCGAGAAGACGGTCAAAAAGACGGACGTGAAAACACCCGACCTTTTCGGCGAGAGGGAAAAACTTCTATTCGGAAATTATTTGGAGAAGAAAAAGCCGCTCCGCGACGGCAGGAAGGTCGTCGGCATCCCCCGCGTACTCACGACTTACGAGCTTTTCAAATTCTGGAGCGTGTTCCTTGAGGAGCTTGGTTGCGAGGTGATTCTTTCCGGCAAGACGAACCCGCAGTTGGTTCGAGAATCCTCCGAGCTTGTCACGGCGGAAACATGTTTCCCGATAAAAATCATCCACGGCCACGTTTCGGACCTCGTCAAGAAGGGGGTGGACGCCGTATTCTTACCGAGCGTGATAACGATGGGCTCGGCGGAGACGAAATTCAAGCAGAGCCAGCTTTGCCCTTACGTGCAGGCCGCCTCATACATGGTGAGGGGCGCCGCGAACTTGGGCGAGAAGAACGTGGAGATGTGGGAGCCGCCGATTAACTTCCAACTTGGCGACCACAAGGTAGTGGAAGACCTGCTGGAGATAGGCCGGAAATTAGGCGCCTCCAAGGGCAAAGTCGCGGAGGCGGTGGCCAAAGCCCGCGCCGCGCAAGACAAGTTTTATTCTGCGTTGAAGGCCAGGGGCCTTGAGCTAATGGAGAGCATCAAGGAAAAAAACAAGGCGGTCGTGATAATAAGCAGGCCGTACAACGGTTGCGACACCGGGGTGAATATGGATCTGCCCAGAAAGCTGGGGGACATGGGAATAACAGCCATACCGATGGACATGCTCACGTTGCCCGAGGACGAGGTTCTGCTGGAAAACCCGGGCATGTATTGGCGCTCCGGCCAGCGCATTCAAGCCGCCGCCGAGGCGGTCAGGAAAAACCCCCTGCTCAACGCCATTTACATTTCCAACTTCAAGTGCGGGCCGGACAGTTTCATCAACTACCATGTTCACCACCAAATGCGCGGAAAACCGTTCCTCCACCTGGAGGTGGACGAACATTCCGCCGACGCCGGGGCGATAACCCGGTGCGAGGCTTTTTTTGACTCGCTGGAGAACACCGACGCCGCCACGTACGCAAAACGGGAACGGGCGGTCGTCGCCCGCGCAACCGGCAACGGGCGAAAAATCTGGCTCCCTTATATGTGCGACCACGCCTACGTGCTTGAGGCGGCGTTCAGGCATTCCGGGGCGGACGCGGAGGTGCTCCCAAAAACCGACCGGGCCTCGCTTGAAATAGGGCGCAAATTCTCCACGGGCAAGGAATGCATCCCGTTCACGCTCACGGCGGGGGACATAATGAAGAAAGCACTTTCCCCCGGGTTTGATCCGTCGAAAAGCGCCTTCTTCATGCCGTCCACGGAGGGGCCGTGCAGGTTCGGCCAGTACAACTCGATTTTGCGCATGCATTTGGACAAGATAGGCAAGCACGACGCGCAGATAGTGTCGCCAAACGCCGAGGAGGGGTACGACGGGTTCCAGCTATACTCCAAAGGTTTCAGGCGCGTCGTGTGGCGCGGTATCGTAGCGGTGGACGTCCTGCAAAAGCTTTTGAACGAAACGAGGCCTTACGAGCTTAAGCCGGGCGCGACGGACGCCGCGTATAAGCGCGCGCTGGACGTGGTGGTCAAGTCCGTCGAAACCGGGGCCAAGGACATCTTTAAAAGGATGCACGACGTTCTGGAAATCTTCGAGGCGGTGGAGACGGACCGCTCCGCTCGCAGGCCGATAATCGGGGTGGTCGGCGAGATTTACGTCAGGCTCCACTCTTTCAGCAACCTAAACGTGGAGCGAAGGATAGAGGAACTCGGCGGCGAGGCATGGACCGCGCCGTTCGGCGAGTGGATTTTTTACTGCACCGACAGGCTCATAGCCAAAAGCAGGCGGGGCGGCAGATACAAGGACGCGTTGTTCGGGAAGATATTCAACACGGTAAAACACATGGACGAGAAGAAAATAACCGAGCCGTTTAAAAAATATCTGCGCAACTCCGGCGAGCCGGACACAAAAACCCTGCTCGCCTACGCCAGCCCGTACATAGACGCCACTTTCGAGGGGGAGGCCGTTTTGAGCGTCGGCAAGGCGGTGGACTACGTTAATAAAGGGTGCTCCGGCATCGTAAACCTGCTCCCGTTCGGTTGTATGCCCGGAACGATAGTGAGCGCATTATCAAAAAAAGTGCGGGAAGACAACAAAAATATCCCGTGGTTAAATGTTGACATTGACTGCATGGATGAAAATAATGGGCGGTCTAGGCTGGAGGCTTTTATCTTCCAGACAAAACAGTATAATGACAGTGAACGAGAAACAATTTTTGCCGGCAGGAGGTTTTGAATGGCTCTATTGATTAACGACGAATGCGTAAACTGTGGTGTGTGCGAACCGGAATGCCCGAATTCCGCCATATCCGAGGGGGATGACATCTACATCATCGACCCCATCAAATGCACGGAGTGCGTCGGGCACTATGACGAACCCCAATGCGTCGAAGTTTGTCCGGTTGACTGCATAGTAAAAGACCCGAACAACGAGGAATCAAAGGACCAGCTCCAGGAAAAATACAACAAGCTGTCCAAATAACCGTCGCTTAAGTATAGTCAACCCCGCGTTGTCCGAGAATTAATCGAGGGGCGACGGGGTTTCTCGCTTTTTCCCGGCGGAGAGGGGCGTTTTCGTCTAAAGCCAAGACGCGCCCCCGCCGATAAGCTTCTTATGAGATTATGGTTATGGACAGTTTAAAAGACATTTTAGGAGCCTTCGGAGGCGATTTCGTCGCATCATGGCTGTTTATGCTCGTATTCGGGCTTCTCTCCCTTTATTCGTTCGAGGCGCTCCTCAATCATATCTACCTTGAGTTGGAGGCAAGAAAGGGCTTCATGGATAGAAAAGTCCATTTGGAGAGATTATTCGCTTCTTACAACAACAAGGTGCAACATTTGATGGAGGAGGCCAGGCGACGTGAGGAGGCCAGGCTGGCAAGGGAGGCCGAAGATTGACGCCGCCGCTAATCGCTCAAATATTTCCGGTATTCGGCGGTAAAGCACAGCGTTGACATTTCTTCCATCCTATCCAAAAAAATCTTTCCGTAAAGATGGTCTATCTCGTGCTGAAGAACGACGGCTAAAAAACCGTCGGCCTTTATTTCGGTTTCCTTTCCTTCCCGCGTCATGCCCCTCACGGTGATGGCGGTTGAACGCTTTACCCTCCCCCAAATTTCGCGCACGCTAAGACACCCTTCCCACCCTTCCTTGATCTCTTTGGAAAAGGAGATTATTTCCGGGTTTATCAGCACGGTTAGCGGTATTTTTTCCCCGGACCCCTCGTCGTCATCGTCGTCCACCCCCCTGGCCTCGACGACCAATATCCTCTTCGACACGTAAACCTGTGTAGCGGCAAGGCCGGCGCCACGGAACTCCCGCATTGTGGCTATCATGGAGTCTATAAAGAACTGCGTGCGCTGGTCTTTCAATTCCGCCGCCGTGACCAGCTCGGTTTTTTTTCGCAATACCGGGTTGCCCATTTGGGCTATGCTCAATATCGTCGGCTCGCCGTCAAAAATATCCGACATAGTCAGGCCCTACACGTTTTTTTTCCCGCCGACAATGACGTCGGAGGTCGAACGGTTTATGTCTATCATTTTTGTGTCCCCTATATAGGTGGATTCGACGACTTTTCTTATGGACGATAGCTTTTGGACGACGTCGCGAATCCGCTTTGACTGCTCAAAGACGGCGGATATGGAGTTGTCCACCTCTGAGGGTGGGAGTGTCCTCCATTCCTGGAGGGACTCGGCATTCCCCATTATTCCGGCCAGCGGGTTGTTGATCTCGTGCTGTAGCGTGACTAGCATGGAGAGCGCGGTCTCGAGCTGTTTGCTCTTAACGAGCTCCGTTTCAAGCTCCTGTATCCTCAACCTGGCCTTTATCCGCCCGAACAGCTCGTCCGGGTTGAACGGTTTTACTATGTAGTCGTCGGCGCCGGTTTCCATCCCCTTCAGCTTGTCGTTGACGTCGCGAAGCGAGGAGATGATTATCACGGATATGAACTTTGTCTCCTCGGAAGACTTGATGGCCTTGCACACGTCGAAGCCGTTCATGCCGGGCATCATTATGTCTAGGAGGACAAGGTTCGGTTTTTCCTCTTTAATCATCTGGAGGGCCGCCTCTCCGGAGGCACAGCTCAGAATCCTGTAGTCGCCGTTTCTCCTGAGAGCCATCTCCACCAACAGCCTCATGTTGGCGTCGTCGTCAACTATCATTATCGTGGACATAATAAACAACTCCCGAAAAACCAAGACGCCTTGTCGAAAGACGCCCGTCAATACCCGTCGCCCAAAAAAATACGGCCAGCCACGCCGCAATTCAAATAGTACCAGTTTCCGGCAAAAAATAACATCTTCCTTCGCAGGCTTTCTTTGCCGCGTTATTCGAGGTCGTCCGCCGTGGAACCGCCCCCTTTTTTGTCGGGCGGCATTGTCAGAAACGCCTCTATAAACGGCATGATGTCGCCGTCCAAAACGTTCTCCGTGTTGGATGTCTCCACCCTGGTGCGGAGATCCTTCACCATCTGATATGGGTGAAGCACGTAGGAGCGTATCTGGCTCCCAAACGAAATATCCTTCATGCCCCCTTTCAGGTTGTCAATCTGGTCCTGCTTTTTCCTCATCTCCAACTCGTGGAGTTTCGCCCTTAGCACCTTCATGGCGGTCTCGCGGTTTTTGTGCTGGGATCTTTGATTCTGGCACGAGACCACGATTCCCGTGGGATTATGCGTTATCCTTATCGCGGAGTCGGTCTTGTTAACGTGCTGTCCCCCCGCGCCGGAGGAACGGAAGGTGTCCACCCTCAGGTCGGCCTCGTCTATGTCCACCTTGACGCTGTCGTCTATCTCCGGCAGGACAAACACGGAGGAAAAAGATGTGTGGCGCCGCTTGTTCGCGTCGAACGGGGAGATTCGCACCAAACGATGCACGCCGTTCTCCGCCTTTAGGTAGCCGTATGCGAAGTTGCCGAATATCTCCACAGTGGCGCTTTTTATTCCCGCCTCCTCCCCCTCCAGCGCGTCTATCACCTCCGCCTTGAAACCGGCCTTTTCCGCAAAACGAAGGTACATCCGTAAAAGCATCTGCGCCCAGTCTTGTGATTCCGTGCCGCCGGCCCCGGCGTGGATGGTCAGGATGGCGTTGCCGCCGTCGTACTCGCCGGAAAGCACCAGCTTAAGCTCCAGAGAGGACATGGTTTTGACCATGGAGTCAAGCTCGCCGTCCACCTCCGCCATAATGCCGGCCTCCCCCTCGGTTTTGGCCAGCTCAAAAAGCTGGCGGGACGAGTCTATGCCGTCGTGGATTTTTTGGAATTCCTCGACTATCCCGGTGAGTCTGGCTTTTTCCTTCAGCGCTTTTTTTGCCGCCTCTTGGTCGTTCCAAATGCCGGGGTCGGACACGCGCTCCTCTAGGAGAGCTATCTGTTTCTTTTTTCCCTCTAGGTCAAAGAAACCCTTTAAGGCGTTTAAGCCGGGTCTCAAGACCGTCGAATATGCGGGCTGTCTCGTCCGCCGTTCGAATCATTTCTTCCCCTTTTTAGGGGCGCTTTTTTTTGCCTTTGATTTTTGCGGCTTTTTGACTTTTGGCGCGCTCTTCTTCCCCTTTGGCTTTTGCGACTTTTTGGCTTTTGGCGCGACCGTCACCGGAGGCTGTTTTAATATATCCGCGTATTTTTTTATCACGGCGTCGTTCGCCTTTAAGAGGTCGGCTATGTTCCTGTCGGCCATGTTGTAAACGTGCGTGCTTATAAGGTAAATCACCGCCCGGCCAGGCAGGGTGGGAACCCCGGTTATGTCCGAAAGGTCGATCTTCCCGGCGGACGCCGCCTTAACCGTCTTGTCCACCTCCGCGTCGGTGTAAAGCTCGGAGTTTTTATAGAAAAACACGCACTTAACGTAATCCCGCTCCTTAATCTCGTTTATTGTGGTGGAGCGTATTATGTTCTCCATCCTCGTGTCGACCGGCTTCTTAAAACCTTTGTTCATCAAATCGCGAACATCCCGGAAATACCGGACGTTCATCCCTTTTCTCAGAATCACTTCCACCGGTATCTTCGAGCTTATCTCGAACTGCACGCCGCCGTCGGCCAATTTGCCGGCTCCGATTTCATAGGTTATGCCGTTTGAAAAAAAACGGTTTTCTTTTTTGGGCTTGTATTTGTCGCACATCTCTTTCCGCACGCGGGAAAGAGCGCTTTCCACGGCTTGAGAAAATATCTTCTCGCGTAAATCTCCCAAAATCCCTCCGGAAAGAATGTTTTCAGTACGTTAGTCCTACTCTCACTGATAACGCCAACTCGTGGCTATACGTTCAACACCCAAGCCTTTAACGAGAAATGTATCTTTTGACGTTTGTAAAATTAGCATCTTCCAGATACAATAGCAACAAGTATAACAATGATTCCCAGAATAATGGCCATAGATTTCGGACTAAAACAGATTGGCATCGCCATTAGCGACCCGTTGGGCATAACCGCCCAGGGGATTTGCGTGATAAAACACAAAAACAACAAAGAAACCTTTCGGGAAATATCTCAACTCATTGAAAAATTTGAGGTAGTCCAAATAATACTTGGAAACCCTATCCGATTTGGCGGGGAGGCCGGAACTTTACACGAGGAGGTGGCCAAGTTTGGGGAGAAATTGTTGAAGTCCACCGGCCTTACAGTTACGCTTTTGGATGAACGGCTAACGACTCTTCAAGCGGAAAAATTTCTTATTTCCGCCGATGTCCGCCGCGACAAACGCAGTGAAGTTATTGATAAAATTGCGGCCCAGATGCTTTTGCAGGGATACCTCGACTCGCTTCCCAAAGCGCCGCGTTCTGATTAAATTAGTCCCACAGCTTTTTTTGTAGGATAAAATTGGCAATAATACGGGATAAAAAACCCGGCACTATGGTACATTTAAATCATGGAAATAGATAAAACTATCGAGTTCATAAAAAACGGGGACAACTTCCTTTTAAGCACCCATATAAACCCGGACGGGGACGGAATAGGCTCCGTTCTGGGGATTTTGGGGCTTCTTCACAAGCTAGGAAAAAAATATTCCGTGATATGCCAGGACACGCCGCAGGAAAAACTTTCGTTCCTGGAGCGGTTCGACGAGTTCGTCGTCTTTGACGACTCGATGGTGGGAAAGCTCTCCTTCGACCAGGCGATTATCATCGACGCCCCTTTTCTGGAGCGGATAGGCGGGCCTGCGAAGCTGATAAACAAGGGGGCGCGGATACTCGACATCGACCACCATGTCGACGGGGGGTATTTCGGAACGGTCAATCTCGTCGTCCCCAGCGCCGCCGCCTCGGCGCAAATCATCGCCTCTATTTACGAAAGGATGGGGGTGGAATTTGACCTCGCTTCCGCAAACGCGATTTATGTCGGGCTCAGCGTGGACACCGGCAGGTTCCGCTACTCCAACACCACGGAGGAGGTCTTCAAACTGGCGGCAAAGCTGGTCAATGCCGGCGTGAAGCCGGACATCGTCTCTGACAGGCTCTATTATCAGGCCTCTCTGGGAAATAAAGTGGCTTTGGCCAAAGTCCTCGAATCCATCGAATTGCATTTCGACGGAAAGGTCGGCTCCGCGTTCCTCGATTACGAGTTTCTAAGCACCCCCGTGGGGAAAGAAGCCGACACCGAGGGATTCGTAAACCAGCCCCTCTCGATAAAAGGGGTGGAGGCCGCGTTCCTAATCCGCGAGACGGAAAAGGGGAAAACCCGCGTGAGCGTGAGGTCGCGCACCGATTTGGACGTGAACAAGGTCGCCCGCGCGTTCAACGGCGGCGGACACGTTCGCGCAAGCGGGTGCAGGATTGACGGCACCATCCCCGAGGTTAAGGAAAAACTCCTCGCCGTCATAGGCGAATCCATCAACCACCGCTGACGCGCGTCAGTTCTTTTCGAACCCCTTCGAGACCTCGTAGAAAATTATCGCCGAGGCGGAGGAGACGTTGAGCGACTCCACGTTGCCAAACAGCGGTATCTTTACGGACGAGTCGCAGTTTCTCCTCACCAGCGGGCGAACCCCCTTCCCCTCCGACCCAATGACTATGGCGAGCGGATAGGTCGCCTTGAAATCCGGCAGGCTGATTTCGCCGTCCGCCTCGGCGGCGACAGAATAAAAACCCTCGTTGCGGAGAACTTTAAGCGTCTCCGAAATGTTGGTCACACGGCAGAAATCCAGGTGTTCCGTCGCGCCGGCGGAGGATTTGACCACGGTGGAGTTAATGTCGCAACTCCTGTCTTTCGGAAAAATAGCGCCCGCCAGCCCCAGCGTCTCGGCCGAGCGCAAAACCGCCCCGAAGTTGTGCGGGTCCTCTATCGAGTCCATGACGACCACCGCGGGGGTTCGAGTTTTTGATTTCACCAGCTCGATAAAAAAATCCAGCGTGTGCAACGGTATGGGATCCACTACGGCGAGAATCCCCTGATGAACCGCGCCCTGCGTGCGCCGGTCAAGCTGGTGCATTCCGGCCGGTTTTATCGGAACGCCCTTTTGCCGGGCCAGATCCAAAACGTCCTTGAGCCTATGCGCGG
>Ga0315281_10011762_pt1 | contig 11967 bp, 8 predicted proteins | sample YL17G07_0_MG_FD_204540 | JGI IMG/M metagenome (GOLD analysis project Ga0315281, IMG submission 204540) | Sediment microbial communities from Yellowstone Lake, YNP, Wyoming, USA - YL17G07_0 | ecosystem: Environmental > Aquatic > Freshwater > Lake > Sediment | place: USA: Wyoming | collected... | reverse complement strand
TCCTTCGCGACAAGCTGAGGATAACGCGCGGCAAGCCGCGCGATCAGTTCGGACTTGGTCATGGGCAAAGCCGAAGCCTACTGTTGGACGTTCTTGTTGTCCAGCTTGGCTTTAAGGAGCGCGCCCAGGTTCGTGCTGCCGCTGCTGGCAGCCGATTCGCTCTGGAGCTTTGCCATCGCCTCATTTTCATCGGCGACGTCCCTGGCCTTGATGGAAAGATTGATCGTGCGGTTCTTCCGGTCGACGTTGATGATCATCGCCGTAACCGAATCACCCTCCTTCAGATGCGTGCGCGCGTCCTCGACGCGATCGCGCGCTATTTCCGAGGCGCGGAGATAGCCCTCGAGCTCGCCCGGCAGCGTGACCACCGCGCCCTTGGCGTCGAGGCTCTTGACCGTGCCGGTGACGATCGTGCCCTTCTCGTTGCCGGTGATGAAGTTGTTAAAGGGGTCGCCCTGCATCTGCTTGATGCCGAGCGAGATGCGTTCGCGCTCGACGTCGATCGACAGCACCATGGCCTCGATCTCCTCGCCCTTCTTGAACTGCCGGACCGCTTCCTCGCCGGGCTGGCTCCAAGACAGATCCGACAGGTGCACCAGGCCGTCGATCGTACCGGGCAGACCGATGAAGATGCCGAAGTCGGTGATCGACTTGATCTGCCCCCTTACCTTGTCGCCCTTCTTGAAGTTCATCGAGAACTCTTCCCATGGATTCGGCAGGCACTGCTTCATCCCGAGCGAGATGCGGCGCCGGTCCTCGTCGATCTCGAGAATCATGACCTCGACCTCGTCGCCCAGCTGAACCACCTTGGACGGATGCACGTTCTTGTTGGTCCAGTCCATCTCGGAAACGTGCACCAGCCCCTCGATACCGGACTCCACCTCGACAAACGCGCCGTAGTCGGTAAGGTTGGTCACCTTGCCGAACAGGCGCGTTCCGGTCGGATAGCGGCGCGACAGGCCGACCCACGGGTCCTCGCCCAGTTGTTTGAGGCCCAGGGAAACCCGGTTCTTCTCGTTATCGAACTTGAGCACCTTGGCGGTGACTTCATCGCCCACCGCGAGCACCTCGGACGGATGCTTCACCCGCCGCCAGGCCAGGTCGGTGATGTGCAACAGTCCATCGATGCCGCCCAGATCGACGAATGCGCCGTAATCGGTGATGTTCTTGACGATACCCTTGACCACCATGCCTTCCTGCAGGCTCTCGAGCAGCTTCTGGCGCTCCTCGCCCTGCGAGGCCTCCATGACGGCGCGGCGCGACACGACCACGTTGTTGCGCTTGCGGTCGAGCTTGATAACCTTGAACTCCATGGTCTTGCCCTCGTAGGGCGTGGTGTCCTTCACCGGGCGGATGTCGACCAGCGACCCGGGCAGGAAGGCGCGGATGCCATTGGCCATGACCGTCAGACCACCCTTGACCTTGCCGCTGATCATGCCGGTGACCAGCGCGCCGGTTTCAAGCGCTTTCTCGAGATCCATCCACGCGGAAAGGCGCTTGGCCTTGTCGCGCGACAGGCGCGTCTCACCATGGCCGTCTTCGAGGGCCTCGATGGCGACGCTCACAAAATCGCCGGGAGTCGCCTCGACTTCTCCCTTGTCGTTCTTGAATTCCTCGACAGGAATGAAACTTTCGGACTTCAGTCCGGCATTGACGACCACGAAATTGTTGTCAATCCGGACGACTTCGGCAGTGATCACTTCGCCGATGCGCATTTCCTTGCGCGTCAGGCTTTCCTCAAAAAGGGCGGCAAAACTTTCCTGTGGTGCCACTGCGAGGGCTGCATTCGACATAAATGTGTGGTCCTGCGTTTGCCCGCCCACCTCGGACGGGGTTAGTTAGTCAACGACAAAACACGCCGCAACCTCTTGAATCAACGGGTGATTTTGTCACCGTGCCCTGCGGTACCAGCCCAGAATTCGCTCGGCCGCTTCCGCTGCGCCCATCGCCGTGGTATCCAGCAGACGTGCGTCGGGGCATTGCTTGAGAGGGGCCGCGCCTCGATCCGCATCACGTGCGTCGCGCTCGCGCAGATCCTGCAGAAGAATGGAAAGTGTAGCAGCGATTCCTTTTCCTTTCAACTGTTTATATCGCCGCTCGGCACGCGCTTCGACCGTCGCGGTAAGGAACACCTTGAGGCCGGAATCCACAAATACGACCGATCCCATGTCCCGCCCCTCGGCCACCAGGCCCGGGGCCCGCCGGAAGGCCCTCTGGCGCCCAATCAGCGCCGAACGCAGTCCCGGCAAGGCCGCCACCCGGGAAGCCCCGTTGGAGCAGTCCTCATCCCGGATTGTCTCGGTCACCGACTCACCGGCGAGCCACACCTCCCCCGGCGCGAAGCTCGCGTCCAGCGTAGCCGCGATCGAAACAAGCCCCCCTTCGTCGTCCAGAGCCACTCCGGAACGCAGGGCGACAAGCGCCACCAGCCGGTAGAGCGAGCCGCTGTCCAGGCAGTGGAAGCCCAGCGCGAGCGCGACCAGCTGCGCCACCGTCCCCTTGCCCGAGGCTGAGGGGCCGTCGATGGCGATCACGGGCACCGCGTTCATGCCCTGGATATCGATGCGAGCGCGTCGAAATACTCCGGAAACGTCTTGGCGACGCATTTCGGATCGTTGATGCGAACCGGCACGCCCCCCAGGGCGGCGAGGGAAAAGCACATCGCCATGCGGTGGTCGTCGTAGGTGTCGATGCTCGCGTGAGGCGTGAGACCCAAGGCGTGCGGAGGAGTAATGCGCAGGTAGTCCCCGCCCTCCTCGACGGTCGCGCCCAGCTTGCGCAATTCGGTGGCCATCGCCGCGATGCGGTCGGTTTCTTTCACGCGCCAACTGGCGATATTGCGAAGCGTGCTGGTTCCGTCGGCAAACAGCGCCGCCACCGCCGCGGTCATAGCCGCATCCGGAATGTGATTGAGATCGGCATCGAGCGCTCGCAGCCTGTGTGACGCGGCCGCCTCGGCACCCGCCCCGGCCTCGATCCAGTCCTCGCCCATGGCGATGCGCGCACCCATGCGCTCGAGCACCTCGGCAAAGCGCACGTCCCCCTGGATGCTCGCGCGCCCGACGCCTTTCACGCGCACCGGACCGCCTCCGGTGAGGCCGCTGATCGCGCCGGCTGCAAGAAAATAGGAAGCCGACGACGCATCCCCCTCGACATGGATTTCACCCGGGCTCGAATACCGCCGCGCGGGCACGGTGAACTCGCGCCACGCTTCGCGCCCGACGTCGACCCCGAAGCGGCGCATTAGGTTCAGCGTGATTTCGACGTAGGGCTTGGAGATGAGTTCACCCCGTACACGCACAAGCGTGTTCCCACCGGCGCGCACGCGGGTGTCTGCGACGCGAAGAGGAAGCGCCATCAGCAGGGCGGTCAGGAATTGCGAAGAAACGTCGCCTCTCAATTCAACGGTGTCGGCAAGTATCCCCGGAGCGTGCACTGCAAGCGGCGGATATCCCTTCGCGCCCAGATAATCGATCGACGCGCCCATCGCCACCAGCGCGTCCACCAGATCGCCGATCGGTCTCTGGTGCATGCGCGGTACACCCGAGAGGCGGTACTCTCCGTGGCATATTGCGAGCGCGGCCGTGAGCGGCCTGAATGCCGTTCCCGCATTGCCGAGAAACAGATCCGCCTGGCGCACCGGGAACGGGCCGCCGGCTCCCAAAACGCGGACGGCCCCACCCACGGGCCCGCTCCAGGTAATGCCCAGGCGCTTGAGCGCATCGAGCATTACCGACGTGTCATCGGCTAGCAGTGGATCGCGCACGAGCGTGGTGCCCTCGGCCAGCGCGGCGAGCAGCAGGACGCGGTTGGTGATGCTCTTGGAGCCCGGCAGCGTTACGGTACCCGCGACGCGCGCAATGGGTTGCAGATCGAGATGTTCCACTCGAGTGGCCGGAGCTAGCTGCGGTTTTCTTTCAGCCAGCGATTGCGCGCCTCGCGCGCTTTCTCGAACAGCGCATGCAGCGCCGGCGCATCGCCACGCTCGACCATGTCGCGCAGCGCGTCGAGCACCTTGCCGAAGCCGTTGAGCTCCTTCAGCAGCGCGTTGCGATTGGCGACGCATATGTCGCGCCACATTTCCGGATGGCTCGAGGCGATGCGCGTGAAATCGCGAAACCCGCCCGCGGCGAAGGACATGAACGTGTCACCGCCGGACCGGCCGGCGACATGGTCGACCAGCGCAAAGGCCAGGACATGCGGCAGGTGGCTCACCGCGGCGAGTATCTCGTCGTGCTCGGCGATGCCCATCTCCTGCACCCTCGCGCCGCAGGCCTCCCAGGCGCAGCGCACGCGCGCCACGTCCGCGGCGGCATTTTCGGCAAGGGGCGTCAGCACGACGTTGCGGTTGCGAAACAGTTCCGGGAGTGCCGCCTCAGGGCCGCTGTGCTCGGTGCCTGCGATCGGATGCCCCGGGACAAAGCGCCGCACGCGAGCGCCCATCGCCGCGCGCGCGGCCGCGACCACGTCCTGCTTGGTGCTGCCCGCATCGGTGACGATGGTCGATGGTCCAACGAGCGGCGTCAGCGATGCGAGTACGCTGCCGGTCTGCGCAACGGGAACGGCGACGAGCACGAGGTCTGCGTCGGACAGCGTCGCGGCGTCCATGCCGCCCACGGCATCCACGATACCGAGGGAACGGGCGCGCTCCAGCGTTTCCAGTCGCCGCCCCACACCGACGATTCGCCCCACCGCGCCGGCTGCCCTAAGCGCAAGCGAGAAGGAACCCCCAATAAGGCCGACACCGACGACGACGACTTTCGCGAATTCGATTGCCATGCGATCCAGGCCCGTCAGGCACCCATGGCTTGCTTCAGCGCCGCGAGGAAGCGTTCGTTTTCCTCCGGCAGCCCGATGGTGACACGCAGGTGGTCGGGCATGCCGTAGCCCGCCACCGGGCGCACTATCACGCCCTGGCGCAGCAGCTTGTCGTAGACAATTCCGGCCTGCGGCTTGCCGCCCGAGGCAGGCACTTGAACGCTGACGAAGTTCCCGGCCGAAGGTATCCAGTGGATTCCGAGCGCCTTGAAGCCTTGCTCCAACTGATGCATGCCCGCGCGGTTGACTTCGCAGCTCCTGGCAACGAATTCCGTGTCCTCGATCGCGGCCACCGCGGCGGCCAGTGCGAGGTTGTTGACGTTGAACGGCTGGCGCACGCGGTTCAGCAGATCGGCAACTCTCGGATCGCAAATCCCGAATCCCACCCGAAGGCCCGCCAACCCGTAGATCTTGGAGAACGTGCGCGTGACCAGCAGGTTCGGGTGCTTGGGCAGCCAGCCCGTACTGTCGTAGCGCAGCTCGGGCGGCAGATACTCGTTGTAGGCCTCATCGAGCACGACCAGCACGTCCTTCGGAACGCGTTCCAGAAACGCCTTCAGCTCGGCGCCCCGAATGAAGGTGCCCGTCGGATTGTTCGGGTTGGCAATGAAAACGATGCGTGTGTCCGGCGCGATAGCGTCGAGCATCGAATCGAGTTCATGGCCGAAGTCGCGCGCGGGCACGACGATGCTCTTCGCCCCGCGCGCCTGGGTTGCAAGCGGATATACCGCAAAGGCATGCTGCGCGAACACGCTCGATCGCCCCGGCGCGAGGAAGGCCGCGGCCGCCATCTCGAGAACGTCGTTGGACCCGTTGCCGACGACTATGGCTTCCATCGGAACGCGATACCGGCGCGAGAGCGCGGTTTTCAGCTCGAATGCGTTGCCGTCGGGGTATCGCGACAGCTCCGCAAACTCGCTCTCGATTGCCGCCTTCGCCCGCGGCGACGGCCCAAGCGGGTTTTCGTTCGAAGCGAGCTTGATGATGGCGCGCTCATCCAGGCCGTATTCCCGTGCAAGTTCAGACATCGGCTTGCCAGGCTGATAGGGCGCAATGGCGCGCACGTAGGGCGGCGAAAACTCGCAGATGTCCATGGTCGTTGCGTGGTCAGCTAGAAGTCCGCGGCCGGGTAGGAACCGAAGACCTTTACGAACGGCGCCTTTTCCTTGAGCTCGGTGAGGGCCTGCGCGACCCGCGGTTCGCTCAAGTGGCCCTCCAGATCGACGTAGAACAGGTACTCCCACTGCCCCGTGCGCGCCGGGCGGGACTCGATGCGGCTCATCGACACGCCATGGTGGGCGAACGGCGATATGAGTTCATGCACCGCGCCGGGCCGGTTCGCGGCCGACATCACGATCGAGGTGCGGTCGCGCCCCGAGAGGCCGGCCTCGTTCCAGCCGAGCACCAGGAATCGGGTCATGTTCCGCGGATCATCCTCGATGCTGCGCGCAACTACCGCGAGGCCGTAGCGTTCGGCCGCCGGCTCCGGTCCGATCGCGCAGGCATCGGACTCCTCGGCCGCGCGGCGCGCGGCCTCCGCGTTGCTCGAAACCGGCACGCGCTCGGCGCCGGGCAGGTTCTGCGTCAGCCAGGCGTGGCATTGCCCGAGCGACTGCGGATGCGAATAGACGCGTGCGAACCTGCGCATCTCAGGCACCGCGGCAGGCACCTCAGCAGGCACCTTGGCCAGCAGATTCTGCCGTACGCGCAGCACCACCTCGCCGCAGATCTTGAGCGGCGTGGTGAGCAGCAGGTCGAGCGTTCGGCCGATCGCACCTTCGGTCGAGTTCTCGACCGGGACAACCGCGTTCTGCGCCGATCCGCTCTCCACGCTTCTGAACGCCTCGTCGATCGAGGCCGCTGGCAGCGCATTGACACCGTGGCCGAAGTGCTTGTGTAGCGCCATCTCGCTGAACGTGCCCTCGGGTCCGAGGTACGCGACGGCGATCGGCTGCTCCAGCGCCCGGCAGGCCGACATGATCTCGGAGAAAACCGCGGCTATGCGCTCCGGCGCAAGGGGGCCATTGCCCACCGCGCCCACATGGCGCAGGACCTCCGCTTCGCGCTCTGGGCGGTATGCAGGCGTGCCCCCTTTAAGCTCGCCGATCGAGCGGGCATGGGACGCGCGCTCGTTGAGCAGCGCGACGATGCGCTCGTCGATCGCATCGATCGCGGCGCGCTGCTTCTTGAGTTCGTCGCTCACGAGCCCGCCTGCAGTCTGGGCAGATAACGCACCGCGAGCACGCCCTGGATGCCAGACAGCTCCCCGATGAGCACGCTGCTTACCGCGCTGTCCACGTCGACCAGCGTGTAGGCCATCTCCCCCTTGGAGCGGTTCACCATATTGTGGATGTTCAGCCCGCCCTTGGCCATCGCTCCGGAAATCTGTCCGAGCATGTTCGGGACGTTCGCGTTGGCGATTGCCACGCGGAAGGGGGCCTCACGCTGCATCACGACGGTGGGGAAATTCACTGCGTTCTCGACATGTCCGTTTTCCAGGTAGTCGCGAATCTGGTCCACGACCATCACGGCGCAGTTATCCTCGGCTTCGCGCGTCGACGCCCCCAGATGCGGCAGCGCAATGACGCCGGCATTGCCGATCAGCACGCTGGCCGGAAAGTCTGTTACATAGTACTTGAGCCGGCGGCTCGCGAGGGCTTCGACCACCGCCTTGGCGTCGACGATTTCCTCGCGGGAAAAGTTGAGCAGGACCGCGCCCGGACGCAGCAGCTCGAGGTTCTTGGTGCCGATCAGATGCCGCGTCATGTCGAGCAGCGGCACGTGCAGGGTCACGAAGTGGCTCGCCTTCAGAACTTCCTCGATCGAGTGCGCCTTTCTCACCTGCGAAGGCAGGCTCCAGGCCGCGTCGACAGTGATCTCGGGGTCGTAGCCGAGCACGTTCATGCCAAGCTTGATTGCCGTGTCCGCGACGATGCTGCCGATCTTCCCGAGGCCGATGACCCCGAGTGTGTGGTTCGGCAGTTCTACCCCGGCGAACTGCTTCTTGCCGTCCTCGACGCCCTTGGCCAGCCCCTGGTCATCGCCCGTGAGCGTTGCCATGAACTCCAGCGCGGGCGGGAGGTTCCTCGCCGCCATGAGCATGCCCGCGAGCACGAGTTCTTTCACTGCGTTGGCATTCGCCCCCGGCGCGTTGAAGACCGGGACGCCGCGCTGGCTCATCGCCTTCACCGGGATGTTGTTCGTCCCCGCACCCGCGCGGCCGATCGCCCGCACGCTTTCAGGAATGGTCATGCCGTGCATGTCCTGCGATCGCACGAGAATCGCATCAGGCTTCGCCGCGTCCTTGGAGACGTGATACGACTCCTGCGGAAAACGCCGCAGCCCGATCTGCGAGATCTGGTTGAGTATCTGGATTTCGAATTTTTTCGTGGTCATCGGCAAAATCATAACGCACTGCGGCCTGCACCGTGCGCAGGATGCGTTCCGGGGATTTCAAGCAGATTCCGCTGCGCAACTCGGCGCGCCACTGCCAAGCTCAGCCGTGCTTCGCCTCGAACTCCCGCATATACTCGACCAGTGCCTGAACGGCTTCGGCCGGCATCGCGTTGTAGATCGAAGCGCGCATGCCGCCCACGGACCGGTGCCCTTTCAGCTGCACCATGCTGCGCTGCTTGGCGCCCTTGAGGAATTCCTCGTCGAGCGCCTCGGTCTTCAGCTTGAACGGCACGTTCATGCGCGAGCGGTCCTGCTTGGCCACCGGGCTGACGAAGAAACGGCTCTGGTCGATATAGTCGTACAGCAGCTTCGCCTTGGCGATGTTGCGTTTCTCCACCGCCACGAGCGCGCCCTGCTCCTTCAGCCACTTGAACACCAGCCCGGCGATGTATACGGCATAGGTGGGTGGCGTGTTCAGCATCGAATCGTTGTCGGCCTGCTGCTTGTAGTCGAACGCCGAGGGCGTGATCGGCAGCGCGTGGCCGATGAGGTCATCGCGCACGATCACGATAGTGAGCCCCGCCGGGCCGATGTTCTTCTGCGCGCCGGCGTAGATCAGGCCGTACCTGGACACATCGACGGGGCGGGAGAGGATGTGCGAAGACATGTCGGCAACCAGCGGTACGTCACCCGTATCGGGCGTCCAGTGATACTCCAGGCCGCCAATCGTCTCGTTCGAGCAGATGTGAACATAGCCCGCGTCCTTGCTGAGCTTCCAGGTCTCGCGTGCCGGAATGTAGGTGTAGCCGCGATCCGCGCCCGAGGCCGCCACGTTAACCGTGCAGTATTTCTTCGCTTCCTTGATGGATTTCTTCGACCACTCGCCGGTATCGACGTAATCCGCCACGGTCCGTCCGCGCAGCAGGTTCATCGGCACGATCGCGTTCTCGGCGATCGCACCGCCCTGCAGGAACAGGACCTTGTAATTCTTCGGCACCGCGAGCAGCTCGCGCAGGTCGGCCTCGGCCTCCGCATGTATGGATATGAACTCCTTGCCGCGGTGGCTCATCTCCATCACGGACATGCCGCTGCCGTGCCAGTCGAGCATCTCGCCCGCAGCCTTGCCAAGAACCGCCTCCGGCAGCACCGCCGGCCCCGCACTGAAATTGAATACTCTTGCCACGGTAGTCTCCCAGAACGTCAAAGGTAGCGAGTGACCTGAGCTGGCCGCGCCGGAACCGGCTGGCTTTGCCTTTTTTCAGTCTCGTGTTTTCGTGCAGTTGCAACGTCGCAACTTAACTTCGCAAAGCACGAAAACACGAGAAGTATACAGAACCCAATTCTTCGCCAGTTCTGTCCGTTCTTCGAGTCAGAAAACCGGCCACACTCTATGGCGCGGGCTGAACATCTCCGCCTTCGACCGGGCCCGGAGCGTCGCTGCCTTCCCCGTTGACATCGTCCTCCGGCTCCACGATCTTCTCGATGCCGGCCAGCCTCTCGCCTGCATCGAGGTTTATCAGGGTCACGCCCTGCGTGGAGCGCCCCATCTCGCGGATCTGGCCCACCGGCGTGCGAATCAGCACTCCGCCGGTGGAGATCAGCATGATCTCGTCGCGGTCATCGACGAGCACGGCCCCCACCAGCTTGCCATTGCGGTCGGAGGTCTGGATCGCAATCATGCCCTTGGTGCCGCGGCCGTGACGCGTGTATTCCGCGATCGACGTACGTTTACCATAGCCATTTTCGGTCGCGGTGAGCACGGTCTGCGCCTCGCTGCCGGCAACCAGCATGGCGATCACGCGCTGGCCCTCCTCAAGCTGCATGCCGCGTACGCCGCGGGCCGCCCTTCCCATCGGGCGCACGTCCTCTTCCTCGAAGCGCACCGCCTTGCCGGCGTCCGAAAACAGCATCACATCGTGCTTGCCGTCGGTGATGGCCACGCCGATGAGGTGGTCCCCCTCATCCAGCTCCGCCGCAATGATGCCCTTTTCGCGCTGGTTGGAGAACGCCGTGAGCGGCGTCTTCTTCACCGTGCCCATCGAGGTCGCCATGAACACGTAATGCGCGTCGTCGTAATCCTTGATCGGCAGCACGGCGCTGATTCGCTCCCCCTCGGCCAGCGGGAACAGATTGACGATCGGCTTGCCGCGGCTCGCGCTCGTGCCCTGCGGCACCTGCCAGACCCTGAGCCAATACAGCTTGCCGAGCGAGGAAAAACAAAGCATGGTGTCGTGCGTGTTGGCGATGAAAAGGCGTTCGATGAAGTCGTCTTCCTTGGTCGCGGCGGCCTGCTTGCCGCGTCCGCCACGGCGTTGTGCCCGGTAATCCGCGAGCGGCTGCGCCTTGATGTAGCCGGTGTGAGAAAACGTCACGACCACGTCCTCGGGCGTGATCAGGTCCTCCATGGACAGGTCCTCGGTCTGGAGGACGATCTCGCTTCGGCGCTTGTCGCCGTACTGCGCCTTGATGGCGGATAGTTCCTCGGCGATGATTGCGCGGATGCGTTCGGGATTGGCGAGGATGTCGATCAGATCGGTGATAGTCTCGATCAGCTCCTTGTACTCGGCAACGATCTTGTCCTGCTCGAGGCCCGTCAGCCGCTGCAGGCGCAGCTCGAGGATCGCCTGGGCCTGTGCATCCGACAGCCGGTAGCCCTCCGCGGACAGGCCAAACTGCATCGGCAGCCCTTCGGGCCGCGAGGCGTCGGCCGACGCACGGGACAGCATTTCGGAAACGACATCCGATCCCCAGACCCTGGACAGCAAGCCCGTCTTGGCTTCGGCCGGTGACGCAGATCGCTTGATCAGCTCGATCATCTCGTCCACGTTCGACAACGCGACGGCCAGGCCCTCCTGAATATGGGCGCGTTCGCGCGCCTTGCGCAGATCGAAAACGGTGCGCCGCGTCACGATCTCGCGCCGGTGCGCGAGGAACGCCTCCAGCATCTGCTTGAGGTTAAGCAGGCGCGGCTGGCCGTCGACCAGCGCCACCATGTTGACGCCGAAGGTGTCCTGCAGCTGAGTCTGCTTGTACAGGTTGTTGAGCACGACGTCCGGAAGCTCGTTGCGCTTCAACTCGATCACCACCCGCATGCCCGACTTGTCGGACTCGTCCTGGATATGCGCGATGCCGTCTATCTTCTTGTCGTTGACCAACTCCGCGATGCGCTCGAGCAAAGTCTTCTTGTTGACCTGGTAAGGCAGCTCATCGACGATGATCGCCTGGCGGTTGCCCTTCTCGAGATCCTCGACATGGGTGCGTGCGCGCATGATGATCCGGCCGCGGCCGGTGCGATAGCCTTCGCGCACGCCATGAACACCGTAGATGATTCCGGCGGTCGGAAAATCCGGCGCCGGCATGATGCCTATCAGTTCATCGATGCTGATTTCCGGATTGGCGAGCACCGCATGGCAGGCATCGACCACCTCGCCGAGGTTGTGCGGCGGAATGTTGGTCGCCATGCCCACGGCGATGCCCGAGGAGCCGTTGATGAGCAGGTTGGGGATCCGCGTCGGCAGCGCGGTGGGCTCCTGCTCCTTGCCGTCGTAGTTCGGAACGAAATCGACCGTTTCCTTGTCGATATCCGCCAACAGCTCCGATGAGATGCGCTCCAGGCGGCATTCGGTGTACCGGTACGCCGCGGCCGAATCGCCGTCGATCGAGCCGAAGTTGCCTTGTCCGTCGATAAGCATGTAGCGCATGGAAAAATCCTGCGCCATGCGCACCAGGGCCTCGTAGGTGGCCGAATCGCCG
>Ga0315281_10011761_pt1 | contig 11967 bp, 8 predicted proteins | sample YL17G07_0_MG_FD_204540 | JGI IMG/M metagenome (GOLD analysis project Ga0315281, IMG submission 204540) | Sediment microbial communities from Yellowstone Lake, YNP, Wyoming, USA - YL17G07_0 | ecosystem: Environmental > Aquatic > Freshwater > Lake > Sediment | place: USA: Wyoming | collected... | reverse complement strand
CCGGCGGAGGCTGCCCGGGAGCTCGTCCGGCTCCTCCACGAAGAGGCCAAGGTCATCTGAGGGGGCAAACCATGATTCTCGTATTTTTGGAAACGCGGGACGGTAAGCTCAAAAAGGTCTCGCTCGAAGTTCTATCGGAAGCGAGAAGGCGCGCGTCCGAACTCGGGGTCGAGGTCGCGGCCGCCGCGGTGGGGAGGAGCCTGGAAGGCATCGCCGGCGAGGTCTTTCCGCGCGGAGCGGCGAAGCTGTACTTGCTCGAAAGTCCCACCCTGGACGCGTATTCCGCCCAGGGCCACGCCCAGGCGCTCTTTTCGTTGGTCAGCGAGGTCAAGCCCGGGGCCGTGTTTTTCTCGGCGACGGCCATGGGCAGGGACCTGGCGCCGAGGCTCGCGGCCAAGCTAGGCGCCGGACTGGCATCGGACTGCACGAAGCTCGCGGTGAAGGACGGGAAGCTCGAGTTCACGCGGCCCATCTTCGCCGGGAAGGCCGTCCTCAGCTTCCGGCTCAAGTCCTTGCCCGCGCTGGCCACCCTGCGTCCCAACGTCTTCCCGATCGAGTCCGCCGGCGCCGCGGCGGGCGAGGTCATCAGGAAAACCGTGGAAATCCCCGAGGGAATGATCAAGGGGCGGGTTGTGGAAATCCTCCGGGAGGAAGGCGCCGAACTCGACGTCACAGAGGCCGACGTCATCGTCTCGGGAGGCCGCGGCCTCAAGGGACCTGAGAATTTCGCCCTGCTCAAGGAGCTGTCGGCCGTTTTCCCCAAGTCAGCCGTCGGCGCCTCGCGCTCGGCCGTCGATTCGGGCTGGATCGGCCATCAGCACCAGGTCGGTCAGACGGGAAAGACGGTCTCCCCGAACGTCTACATGGCCTTCGGCATCTCGGGGGCCATCCAGCACCTGGCGGGGATCTCCTCGTCCAAGCTCATCGTGGCCGTGAACAAGGACCCCGATGCGCCCATCTTCAAGGTCGCGGATTACGGCATTGTCGGGGACCTCTTCCAGGTCATCCCGCCCCTCAAGGAAGCGCTCAAGAAAGTGCTTTCGGAGTTATGATTCCGGCAGGAGCAGGCGGTTCCGCTCCGACCGCTGTTCGCCGACCGACGTAACGTAGATGGCCGGCTCGTCCACGACCGGGCATTTGTTCTCGCAGATTCCGCAGCCGATGCAGAGCGCGTTGTCGATGACCGGCGCTTTCTGGGTCGCCGTCGTCCCGTCGAAGAGCTTCGTTTCGACCATGACGAACTTGATCGCCTTGGGCGAGGTCGGGCAGTGCTCCTCGCAGACGATGCACGGTTTCCCCAGAGCGTACGGGATACAGCGGTTCTTGTTGATCCAGGCCGAGCCGATCTTGGTCTTCGTCTTTTCCTCGATCTTCAATTCCTTGATCGCCCCTGTCGGGCAGACCTGGGTGCAGAGCGAGCAGTAGTATTCGCAGTAGCCGATCTTCGGCACGAGCACCGGCGTCCAGATCCCCTCGGGCCCGGCTTCCGACCACGCCGGCTGAAGGGCGTTCATCGGACAGGCCTTCATGCACTCGCCGCACTTGATGCACTTCCGGAGGAACGTCTCCTCGGGGAGCGCCCCCGGCGGACGGATGAGCTTCAGGTCGGTCCGCTTCCAGGCCGGGGTTATCCGGAAGAACGGGGCCGCGATCGCCCCGAGCGCCGTCGTCAGGATGAGCTTCCGCCGCGAGAGATCGACCGTCGCGAGCTTCTCCGGTTTCGCCTTCGCCGGGAACGTGATCGCCGCCGTCGGGCAGATGGCCGCGCACGTCTCGCAGTAGACGCACTCCGCGCTCCGCCACTTGTCGTTCGGATACGGCACGGCCTGCGTCTCGCAGTGCGTCGTGCACAGCCCGCACTTGATGCACTTCTCCTCGTCGATCCGGAGCTTGAAGACGTTCAAGCGCGAGACGACCCCGAGCAGCGCCCCGAGCGGGCAGATGTACCGGCACCAGAACCGCTCCTTCCAGGCGTTGAGGGCGACGATCCCGGCGAAGATCAGCATGATCAGGAATCCCTGCCGGAAGGTGGCGTTGAGCATCAGGTTATCCAGGAACTGGGAGATCGTCTGGGCGGCGGCGTTCACGCGGAGGCCGTAGAGAAGGCCGACGAACCCCGAAGCGATGTGGGTCAAGCCGGGAAAGACGCCTATGGCGAACGAACGGGTGAGGAAGCTCAGCGGGTCGAGGGTCCCCACGACGTCCAGCGTGAACACGGCGCTCACCAGGACGAAGACGAGGACCGCGTACTTCCAGGAGACGCTCGCCTTTTCCTCCTTCTTCGGCCGCAGGAACTTCGCCTTCTTGAAGATAAAAGAAAAGAACTGGTGGACCGCCCCGAGGGGGCAGACCCAGCCGCAGACGACCCGCCCCAGGATGAGCGTCAGGAGGACTGTCACTCCCGCCAGCGCGAACGAAGCGAAAAACGCCCGGGAGGCGAAGAACGTCGTCAGGGCGATGAGCGGGTCGAAGTGAAAGAACCGCTCCACCGTCCGTCCGATATAATCCTGCCCCGTGTAGTGGCTCACGGCGAAGAGATACACGAACAGGCTGAAGAACCCGGCCTGCGTCACGATACGAAGGACCTGAAGGACCCGGTGTTTCCTAGATGGTTCTCTTTTCAACGCGAAGCTTCTCCAGTTCGAATTTGCCGAGCCCCCGCTCCTGGGCCAGGCGCAGGTAAAGCAGCTCCTGCGGCTTGATGTCGAAGAGCCCGGCCCCCAACGCGTCCACGGCCACCGCGTCCACCCCGGCGATCACCGTCTTCGTGAGCTGGGTGTCGGAGGGCCGGCCGCCCTGCGGGCCGTTCCGGATGAGGATCCGGTAGGCGTCGAGGACCGTCAGCGACGGCTTGAAGAACGCCTGGAGGTCGACGATGCTTTGGTCGAGCTTCTGGTGGAGCTGGTTCCGGGCCCCGCCGATTGCCCCCAGCCAGTTCTTCATGCTCATGCTGAGTCGGCACAGGCTGTGAACCTTGGCGATGGGGACGTTGATGATCTTGTCGGCCTCCAGAAAGTCCTGGAAAACTTCCCATTCCTTGAGCCACTCGCCCTTGAGCGGAACCTTCTTCAACCGGTGCTCGTCGGCGAACAGAACCTTCCCTCCGCCCTGCTTCGCGGCGTCCTGGATCCCCGACCGGATGTAGCAGCGCTTGGCCTGGTTTGTCGTGTTATCCATCACCACGACGTCCTTGGCTCCGGCGTCGAGGCTCATCTCGACGAGCGCCCGGACGACCCCGGGATTCGTGCAGGCGGCCATCTCCGGCACCCGGTCCCAGCCGATGTTCGGTTTGATGATGACTTTGTCGCCCCTGGAAACGAACTTCTTCATCCCCCCAAGCGCCGCCACCGCCGCCCGGGTGATGGCCGCCGGGTCCTCGCCCTGGATCTGGGCCAGGTCCGGCGCCGCCGTCCGGCCTTCAACGAAGGCCGGTCCGATTTTAAGATACAGGCCCGCCAGCGCCGCGCCCTTCATAAAGTCACGCCTGTTCATCGCTTCATCCTTTCCCTAACGAACGAATATACTCCATGATGCCGTCATAAACGCCCTTGACGATGGAGGCCCGGTAGGACGGGGTTTTGAGCCTGGCCTCCTCCTGGGCGTTGCTGAGGTGCGAGATCTCGACCAGGATGGAAGGCATGTCCCCTCCGATGAGGACCCAGAACGGCCCTCCCTTGACGCCCAAGCTGTTCATGGCGCCGTAATTTTTACCGGATAGAGATTGCAGCAGATTTTTGTTGACCTTTTCAGCCAGGTCCCGGGATTCCAGGAACTTGCTGTTCTGAACGATCTTCTGGATGATGTCCTTCATTTGGGAGATGTTCTTCTCGGACGTGGCGTTCTCCCTGGCCGCGATCTCGTTCACGGCCGGGTCGGGGCTGAAGTTCAGGTAGAAGGTCTCGATCCCCGTCCTTTTCCGGTTCCGGCTGGCGTTGGCGTGGATGGAAACGAAGAGGTCCGCCCGCTTCTGGTTGGCGATCACGGTCCGGTCCTCGAGGGGGACGAAGATGTCCGACTCCCGCGTCAGGATGACGTTGAAGCCGTTCTTCTCGACGAGCATCTTCTTCAGGGCCAGGGCGACGTCCAGGGTGACGTCCTTTTCCCGGCTCCCACTCTTCCCCAGACAGCCGGGGTCCGTCCCGCCGTGGCCGGGGTCGAGGACGATCGTTTTGACCCCCAGCCCCAGTTGCCGAATCATGGTGTAGCCCGACGCAAGGGGGTCGGGTGGCTGGACAGGGGCGTCCTTCGGAGGCGGCCCGACTTCTGCGGCCGGAGCTTTCCTGGGGGAAATGTCGATGACGACACGGAACGGGTCGAAGATGTGGTAGACCCGGTAGGACTCTATCTTGGTGAAGTCGACGTCGGCCGTCACGCGGACCGTCGATGGGACCTTCTGGGCGATCCGGATGAGGCTCAGGTAGTCGGTCTTGATCGGGCGCCCCTGGCCCTCGAGGATGGGGTTGAGTTTGGCCTGAAGGACATCGACGTAGATTCGGCCCGGGCTCGAGAGCTCGCCGGAGCTGTATTCCCGGAGCTTGCCGATGTCGATGACGATGCGCGTGAAATTGGGATGGGTGTGGTAGCGCAGGTTGATGATCTCGGCCCGCTGGTCCTGCCCTGCGGAGAAAGGCGCTGCGGCAAGAAGCACGAACAGGCCGGCGATAAGAATGGACCTCTTCATCCTTCACATTATACATAAGAGAGAGACGGGTTTCGACTTTTTCATTTGGTGTGGGCTGGGTCAACAGCTTGGACGGGGCGGCCCTCGCTCCCCTTCAGGTTTTTAACGCCGTTCCCGAACTGCCCTTCTCGGCGCCTTCAGAACTCGCGTTTCCGATCTATCATCTATCCATGTTCTGCTAAATGGGGCCTAAATAAGGGCCCCATTTTGACATGGCGGCATCTGTATTCTCTATGAGCAAGCTCAGACATCTTCAGGCGCAAGGTCCCCTCGAAGGCCGGTCCGGGAAGGCTAAACCTTCAAGGTCCGCTCAGCCCGCCCCGCCCAAGCCCCCAGCCCACACCAAACGTAAGAGAACCCAAAAATGTAAAATGTTAAGATTGTAGGCTTGACCCTTACTTCTTACGCGCCGAATTTTTTTAGCTTCAGCGCGTGGGCGAGCATGAGCGGCATGGCGTAGATGGACCGGAAGCGGCCCAGCGTGCCGCCCGCGCACTCGATCTCCGTCAAGGCCTTGACGCTGTCCGGCTGGGCGTTCGGCGAGACGAGCACGAAAGGGTTGGGGTGCCAGGAGTGCCCGTGGAGCAGGGCCGGCGTCGAGTGGTCGGAGGTCACGACCAGGACGTCGGGCTTGAGCGCGAGCAGGCGCGGGATAAAGCGGTCGATCTCCTCGATGGCCGCGACCTTCTTCTCGAAGTTCCCGTCCTCGCCGGCCGCGTCCGTCCGTTTGAAGTGGACGTAGAAGAAATCATGATGATTGTATTCGCGCTCGAGGGTGTCGAAGAGGTCCGGCGTTCCGGCGCCGACGTCGAGGACAGCCATGCCCAGCAGCTTGGCCAGCCCCTTGTACATCGGGTAGTTGGCGACGGCCGCCGGCTGGAGCTTATAGAGCTCGGCCATGTGCGGAATGGAGGGGAACTTGGAGAAGCCGCGGAGGAGGGCCGTGTTGGCCGCTGGCTCGTTCTTGAGGAGCGCTGTCAGCTCATCCAAGAACCGGTTGACGACGACGGCCGTCCGCCCGGCCTCGGGCTTGAGCGCGGCGGCTTGGACGCGGGGCTTGCCGTCCTTCTGGGGGTCGGTGTCGGAGAGGACGTCCGAAAGCCCCTCGGCCCGGAACCGGGCCACGAAGCGATGTTCTTTTCCCGGGGTGAGGGCGATCTCGACACCCTCCTGTTTCGGCAGGCCGGCGTTGATCATGGCGCACAGACGTTCGTTCTCCGTCGTCGGGATGCGCCCCGCCCTCCGGTCGACGACCAGCCCGTCCTTGAGGGTCGCGAAGTTGCCGCGGGCGACGACGTCATTCCGCCCGACCTCGACCCCGGAGCCCAAGGCTTCCAGGATGCCGCGCCCGAGCTGATACCGGAGCGGGTCGTAGCCGAAGAGGGCCAGGTGGGCCGGCCCCGATCCGGGCGTGATGCCCATGAACACGGGATCCGTCACTCCGCAGGCGCCGAGGCGGGCGACCTCGTCCAGGTTGGGCTTCCGGGCCGCTTCGAGCTCCGTCCGGCCGTCGACCGGCAGGCCGCCGAGCCCATCGCATACCAGGAGCACGATCTTCGAATCCGTTGTGTATGCCAGTTCCCTGGCGATGTCTTCCCAGTTCATAATACACTTAATATAGAAGCTTGCGGGTGTCCTGTCAATTTGGCGGGGATCCCGGTCGCTATGAGCGTTTTTCGAGGGCCGTCCTGTCCAAGCTTTAAACCCAGCTCATACTAATACGAACGCAACAAAAAAATTATAATGTATGAACGGCACTGAATGCCGTCCTCAAGCCCCCGTAGCGGAGGGGGGAACCGATGGAAGAGAACCTATTTTCTGTGAAACCTGCAGGTTTGATCCCAACTGCGATTGAAAGCCCTTGAACGGTCTGCTAGAATCAAGGCATGTCCAAGGTCCTCATGCTCGATTTCGGTTCGCAATACACCCAGCTCATCGCCCGGAAGGTCCGCGAGCTGGGGGTCTATTCCGAGATTGTGCCGTTTGACACCCCCGTCGCTCGAATAAAAAAAGAAGCTCCGGGCGCCCTCATCCTTTCCGGAGGCCCGCGGAGCGTCTTTGAAAAGGGCGCCCCTTTGCCGTCGCCCGGGATCTTCGAGCTCGGCCTCCCGGTCCTGGGCGTCTGCTACGGACTCCAGGTCATGGCCCACCTCCTGGGAGGCAAGGTCGCTCCCTCGGGCAAGCGAGAGTACGGCTTCGCCTCCCTCAAGGTCCTCGACCGCAAGGGCCTGCTGGCCGGCGTCAGGGACAAACGGCAGGTCTGGATGAGCCACGGCGACAAACCCGAAAGGGTTCCGGCGGGTTTCCGCGTCACGGCGAGCACGGCCAACACCCGTGTCGCGGCCGTCGAAGACCGGGAGAGGCGCTTTTGCGGCGTCCAGTTCCACCCGGAGGTCATTCACACGCGCGACGGCAAAAAGATCCTCGCCAATTTCCTCTTCCGGGTCGCGGGACTCGAGGCCGACTGGAACATGGCCTCGTTCATCGAGCGTAAGGTCGCCGAGGTCCGGGCCGCCGTCGGCCGGGGCCGGGTCATCTGCGGCTTGAGCGGCGGCGTCGACTCGCTCGTGACCTCGCTCATCATCCACAAAGCGATCGGGGACCGCCTGACCTGCATTTTCGTGGACAACGGCCTCCTTCGCAAGGGCCAATACCAGGAGCTCATGGATGGTTTCCGGCGCAAGTTCTCCCTGAACGTAAAAAGCGTCGACGCGTCGAAGGAATTCCTGGAGAAGCTCCACGGCGTCATCGCGCCCGAGAAAAAGAGGAAGGCGATCGGCGGGCTGTTCATCGAGATCTTCGAGCGCGAAGCGAAAAAGATCGGCGGGGCGGATTTCCTGGCCCAGGGGACGATCTACCCGGACGTCATCGAATCAAACCCGGTCAAAGGGCCGTCCTCTGTGATCAAGTCCCACCACAACGTCGGCGGCCTCCCCAAGGGCCTCAGGTTCAAGCTCATCGAGCCCCTCCGCGAGCTCTTCAAGGACGAGGTCCGGGTCCTGGCGCTCGAGCTCGACGTGGACAAGGATTTCATCACCCAACATCCCTTCCCCGGGCCCGGCCTGGCCGTGCGCATCGTGGGGGAGGTCGACAAGGAGGGCCTCGACATCCTGCGCGAGGCCGACGATATCCTTCTCCGCGAGGTCCGGCGGGCGGGCCTCTACCACAAGCTCTGGCAGGCCTTCGCCGTGCTCCTCCCCGTCCGCTCGGTGGGCGTCATGGGCGACCAGCGGACCTACCAGCGCGTCGTCGTCCTCCGCCTCGTCCAGAGCACCGACGGCATGACCGCCAATTGGTACCCCGTGCCCGCGCCCCTCCTGGCCAGGATCTCCACCCGCATCGTGAACGAGGTCCGGGGCGTCAACCGGGTGGCCTTGGACATCACGACCAAGCCGCCCGGAACGATCGAGTGGGAATGAGCATGTCGTTCATCCATCTGCACAACCACTCCGAGTACAGCATTCTCGACGGCTGCCTCAGGATCCAGGACCTCGTCAACGCGGCCTACGACCACAATATGCCGGCCGTGGCCCTCACCGACCACGGCAACGTCTTCGGGGCCGTCCAGTTCTTCAAGGCGGCCAGGGCCAAGGGGATCAAGCCCATCTTCGGCTGTGAGGTCTATGTGGCGCCCGGCAGCCGTTACGACAGGGGATCCAACCCGAACGAGGAGACCCGCCACTACCACCTCATCCTTCTCGTCAAGAACGAAAAGGGCTACCGGAACCTGTGCAAGCTCCTGACCCAGGCTTATCTCGAGGGCTTCTATTACAGGCCCCGCATCGACAAGGAGCTCCTGGCCGGGCACACCGACGGACTGATCGGGCTGTCGAGCTGTCTCAAGGGCGAGATCAACTTCATGCTGGCCCGCGGCCGGGACGAACGGGCCGAGGAGGCCGCCCGGACCTATGCCTCGCTCTTCGCCAAGGGCGACTTCTACCTCGAGCTCCAGGACCACGGCCTCGAGCCGCAGAAGGAGATCAACCCGAAGATCGTCGCCCTGGCCCGAAAGCTCGGACTCCCGCTTGTGGCCACCAACGACGTCCACTTCCTCCGCAAGGAGGACGCCCAGACCCAGGACGTTCTGCTCTGCATCCAGACCAACCGGAAGGTCAGCGAGAGGGACCGCCTTCGCTTCACCAGCGACCAGTTCTACTTCAAGTCCGGGGACGAGATGGCCGAGCTCTTCAAGGACACGCCCGAAGCGATCGAAAACACGGTCCATATCGCCGCCGCCTGCGATTTCGCCTTTCCCTCAGGCCGCTTCCTCCCCGTCTTTCAGCCTCCCAACGGCAAGTCCCTGAGCGAGTATTTTGAAGAGGTCGCCCGCGAGGGGTTCCGAGCGAGGATGGACGAGGTTCGGGAGAAGAAGAAGGCCAACGGCGAGTTCAGCCACAGCCGCGAAGAGTACGAGGAAAGGCTCGCGAGAGAGATCCGGCTCATCAAGGAGATGGGCTTCGAGGGCTACTTCCTCATCGTCTGGGACCTCATCAAGAGCGCCCGCGAGAAGGGCATCCCCGTCGGCCCGGGACGCGGCTCGGCGGCCGGGAGCATGGTCGCCCACAGCATGGGCATCACGGAGCTCGACCCCATCGAGTACGACCTCCTGTTCGAGCGGTTCCTGAACCCGGAGCGCATCAGCCTGCCCGACATCGACATCGACTTCTGCGGCCGGCGCCGGCAGGAGATGATCGAATACGTCACGAAGAAATACGGCCAGGAGAACGTCAGCCAGATCATCACCTTCGGGACGATGGCCGCCCGGGCCGCCATCCGAGACGTGGGCCGCGTCCTCGAGGTCCCGCTCCCCGAGGTGGACCGGATCGCCAAGCTCATCCCGGCCTTCGGGCCGGACGCCACCTTGGAAGCGGCCGTCCAGAAGGTCCCGGAGCTCGAGGAACTGCGCAAGAAGAACGCCAAAGTCGCCCAGCTCATCTCCATCGCCCAGAGGCTCGAGGGCCAGGTCCGCCATCCGTCGATCCACGCCGCGGGCGTCGTCATTGCCCCTAGACCGCTGGTGGAATTCGTCCCCCTCTACCAGTCGGTCAAGGGGGAGATCACGACCCAGTTCGAGATGGGCGACATCGAATATATCGGCCTCCTCAAGATGGATTTGCTGGGCCTCCGCAACCTGACGGTCATCTACGACGCTCTCGACCTCATCGAGAAGGACACGGGGGAGCGGCTGGACATCCACAATATCCCTCTGGACGACCCGCGGACTTTCGAGCTGTTCCAGGCAGGCAACACCGACGGCGTCTTCCAGTTCGAGAGCCCGGGGATGAAGGACCTCCTGCGGAGATTCCGGCCCGAGGTCTTCCGGGACCTTATCGCCTTGAACGCCCTCTACCGGCCCGGGCCGCTCAAAAGCGGCATGACCGACGAGTTCATCCACCGCAAAAACCACCCCGAGCGGACGGCCTATGAGTTGCCCGAGCTCGAGCCCGTCCTGAAGGAGACGCGGGGGATCATCGTCTACCAGGAACAGGTCATGCGCATCGCCGTTCTGCTGGCCGGCTTCTCCCTGGCCGAAGCCGATATCCTGCGCAAGGCCATGGGCAAGAAGGTCAAGGACATCATGAAGGCCCAGAAGCAGCGCTTCATCCAGGGGGCGAAGAAGAACGGCGTCGCCCAGAGCAAGGCGACCAAGGTCTTCGAGCAGATCGCCCAGTTCGCCGAGTACGGCTTCAACAAGTCCCACAGCGCCGCCTACGCCTACCTGGCGTACCAGACGGCCTTTCTCAAAGCCCATTACTCCCGGCACTTCCTGGCCGCTCTCATCACTTCAGAGGCCGAGCGAGGGTCGACGCCGCAGGTCGTCAAGTACATCACCGAATGCCACGAAATGGGCCTCAAGGTCCACCCGCCCGACATCAACAAGAGCGATTATCCCTTCACCGTGGAGAAAGAGAACATCCGCTTCGGACTGTCGGCGGTCAAGAACGTCGGCGAAGCGGCCATCCGCGAGCTGTTGGCTCTCCGCGGGAAACACGGAGCGTTCACGTCGCCGTTCGACCTGTTCCAGGACGCGGATTCGAAGATCGTCAACCGGAAGGCTCTGGAAAGCCTGATCAAGGCCGGCGTCTTCGACTCCCTGGGCTGGAGACGCTCCCAGTGCTTCCACATGCTGGACCGGATGATCGAGTACGGCCACGAGGTCCAGAAGGCCGTGGCCCAGAAGCAGAACCTCCTCTTCGGGGGAGGCGTCCTCGAACCGCCCGAGATCCCGGCGGAGGTCCGCGAGATGCGGGAGTGGGACGAATCGCTCCTCCTGTCTTACGAGATGGACGCCCTGGGATTCTATATCACGGGCCATCCCCTGGCCCGGTTCAAGGGCCGGCTCAACGAGCTTGTCTCCCACGATATCGGCGACCTCGACGAGAACAAGGACTTCGACAAGGACGTCCGGGTTGTCGGCATCATCGCCACGATCAAGCCGCTCAAGACGAAGAAGGACGAGCGGATGGCCACGTTCCTCCTCGAGGACATGACCGGCCGGATCGACGTCGTGGCCTTTCCCGAGGCCTACGGCAAGGCCGGCGCCACCCTGAGGGAAGGCCAGCTCGTCTGGGTCAAGGGCAAGTTCGGCGGCGAAGGGGAAAGCCGCCGGATCAGCCTCAACCTGATGATGCCCCTTACCGAGGCCCTGGAGAAGCAGGCCAAGCGGGTGATCGTCCGGATCTTCCTCCCCGGCCTTGAGGACTCCGCCCTGGACGCGCTCAGGTCCCTCCTCGGCAAATACGAGGGGAAGTGCCCGGTCTTCTTCGAGCTCGAGACGCCGCACGCCTACCGGATGGTGACCCAGTCGGCCGAGGTCCACGGCGTGACACCGACCGAGGAGCTGATAAAGCGCATCGAGGACCTTCTCGGCGAGGACTCGGTCCACATCGAGTATTGAGCGCGGGCCTTAACTTCAACCTCGGCGCCAATATCGAACGCTTATCCAACGAGGAGAAGCGGATCTATGCGGCCCATCTCCTGTGTTGTGAACTGCTGGCGGCCCCGCGCCGATCGGGACCGTCTTCCGGGCATTATTGCGTTCTCCCGGCTTTTTATGATAAAGAATACGGGAAGGGAGAAACCCCATGGAAGAATCCGCATCCGGCACGAAAAAACCATCTCTCCTGAGCACTAAGAAAGAGCTCATGGAAGCCTATCAAAACGCGGTCAAGCAACTCGAAGAAAAAAGCAAGGCCGAGCTTCGACCCCAAGCGATCGTCGAGGCGAAGAAAAAGACCGAAACCCTCCAGAAAGCGGATGAACTCTCTCTCGACGCCGTCGCCGGA
>Ga0315281_10011760_pt1 | contig 11968 bp, 13 predicted proteins | sample YL17G07_0_MG_FD_204540 | JGI IMG/M metagenome (GOLD analysis project Ga0315281, IMG submission 204540) | Sediment microbial communities from Yellowstone Lake, YNP, Wyoming, USA - YL17G07_0 | ecosystem: Environmental > Aquatic > Freshwater > Lake > Sediment | place: USA: Wyoming | collected... | reverse complement strand
AAGGTACCCTATGGTCGTCTGGGAGGGGGAGGCTCAAAAGGGGGGCTTCGGTGGCGGTACGCTCGCTACGGCTCCGCCATCCATGGCTCCGCCTCCACTCGCTACCGCCAGCCCTCCGCTGCGGTGCGAAGTGTTGCTGCCGTGCTGGCGCACTCACCGAGGGGGCCGCTTGTGTCAGGCGCCCCGAAGCGGTCGTTGTGGTGACGTGGGCGTGGCAGTTGTCGTCCTGGTGCTCGCCGACTTCGCTGGGGCGCCCGTTGCAGACAGTGACATCGCGGTCGGTTGTCTCCCTAACTGATGCGGAGCCTGCCCAGCGCGGGCAGGCCCTCCCGTTCTCTTCGAAGCCCGTGCAGACTATAGTCTGTAGACCCACAGTCACTCGCACTCCACTCTGATGTCCTTGAACGTCGACGAAGCCTTTGGAAGGGTCCTAAAGCACCTTCGAGAAGAGAAGGGCCTGTCTCAGGAGGAGCTTGCGTTCGAGAGCGGTTTGCATAGGACCTACATCAGCCTCATAGAGCGCGGCAAGCGGAGTCCTTCGCTCCGGACGGTGGAGAGAATTGCTTTGGCTCTAGGGTCGCGGCTCTCCGCGGTTATGAGCGAAGTGGACAAGTATCCTGGGCGGAAGAATGCGCATAGTTGAGCGTGACACCCTGATCTCCGCCGGCAGCTTTCCGTCTTCCAAGGAATGTGCCGACATCGTGTCTGTAGTAGAACGTTCGATAAGATCAATGGTCTGGCCGTCCGGGTCAAACTCTTTTACTCTGTTTGAGGAATTCGGAAAGGAAAGCGGAAAAGGAAATGGCGTAACCCCGATCAAGAAGATGTTCATGAGCAAGCTGGAAAAGGTGGGGTGGTCGCTCGAGACTAACATTGACATTGCTACTTTCAGAAAGCCTGGCGCTATTGATGCTTCCATTCCGTGTCGGGGCAAGCTCTTCTGCGTGGAGTGGGAAACAGGGAACATCTCATCAAGTCACCGGGCGCTAAATAAGCTGGCCCTCGGGATGATGCGCGAGGTAATAATCGGCGGAATCCTGATCCTGCCCACCAGGGCAATGTATCGGTACCTGACCGACAGGGTAGGTAATTATTCTGAGATCCAAACGTATTTCGGCTTGTGGGAGGCGCTGCCTGTCAAAGAAGGCTACCTCGCGGTGATCGCCATCGAACACGATCACTTGAGCAAAGACGTGCCCCGCTTCCCCAAGGGCACTGACGGTCGGGCCAAGCGCTAATTCTGTTTGGCAAGCATGATTATGAACTCAGTTCGCATCGTGTTTGCCATTCCCATTATTTGACGTTCGATCCTGCGGACGAGTTTGAGACGTGACTCCGCGGCGAATTGAATCAAGAGGTCGTCAATACCTCTTACCTCTTCCGGCGCGATACCCAAGAGGCTTCCTATCTGATTGTTGTTGGTGCCGACTACGATTGAGCATATCCGGCCGGGTCGTAGCACGCGCGAACACTCGCGAATCACCTGAGCCATGTCAGTGTTGTAGTTCTCGAATTTTTGCTTCTTGTTCCGTCCCCGCAGACCCACCATCCTCTCCCTGAGTGCCGCAACATCCGTCCCTATGTAGTTCAGATGATGGAGATCATTCTCCAGATAGTCGATCGCGAAGCTATAGGGCGGGGAGAAAACTATTCCGTCAAAGGACTCATCTTCGAACGGCATGGCCCGCGCGTCGCCTTCAAGTGCGTCCGCTTTCGCAAGCTCGATTCCAAATGCGGCAGCCGCTTTCTGAAACTTCTCGACAACGAAAGCGTATCTCTCTAGGATGGCAGTAAACTGCTCCGCAGGGGACCGCCTATTGCTGCGCAACGAGTACCCGGCGCTGTCCAGATATGCCAAGAGCAGAAAGTCGTGTATGCGGCTTGGCTTCAGGAGATCCGGAATCTTGTCGGAGCTTCGTGCTTTCTCCGCCGAACTGAAAAGCGACGCACTATAGTAGTCCTTGCCGTTCCCGTTGCTGGGATCACCGGCTGGAGTCCGTTTCTGAAAGTATTTGAACACTACGTCAGGGTGCTTCAGAGCTTCACGTAAAGGGCGCAAAGGCACCGAAAGGCCGCTTAGCTTTGCGGTTGCCATGAACCTGCAGAACGGGCTGGAGTCAAGGCCCGCCGACGTGATGCCCATCTGGCTGGCCTCGATCAGCACCGTTCCTGATCCCATCATTGGGTCCAGCACAGAATCGCCAGGGTGCAGCCCCATGGTGTTGAGAAGACCCTTGATCATTTGGGGATGGAATTTCCCCCTGTAAGGAAAGAGCCCGTGCGTAGCGTATCCGGTTTTGAATTGGTTGGTCTTGAAGAACGCACGGAGTCGAGACGACGAGTAGTCGGGAAGTTTGACTGGCTTACCGCTGCATGTCAGGAAGTGTCTCGTGAACGACTCCCCGACCCGGGCAAAGTATGCACCGTTCTTTATCAGTTCTTCCTCCGAGAGCAACTGACTCTCGTAGAAAGCAAGTTCAAACTCGTAGACTTCGTTGACTTGCGGCAGCAGAACCAGCTCGGGGCTGAAAAGCCTCTCGCGTATGCCCTTCCCGAGGGTGGAAGCTACTGTCAGGGCGGCTAGGCGCCTTTTGCTGATAACGGACTCCATCGCTAATACTCCACGCCAAAGAGTAGCTTCGTGCTTGAGCCGCTGGCAATGTAGCTGAACACGGCAAGTTTAGCAACGGGCGCCCCGATGAAGTCGACGAGCACGGGGACGACAACTGCCACGCCCACGTCACCACAACGACCGCTTCGGGGCGCCTGACACAATCGGCCCCTTCAGTAGGTGCGCCAGCACGGCAGCACCACTCACCACCGCAGCGGAGGGCTGGCGGTAGCGAGTGGAGGCGGAGCCATGGATGGCGGAGCCGTAGCGAGCGTACCGCCACCGAAGCCCCCCTTTTGAGCCTCCCCCTCCCAGACGACCATAGGGTACCTTAGCCGGGGGGTAAGCGGAGGGGGTGGGCCTGGGAGGGGGAGGCGGCAAGGGGGGCGAGGGCAGCCCGAAGCGTCCGACAGTTCCCGTGATCGGCACTCACCGATTCACCCTCTTCGGGTCTGCGGTTGATCGGGCATGGAGCCAGCTGTCAATGGCTTTCAGCATGATCTTCTGCTCGCCTTGGGGAAGAGAGGCGATCCGGTTGAGCCTGCGCATGATCTTTAAGTCCGGCTTCACGGCGCCCTTGTCCAGGACGTTCCCGGTCAGACCAAGAAACTCATCAGTCTTCACCCCGAGGGCCTGCGCGAAGCGGACGACCATCTCCGCGTGCAGCCGGAGTTTGCCTTTCTCGTAGTCAGACACCAGCACCTGGATGATGCCGACTTTCTCGGCGAGCTGCTTCTGAGTGAGGCCGCGCTCCTTTCGGAGGCGCGCGATCCTCTCCCCGATGGTTTCGGCGTCCACCTTGGCGGCAGTACTTGGGATCCGTGATGCCCGGGGCATGGTGGGGATACTATACATGGGCTTTGCGATTTTCTTATAAATCGTGCTTGACACGTAAAGTAATTTACTTTATCATCAGTTCAATCCGGGGTCTACCCCCCTCGTGCCAGAACGCTCTTGACATGGTTCTGGAATCTGAAGCTTCCCGCGTTGCGGGAACGAAAAAAAGGCCCTGCTTCCCCCAAGCTTGGCGGCCTTCGGGATGCAGAGCCCCATCACCCCAAAGAGGAGTGTCCTCTTTGAAGCTGCCTGCCAGTATACATCAGACGCTCGCTCCTTCAAAGAGACGCCCTCCTCGGAAAGGACTCCTCCGTGACCGAGACCGTCTCTACCACCGATCTGTACGAAGGCACCTTCTACCTCATGGGCGGCTGCGAGCTTCTGGGCATCGAGGCCGAACGCGTCGACGGTTCCATCACTTGCCGCCTTACCTTCCGCGGTGAAAAGCTGGCATCGCTTCAGAGCGAGTACTTCGCGGGCAAGGCCAAGGTAGCCCTGTTCCCCTTCCGCCGTGCCTTCGGCCAGGTCAACGCCCTGGTCTACTCAGCGAAGAAGCGCGCCAAAGGGCAGATGCGCCAGCCGCAGGACGCGCAAGGAGGCCGGGAATGAACGGCCGCGAATCCCTTGAGCGTGTCGAGATCACCGACGCCTCCCTGGCCGCGTGGCTCTTGATGAACGGGTGCACGCTTGTTGAACGTCAGTACATCCCCCACGTGGGCCCTCTTTCCTGCTTGATGGTCTTTTCAGGTTCGCGGATCCATGAGCTTCAAGACGAGTATTTCGGCAAGCGCACACGGGTGGACCTATGGCAGTTTCGCGCTGCCTCCAACCGTATCAACGTCTACGTTCACGAGGCGAAGAGAAGCTACGAGCAGGCCCGATGTGGTGAGGCCATGGAAGGGCATGACATATGAGCCCCCGCATCGTGATCTTCTCAAACCAGAAGGGCGGCGTGGGAAAGACCACCCTCACGCGGGAGCTGGGCATCTACCTTTCCAGCCTTGGACACAGGATCCTCCTGGTCGACTGCGACCCCCAGGGGAACCTCACCAAGAGCGTTCTGGACGGGAGCAACGGCGGGTTGTATGACGCGCTTACCAGCGATGGCCTGCCGCCGCTCAAGCTGGATGAGAGACTTTCCCTCTTCGCCGGAGACTTCCGCTTGGCGCTGTTGGAAAAAAGCCTCATCGGGGAGATCGATGCCTACAGCCGGCTTCGCTCGTTGCTTTCGGATTCCATTCTCGGTGAGTTCGACTTCATCTTTCTGGATACGCCGCCCTCACTCGGCGTGCTTACCGTGAACGCGCTCACCGCGGCGCAGCACCTGGTGATCCCCATGAACCCAAGCCTGTACTCGATGCAGGGCACCAACGACCTCATGAGAACGGTGAGCAAGGTCAGGGCAAACCTTAACCCCGCACTCTCGTTCCTGGGGGTCATCATCAACGCTTACGACAGCGTGCCCGTCATTACCCGCCAGATCCGGGACGAGATAGAGCGCTCCTTCGGCGAAAAGCTCTTCGCCACCGTGCTTTCAAAGAGCATTAGGATCGAGGAGGCCATCGCCTCACGCCAGGGCGTGATCCACCACAAGCACCTTGGGGCCAGCAGAGCACGGGAGGAAGTGCAGGCCTTGGGCGACGAGCTTCTTCGCCGCCTTGGGGCGTCCGTGGCGCCGGAGGTGGGTCATGGCGACTGACAGACTCTCAGGACACAAGACCCTGAAGGTGGACGGCTTCCTGGAGGAGTTCGAGAAGGACGATGTGAAGTCCCGTGTGGACATCGTCGTTCTGTTCAGCCACTTCGGGGTGAATCTCACTGCCAAAGGGAAGGGCTTCGTAGCGAAGTGCCCCTGGCACGAGGACTCTACCCCTTCGCTTTCGGTCGATCGGGACAAGGGCCTGTATCACTGCTTCGGCTGCGGGGAATCCGGCGACGTCTTCGCCCTCGTCGAGAAGATGAAGGGCGTCGGCTTCCGCGAAGCGCTGGCGTTCCTCAAGGCCCACGTAGGCCAGCTGCCGCCGAAGGGGCGCGCGACCAGGTCCGTGGGCCAAGAGACTGAGCCCGCACCCGCCGAGGCGGCCGGCGCGACCGAGGAGCACCCCGAGATCACCCTGACCGTGGTCACGGAGCACTACCACAAGCGCTTCTGCGAGACCGCCCAGGCTCGCTCCTACCTGGAAGGCCGAGGGATCAAGAGCCCTGAGCTCATGCGGCGCTTCAAGATCGGCTTCGCCGACGGCAGCATCTTCTCGATGGTCTCAAACGGGCAGAAGGGCAAGCTCAAGGGCCTGGGGATCCTCACCGAGGCAGGCCGCGAGCTCTTTGCCGGATCCCTCACCTTTCCCATCACCGACGAAGCCGGCCACAGCGTGGGACTCTACGGTCGAAGTATCGATGACGGCTCCAGGCTGAAACACCGCTACCTCCCCGGCCGTCATCAGGGAGTGTTCAACCGCAGGGCAAGCAAGGCCTTCTCCGAGATCATCCTTACCGAGAGCATCATCGATGCGCTGAGCCTCATCGCCCTTGGACTTGAGAACGTGCAGGCCTGTTACGGGGTGAACGGATTCACTGAGGAGCACCTGCAGACGCTTCTTGAGGACCGCGTCAGGACGGTGATTGTCGCCTTCGACAACGATGAGCCCGGGCGGAAGGCTTCCGAGGCCCTGGCCCCGCGGCTTGTGGCAGAGGGGTTTTCGGTAAAACGGATCTCGCCCGCGGCCAAGGACTGGAACGAGGACCTCCTGGCGGGGGTGGAGGCTTCGGCGATCAAGGCCAAGGTCGCCGCCGCGGCCATCAGCGCGCCCGCACAAGAGCGCCAGGCGCTGGATGTCCGACGGGACGGCTCGCGGTTTCAGTTTACCACAGGTGGGGTGAGCTACCGTCTGTGGGGCGCGCGGGAGATCTTCACCACCAACCTGCGCGTGAGCATGAGAGCCGAGTGCAAAGGAGAGTGCTTCTACGACAACCTGGACCTCTACTCCGCGCGGTCTCGCACCGCCTACAGTCAGAACATGGCGGCGCTTTTCTCCCTGGAGCGGAGGCGCATTGAGAAGGACCTGCTTTCGATCCTGGAGTACCTGGAGGCCGAACGGGACAAGCGGCTTCAGGGCCCTGCGGCAGCACCCGCATTTCACGAGCTCACCGATGGGGAACGGCGCTCGGGCCTTGAGTTCCTGAAGAGCCCCGACCTCTTCTCCCAGATTGCGCGCGACATGGACGCCCTGGGCTACGTGGGGGAGGAGCTGAACAAGCAGCTTGTCTACATCGCAGCCTCATCGCGAAAGCTCGAGGATCCCATCTCCATCCTCATCCTCTCGCAATCCGCATCAGGCAAGAGCTTCCTGGTGGAGACCGTTCGAAGGCTCATGCCGCCCGAGGACGTGATCGCCGTGACCTCTCTTTCCGACCAGGCGTTGAACTACATCCCCGACGGAGAGCTGCTGCACAAGTTTCTGATCCTGGGGGAGGCGGTGCATTCCGAGACGATCGAGCACCAGATCCGCGAGATGCTTTCGGGTCATCAGCTCTCGCGCCTGGTGGCCGTGAAGGACGACAAGACCGGAAAGATGGGAAGCCAGACCCTGGTGAGCCGGGTGGTGGTCTCGGCAATCATGAGCTCCACCACCCACGACATCAATCCTGAGAACGCCTCGCGCTGCTTCCTGGTGAACGCCGATGAGTCTTCAGAGCAGACTGCGCGAATCCACGCCTTGCAGCGGGAGAAGTACTCGCTGGCGCGCCACTTCGATCGGCTTCACGCCCTGCCGCGGATCATCGCCCGTCATCACGCCGCGCAGCGCCTGCTTCGGCCGTTTCTGATCGTGAATCCCTTTGCCGAGCACCTGAACTTTCCCAGAAGCCTCATCCGAACGCGGCGTGACCACGAGCGCTTCGTCGACCTCATCGCCTGCGTGTGCTTCCTCAGGCAATACCAGAAGGTGGTCAGGAAGAGCCGCGACCCCGAGACAGGCGCGGAGGTGGAATACGTCGAGTGCGACCTTGAGGACTACCAGGTCGCCTACGCGATCGTGACCGGGGCGGTGATGTCGTCTACCTATGCCGAAGTCCCGCGCGCCATGGCCGCGTTCTACGAGGAGCTGCGCGGGCTTTTCAGGGCCAGGGCGCGGGAGACGGGGCTGAAGACCGTGGAGGTTGGCCTGACGCAACGTGAAATCCGCCGTGCCGTGGGGTGGGTAGGAAGCGAGTCGGCAAAGAAATACCTCCGGCGCTTGGTGGCCTTGGAATACCTGGCGCTTTCCCACGGCGGGGAACGTGGGATGAGGAACAGCTACCAGCTCGTCGCCGACGAGCCGATGGAGCGGCTTGATTTCTCCATGGTGCCGACACCAGAGGAGATCGGGCGGCTCATGGCGGAGAGAGCGGCGAAAGTGGGTACTGGCGGCTGAAGCCGGCACAAGTCGATGCCGGCAAATGAGATGCCGCAAAGCGGGTAAAGCGGGGAAAAGTGGGTATTCCCCGCTTTTCCCCAGGCAACTGATTGCGAGCAAATGAATTAGCAAAGTGGGTATCGATTCGGCGGGAGACAGGGAGGGGAAACAGATATCCGCGCCCCAGGCGGAGCTTCAAGGGCTTCGCCTGGGGCGGCGCAAGGAGGATCCCATGCTGGCGCCGCAGGGTTGGCTTGTGAGGTTCGAGCAGCACCTGAAGACTCAAGGACTGGGGGAGCTTTCCGTTCCCGACTACGTCCGAAACGCCGCGCTCTTCCTGGACTACCTGCGATCCATCGGCGTGGAGAAGCTCACCGACGTCGACCGCAGAGTCATGACCGATTACCAGCTTGAAGTCTCTCTCCAGACCCATGAGGGTAAGCTCCTCTCGCACAGCACCCAGAAGAAGCGTCTGACCTGCGTCAGGCGGTTCTTTCAGTTCCTGTTGAAAGAGGATGCCGTGCTGGGCGATCCTACCGCGGAACTCGAGCTGCCCAGGCTCAACGATCAACTTCCGCGCGACATCCTCACCAGGGGCGAGGTCGGGAAGCTCCTGTCGACGGCGGATCCCGAGAGCGTGCTGGGCCTGCGCGATCGCACGATGCTTGAGGTCCTCTACTCCACGGGGATCCGCGTGAGCGAACTTTCGGGACTGACATTGGTTGACTTGGATCTGAGCAACGCGGAGCTGAAGGTCCGCGGCAAGGGCAAGAAGGAGCGCATCGTGCCCTTGGGGGAGGTGGTCAGGGACTACTTGGAGCGCTACCTTGCACGCTCAAGGCCCATCCTGGCCGGCCCCGCCGAACAGGCTTTGTTTGTGAGTAACCGCGGCCGCCGCTTCCACTACTCTAACATCAGCTTCATCGTCCGCGGCTATGGAAAGCGCGCCGGCATCGCCAAGCATGTGAGCCCCCACGGCCTGCGTCACACCTGCGCCACTCATCTCCTGCAGGGCCGGGCCGACATCCGCCAGATCCAGAAGATCCTCGGCCACGCCTCCATCGCGACCACTCAGCGCTACACCCGCGTTGAGATCGGCGACCTGAAGAAGGTGCTGCGCCGCTGCCACCCCCGCGAACGCCGCCAGATCCTCACCGCCGATGTGGGAGCATGAGCTTTCCCGTTACCGTAATCAGATGACAGCGCGGGGGCTTGCGCGGCAGACCGTGCGCCATCGAGGGAACCTGGCGGCGCAGATGTTCGGGTACCTTAGCGCCGCGGGCCTCACCGATCTCAGGGACGTCACCACGGATCACGTAGACGCTTACCTGGGCTATCTGGCTAGCGGCTACAGGACCGCGAAGGGTAGACCGATCTCAACTCGGCACCTGCGCGGGCATTTCCTCTGCGTGAAGGACTTCTTCGCCTGGCTGGTGCGGGAGGGCAGAATCCTCCGCTCTCCCTACGGCTTGCGGCGGTCGCCCAAGGTGCTGCCCGGTCGACTTCCTGTCGTGCTCACCCCCGAGGAGGTGGTGCGGGTCCTGGAATCGGCCGATCCCCGGACGTTGCTCGGTCTTCGCGATCGTTCGATGTTGGAGCTGCTGTACTCTACGGGGATGAGAAAGGGCGAGCTGGTGTCACTCAACCTGGCCGACTTCTCCTTCGGGAAGCAGGAGGTTGTTATCCTCAAAAGCAAGTCCAGGAAGGGCAGGGTAGTGCCCATGGGAGAATATGCCAGGCATTTCACCGAGGCCTACATCAGGACCGTGCGTTCGCTGTTGGTGAAAGACGAGGAGGAAAAGGCGCTGTTCGTGAGCAGGCAAAGCGGCAGACGGATCGCCGTGCGCACAGTGGGGCAGATCGTGGCCAGGGCTGCGAAACAAAGTGGGGTCGCGACACCCATCACTCCTCACACCTTCCGCCATTCGATGGCCACTCATATGCTGCGTAACCGCGCCGACCTGCGCCACATTCAGGCGATCCTGGGCCACGCGCAGATCACCAGCACCGAGCTCTACACCCATGTCTCCCTGGAGGACCTGAAGGAGGTGGTGCGCCGGGCCCATCCGCATGGGAGAAGCAAGAGGTGATCAAACAGCAGTTCCTTGAAGTAGCGTTTCAAGATTGCCCGTTAGGTCCTTGCATAGTACCCTGCCAAGCGACCGGTCCTTTCCAGGTCAGGGAAACGAGCAAATGAGCACGCTCTCCAAGATACGGCAAAGGGTGATAGACCGCGACTACTTCCTCTCTGCCCATGCGGAGGAAGAGATGGCCGACGACCGCCTCGAGCGGAGGGATATCGAAAACGCTATCCTCAAGGGAAGGATCAACCGGAGGTTGACCCACGATGTTCGAGGGACGCGCTATCGGATCGCGGGTCCCGCCGAGGATGGCCGCCCCGTGCATGTCGTGTGTAGATTTTCGCAGGTGGCAGGGCTTATAATCATTACCGTGTATGCGGCAAGAGGTGTGCGATGATCTGTGAGTTTTGCGGTGGGACCACCGCGAAGAAGACAGTCAAGAAGCAGCACTGGCTTAAGAGCAAGCTATATATCGTGGAGAACGTGGAAGCCGAAGTCTGTACTCAGTGCGGAGAAAGATACTTTCACGCAAAGACGCTGGACGCCATCGACAAGCTCCTGGAATCGGAGCACGAGGTGACTCAGCGGCTGGACGTGGAAGTGGTGTCGATGAGCTAAATCCCGGTCACACAGAACGTTTCCGGAGCCCCGAAAATCCGGCCTCCGTTCTGTGCGATCGAAAAGATGAAATCCAAGCCCTGTAGCGAGTTGTAGAGAGCTGCTTCCTGCGGTTCATCACACAGAATCGACGTTCTGCGTGATCAACGTTTTCAGCAGGCCGCGGGCTTCCCAGGCGGCGAGCACCTCGTGGGGCACGGTTGGGCCGGGCTGCGCCGAAGTGGTCGTAGAAGATCTCCTTGAGGACAGGCCAGGAGACATCGGGGTGCTTCAGGAAATAGGACAGCTCCAGCATGCACGGGTCGTACTTCGACCACAGGCCGCCGGGGCAGCGAAACGGGGCGATGCCGCTCTCGACCGAGATACCCGCGCCGGTGAAGGCGGTGAGGCAGCGGGCGCCGCGGATGGGGGCTGCGGCGTTGTTGATGCGAGAGTGAGTTTCAAAGGAGATCGAGTTTAGCTCCATGGATGGAGCTATGGTCGGGAAAAAGCAGAGGTATTGTCAGCATGCGCACCAGCGCCGCCGGCGGCCAACTCGGCCGTCCCTCGTGCATCGAATAGTAGGGGACAAGTACCTGCTCGACCGCCGCCCAGTCTGCCTGCCCCTTCATCCGCAGAAGGATGTGATCGCGTGGCACTGAGCGCGCCGCCCGCGTCAGATCACCAAAGGTCCCCTGGCTTTCCTGCCCATCACGTCGCAGCATGACCCCTCCGCGCCTCCTTTGCCTCGGTGCGCCATCGCTGCACTGCGCGAAGCCGATTGTCCGTCGCCAGCTCCACCGCCAGGTCCCAGAACCGCTTCCACGCCTTCATCCCCTCCTGCACTCTCTGCCGAGCGGCCACCGGCACGTAGACACCGCTGGATTTCCCGTCGACCTTCTTGAAGGTGAGATAGGTATGGGGACCGTGCGGGTGGCCGCCACGGTGACAGTGACAAGAGGGGGTGCCGCAAGTGCGATAGGTCTCGGAGACGGAGCCTTGGAGCATAAGCTGGGCATCCCGGGCCATGCGACGGAGCAAGACTGACCTACTCTCTGACATAATCGCTACTATATGATTAGGTACCTTGGGGACGATCCCCAATCGGGAGGAGAGCATTCGGAAGCTTGCCAGGAAGCTCAGCGAGGGAGGTGCATGGGCGGCCTGCTACGAGGCCGGCCCCACGGGCTACGCGCTGTACTGGCAACTGACGAAGCTGGGGATTCCCTGCGTGGTGGTCGCCCCCACGTTGGTGCCGACCAAGGCAGGGGACCGGGTGAAGACCGATCGGCGTGATGCCCGGCGGTTGGCCTCCAGTTTTCGGGCCGGGGAGCTGACGGCGGTGTGGGTGCCCGATGCACAGCACGAGGCGCTGCGCGACCTGGTGCGCGCGCGGGAGGCGGCCAAGCAAGGTCAGCTTCGGGCTCGCCATCGGCTGGGGAAGTATC
>Ga0315281_10011759_pt1 | contig 11969 bp, 12 predicted proteins | sample YL17G07_0_MG_FD_204540 | JGI IMG/M metagenome (GOLD analysis project Ga0315281, IMG submission 204540) | Sediment microbial communities from Yellowstone Lake, YNP, Wyoming, USA - YL17G07_0 | ecosystem: Environmental > Aquatic > Freshwater > Lake > Sediment | place: USA: Wyoming | collected... | reverse complement strand
CGACATTTACGAGCAGCACGATGAGCGCCAGGCCATAGGATGTCCAGACGTAAAAGGCATAACCACCCATGTGCAAAAAAGTCCACAATGATTCCATGTCAACGTTTCTCCCGTTCAGCAATTTCACGCACCCAGATACTGTTACGTTCATATTCCATGATTTCATAGCGCGCGCGCACCAGCAGCACGGCGGCGTAATAACACATGCAGGCGATCGCCATGATCAATAACGGTATCAGCATGGTAATGTGGATCGCAGGCGCGCCGAGTTTTGTGACCGTAGGACCCTGATGCAGCGTATGCCACCACTCCACGGAATAATGAATAATGGGAATATTGACGACACCCACCAGCGCCAGGATGGCGCCGGCGCGCGCGGCGGTGCGCCGGTCATCAATGGCCGTCTGCAGCGCGATATAGCCGAGATAAAGAAACAACAGTATTAGTTCCGAGGTCAGACGCGCGTCCCACACCCACCACGTCCCCCACATGGGTTTGCCCCACAACGATCCGGTCACCAGTGCCAGAAAGGTAAAAGACGCCCCGATGGGCGCACTGCCCCGCGCCACGGCGTCAGCTACCTTGACCTTCCAGATCAAGCCAATAGCGCCGGCGCACGCCATGACCGTGTATATGAATAATGACATCCAGGCGCTGGGGACGTGCACATAGATGATGCGAAAGCTTTCGCCCTGCTGATAATCCGCGGGCGCCATGACCAGGCCGCCGATCAGTCCGGCGCCAAACAGGACGGCGCTGCTCCACCCGAACCAGGGCGCCAACGCGCGCGACAAATCGTAAAATATTTTGGGTGAGCCGTATTTATAAAAATATTCGAACATTATTTAACCAAACCGTACCCGCAGTGAAGAGGCCGTAGCAAACGGCGCCAGGGTGGCCGCCAGGGCCAGCATGGCGCCGAGGAAGTAAAGTTCGCCAGTAAACGCCAGTCCCTTGACGGCATTATCCACGGTTGCTACGGAAAAGATAAGTACCGGTATGTAGAGTGGCAAGATTAATAATGTCAGCAGTATACCGCTGCCACGCAGTCCCACGGTCAATGCCGCCAACACTGCGCCAACGAGGCTGAGCACGGGGGTGCCCAGTAACAGGGTCAACAGCAGCGGCATTAGCGCGGTCTGCGGCAGATATACCATCTGGCCCAGGAACAGGGCCGCGACAATCAAGGGAGCCGCAGTCAGGAGCCAGTGCGCCATGATCTTGGCGATAACGATAATGATCAACGGATGCGGCGATAACAAAAATTGTTCCAGGCTGCCATCATCGAGATCCGAATGAAACATCATATCCAGCGACAGCGTGGAGGCCAGCAACGCCGCGACCCAGATCACGGCGGGAGCGACCTGTCTCAGGGTGTTCTCATAGGGACCCAGGGCCAGCACAAACATAGTGACCACAATAAAAAAGAAAACCAGGGGATTGAAAAGTTCACTCCGGTGACGCAGACCGATCAACAGATCACGCCGCAGCACGGCAAGGAAGACAGCGCCTGTTGAGTTTGCAGCCATGCTAAAGATTGATCATGGTGATTTTATGTTGCTGAATATCCACGGGGTCATGTGTCGCCAGCACCGTGATGCCGTTGCCCGCGGCTTGGGCACTGATCATGTCCCGCATCAGTTGCCTGCCATAGTCGTCGAGCGAGGTCAGGGGTTCATCCAGTATCCAGAGCCTGGTATCGGTGACAAGCAGGCGCGCCAGCGCCAGCCGGCGGCGTTGTCCTGAAGATAATTTTCGCGCCGGAGTATTTTCATATTCTGCAAGCCCCATCTTTGCCAGTGTCTCAAGTGGAGTAAAACCGTTATTTGTACCAGACAGCGCCCCGGCAATCGTCAGGTTCTCGAGCGCCGTCAGTTCCATCTTGATCCCGTTGACATGACCGATATAGCTCATCTCTTTAAAATAATCCTGGCGGTGGTCTTGTATATTTTTTTCATTCCACAGCACCGAACCGGCATCGGGCAATGCCAGTCCGCACAGAATCCTGAGCAGACTGGTCTTCCCGCTGCCATTCGGGCCCTGTATCTGCAGGATATCACCCCCGTCCAGCCGAAACCCCAGACCACTGAACAACACGACATCGTTACGTATGCAGGTGAGTGCATTTGCTGAAAAAGAATTCATCGTCCGGTCTGGCTGGTTTCTTCACGCATTTCCATACCGGTATGATATCAGGGACTGCACAGCATTAGGGAGTCTCTGAATAAGTCTCAATATTCTTTTGAGCCGTCATTCCGGCGAAAGCCGGAATCCAGTCAAAACAATTGTTTACTGGATGCTGGTTTTCACCAGCATGACGGCAAAAACACTTATTCAGAGATTCCTTAGCTCGCCCGCCCGAAGCAGCAGGAGGGTTCACCGTTGTAGATCAGCTTGCGGATTGGGATGCCGTATCCACGAATCCATGTGTCAGAACGGCGCCCATGGCCCATCCAAACAACATCTTTGATGCGAGTGTAACCAGAAATGGCAATAAAGTTATAAAGGCGGGATTGATGACCGGCAATATGACCAGGAAATTGATCACCCAGACACCCGCAAGAACGACCATGCTGCCAGGCAGGATCAGCGCCGGGCCCAAGCGCCGGATCACGGGCCCAATGAAAACCTTGCAACAGAGGAAGGCGAGCACTACGGAAAGCACCAGATGGATGACCACACCGAGCATGGGGGCGATCGATAAATCCGCGCATGCCGGGATCACGGCGGCGGTGATCTGACGGGAGACTTCAAATCCACCGGTATGCGTAGCAGCGCTGTACAGGCCAATCCAGAAAATTTCCGCCAGCCCGCCCGCCAGACCGGCCAGCATGATCAAGACATATCGTTTGTTGGAACAGGTCATAAAAATATCCTGATTAATCTGTTGTTGAATTTGTTGATTCATTATACGGAATTTACCACACATAACTAAATATAAGGATGGTGTTGAACCGGGCTGGTCAGGAAGACAGGGAGGTTGAGGATGGGAAATGCGACGTATATCCATCCTGTCCCTCTATACCACACCGCCCTCCCGATATCGGGAGGGAATTATCACAGAGATGGCACTAGAATTTATATATAACCGAAAGACCAAATATGTGGTCATTATAATCCGGGCTTTGATTTCCGAGGGTGATGACTTGACCTATTGTATTCTGCCCCACACCATCGAGCGCCCAGTTTTTGGTACTGAAATGTTCGAACATATAGGTCAGCCTCATGATTACGTTATCCTTCAGGTGGTAATCCCCTGTCAGGCGGAAGCTCTGGATGTCCGTCACCAGGTCGGGGAATGGAACGGCAGGCGGCGGTGGAGTTCCAACAAAATTCGTGGGGTCAATATTCGTGAGTGCCTTGGAAAAGATGTAGTCTGCCGTCAGATCATATTTGCCTCTAATCTTGCTCCATTTGATCCCGGCCCCCAGGGTAAAAGAACTGTCCTCATTACTCAGCTTCCACTGAACAGGCGTGGGGGTGATGCTTTCTTGATCAGTAGTCAGCCCTGACTGATGACGGGCGATAAACTCCTGGGTGTAATAGGCATAGGTATCGATGTTTGTTGTGGGTGTATAACCTACATCAATGGTTACATCATATCTCTCAAGATCAGTCAGCCCCACGATGGTTTCATCATAATTCTCATTGGCATATCTGCCGATGAGACCCAATGAAATGAGATCTGCCGGCATGATCGTCAATGAGCCCGTCATCTGTTGCTTTACGCGGTTAGCCAGGTAAAACTTTCTTTGCCATGGATCGTTACTTCGACAATCAGTAAATGGGAAGGTTGTACATCCAGCGGTTGCTGCTATAAATTCAGGAGAAGCATTCGATAACAAGGGGCGGTTTACAACATAGTTTGATCCGTTACGGTCTGAATATGCATACTCGATCCAGCCGCTGGCCATGCTGGTCAGACTGCTGGAGAGTTTTACCTTGCCGGTATGTTCACGCGTAATGGCGACCTCGCTGTAATTCCGTTCATGCCAGTCATAATCATAACCCAGCGAAAGTTTGGTCTGATTTGTAAGCCGGTAACCGGCATTCAGTTCGGCCTTCTGTTGCCTGAAGCTGTAGTTACGGTTGATTCTATTATCAAGCTCGGCTGGATCAGGGTTCTGATCTACTGCATCCTGCATTACAATAAAGTATTGAGTTCGGGGTGTGTTGTTGTCCCAGTCATCATAGTTATACCGCGCCCCGAGGTCCAGTTTCCTCCAGGGACGGGTCGAGAAATTGAACGTAGCATGGATCTTGTCTACCTCGCCATCCAGATTCGCCCTTGGCAAAGGTATATTGGCTGTGAGATTTGGATTGATGGTATAAGGCAGGAAGGCGTCATTCTGCAGCATTTTGGCATAGGAGACATCGGCGGATACGCGCGAGGTCTCTCCAAAATTATAACCGCCTGTTAAAACAAATTGATGGGCGCGGTTGTCGGGCGGCAGGCTGGTCTGCCCAAAAACATGATCTGCCGTAGCAGGTGAACTGAAAGGGTTCTGCCAGATGACGGACTTGTTATCATTATTAAAGAGCGACAGATAATACCGGAGATCCAACTGATATTTTTCATTGGCAAAGGATATCCCCATGTCAAAATCATCGAAGTTATAATCGACCGGGATAATAAGGGTAGATGAACGTGCCTCGTCCGGATCTTCACCGAAATAGGCGGCCAGATGCTCAGTCCCGTCCTTGATCTGATGATGATAATTGCCCTTTACCAGCCAGTGTTCTGCCGGTATCCAGGAAAGGCCGCCACCCAGTGTCGTGCGGTCGGTTTTAATGTCCACCTGATTATTACTGGGAAAGACTCCGGGATTGTTTGCAGTCAAATCTGAAGTAAGATCACCCGTAGTCCAGCCGGCGGGTGTAGTCTGGAATGTCGTCCCGGCGCCTACAAACAGTGATCTTGCATCACCAATCTGGAAATGTGGCAGTTCATCGTAATCTGCATACACCCCGTATTTGCCCTGCTCGCCATATTTGCCATAGAGCGAGCGGGAATTCATGCCCAGTATGGTACCCGAGGCTTCGGAATACTTGGTACTCTTGTCATCATAGGCCGATATATTTCGCACCAGGAAACTGCCGGCGGGATAAAAGCCTTCCTCTTCGATTCCGGTATATTCACCGGCTTTAAAAGAGTCCGCGCTGGAATAGATAAGCCCTACCTGCCAATCGCTGAAATAGACCGGTGTCGGCTTTTTCTCCGGCGCCTCACCGAGGGTGAAGCCTTCTTCAGTGCTTGATGCAGTATCTCCTTGCGCAGCAGCTTTGCCCTGCCCGCTGCTCGTGTTTTCTTCGCTAATGCCGTAGTTTTCTTCCTCGGCAACGGCAATATTCGGAAAGAGATACGCTGCTACACACACTGATAACGAATACAGGATGTATTTCATCTTGTTCATGACAATCCCTCCCAAAACCCCCATCATTTTGACGTTATCTCAATTTGCCGATGAATAATTTCATGCCCGTTTATCTCAGCGAGTGAAAAACATCCCGGACGGATGATTGCTCCCATGTACCTGCGAGTGACAATTCAAACACCCCTTCGCCAAAAGAAATCTATTATTAAGGTCAGTAGAAGGCGGTAACAAACTGGCATCACGCAGTATGCTTGGGTGTCCTCCATCTGATGAATGGCAGCTCTGGCACAGGAATGGCGGCCGTTGTACCAGCATCCTGGTTTGGGTACTGCCGTGCGGATCATGGCAAAGCGTGCAACTTTCCCTGACCGGTTGATGCTCATAGAGGAAGGGACCGCGTTTCTCTGCGTGGCACTGGTAACAGGTTTCATTGACCGTGTTCTTTACCAGGTTACTTCCCGGCCCACCGTGCGGATTGTGGCAATTAGAGCAGACCACCTTACCCTCTCTTATTGGATGGCGTGAAAAACGGCGCATTTGTGCGCGCTGTTCGACATGACAGGTATAACAGACCTCCGGCTGAGACGTCTTGACCAGGACCGGGTCCTTGGGCGCATGGATGGTATGACATGTCGCGCAGGCCACTTTCATGACAGCCGAGACAGACCTTATTCTGGTCTGCGGCATCGGAAACAGGATAATTCTTTGATTGTCTGCCAAACACGGTATGGGGCGGCGTGCGTTTGTCGCCTTTCTGGGCCGGCTCGTTCTGGACATGGTCAGGACTGGCCCCATGACAGGTTTCGCATTCGTGGGTCGCAAATGGGGTCCTGGCATCGGCCTTTTGCGCATGCGGTGTCTCAAAAATATTCTTCACCGGGAATTCATCATGACACTTGAGACAGGTGCCGGCGCCTTTCTTGGCATATTGCTCCCCACCTGCACCTTGAGTGGCACCCGCCGCTCCTTGTGCACTCCCGTTTTCTTCTGCGTACAGTAATGTCGACAGGCCAAACAAGCCTGCAATCAGCAGATTCCCCAGCCAACTACCCATGGTTGCGCTGTTACGCTGCATTTTTATATCCCCCGCTTAAACTGTCTTTATTTCTTCACGGCAACAAAATCCGCACTCCCCTGATCCAGTGCCAATGTATGCCTCAATGAAACATAGTGATAACGGTGCTTCACATTGTCGGCGTGGATGGCAAACCCGACCGAATAGGTTTTGCCCGCTGTAACGTCTTTGTGGTGCGCACCTGCCCCGGTCAGCTTGCGGCTTAATGTCACAGACCATTTGCCATTATTGAATTCCGCCTGGACGGCAACTGCCGGTGTATCATTCTTGTGGCGTTTGTCGAGGATATAGCCATCGACAGGAGTAGCGCTGTTATCATTGGCAATGCTTGCCTGCCAGTATTCCATGTATACGCCGTCACTCAACAGCTTGTCCAGCTCCGCCTGCGGTTTGAAATTCTCGCCGCCGCCGCTCCTTGTGACCTTGATCCTGGACTGGGCAAGATACTTGGTGATCTCCTTGCCCGCGGCAGCGCTGGCCATGCCTTCTGCATCATCGTGACATGTGCCCCAGCATCCGGCACGCGTGGCTTCTGTGACATGCCCGTCATCCAGCATCATGGTCACCCTGGTCTTGACGTCGGCATCCATCTTGTTGCCGCCTGCGGAGGCGGGTTCAGTCCATTCAAAATGGACATAGAGTTTGTCCCCGTCATTGGCGGTCTTGACATTGACCGTGACGGACCCCGGCTTGCCGGCGATAGGATTCGGTTCCAGTTTTTTGCCGGACACGATCTTGGCGCCAATATCGCCTTCTTCCTGTTTGTGACATTCCGTGCAGTCCTTGCCTTCCCTGAATTTCTTGGCGCCACTGTGATCGGACTGGGTCAAGGCCCACTCCCAGGAGGCCTGCCCCGGATAAAACAGAACGACGTCCTTGCCCTGCACACTGCCCCAGTCGACGGCCTGAACCGATGATGCAACAAATAGCAGCGGCACCGTGAACAGCGCTAGCGTGAGTTTTATAAGCTGTAGTTGACGCCGTTTCATATCTGCACTCCTTCTATTCATAGTGAAATGTTCATAATGTGAAATCCTGTTCCGCCGGTTCAGTTTTGTTCTCTTCTTCCTGGAGCTTCTTGTGAGCAATCCCCTTGTGACAATCAATGCAGGTCTCCTTGTCCTTGATGGAACTTTCATGCTGGGCACGGGCGCGGGGTTTCTGTTTTGCCAGGTCCATCGCCGCCATGCTGTGGCAGTTGCGGCATTCCCTGGAATCAGTGGCCTTCATTGTCGCCCAGACTCGCTTTGCCAGTTCCAGGCGATGGGCCTCGAATTTTTCCTTGGTATTAACGGTGCCGATGATCTTGTGGAAAAGCTCGTTGCTGGCCTTGACCTTGCGGATCATCTTATGCGTCCAGTCTTTCGGCACATGGCAATCGGAACAGATTGCTTTTACACCTGAGCGGTTGCTGTAGTGGATTTTCTCTTTGTATTCCTGGTAGACAGTGCTTTCCATTTCATGACAGGAGATGCAGAAGGCTTCCGTATTGGTAAGTTCCAGTGTCCAGTTGAAACCTCCCCAGAAGAGAATGCCGACAACGGCGCCGGTGATAAACAATCCCCCTAATGAAAAACGCGTGCTGGGCCGGCTTAGAAATGCCCATAGCTGCTTGCAGCTTGTCGTAAACGGTGACCCCACCTTTACCCCCCCTTTACAGCCCGATACGCGTTGCTGTTGTCTTTGGCGGTTTACCTGACATTTTTAGTCAACAAAGACTGATATACATACTTTCTTATTATTCAATATATTCTTTATTATAAAGGTTATTATTGATCTAAATCAAAGAAAACAGCGTTAGCATCTCTTTGATTATTGTGTAAATACAGCATATTCCCCCCTAAAGTAAAGATACAACATTACACTACACCCCATCCCGATCTTCCCCCTGAGAGGGGGAAGGGGGGTTTTATTTCCCTAGGCTTTGGGTACCGTGATCAGTGTGTCCAGCCAGCGCTGTTGACCGCTGATGGGCTTAGAAACATTGTCAATAATCCAGTTGGAGTGATGCTTGTTTCAGACCACCACTTCTATTTCTCGTAATGAGGATCTTAAATATTAGTGAGTTGCGTGCACGTGTTCATCTACCGGACAACATTCCTGGCTATCCATGATCCCGGAACGACTCTCATACCATGTGCGGGTACGGTTGACCACGCCGACAGCGGCCAGCATCACAGGTACCTCTATCAATACACCCACCACAGTAGCCAAGGCCGCTCCTGACTCAAACCCAAACAGGGCAATGGCGGTTGCTACCGCTAACTCGAAGAAGTTACTGGCGCCAATCAGGGCAGATGGACCAGCCACGCAATGGGGTGAACGAACAGCCCGGTTCAGGAGATAAGCAAACCCGGAGTTAAATATAACTTGTACCAGAATAGGTACCGCCAGCAAAAAGATAACAAGTGGCTGGGCGATAATCTGTTCTCCCTGAAATCCAAACAATAATATTAGCGTAACAAGAAGTGCCAGCAGGGAAAAAGGATGAAGACGTTTGATGATCTGCGCCAGACGGGCATAACCATGTTCGCGCTTAAGGATAGATGTTCGCCAGGCATGAGCGATGATGAGCGGTACGACGATGTAAAGCACCACAGACAGCAGCAAGGTGTCCCATGGTACCCTGATCGATGATAATCCCAGCAGCAGGCCGACAATTGGCGCAAAGGTAAATACCATGATGACATCATTCAGGGCCACCTGTGATACAGTAAAATTGGGTTCACCATTGGTTAGATGACTCCATACAAATACCATTGCCGTGCAGGGGGCCGCTGCAAGAATGATAAGACCAGCAATGTAAGAATCTATCTGATCTGCTGGAAGCAAGGGGCGGAACAGGTAACCGATAAACAGCCAGCCCAGCAGTGCCATGGAAAAAGGTTTGATACCCCAATTAACAATCAAGGTGACAATTACTCCACGCCAGTGCCGTCTTACTCCTTTTAGTTCCTTAAGTTCAATCTTGAGCAACATCGGGATGATCATCAGCCAGATCAGTACCGCAACAGGCAAATTAATCCGGGCAATCTCCAGTTTACCGATTGTGTGAAACGCATCAGGGATCATATTTCCCAGGCCAATGCCCACCAGAATACACAGGAAAACCCAGAGGGTCAGGAAGCGTTCAAAAAAACCCATATCGGAGCCAGAAATTGCTTTTGCAGCCGCTTTGCTTTGAATATTCATAATGAAATTATATTTTCCTGTGTTAACCGTCTAATTAAATTTTGCACTCTGGCCTTGATCTCATCCCGCGTGTCATAAAAACTGTTCTTGATTTCTTATTCTGTGCCGGTTGCTTTCGCGGGGTCACGCAAGGACCAATGTTACTTGCGGGTGCTGCCTGGCAATACCGGACAATGTTCATCAGCGTGACCACATAAGGTCACAATGATATCTGCCCAATCCAGCATTTCGGGTGCTAATCGGGTTGATTCCTGGCTGGAGATATCTATCCCTGCGTCAGCCATTACCGATATTGCAAGCGGGTTCTTACCATGCGCTTCAATGCCTGCTGATTTTACTTCCAGCCAATCCCCGGCCAGGTGCCGTGTCCATCCTTCAGCCATCTGGGAGCGACATGAATTACCGGTGCACAGGAACAGAATACGTGTCTTATGTTGGTGCAAACTCATATTCAGTTGTGTCGGGCACAACGGCTACCTGGATAGTCAGGCATCCGTGCCAGATTTGTACGGTCAATTACAAAAGGTTTAAATTTACTGCTTCCTTCGACAGTAGCGGACAATGTCTTTCGTGCCCATGCTGGCAGGTCTTCGTTTGGCCGGTAGTAAACCCACTGCCCCTTGCGGTAGTCTGTGATAATCCCGGTTTCGCGCAAGATTGCCAGGTGTCGCGATACTTAGGGTTGGATGGCAGCAAGAGCATAGGTGATCTCGCATACACATAATTCCCCTTCCTGTGCCAGTAGTATGAGACTGCGAAGCCGTGTCGGATCAGAAAGCGCCATAAAATACTTTTCAGAATTTAGTTCCATGAATTAAACATATGCTATTTCATATATATGCTCAAGCATATATATACTATTAGGAGGACATTGTTATTAAAAATAACCTGTCCTATCTCTTGGAAATAAGTAATTTATATTTCTAGCCGGGGAAATCTATGTAAATTTATTCAGAATCACCCGGATCTTTGATCCGGGATAATGTAATCAGGAAACAGCAGAACTTTGTGCCGGTAGCGCTTCGGCATATGGCTGACAACAGCACCAATGATGATCACAGTAACCAGCAAGGGTATACATGCTTCCTGGAAGGCACCGGCAAGAATCAATAACATTATCTTGATCAATGTTGCTATTCCCCTCATCTCAAACAGCACAGCTAAGCTGGCGTGAACATCTGTCGCTAATAGAAACAGTCCCGATATAACTGTTAGCCATAACCACGGTTCCAGTGCAGACGCAGGCTGGTAAAAAACAAGTCCGCCGAGCAGTATCCCCGCGGTAAGGATGTGCAACGTGCGCAATATGATTCGCACACTACGACGGTATGGAAAATCCCGGGGAACGTCAGGGAAAAGAAATGATGATATTCTATATGGGCGCTGTATAGATGAAACTGATCTGTCTGATTTTTGTGTGTTCAATCATTTTTTCCCAGGCTTAAATTCCTGATTCATTATTATTAAAATCACTACATTAGTCTAGGCAATTATGCATTTTCCGACGGCGCATTAACATCGTAGTGTTAATCAGGTTCCCATGAAGGCCCCGGTAATCATGGCAGGAAACTATTGCAATTTACTGCTTCGGCCCGACGGTCAGGCTGTTCCGGTTGTTATCAATGATGGACTTGCCAATACCGCCGATCCCCTCAAGGTCATCGACGGATTTGAAAGGCCCGTGTTTTTCACGCCAGCCGATGATGGCCTCGGCGCGCTTTTCCCCGATGCCCTTGATCGCCATCAAGGCCTCCTTGCCCGCGGTGTTGATATTGATCATTTCACCGGCGATGAGGAGCGAGGGAACAAAAATGAGAGTAGCGAGAAGTGTCTTCCTGAAAATATCCATATCTTTATCTCCTTGTTTGGTTGAATGTTCCATTGACTTCATGCAATCACTTGCACGGGCTTATATTAATCCCGGACAACGCACTTGCAAATTGCCCGGAAAGGGTAAATCCATAATCCCGGCAGCTACTGTTTATGGGATAAAAAACCCCGCGGGAGCGGGGTTTGTCAGGGGAAAAAAACCAGAACCTGTCTCAAAATTATACGGCTGTAAGACAAGTCTGCGACTTGCCCTAATCTGACGGCAGGACACAGACCTGTCCTGCAGTTAACGTAAGTTCCATTTTTGATCTGCCATAGAGACAAGCGCAGCAATTCAGAGCTTCCTTGATTTTGAGATAGGTTCTACGTTCACTTTACCAAAAGACCTAGCCGCGGAGATAACCCCATGGGGTTCACTGTTGTTCACAGACGGGATGCCGGGATCATTGGTTTCCAGGATCATGAAGTTTTCGCCGTAACAACTTGAATATATCGTA
>Ga0315281_10011758_pt1 | contig 11969 bp, 11 predicted proteins | sample YL17G07_0_MG_FD_204540 | JGI IMG/M metagenome (GOLD analysis project Ga0315281, IMG submission 204540) | Sediment microbial communities from Yellowstone Lake, YNP, Wyoming, USA - YL17G07_0 | ecosystem: Environmental > Aquatic > Freshwater > Lake > Sediment | place: USA: Wyoming | collected... | reverse complement strand
GGTTGCCAGTTTTCTGCCTTTAACGGGCAACGGGGAACTGGGAACGGGCAACATTCTTATGAGGCACTTTTTATATGGACCTCATCACTCTTAAGCACGAAAAGGGCCTTTGCTTTTCCGTCCAAGTCCGGGGGCACAAGTTCCTGATGGATATGCCCAAGGAATCGAAGGGAAAGGACCAGGGACCTTCTCCCGCCGACCTGCTGGCCGCTTCCCTCGGTGCCTGTATGGGCATGCACATGGCCCTCTACAGCCAGACCGCGGGTCTCTCCTGCGAGGGGATGGAGATGAACCTGGTCTACAATCTGGTGGAAGAGCAGGGCCGGAAGAGAATCCAGACCGTAACCATCGACGTTGTTCTGCCCCAAGACCCCGGCGAGCGGAGCGCGGCCCTTCTGCGGGCGGCTCAAAACTGCATCGTCCGGAACACGCTGGAAAAGGGGCCGGTGGTGGATGTGGAGATAAGCTCGAAATAGGGGAAAAGGATTGGGAGGTGAGAGTGGAGAGTTGTGAGTTGTAAAGACCTGTTTTTTGCACCTCCCAACTCTCAACTCCCAACTTACTCTTTTCCCTGAGCGGAAAGCTCGTTTCATGGCCCTAACAGAACTTTTGGCCGAAAAGAAAACAATCATCCTGGAGCGGTGGCTCGACCGGATCCTGGAGGCCTATCCTCCGGATACCCAGACTTTTTTCCGGGAAAATAAAAGTCCCTATTCTAACCCGATTGGATTTACCCTGCGGAAAGGAATGGAAGGGATGATCGACCAGATCCTGCGGCCCCTGAGCGTCGAGGAAGCCCGGGCCATCCTGGAGCCGGTCATGAAAGTCCGGGCGGTGGAGAATCTTCCTCCATCCGGGAGGGTTGATTTTATTCTCCCGTTGAGAGAAATCATCTCCGAAATCGTGCGGGAAGAGAAGAGAAAAGACCTTTTGGGCCAGGAATGGCTCGATTTGAATTCACGAATCAGCCGGTTCGCTCTCCTGGGCATGAACCTCTACTCCGAGTGCCGGGAGAAAGTGAATCAGCTGCGAATCAAGGGACGGGAAAAAAGAACAGGGGAGGTTCGAGGTCGGAGGGCTGAAGTTTGAACCTTGGGATTTCTTTCACGGCCGTCATCCTTCTGATTCTCATCGCACTGGGCGGAGTGGCCGGGATCGAAGCCTATTCCCTCTTCGGAATCATCATCCCCTATGCGGCTTTCATTGCCTTTCTCGCGGGGGTCACGTATCGGATTATTCTCTGGGCAAAATCCCCGGTCCCCTTCCGTATTCCCACAACCTGCGGGCAGCAAAAATCCCTTCCCTGGATCGAGTCCAACCCACTGGAGAGCCCCCACAACACGCCTGGAGTTATCGGGCGGATGGTTTTGGAGGTCCTCTTCTTCCGTTCCCTGTTCCGGAACTCCAAGGTGGAGCTGAGAGAAGGAAAGCCGATTTACGGGGGAGCTAAGTGGCTCTGGCTGGCCGGGCTTGCCTTCCACTGGTCTTTTCTCATCATCGTCTTCCGCCATCTTCGTTTCTTCTTCGAACCCGTTCCCGGCTGCGTGAACCTGCTGGCAACTCTCGATGGCTTATTTGAACTCGGAGTGCCCACTCTTTTTCTGACGGATGCCCTGTTCCTGGTTTCGGTCACTTACCTTTTCCTGCGAAGATTGGCCATCCCTTGCTTGCGCTACATCTCCCTTCCGGCGGATTATTTCCCGCTGCTCCTGATCCTGGCCATCGGCCTTTCCGGTTTCCTCATGCGCCATGTTTACAAGGTCGATCTCTACAAGGTGAAGGAACTGGCCCTGGGGTGGGTCCGGTTCCAGCCCCAGATTCCGGAAGGGATCGGATGGATTTTCTATCTTCACCTCTTCCTGGTGAGCGTTCTTCTGGCTTATTTTCCCATGAGCAAGCTGGTGCACATGGGGGGGGTCTTTCTAAGCCCCACCCGGAATTTAGCCAATGACAACCGGATGCGCCGGCATGTCAATCCCTGGAATTATCCGGTCAAGGTCCATACCTACGAGGAATATGAGGACGAATTCCGGGACAAGATGAAAGCCGCCGGAATTCCCGTGGAGAGGGAATAGGAATGTCCCTGGCCAAACTTCCCAAACCCGAAGAATTGAGCAAGGTAAGCCTTCAGCCTCCGGCCAAGGGATGGATGGAGAACCCGGCGGAGTTCAAACCGGGGACCTGGTGCTACAGCGCAGCTCCCAAGAACCTCAAGGCCCTCGGCCTGCCCAACCCCAGGGAGTGGAAGCCCTCGGATGCAGACTGGAAGCTTCCCGAAAACTGGAGGGAGATCATCCTCCAGGGGATGAAGGAGAGGCTGGAGCGGTTTCGATCCTTCCGGCTCTTCATGGACATCTGTGTCCGCTGCGGGGCCTGCGCCGACAAGTGCCATTTCTACATCGGGTCCGGAGACCCCAAAAACATGCCCGTTCTGCGGGCCGAGCTTCTCCGGTCCGTTTATCGGAGGTACTTCACCCGCTCCGGGAGGCTCCTGGGGAAAATGGCCGGGGCCAGGGACCTTACGGTGGATGTTCTGAAGGAATGGTTCTACTATTTCTACCAGTGTACCGAATGCCGCCGCTGCTCGGTCTTCTGCCCCTTCGGAATCGACCAGGCCGAAATCACCATGATGGGGAGAGAACTCCTCAACCTGGTGGGATGCAATATCAACTGGGTCCTGGAGCCGGCGGCCAACTGTTTCCGAACGGGAAACCATCTTGGGATCCAGCCCCACGGGATGAAGGACATGCTGGACTTCATCGCCCAGGATGTCGAGGACCGGGTGGGAGTGCATATCGAGGTACCCCTCAACCGTAAAGGGGCGGAAATTCTCTTCGTGACCCCTTCGGCCGATTTTTTCGCGGACCCTGGGACCTTTACCTGCATGGGTTACCTCATGCTCTTCCACGAAATCGGGCTGGACTACACTTGGTCCACTTATGCCTCCGAGGGGGGAAACTTCGGGCTCTTCACCTCCCATGAAATGATGAAACGATTGAACGCCAAGATCTACGCCGAGGCCAAGCGTTTGGGGGTCAAGTGGATTTTGGGGGGAGAGTGCGGGCACATGTGGCGGGTCCTCCACCAGTACATGGACACCCTGAACGGACCCGCTGATTTCCTGGACGAACCGATCTCTCCCCTCACCAGAACCCGGTTTGAAAACGCCAAATCCACCAGGATGGTCCACATCGCCGAGTTCACTGCCGATCTGGTCCGGCACGGAAAATTGAAGCTGGACTCGAGCCGAAACGATCACCTCCGGGTTACCTTCCACGATTCCTGCAACCCCGCCCGCGCCATGGGCCTCTTAGAGGAACCCCGCTATGTCATCCGGAACGTATGCAACCATTTTTACGAAATGCCCGAGGAAACCATCCGGGAGAAGACCTTCTGCTGCGGAGGGGGAGCCGGGCTGGCGACGGACGAGAACCTGGAGATGAGGCTGCGGGGGGGCCTGCCCCGGGCCATGGCCGTCAAGCAGGTGAAGGAGAAACACGGGGTGAACCGGCTGGCCTGCATCTGCGCCATCGACCGGGCTACCCTGCCGCCGTTGATGGAATATTGGGTCCCGGGGGTGGAGGTCACCGGGGTCCACGAGCTGGTGGGGAACGCGCTGGTTATGAAGGGGGAGAAGAAAAGGGAAACCGATTTGCGGGGAGAACCGCTGCCCGCAAGGGAGGAATCCAAGAATGTTTGACACCGGCAGGGTCCTCCCGGGCCTGGTGATTTTTCTGATCCTTCTGACCTTCCCCTTCTGGTATGGGAAAGGGAGGACGGCGCCACCGGCCCTTCCCGTAGACACCCCCGAAATCCAGAAGCTCTCGGTCAAGAAATGCATCGAACCCACACCGTTCATGAAAGCCAGTCACATGGAACTCCTCAATCAATGGAGAGATGCGGTGGTGCGGGACGGAAATCATCTCTACGCGAACCATGAAGGGAAGAAGTTCTCCATGAGCCTCTCCCAGACCTGCCTGGGCTGCCATTCCAACAAGGAAAAGTTCTGCGATACCTGCCACAACTACTCCGGGGTCAAGCCGAACTGCTGGAGCTGCCACGTGGCTCCCCAGGAGGGCCGGACATGAAATGCAGCCGCAGGGCCCTCCTGAAGATTGCCGGAATCAGCTTGATCGGCGCGGGAGTCAGGCCCGCCCTTGAAGCGCTGGGGGCCGGGGAGTCTCCGAAGACCCTCGCCAGTCCCAACCGGCTGGTAGGAAAACGATGGGCCATGGGGATCGATACGAAAAAATGCCCCGCGGGATGCCATGACTGCATCGACGCCTGCCACCGGGAGCACAACGTTCCCGACTTCGGCAATCCCAAGGATGAGGTGAAGTGGATCTGGAACGAGCCCTTCAAGGACGTTTTCCCCGGGCAGGAACATCGGTATATCGATGAAAGGCTGAAAGAGAAACCGGTCCTGGTTCTCTGCAACCACTGCGACAACCCGCCCTGCGTGAGGGTTTGCCCGACCCAGGCGACTTTCAAACGCCAAGAAGACGGGATCGTCATGATGGACTACCACCGCTGCATCGGGTGCCGGTTCTGCATCGCCGGATGTCCCTACGGGGCCAGGTCCATGAACTTCAGAGACCCCCGTCCTTTCATCAAGAAGGTCAACCCCCAGTTCCCCACCCGGACCAAAGGGGTGGTGGAAAAATGCAATTTCTGCGAAGAGAGGCTGGCCAGGGGGCTTATGCCTGCCTGCGTGGAGGCCTGTAAGGAGAAAGCCATGGTCTTTGGAGACCTGGAGGACCCCCAATCAGAAATCCGGAAAATCGTCCAGGCTCAATGGACCCTCCGCCGCAAACCCGAGCTGGGGACGAAGCCTCAGGTTTACTACACCGTGTGAGGACGCATGCTGGAGAAGGCGCTCATCGGAGACCGAAAATACTGGACCTGGGTGGGGTTCCTCGTCCTTCTCATCGGAGTGGGAGGCTTTTATTACCTCCGGCAGCTGGATTACGGCCTCGGCATCACCGGCATGAGCCGGAACGTCTCCTGGGCGCTCTACATCGCCCAGTTCACCTTCTTAGTCGGGGTGGCGGCTTCGGCGGTCATGCTGGTTTTGCCCTACTACCTCCACAACTACAAGGCCTTCGGCAAGATCACCATCCTGGGGGAATTCCTCGCGGTGGCCTCGGTGTTCATGTGTGTCACCTTCATCATCGTCGACCTGGGGCAGCCGGCCAGGGCCTTTAACCTGATCCTCTATCCCTCTCCCAGCTCCATCCTGTTCTGGGACATGATTGTTTTAAGCGGTTATCTCCTGCTGAACGTTGCCATCGGGTGGACCGTGCTGGCCTCGGAGAAGAAATCAATTCCCCCCCCCAAATGGGTCAAACCGCTGATCTACCTGTCCATTCCCTGGGCCATCAGCATCCATACGGTCACCGCCTTCATATACGCCGGTCTTCCCGGCCGGAGTTTCTGGCTCACCGCCGTAATGGCCCCCCGTTTCCTGGGTTCCGCCTTCGCCTCCGGCCCGGCCCTTTTAATCCTCCTTTGTTTTATCCTGCGGAAGTTTACCCGCTTCGATGCCGGAAAAGAGGCGATCCAGGCGCTGGCTAAGATCGTCACCTACGCCCTGATCGCCAGCATCTTTTTCGTCCTCATGGAAATCTTCACCGTCTTCTACAGCCAGGTTCCCGAGCACATGCAGCATTTTCAATACCTCTTCGTGGGCCTCCATGGGCATTATGCTTTGGTCCCTTGGATGTGGGCGGCGGTTATTCTGGCGGCGGCAGCCCTGATCCTCCTGATCAATCCCCGGACCCGCAGGAACGAGACCCTTCTGGCGGCTGCCTGTGCCGCGGTCTTCGTCTCTCTCTGGATTGAAAAGGGGCTCGGCCTGGTGGTAACCGGTTTCATCCCGTCCCCGCTGGAAAAGATAACCGAATACTATCCCACCGGGCCGGAAGTGGCCATCACGGTTGGCGTCTGGGCCTTGGGGCTGTTGATTTTGACGGTTCTCTATAAAATTGCCATTGAGGTAAAGGTGGAGATAGAAGGGTAGGGGCGGTTCGCGAACCGCCCTTACAGCCGAGCAATGTGGAAAATATGTAAGGACGATTCATGAATCGCCCTACGCCGCTCAAGGACAAAAAGATGCCTATATTTGAATACGCCGGGAATCGAGTTGAAGTGGAGGAGGAAGGATACATGGTCCGCTTCGAGGATTGGAGCGAGAAGATTGCCTGCGGCCTGGCCGGAAGAGAAGGGATCGCCGAATCCTGCCCGCTCACCGACGAACGGATGGCCATCCTGAGATTCATGCGGGACTATTTCAAAAAATTCGACGCCTTCCCCATGATCCAAAAGGTCTGCAAGAATGTGGGACAGCCCAGAAGCTGCACCTATGACCAGTTCATGGACCCCCTCCAGGCCTGGAAGATCGCCGGCCTCCCGAAACCGACAACCCAAGTTTTCGCCTATTTGAAGCATAAATTTTGATGATCTCGTAAAAAGTCGCAATTCCATAGAATTCGTCATTCCGGCGAAAGCCGGAATCCAGGGTTTCCCGTGAAAACGGGAATCCAGATTTTTTTTAAGGGTTCCCCGCTTCCGTGGGGACAATGTCTGGATCCCGGCTTTCGCCGGGGTGACGAACCATGAGACTTTTTACGAATTCATCAATTTTGATTCCGTTCTTCTCTCATCGCCGACCCGCTATGACTCAGATCATTACTTAAGTTTCTGAAAGCAAATATGTTTTTTAATAGGAGCGAACGATGAGCTTGATTTTTTTAACCTATTTGTGCTGAACGATTTTTATCGTAGCCGCCGGGATGCGGATTTATAGACAGATGAAACTGCCCCTCCACTTGCGCTGGGAGCTTTATCCGGTTAAACATGAAGCGGGGAAAAAGGCCGAATACGGGGGCTCCTACATGGAAGAGCTCAACTGGTGGGAGAAAGAGAAAAAAAGCTCTCTGTACAATGAAATCCGCTACATGGTCCCCGAGATTTTCTTTCTGCGGGGCCTGAAGAAAGAAAACCCCCGGCTTTGGTATCTTTCCTTTCCCTTTCATTTCGGCTTTTACCTGGTGATCGGGACTCTGGGCCTTCTGGTCCTGGGCGCCTTTTCCATGGTCCTGGGATTACCCGTGGCCCCGGGTCAAGCCGTTCTGAGTTCTCTGATCTACTATTTGACCATCTTATGGGGATTCCTCGGGTTGACCCTGGGAACGGTGGGAACCGCGGCTCTCTTCCGGCGTCGTCTGAAAGACCCGGAATTGAGGAATTATTCTTCCTTTTCCGATTACCTGAACCTGGCCTTCATCTTCGCCTTTTTCCTTGTTGGCCTTCTGGCCTGGCTCTTCCACGACCCTGGCTTTGATGGAGCCCGGGCTTATATCTACTCGCTCCTGACTTTCGGCGGTACCCCTGCGGGGATGGCCGAGAATCGAACCTTCCTGGGGTTTCTGTCCATTGTTTTGGGCTCCCTGCTGATCGCCTACATTCCGCTCACCCATATGTCCCATATGTTCATGAAATACTTCATGTACCACTCGGTAAGGTGGGAGGATACGCCTAACCTCAAAGGGAGCCGGATCGAAGCTGCGGTCCTGGAGAACCTGGGGCTCAAGCCGACCTGGGCCGCTCCCCATATCGGCGCGGACGGGAAAAAGACGTGGGGAGAGATTGCAGCCTCCGGGCCTAAGGAGAGTAGATGAAAGCGACCTTGATCAGGCCGCAGGATATTTCCAAACCTTCCAAACGCCTGGCCCAGATTCGGGCCGAAGACCTTCCTCCTCTTCCTCCGCCTTACGAGGATTTCAACAGCAAGACCCTGACGGAGCTAAAGGAGGAGAAGATTGCCAACGTGGAGGCCTCTCTCGATGGGACGATTGCCATCGGCATTCCCAAGCCCAAGACGAAAGAGGAGGAGGAAAAATACGTCCAGGCTTTTCTGTCGGGGTTGCGGAAGCTTTTCGAAAAAGAGAACAACTGGACGTTCCTCCAGCCTCTTCTCCTCTCCATGGAGCACTGCGCGAAGTGCCAGACCTGCTCCGAGGCCTGCCCGGTTTTTGAGATGAGCGGGAGGCAGGAGATCTACCGGCCTAATTTCCGTTCGGAAGTGCTCCGCCGCATCTATCGAAAGTACACCAAGCCCTTTGGCAAGATATCGGCCAAGTTCGCGGGCGACATCGATTTGAACTGGACCACCATCGCCCGGCTGGCGGAATTGGCCTACCGCTGCACCCTATGCCGCCGCTGCGCCAGCGTCTGCCCCATAGGGGTGGATAACGCCCTCATCACCCACGAAATCCGCAAGCTCTTCTCGCAGGAACTGGGCATCGCCCCCAAGGAGATCCACGACAAAGGGACAGTCCAGCACCTCCGGGTGGGGTCCAGCACGGGGATGAACCCGATGGCGGTCAAGGACAGCGTGGATTTCATCCAGGAAGAGATGGAGGAAATCACTGGGTACAAGGTGGAGATTCCCTGGGACAAGGAAAGGGCGGAAGTCCTCCTGCTGCACAATGCCGGCGAGGTGCTGGCCTGGCCGGAGAATGTGGGCGCCTTCGCCATCATCTTCCAGGCGGCGGGAATTTCCTGGACCCTTTCTTCCGAAGAGCTGGGGTACGACGTGGTGAATTACGGGCTCTGGTACGACGATGTTCAGATGGCCCGGGTCGCCGTCAAACACGCGGAGATCGCCAGGAAGCTGAAGGTCGAAAAGATCATCATCGGAGAATGCGGGCATGCCCACAAGGCCTTGATGGTCATCGCCGACCGGGTGCTCACCGGAGACTTGAACATTCCCCGGGAATCCGCCCTGGTTCTTCTGGATGAAATCGTAGGAAGCGGAAAACTCAAACTCGACCCCGCGCGAAACGATTTTCCAGTGACCCTCCACGACCCCTGCAACATAGTCCGGGCCATGGGCATCGTTGAGCCCCAGCGGCGCATTCTGCGGAAAATCGCTCCGAAGTTCCGGGAGATGACCCCCCACGGGGTGGACAATTACTGCTGCGGAGGGGGATCCGGGTTCGCCATCATGTCCGGTTACAATTTCGCCGAGTGGCGGACGCTGATCAGCAGCCGCAAAAAGTTCCTCCAGATCCTGGGGGCTTTCAAGGATGAGCCCTTGGACGTTCCCAAATACGTCTGTGCCCCCTGCTCCAATTGCAAGGGGTCCATCCGGGACATCCTTGAATATTATCAGGCCAGGGAACGCAGCCACATTTATTATGGCGGGCTTGTCGAACTGATCGTCAACGCCATGGCGGACATGAAAAAGCCCATGATCAAGTTCGAAGGGTAACCCGCCTACCGTTGCAGAAGACGGGGACCTGACTTGGAAAGAGTATCTCAAGTCCTTGAAAGGGAACCAAACGATTTCGCGAAAATCGATATTCAAATTCCGGTAGTCGTCGGGACCAAAGATTTTAGCTTTCAATCTATAATCGATGATATCTGGTTTTTTTTATAAACTCTGGTTCATGCGGCATTGGGGTATGAGGGATCGGCTGTAATGACGCTGAACAGGGTGCACTTCTGCCTAAGGAGGAAATAAAATGAAATTTGTCCGTTACCAAATCGGGGCTCAAAAAGGTTATGGGGTTTTGGAAGGCGAATCCGTCCAGGAGATCTCCGGTTCCATCTTCGGAGATTATAAGGTCATTTCTACGAAGCATAAATTTTCCGAAGTGAGACTTCTCCCTCCTTGTGAGCCTACGAAGCTCCTCTGCGTAGGCTTAAATTTTCGGGATCACATCGAAGAATTAAAGGAAAAGATACCGGAATTTCCCAGCCATTTTATCAAGCCCCTTACCGCGATCATCGGCCCGGAAGAGCCAATCCTTTTTCCCAGAGTCGCTAAGCGAGTAGACTATGAAGGGGAGTTGGCGGTAGTTATCAAGGACCGGGTGAAGGATGTCTCTCAAGAGGATGCCTGGAATCATGTTTTGGGCTGCACTTGCTTCAACGATGTTACCGAACGAGAGTTGACCCGGCTTCAAGGCCAGCTCACCCGCGCCAAAGGGTTTGATACTTTCGCCTCATTCGGGCCGTGTATTGCCACTGGCCTAGATCCTTCCACCCTTATGGTCCGCACCTTTCTGAATGGGAAACTGGTGCAGGAAGATCGTACTTCAACTATGGTCTTTTCGATACCATTTCTAATCCACTATCTCTCCCAGTGCATGACCCTCTTGCCGGGAGACCTCATTGCTACCGGCACGCCCAAAGGGATCGGGCCGATGAAGGTAGGGGATGTTGTTGAAGTGAGTATCGAGGGGATCGGCATCCTGCGAAATCCGGTGAAGGCAATCGCTTCCTGAGGGAAGCGGCTGGAATTCGATAGCGCCAGGGCCTCAGAATTGACCTGCAGGGGCGCATCGGCTCCGATCGAAAAGAAGTCCCGGTCTTAGAAGAAAGGGCCGCGCAGGACCTAAGCTTGCCCATTCAAGGGCCGGCACAGTTTAAAGGGGAATATTGCCGTGACGCTTGGGATGGCGAATCTCCCGCTTTCCCTCCAGAGACTCGAGGGTGGCGATCAATCTCCTTCTTGTTTCTCCGGGCTCGATGATGTCATCCACCAGCTCGCCGTGGACCATGGGGTACGGGTTGGCGGCCTCTCTCAGTTCTCTGATCTTCTCCCGCCTGAATTCCTCCGGATCGCCGCCCCTGGAGATCTCCCTCCCGTAGATCACCTCGGCCACCGCTTCTGCGCCCATGATCGCCGACTCCCCCGTGGGCCAGCAATAGATGTGATCCATTCCGATGTCTTTGTCGATTCCCATGGCCGGCTTCGCTCCCCCGTATGCCTTGCGAATCAAGACCGAAATTTTGGGGACCACGGATTCGGCAATGGCATATAGAACTTTGGCACCGTGCCTCAGGATCCCTCCGTGTTCCTGCTGGGAACCCGGCAGGAATCCCGTGGTGTCCACCAGAAAGATCAAAGGGATGTTGAAGGCGTCGCAGAACCGTATGAATCGGGCTTCCTTGTCCGAGGAATCGATGGTCAAGGAGCCGGCCAGAAACAGGGGTTGATTGGCAATGAGGCCGATGGAGTACCCGCCCAACCGGCCGAAACCGGTGATGATGTTCCGGGCGAATTCCGCTTTCGTTTCCCAAAAAACCCCGTTATCCAGGAGACGGGCGATGATCTTTTTCATGTCATAGCTCTTCCGGGGGTCCGTGGGAATTAAATCGCCGATCTCTTTATCGAATCGTTCCGAATCCTCCCCGGTCTGAATTCTCGGGGGCTTTTCCCGGCAATTAGAAGGAAGATAACTGAGCAGCGCCCGAATTTGCTGAAAGCATTCCTCCTCGCTGCTGACTCGCATATCCGCCAGGCCCGAGAGCTGGCTATGGACCCTCGCCCCGCCCAGATCTTCCATGGTAATATCTTCCCCCAGGACCTCTTTCACCGCCACCGGCCCGGTGGCAAAGGTGTAGCTCCTTTGATCGACCATCAGAACAAAATCGGTGAGCGCCATGGCGTAGCCGGCGTTGCCCGCCCCCGGGCCCATCATCGCGGAGATCTGAGGGACAATCCCGGACGCCTGGGTGCAGCGGAAAAAAATGGAGGAACGGGATACGGGAAGGGGCCGATTCTCCGAATCCAGCCTTCCGCCGCCCGAATGCCAAAGAGCCACCAGGGGAGCCCCGACCTTGACCGCCATGTCCATGATGCCCGTGATCTTGCTGCGATGGATGGGGCCGGTTGTCCCGGCATGAACCGTATAATCCTGGGCATAGATGCAGACTTTCCGGCCGTCGATTTTTCCGTACCCCACCACGACTCCGTCTCCATACAAATCCTTTTTGCTGTCAGCGGGAAGGGCGGCGAGCATATTCATTTCAATAAAGGAGGAAGGGTCTGCCAGGCGGGAGACCCTTTCCCGAGCGGTCAGGCGCCCCCCTTCGTGTTGTTTTTCAATACTCCTGGAGCCCCCGCCCAGCGCGGCTTTTTCTTTTTTATCCCTAAGCTCTTGGATCAGTTTCTTTTG
>Ga0315281_10011757_pt1 | contig 11969 bp, 9 predicted proteins | sample YL17G07_0_MG_FD_204540 | JGI IMG/M metagenome (GOLD analysis project Ga0315281, IMG submission 204540) | Sediment microbial communities from Yellowstone Lake, YNP, Wyoming, USA - YL17G07_0 | ecosystem: Environmental > Aquatic > Freshwater > Lake > Sediment | place: USA: Wyoming | collected... | reverse complement strand
TCTTGCGCACGGACAATCTCCTGTTGGGCATGAATCACCTCCTTAGTGATTCTATGCCATCGTATTGTCCGGCGCCGTTTCAGGGGGTGGCCGATTTGCTCCGAAAAGGTGGCCGATTTCGTCCGGAATGGTGGCCGGTTTGCTCCGGAATATGCATTATTTCTTGTCTGAACTAAAAATCAGGTGTATAATGGGCGTAATCAAAGGACTTGATTTCAGATTCTTATCCATAACCATTGAAACAGATTCTTTGAGAAGAATACTATGGATGAAGAAAGTGACCTCGTAGATTCTTGCGAAGAGGAATTAGGTTTTGTGGGAGACCTCCGTCCGTATCCGAGCGCGGCCGAAGAGCGTGATTTATGGAGAAGATACTTCAAACTTCGCCGAATAAATGAAATACTAGGTCCAAAGGCTGGTAACGATATACTCCAAATGAGGAGTTTGATCCTCAAAATTGTCGAGGACATAGCTACATCCTTCGATCTCATCGGGCGGTTGAAAGAATTGTCAGGGTTGGACAAAATTGGTGACAAGATAATAGAGGGTCCCTATAGTGATACCAACACAATAATTGAACTTTATCGACTCATTCAGGTTTCTGAGAAAGGAGTCAATAGAGCAGAAACTACCTACAATCGCTACGACCAATTGCAGGATCTTTTTGGCTTTGTTTTTGTCGAGATGCTGAATAACATCGCCTTTGGAAAGGGGAGCCCAGACCTGGTCGACAAGGCTGCAATGGCAACTAACAGTGACACGTTCGATATTAGAGTTAGGATCTATCGCTTTGCAATTGACAGGGAACTGTTACCAAAGAGCCTAATGCAAGTGGTCGAACCAACATCTCCGGTAATCAAACTTCCCCAATTGGTGCGTAGAATCCGAATTGAGCAACTTACCAAGAACGTTTTAAACGACTATTGGTGGTCCATTAAGAACATTCGAACCGATGGCAAAACGGCATTTGATCAAATTGTCGAAACCCACCTCAAGTTGGTTGTGAAATGTGCCCGAGTATTTGCGGCCAGAGAAGGCAGTCTACCAATTGAAGATCTTTACCAGGAAGGAAGTCTCGGATTGATGAAAGCCGTGGAGCATTTCAGCCCAGCTTACGGACATAGGTTCATGTCATATGCTCCAGATTGGATTCGTCAGTCCGTAACTAGAGCGATTGCTGACAGCGGTCGCGTTGTTCGCATACCGGTGCATATGAATGAAACAATTAACAAACTCCTCCACTTGAGCCGCATACTGGCGCAGGAATACGGCCGTGAGCCTACTTCAAAAGAACTCGGGCAGAGAATGGGGTTATCGTCAAAACAGGTAAGGGAGATTGTGAAGGTTGCCCAGCTACCTATTTATCTGGACCGTGATGATTTGATCGAGGACCGGGACACATTGCCGCTGGCGGAAACCGCTTCCAAGCAGTTGCTCAAGGAGCAGATTGACGAGGTGCTCTCTAGCCTGACACACCGTGAGCAAAGGGTGCTAGTACTCAGGTTTGGGCTGGAGGATGGGCGGAGTCGGACGCTGGAAGAAGTGGGACAGGAGTTCAATGTCACACGGGAGCGTATCCGTCAGATTGAAGCCAAAGCGCTCCGTAGACTCCGCCACCCGAGTAGGAGTAGGAAACTTAAAGATTTCCTCTAGAGCGATATTGATTCTTGGGTAACACCAAAAAGCAGTCACAGATCTGGAAGAGAATAGGAGTCAGCGCGAAGACGGTGCAATATCGAATATGGTGAGTTCAGAAATCGCCAATTTACTCAGGCCTTATCAACGAGAAGGAGTACAATTTCTCTTGACAGAGAAATCATGTCTGCTAGCTGATGAAATGGGTTTGGGAAAGACCGTTCAAGTTGCCGTCGCATTGTCGTGGTTGATCCCCAAAAGCAGATTGGGTAGAGTGCTCATAGTTGTTCCGGCCGCATTACGGATGAATTGGGAACAAGAGATCATTAGGTGGGCCCCTAATCTATCTGTGCGACGGTTGTCAGGCAATTCACATGAGAGGTTCGCAAACTATAACCTGCCCTTAAACGTCGTCATTGCATCTTATGATCAGATTAGGCAAGATGCACTTGCACTCAGCAACCTAGTGCATTTTGACATCGTAGTCTTGGACGAAGCTCAAAGGATCAAGAACATAAGTTCTGAAACGTCATTAGCTGTGAGGCTTTTGAAGCGTGACCGGTCCTGGGCAATGACCGGCACACCGATAGAGAATTCTGCCAGTGATTTGTTGGCTATATTCAGATTCGTCAAGTTTGACCTGCTAGGGCAGGCGATGAGTAAGGCAGATATACACAGACTGATGCAACCTCATTTCATGCGAAGGAGGAAATTGGATGTATTACCCGAATTGCCGCCTATCATATTACAAGATATCCCTATCGAGCTGTCACCCGAGCAAAGAAAACACTACATGGTCATCTGGAACAATCGCAGTCAATTGATTGGAGCAGGAAAAAGACGCATATCAAGTACCGCTATTTTCGCCTTAATCACCAAGCTTAAACAAATCTGTAATTATGATAGCGAGAGCGGGGAGTCTTCAAAGATGGAAGCTCTCAAACTAATTATCGACAATTTGGTCGAAAAGCGAGACAAACTCATCGTCTTTTCTCAGTACGTAAAAACCCTGAAATGGATATCTGATAGCATGGATGACCGGATTGTGCACGAAATATACCACGGTGGATTGTCCGACGGCGCGAGAAATGAAATGATTGATAGATTTCGGAATGGTGATGGTCCCAGAGCCATTTTAATGTCTCTGAAAGCCGCCGGAGTAGGTTTGAATCTTCAGGAAGCGAGCACGGTTGTGTTATTTGACCGTTGGTGGAATCCAGCGGTAGAAGATCAGGCGATCAATCGGGCACACAGGTTCAACAGGAAGAACATACTTCAGGTATTCAGATTCACGGTGGTTGATTCAATAGAGGAGAGTATCATCCGCATTCTTGGGCAAAAGCGAGCGATTTTCGAGCAATATGTGAACCAGGCTGAGATTGCGGTCATTCCAAAGCTGAACCTAGCTGATTTGATGAAAATACTTGATTTATATGATGAGTGACCTATAGTATACTCTTCATAAAAACATCCTTCACGCGAGCCAAGACAGAGAGACATAGAAATAGAAAGGAGGAACTACCATGGCATTTGACTACAAAGTTTTAGCAGTAAAAAGGGTGCCACTAAAGGATCTAGTGATAGGAAAAGGACAGGTAAGGAAGACACAAGTATCGAAAGACATCAACGAATTAGCTGACAGTATCAGGGTCATAGGACAACTGCAGCCAATTGTCATATGCCAATCAGCTGAGCAAGCGGGAAAGTTCGAGATTCTGACTGGACAACGGCGCTTTCTCGCGTGCAAGGAGATAGGCCAAGATGATATCTGGGCTATGATACTAGACCGTCCTATTCCGGAAGTCGAGGCAAGGGTAATATCGTTCAGCGAGAACCTAGTCAAACGTGATCCCAGTAAAAGCGACTATATTGACATCTGCAATCATCTATACAGGATTTACCAGGATGTGAAGACAATCGCGGAAAAAACAGGGTTACCAGCGAGCAAAGTCAGGGAATACTTGAAATATACATCATTGATTCCTGAACTAAAAGAAATGGTGGACAAAGGGCTCGGCGGTGGCGGCGTAGACCAAAATACAGCCTTACGAGTTCAAAAAGCTTTGGAGAAGACTGGTGAAGTTAATCCCGAAATTGCTGTTGCCTTAGCTAAGAAAATGAAAAGTATGATAGGGGCGCAGCAACTAAAAGTGGTTGAACAGATTGAGGCTGGAGGTGTTTCAAGCTCAAAAGAGGCCGAGGAGATAGCTGAAGCCGCCAAGAAAGGCAAGTCGTACGTTGAACTGAGAGTCAGATTAGCTGAGTCACAAAACAAGGCACTCAACAAATATGCGAAGCAGGAAAACATGGAACGAGAGGATGCTGCACAATCCTTGATCATGGAAGCTTTGGACAGTAGAGGTTTGCTAGAGGAAGAGGCATGAAGGGAGTTTCGGCAGAGAGTCAACGTGACTTGATATTATCTGTTGGTGTTCACAAAGACGAAAGGCTGTTATCGCCGATAGAGGTTGCCTACCTTCTGAAAAAAGCGGTCGATTCAGGGACCACTATCCGGGAAATATCCAGCGAAATCATGCTAGATAGCACTAACATAACCAGATTCCTACGACTGCCTCATTTGACTCTGGACATACAAAATCTCGTTGGCTGGGGAGGGCAAAGCAATATCCCTTTCTCGACCGCTTCGGAGATTGCGCGCCTGAGATCTGCTGATGACCAGAATCTTCTAGGAAGAGCAGCGATTGAAAGAGATCTGTCGAAGAAAGAAGTGATCCAGGTGGTAGAGGCAAGGGGCAAATTCGGTAGGCCAATCGGCGACTGCATTGAGGAAGTGGTTAAAATGCGCCCTCAAATCACCAGACGGTATTTGTTTATCGGTGGGGTATTATCCTCAGCAGTGCGACAGTGGTTATCTAAGATGACGCAAAGGGACCGTAATTTTGTGCTCAGAAGAGTGATGACCTCGGTATTACCTGTCATGCCTTCCTGGGAAGGACAGCTTGGAGAAAGCAGGTTTTCTTTAACGGGTGGTGAGGATTTAGATCAGGCTTTGAGCAAACTTTTACCCGGTTTCGAATCCGTTATCAACGAGCATCTTGAAAAGGACTTCTGTCAAAATGGATAGTCTCTTGATCGATATGTCCTGTAATGGTGCGATTAAGCTTGGATCGAATGTCACATGCGATGGTTTCGTGGATGGCTACAAATATCGGGTTCAATCACATATCCACGATGATCACATGAGTGGTTTCGACTGCAGCAAAGGGTTTCAGACCATTTTTATGAGTGAAGCCACGAAGTCTTTTCTTGAATTGCGGCATTGGGACCTAAGGGCAAGGGCGAACGTCATTTCCCTCTCTCCATACCAAGTTTATCGCGATAACGGCATGACAATTCAACTGATACCAAGTGGCCATATGTTGGGTGCAGTTCAAGTGGCAGTAACAACACCAACCGGTGATACGCTCGGCTATTCTGGTGACTTCAGCTGGCCTCTGGAGACCGTAGTTCGTGTAGATAGACTTGTCTTAGATGCTACTTATGGCGACCCCAGTTCTGTTCGTCATTTTTCTCAAGAAGATGCGGATGATTGCTTTAGGGAGATCATCTTACAGCAAACAAAACGCGGCCCGGTTATTATTAAGGCTCACCGGGGTACACTCTTCCGTGCGTACGAACTCTTAAACGGATTGGTTCCTTACCCAATTATCGCGAACAAGCGGAAGATTGAAGAAGCACGGGTATGCCAAGAGTACGGGTATTTCATTTGTCAGATGTATGACTTGGATTTGCCTGAGGTTAAGAAACTGAGAAAGGAAGGACCCTATGTTGGGCTTTTCTACATCGGAGAGCAAATACCATACGATCATGATGATACCACAATCATCAATTTGACAGCTCAATGTGTCCACGGACAAGAACCGTTCTTGCAGTTTTCGGAATCATCTTTCCAGATTGGTATGTCAGACCACGCTGATTTCAACGAAACCTTAGAATATGTCCAAGCGACTGGCGCAAAAATTGTGTTGACGGATAGTCTGCGAAGCAATCATGCTACGGAACTCGCTGCTGCGCTAAGAAAATCGCTGGGAATCAAGGCAACCTCTGCCAAACTTGTCTATAGCTTGGCTTGGGGGGTTTGAAGCTCCCGGTTTTGAGATCCGCGAAGCTCAATCTTTAGCCGTGGCTGCACTTACTGTAAGCCCACATTCTATTTGATCCAGTATGAAATCAAATAAAGGTAGGTTTCTATTCGTCCGAATCACTTCTGAAATCAACTCCAGCCCGTCGTCAACATGCAGTTTTATGTAACTGGGAACGTCGTAGTCGGTCTTGTGCAGACCATAGTGTTGACAAATGAGAGCGATGTAAAGTGCTTCGTGCTCACCGAATAATACTCTGCTACTGTATTCTTTCCCTCGGGAATCCTCAATGTCGGTGAGGCTCAGTTTACGGCCTTGAGCGATCGAATAGGTGAGAGCAATCCGTGCGATCAGATTCTCAGGTCCCATGCCTAAATTGGAGGTCAACTCTGTAACAACTTTGCGATTCGCCTCTGAGGTTTTTATCGACTTAAACATTATTGTCCTTTAACCAATCCTCAAGAATCTTTGCCAAACAGATTGATGGGAACGATCTCCCTGAATCCTGAGCCGTCTTTATTTGAATTCTCAATGACAAACGTCTTACATACGCGGTCAATTAGTAGGCTATATTCGTCCTTACCCAATTCTTTATTCAACAAGGGGAATATTACTACTTGTCCGGATATGGATGGATAGAAAGCTGTAATGACATTGCGCGAGTGTCTATCATCGAACTTCTGCAGTGGACTATCTATGAGTACCGGAAAATCAACCCCCGATTCCTCGACCAGGGCTTGCAGGATCGCAGTCGCGTAGAGCTGTTGCTCCCCTTTCGACAGATCGTCCTTACTGATCTCATTTTCATTTCTGTCAATCAAATGAATATCTAGAGTTTCTCCAATGATTTCTACAAATACTCTGTGTACGAAGTCTCTCTTGTGCATCAGAATGCTCAGATTGGATAATATCCTCGACTCTAGAGAATCTCTTTTCTCGGATTTCATCCTCATCACAAAAGTATCTAATTCATACACCAGGCGATTCACCAACTCGTCCATGTCCCGGTATTTTTCATTGACCTTAATCTTCTGCGCGAGTTCCTCGAATATGGCTCTCTTTGAAGTCAGAGTATTCTCTAAAGCACCAATATGCTCGCTTAGCACCAACGTTGCTTCATCAACTGAGGAAATTTCTTTGTCTATCCTATCCTTCTCCAATCTGTAAGACCTTAGCAGTTCATCCGATTCCACAGACTCGGCCAAAGCAAGTCTTCTAGACAGATCAGAATAGGCAACTCGATTCATCTTCAAGGACCTACTCAACGCTTGAAGTCTGCTTCTGTAGGTGGTTCTTATATTCGAAAGCATAACGTTGAGTTTGTTCGTTTCTTCTTCAGTGAAATCGTGAAGAGGTCTGAATTCATCTGATTGCTTTTTTTGTTGAGGTTGTAGGAGATGTTGCTGCAGTAGTTCACGAACCCTAGCCAGATAATAGTCTCTCGTGACACGGTCGATCATATTCAAAGGTTCGCCGTTACTGTTCTCCAAAGCCTCCATAATTGACTTGACCTTCTCTCCCAGCATCTTATAGTCGCTATAAGATTTCTTCCACGCACCCTCATATCTAACTTGGTTTTCCAAATTTACCAAAATGCCACCTGCGATTGCGAACGGTGCATATTCAAAAAGCTGTTTGAACTCATCTAGTAGACGCTTAGTCTCCTCGTAAACTCTCGTTTTTTCATCTTGAAGCGCACGAATCTCTTGCGGCGAAAAGCCCCTCCCCTCTCTCTGTATCTTTTCTTGGCACGTGTCAGATTGTATGCGTAATCCGCCTCTATCAGTAATAAGTGCTTCCTTCTTTTGCTCGTCACGCCTAATCGATGTCGAAATCCTATTGATCTCCTCACCCAATTCCCTGAATTGGTCCTTTTCAAAGTCGTTGGCCGAGTCCTTTCTGAATCTGATACGCAAATCGTTTAATGCATTCCTAAGCAATTCATATCTTCTTATGCCTAGCACTTCTGCATAAGCTTGGCCGAGAAATCGTCTGTCTTGGATAGATTGAATCTCCGCTATCTCTACAATCTTCTCAGCGTCAAAAAAGAAGAACTTCGCAATCTCCTTCGGCAGGACGAAGTCTTGAATGAACATCTGGCGCCCGAAATCGTCAACAAGCTCGCTAGTCTTGCCGTCCATCTTAATAGTAAAGGAATCGTTCGGGTTGTTGATGTTGTAGCTTCTCGATATCTCCATAGAATTACAGGTAATTCCGGGAAGTTCAACATCTTTCAGGACGATAGAGACACTGTATTCCTTTTGCCCGTCCACAACTGCTTTTCGGTTCATCGATGATATGAGGTATTTTCTGTAACCTCCCGCAGCAAGGATCCGATCTTTATAGTATTTATCCACATCCTGCATCTGACTTCCATACAGACACCAGACCAACGCCGTAAGGAAAGTGGTCTTGCCGTAGCCATTTTCTCCACTGATGATTATGACATTCTTGCCAGGGATAGGCTCAATCCCTATGCAATTCTCCCCACCATAGATTCTAAAATTGCTTATTGCTATCTTTTCTATATACATCCGTAAATCTCGGCGACAGGTGCTCCTCCAGGATACCTTCTATGTCTCTTTGCAGTCCTTTCTTGTTAATCAGCAGGATTTTGTTCTTTTGAGCCTTTAACAAGAGGTTAATAAGCTCGTAATCTACCGGATTCTCTTGGCAAACGTCTCTAAGAAGTTCATTCTCTCTATTGGAGACTGTTGAAGTCATTCCGAATCTCGTAGCTGAACCATAGACTTGATCGTATATATCTGCAACTCTATATTCTGATATGAAATCTCTATCCCACAGCAATTGAATCGTAACCAGCTCTTGATCGGTGATAAGCTTAATGCCTTGATTCGCTTCTTGGAGTTCCTTTTGAGTAATCAGCAACTGCTCAAGGATGTGTTTCCTCCATCTCGGCCAATACGGTCCGGTGCCTTCCTTGGCATTTCGCCTGATAGGCATGCGATATTTGTGCGAGTCGTAGTCTGGATCATCTCTATTAATTGTCTTTGCAAGCATGTTTCTGAAATCTAAAAGTGGTTTCATCCAGTGTTCGCCGGTTTCAATCAGGTTGGCCATTGTCTTGTCACTACGAACTACGGTGCAAACCCAGCAGCCAAATCTGCTTCCGCCGCAAGCTGGCATACTGACATCGGTGATAAGAGGGCAATCGTTGTTATCGCTAGCGTTTCTATATATGCGTACCAAGTCAGAGTGGTCTGAATGCCAGGGGGATTCATTCCCTGCAAGATAAAACCATACCTCCTGAGTGGTCAATTCTTTCAGTGGAGTATATGCATATGCTCCAGGCAATATATGCTTTCGCAACCTCTTTCCTTTGACTTCATAGCGCTTGATGGACTTAGCACGGGTATTGCTCTCCGCGTTCCTGGAACCTAGAATGATAATGACTTCTCCAAAAGTTGATATTTTGTCCTGTATGTACTTTGTAGTTGGTCTAATTTTGAGTCTCTCTGTACACCATCTGAACAGAGAATTCGGAGCAGGATACCCGCGACCAATAAGATTCACCCAAAATGTGTTTTTCAAATCAGGGACAGTATGTTGAACTATGATCGGCATTGACTGCTCAATTGAAGCGTTTCTTATAAGTTCCAGTTGTGTCTTGACATACCTAAGGATCATCGGATTCTCGACGAGAGTATTGTTACAGACGACATGTATCTGCCGCTTCCGCAGTTCTGGCTCAAGCCTTTGTACAGCCTTCCAAACCAACTGCAAAGCAGTGGTCGAGTCTTTCCCGCCACTAAATGCGACAATCCAAGGCCGAGGGTTTTCGTCGTTGGCGTATTGGTCAAGGATTTCGTTTTCAATTTCAGTTAGAGAATCTTCCATTTGGGCACCCCTTAGCGAGTTCAATTATTCAATGGTGAAAAAGCGACAAACCAAAGAACACTACTTCCACTAGGTGAAGGCGAAAGAATAAAGAGGTTTTCCCTACCAGCATCTGCGATAATTTCATGTCGTGGTCTTCTTTTCCAAACAGTATGAATGCAGTCGCCTAGAATCATTCCCGATTATACACCTTGTTAGAAACTTGGAAAAGCCTGGGATGAATAGGGTATGCTTTCCAGCCGACTAAAATATCGGCCTTTTCGAAACAACTTGTGGCAAAATAGCGGTAAAACTCTTCCTTTTTAGCCAAATGCCACCACGCTCATGCATCAGACGTAGATCGAAGCGTACCTTTTTAAAGACAAGAAGGGCAATTTTAAACAATTTTTGTATCACGCTCACTTCGGTGCATCGAAGACCCTATACCTATAGTGTCCAGCCCATTGCGACCTAATATCGAAGGTGATGTTCAAAAGAGACTGAATACCCAAGTCATCTGGCTGTTTTACATATGAGATCTTCATTTCTTGCCAGAAAGCTCATTAAGAATATATGTCAACCAGATACTGAACTCTGCTGTCCTATCAATTGTCAAAACAAAAGGTTGCTCTCTCAGATTAGGAAAAAGATTACGTAAGAGCCATTCACCAGTTGGAAATTGCAGTTCGGCTAGATATTCGAGTACAACAAATGCGAGCTCTTTATATTTTATCTCTCCTGTGATGTTATATAGCATTGCCAATCCCCATCCTAATTTCCCACTGTAATGATGCTGTAATATCTCTATGCCATACCTTTCACAGATGCTTAAATACTTTTGGGCTATGGTGATATACTGCGGTTCGTGTGTAATGTACGAGAGTTTAGCGAGAAAAGCCACAGCCAGACCTAAAGCGTAGTAAAGCGGTTGCTTTTGGCGGCTCGTAACTACAAAAAACCGCTCTTCCTCGACAGGAAAATCAGTCACCAATTTTCCATTAGCGTCAAGCATTAGGAAAAATCCAAGTGTTGGTCCGGGTTGCATATCTATTATCTTGGCTAGGAATTCTCCAGCCGCTTTTGCTACTTCAATATTACCTGTGATTAGGCTCACTAAGCCACCCAAAGCAGTTGACCTTAATTCTCTCCGTGCAGTAGAAATATCGTCCGTAATGCTCGATTGGAATCCTCCACTTGTTTTATCGAAAAATCGTAGAACAAAATCAAGACCCGTTTGAGCTATACCAAATTGTCCCAAGCGCCAAGCGCCCCAAATAATCCATAAATCTTGATACAAGTCGCAATGTCGTTGAAAAGATATATCATTGAGGCTATCATAAAAATGTCCTGCTGGTGTCCGGTATTTTTCAACAATCCATTGAATAACTTTTTGTCCCTGCAGGACATGGTTCGTTTCAGCGAATGCAAGCGGTGATTTATAATATGCCTCTAACTCAATAACACCATTTCCATAGCTGCCATCTTTGTTTTGGAGCTGAAGTAACCATCGAGTTCCCTTCTCTACTGCGTTGAAGTATTTAGACATATTTCCTGAGATATCCATTATTTGTGCTCCAATGATTAAATGCTAAACTGAGAGTTATCTCATTCGCTACCAGATGGTAATTCCAAAACTTGGGTTTTTGTTTTGGATTTTATACAATAACCTATCCCTCTGGGGATAAAGATATATTCGCCGGGAAAGAAAGCCCCCTTTTTATTGTTGATCTGCAATTCGTTTGATCCATTAATCACATACAAAAATGTATCAAATTCTCGACTTGGTTCCCTTATGAGTTCTCCAGCCGGTTCAATAGTGAGTAATCGCACAGGCCCTCTATGTTCTTGGGCGATCGTCTCCGTTTGTCCCCATTCACTAGTCTCGCGCTTTACGACTCGCCGATCAGAAATACCGAAGAGTTTATATATGTCGTATAAACCGACTATTAACCGCGACCACCCCCACGGAAAAAGCAATTCTTCGCTGTTGTGAATCGTTATATAGTACAAGTAAGGTAACCTATTAGGATCAAGTGTACTAAGAACAGCAAAACGAAATTCGATTTGTGAATCGATCGCACCTAGATGTTTGTAAATTGATGTGAGTGTACTTCCTGAATAACAAGCATCATCAACTATCAGTACCTTTTTCATCCCCTTCAGCCACTGACAATCCTCATTTACCTCCCTTTTCTCTCCAAGTTCTTTCATAATAATGATTCGAAATGGAATGCCCATCGCTCCAGACAATAAGCTTGCTATTGTCTCACTACCAGGGTAAATGCGTTTTTCGGAGTAAAACAGCCAGGCTTTCGGAGCAAATCGGCCGGCCTTTCGGAGTAAAGTAGGCCACCTTTTCGGAGCAAATCGGCCACCCCCTGAAACGGCGCCGGA
>Ga0315281_10011756_pt1 | contig 11971 bp, 13 predicted proteins | sample YL17G07_0_MG_FD_204540 | JGI IMG/M metagenome (GOLD analysis project Ga0315281, IMG submission 204540) | Sediment microbial communities from Yellowstone Lake, YNP, Wyoming, USA - YL17G07_0 | ecosystem: Environmental > Aquatic > Freshwater > Lake > Sediment | place: USA: Wyoming | collected... | reverse complement strand
AGCAGGAGCAAGATGACGGCTAATGCTCTCCACTCATCCGTATACGGATGATATCCGCGGCAACTGCGGACGTTTCCAAGGCTGCGTTGTTGTGAGCACACAACTCAGTGGTTCAAATCCGGACGCCCGCACCAGCCTACCGGGGATATAGGTAAGGAGGGCTTCTGGGGTGGGACGTGGCAGTTGGAAAATCGACGTGTAACTGGGACGTGGAACTCTGGTTTTTCCAGAGATGTTCCACGTGCAACAACGCAGGCGTTTTCCTCAGCGAGTAGGCATATTGGAACAACAAAATGGGAAGAAGTGGGCTCCTGCTCTTCCTCCGCCAGAAGGAACGCAAGAACGCCTAGCCAAACTGGAAGCAGTCTACTCGGAACGACTAACACTCAAGAAAGAATAGTTAGACGACTCGATGTCGGATCAAGGCCCACCTCGCGCATGCATTCACTGAGAGTCGGTGAGAATCTCGTCGGCGGCAAGGGCGGCGGTGTTGGCGGCACCAGATATCGCGGACACCCCTCTAAGATGGAGAAGCCGCGCTCCTTCATCATCTTCGACATTTCTGGACTGTCCAGGATCGCTCGTTCAATCTCATCAGCCCGCCACTCCTCGTACACATTCATGGGGCGAGACATTATGTTCACATCATTATCGTCGGTGACCCATATGAGCGGGTCGTCGAAGCCAAACTTGGCGTCTACCTCGTCCAGAGCCGTTTCCTTGAATGTTTTGTGGGCAATAGCTAACAGGTCGTACGCCGTGCCTTCCACTTCTTCGACAGTTCCTCCCTTGGTCACCTTGACCTGGGATCTGGGCGTTTTTCCAAGATATAGCCTCGTGAGCAAGTCAATAGCGTTCAACGCTATCTGAGCGTCACGGCTCAATCCAGTCGGCGTTATGATCGTTACCCTCCTGTCGTCGAGGTCATCGTTCTTTGTCTGAATCCTACCCATTTCTTTCAAATGCTTCAGTCGCTTCTGGAACGTGGTAAGGCTACGGACCGACCTGCGAACGGCGAACCAGAGGTCTGTGCTGCGGGTTCCCTTCGGATTCTTCCCCAGTGCTTTCAGTATCGCGGCTTCATCCTTCACGACCGTACCCATTTCACATCGCTCCTGTTGGAAATGTATCCAAGATGTATACACATGATGTAATAAATAACTGTTTGCCCCCAATGAACATCGTTGAGTGGGAGGTGAAAGAAGTGAAACAAGCAAGAGACCTTGGTCAAGTCATGAAAATCATTATGGAGGGCAAGGGAGACTTGCGAGACATCTATAATCAGAAGCCCGTTCCGCTTCCACCGCTCGCCCGACCAAAGCGCATCCTGAAGCCGTCTGAGCTTGCGAAGAAGCTCTTCTGTCCAGCATTTGTCCAGAAACCCTACATGAAAGAACCACTTGAGAAGCGTCGGCAATTTGAGGTCCTCGCCCAGACGGGTAGGATTCAAGCGGTAGTGCGAATGGGCAAGATGGGATATCATCTCGTAGAGCCCGAGCAGCCTTCGGGAGAATTCAATGGCACAGTCGACTTCGTGTTCGAAGACGCTGCTCAGCACAAGATGAAAGTTGAAGCCAAGAGTTCTAAGAGTCTGAGACCCTGGGACATAGTTCAGTGCATACTCTACGGGGAACCAGGCGACAAGATCGCAATTTCATCGCTCAGCGAATTCCTAGAACCAGAAGACTGGCTAGTTGAAATGGTCAACTCCACAGCGCGAGATTTTGCCAACTTCTATGAAGAATCCCCAGACGTTGTCGCTGGAACTCACATGCCTTACCGTGGGCTTTGCGAGAGATGCGCCAACTCCGAATGCACGTACAAGAAACACAATTGACGGTGGCAATATGCCACCTCATCCACTTTTTGTCGTAATTTGAAACCTATTGGGGTAGTGCGTGCGCACTGGGAGATCCCGTAGACACAAACCGGTGCGGAACTAGAACCCCTTGGGTCGTCTGCTACCACTCCCTTCGTATCATGGATACACTTGTCACCGCTTCAGCTTCATCTCGACAAGCTGCATGCATTTCTCATGCGTGAAGCTTGCGTCTTCCTGTGCCGCCAGAGCCTCTGGATGTTCGACAACCATGTCGGCTGGATAGAGGGACTCAGGATCTCCATAGAAGTCGGTTCTGTCAGATCGTATATGCTGCTGAGACAACCACAAAAGTCGTTCAAGTGGAAAATCGGTTGTCTCCCTGTGAAGTTGTTTTCGCAGTTTAGGCGGAATGACTCCTCTCTTGCTTAGGTCGTGCACCCACTGAAACGATTCCTCCTTGAAGGCGGGGAAAATCATCTTCAGAGACAGCTCGATGCTTAGTCGCGAAAAATGCATGCAGAGTCCATAGTCGCCCGAGAACAGACCCTGTCTGGCCAATTCCAGCATATCTCTTGCTCTCCTTGCGAGAAAAAGAGCATACCTCGTGTAGTCCCCATGTTGGAACTCAAGCTCCTTCGTCACCTCGATTCTTGCCAAGTGAAAGGATCCCTTGTAGACTCGGGGCTCGAAGAAACCGACCTGCAGATCAAGATAGTATGGGTTTGCATAGAACTCGAACGCCACAGGGTTGGTCCCCGCGATTCGAGTAGGGCGGACATCGAAGTTGGCGGTTCTTGCTGTAATCATCGTATACCGATATATGTCCACGACACCGTAGAAGTTCTCTCCCGGATCTGGAAAGAACACAACTTTGACCTTGTACGCTTTTGTGTACTTGAAGTAGATGGCGTTCGCGTCAAATGTATTGTCGCCGTTATGACTCTTGAAATTTCCTCCATCTATCGTGTAGGGCGCTACCTGTTGGTCAAAATCGACCATCTTGTTTGGTGCAGGCGGATAGTTGGCTGCCATGCTCATTCATTGGTGTGGCGAGCGGAGATAACAGTTGTCACCATCTGAATTTGAGATTCACATTGAGCCTTTTGGATCGTTACGAGTCTCCGTCTAAACTGCAGGCTCGAAATACCAATCATTGTTCTCTGGCATGTAGATCCATCCCAACGGCAAAAGCTTGTGTTCCCGCTCCTGTTCATCGATGATCGTCACTGTAACCCTAATCATAAGACTCTGTCCCTTTTTGACTTCAGTCACCGGCACCGTGAAGTTCCCGTCTCTGATTGCCCAGTTGGCATTCAGATTCCAGATTCTCCTTCCCGCATAGTGTCCGGAATCTGCAGATGGATTTCCCAGGTATTTGCTGTCGAGAAAAACGTCAGCTACAACTCGCAGTCTTACTTGTCTCCCGGTTCTATTTTCCAGATTGAATCCGACACTAGGGAGAGTGCGCTTCTCTCCGTTCGATTGTAGTTGTGTGACGTTGAAATGGATATCCGGATCTTTTTGCATCTGTGTGGTGGATCCGCCCTTTGCTTCCTGTTTGTCTCTCTTGCTTCTCTCGGAGGTTTGCCTCTCTGCTATGATTTCAGGAAGAGCAAAGGCATACCCGAGACCGATCATAAAGAGCAGAATCGGATAGTCAAACGTAGATGGGGCCTTGGTAAACAATAGTCCCTCCAAAAGCAAGAATAGAGTGTAGAATCCTCCGAGCAAGAATGTCACCACGCCCACCGCGACTATTCTGCGTTGCCTTCGTTGTCTTGGGAGCCTCCCCGTCGCAATGGGAATTGAGCCGAAGAAGAGCGCTGCGAAGACTGCCAAAACAGGAAGTGCTTGATCGGGACCGGGCACTACTATTAGAATTATCCCCTCGCTTGGACGAGGAGTGAAGAGCAGCCAGAAGTCATGGCTTATCATCAATGAAGCGACAACGGTCACCACAAGAATTACGATGCGGTAGGCAAGCTTCCCTATCGCAAGCTTCATGGCATCAGCTCAGATCCATTCCTCGTGCATCATCCGTTTGTTTTATCTCTCTTTTGTCGTGAGAGAGGCTTCTTGATAGTGGCTTTAGGTGATCTCTGGCCTCGTCCACGGTTGTATCAGCTACTGGCTTGGAAGTATGAGGGCCTTTCCGTGAAGGCTTCCTACGTGTTTTGAAACAACAATCCAGATCTTCTCGGTTATCCCCTCTAGGGACACAGGATGTGCACGCAGGTGCCATCCATCCTTGAAGGGTTTGGCATAGCCATAGACTAAGGGCTCATTCATAGGTGCAAAACAGGGTAGTGTTTCCGGCGTGAGGCTGCTTGGGCCAATGAAGAAATCAAAATGAACAAATTCTCCTTTGTTCAACGACATGCTGTTCAAGGTCAGGACATGGCGTATCGCACCTTTAATGGACCTCATTATCTCCTCACCTCGCCTCATCGTATCTCGGGGCGGACATGGAAACGACACAGTGAGCTCTTCGGGAGTCGTTTCAAGAACATTAGCATCTTGAATAGTCAAGCCGAACCAAAAACGCGTTCCTTTGGCCACTTCTTTTGTTGGAAAAGACTGTAAGCGAATTTTCTGCGTGCGATCAGGCTTGAAAATTGTCGCATGCCATTTCCGGAATCCTTTTTCCAATGTCAGATGATCAAGAAAACCGATGTGCTGAAGGTTCCTGAACGCGTCACCACTAAGCGCCCAGTTGACCGCCCTCTCCGTAAGCCCTGGGAAGAACAGCAATCTATGTCCCGGCGCAGAGAAGCAGAGAGAGCCCAGAACATGAGAAGGCCACTCATTGCCCTTGAACAGTACGAAGTTCGTCGTCCCCACAGGTCGACCTTCTTCGGCAAGTTGTCTGTAGGGTCGAGCTAAACCGGAGGAAATGGATTCACTTTTTCCCTTTCCGATACTCGGCCTTCTCATCAGTCTGAGTAGAAATCCTCGGATGCCCCTAGGTTTGACGCTAAACGTAAACTGAATGGAGTCCTGACCGTCGGTTCTGACGAACCTTTTATTCCTACGATTGATCGGCCAGGGCAAGTTACATCACGACGGGTGAAGCTCTCTTCTAACCTTCTCGTAGATTCGAAAAGGGGATCTGTTCTGCGCACGTCGCTGCAGATACCATAGTGCACTCCTTCCGATGCCCAGTCTCTTCGCTTCAGCAGCGGTCAGCGATAAGATCAGGTTTCTGATCGCTACAGAATCTGTTCTCTCAAGGTGTGAACTTGGCTCGCCAAAGTCCAGTTCATCTCGTCTGCCCAGAATGCAGTTTGTTAGCTCTTGCGCTTTGAGTCTGATCAGTGTATCCCAACCATGGAATTTCCTCGCGTATCGAACAGATGAATTGAACTTGACTCGCAGAGCATCAATGAGCTTTCTCACTGCCTCTGGTCTGAGTCTGAGAACGTAGTTGTCCATTCTGTAGAAGTCCTTCTTGCCGAACTGCCTACTCTCCAAGCAGGAAATGACTGTCATATCGACTAGCCATCGATATGGTTCCTGAAAATCATACACGAGCGACTGCTTCGTCTGGCAACCTATGAACTCATGAAGGTAACCCACGGTCGGCCATAGCTCCAGAACGTTGAGTGCTCTTCGACTCATGCCTTCCAGCCCCCGAGTATCAGTCTTTGCGATTGCACAGTAGTTTCACTTGTGAGCCCGTGTTAAATACTCGCTGACGCAACTCTCTCCCGATGACCGTGCGATCTTCCATCCCAGATAAGCAACGGGAGCGTGCATGGGTTGACGCCTAGGCTTTCAGAAATGGAGACATCATTCCTCAGCAGCCAGCTTAAGTTTGGATCCTGAGACATCTCCAGCAGGTCTAGTGGGCGTTGTGGTTTCTGTTTGGCGGTGCAGATTCTGGCTTTCTGGAAAACCGCGATACTTGCGGTCTTTGAGGACGACCTCAACTTCTTGTTTTCACCGTCTTTTTTGCCTTTTTTTGCTACCTGGGAGAGTCGAGCCCTAGGAGTCGACTCTGGACCTCAGCCCTTTCTCACTGGTCGCTTAGAGGAGCCATACCGAGACGCGAGGCTGTGTCCTAGTCCCAGAGAACCCACGCGATGCGTTACCTGAGAACTCTCTTCCAGAAGCGGTGTGTGCACCACAAGTCTTAGCATGCGGACATGCGTTCTCTCAAGATGAGGGATCATGGCAGTCACAAAGACTGAACTTAACAAGGTAATCACTAAGCTTGACGATTTGAAAGTTGAGCTTCTGCGGCTGCGAGCAGACCTCCTGCCAGAGGAGCGGCCCGCCGCATCGGAGAAGAGACAGATCATCCAGGGTCGCCGAGAAATCGAGAGAGACGGCTTCGTGACGCTCGCGGAACTCTATGAAGAGATTGGGGTGTGAGTTCTTGGTCTTAGATCTTGAGTATGCGTTTTGCTTCAAGGAGGAACCGCTGTGCGTTATCCACGAGTTCTGATGCGCTTTCTTCGGAGTATATCATTGAATAGTCCGCTTCCTCTCGCATAGCCATTCCGTCCTCGAACGCGTCAAAGAGTGCTGGTTCTATTGAGCTTTTGAACAGTTCGCGCAGAGCAGCGAGAAGCGCTCTGTGGCTCTTCTCCCTGAAACCTTTGCTGAACAGAAGCGCACGTGCGGAATGGAACATCGCGTAGTAGGCTTTGACAATGGCCCATTTTGCATCGTCATCATCCAGAGATCTTCTCGCTCTTGTTAGGTCGTAGCTGGCTCCTTCGATCTCTTTGAGAATCAGTTTCCTATCCGCTCTGATTCTGAGCAACTTCCGTTCTCTCAGCAATCTGGTTAGCTCGGCACTCATTCTTTCTCCCACAACACTATCCCCCTTCGCATGTTATCATAGAGCGGCTTGTCCTCCCGCTTCAGCCTTGTCAGTTCGTTTGTATCGAGTACCACCGGAGTTACGTTTCTCTCGCTGGTTCTGTTGAAGTCGCGTATTCTTCTCATGACCGTGTTCTTTGTTGCCGTCAGAACGAACAGGTCTATGTCGCTGTCCCTTGTGTCTGTTCCTTCGGCACAGCTGCCGAACAGGATAATTCTCCTAGATTCTTTCTTTATTTCGTCTGTCAGTTCTTTCAGCAGGTAGACGTTGGACAGTACCTTGAACTGCTTCACCACGGCCTCACTGTGATTGAGTCTGTAAAGTACCATTCTGCCCCTCGTCTGCCTCGTCAGAAAGCCTAAGGCTGCAAGCAGACGCAGTATCTTATTCGCAGATCCCCTGCTTACGTTAGTTCTTCGCACAACCTCTCTTTCATGGTACTCCTGCATGGGATCTGAGAGGAACAGCTCAAACACAGTCATGAACGTGGGAGTTATGAAGCCCAGTTCCTTGGGCATGCTCATTTTCTTGTACCTTATGCTCATTATTTTAGGCTGGTGATATTTATACTAGCACGTCGCCTTGAGTTTTCGGAAACGTTCCCGGCATTCACCTAGAGTCCGAGTAGAATACGAGCGAATTGTACATCGATTCAAACGAATCGGATGAACGATTGGACGTATCGTCTTCCATGCTAGATGAGCAACTGGGAAGTGCTAATGGGGCCGACGTCTGGGCTTTCTGGAAAACCGCGATATTTGCGGTCCTTGAGGAATACCTCAAGTTCTTGTTTTCAGCGTCTTTTCGGCTTGTCGTGCTGGATCTCTGTCGCCCAGTCAAGGAGACTATGTAGCTCGTTCTCCACATTGAATCGATATGATTGCGCGTTTCCCATCTTCCTACCCTTGCGAACAAAACCTATTCTCATTAGGTGTTGAAGCACATTCTTGACGGTCTTGTAGTCAAGATCGGTTGCGTCAGAAAGCATGCGAACAGTCTGCTCCATGCTACCCACTATCCTTGCTTCGTCGAGGACCCGCGCCGTCGGGCTCCTGAATACGCTGGAGAATGGGCCGTCAAAGGAGTCCAGCTTCACTCGTCCCATATCCACACTCCCTCATTCCCTCTCAGGCAATGTGCCGTTACGGCATTATGGGTTACGGCGTTTTGGTGGCTAAAGGCTTTGTCTTTATTTCCGACAAGATTGGAAACAAATCCGAGGACCTCTGCCGCGGAAAATCGGAAAAACAGTGGTTCCTAACGGCGTTTCGGGGTTAGTTGCATCTTTCTCGCGAAACTCACAAGGTCGTGTAGGTGGTACTCGACATTGAACTTGTAGGTTTGAGCGTTCCCGACCTTCCGACCCTTCTTGACTAGTCCCAAACCCTCAAGCTTTCTTAACGAGGACTGAACGGTCTTGTAGTCTAGCTCTGTTGAGTCAGCGAGCATACGGATCGTCTGTTCCATGTTTCCCACTAGAATGGATTGGTCCAGCACCTTCGCTATCGCTCTGCCATGCGGATCTCCGAACAGACTCGTTAGGGGGCCTGTCTGCGCCATTATCCTCATCATCACCGATGACACGTGTATCCCGCAATATAAGATTGTAGTATATTACATGGAGAGTGGGTTGGATTCCAACACCCAAAATAGGCGATCCGAAACACGTTCAAGGATTCATCCTCTACAAACTTTGGCTTGGCCACTGTTGGGCCAGAGGCGGGCGACATCATAAACACATAGACTTGGAGAATGATCTACCCACAAACTACGACAAGAAATTCAGGAGCGCAATACTGTCGGAAGCGAGAGCATTGCACACCCGTGGCCTTGTCACCATTTTCAAATCTGAGGGGCGTGATGCAATATCCGCCGTTCTTTCCGAAGAGTGCATACAAACCGGGTTGCCGATGGTGAATGCCTATCTCAAGGCTGTAGGAGAGGAACCATTGGAAGGGACTATCCGCGAAATCATCACAGGCAAGCGCTCAGCAAGGAAAGGCCCACTAACACCGGACGAACTTTGCAAGTACGCTAGGATGCACCGACAAGGCGAAAAATGAGTGACTCTGCATGAGAACATGACCAGAACCGGACCATCAAATCATACGGCCCCCACGAGCTACCAGCCCGAGAGAACGATCCACTCCCTGCCAACTTACCAGAACCGGGCCGATCCCAAGAAAGACCGATCCCGAACATGATTGACCACTAGCCGCTTGGTCTGATGGCCGACGACTCCAAACATCACCTGGGACACATCGGGAATGTGGCCTTGCGACTACACAGTAGTTTCACTTGTGAGCCCGTGTTAAATACTCGCTGACGCAACTCTCTCCCGATGACCGTGCGATCTTCCATCCCAGATAAGCAACGAGGTCGTGCATGGGTTGACGCCTAGGCTTTCAGAAATGGAGACATCATTCCTCAGCAGCCAGCTGAAGCGAGCAGGCCACTTTCTGAAAGCCGGCGCCTTAGACCGCATATCCGACTACAGTAAACGATTCTCTTCGGCAAGCGACGTGTATGATGCGCTCCTCTCGAACCTTATCGTTCAAGACTTCAGCGCGGAGCGGGCTCGTGAGACGGCTTTGAAGCTGTTCGGTTCCGAGCGGGTGAAGTTCGCCGCGGTGGACGGAACCGAGTATGCCCGAAACATGTTCGATTTGATCATCTTCTTCGGCGGCGCCTACGTCTCCTTCGGCTCGATAACATTCCAAAAGGATGACAAACCATCAGTCGAGCACGCCGGGAAGTTGCTTGAGCATGGTCGGGGTATTTCCAGTTGTGTTCCGCTCTATGTGAATGAGGTGTCTGATGTCGATTCGATGGTCGACACGCTCGGCGACAAGAAGCCCCTCGATGATAAGGCGGTCTTCGATAATTCAAGAATCGCCGACTGGATAATGGCGTTCTCAGAGTTCTACCTCGCCTACAGGCTCATCATCGACGAGGACGTGCGGATCCTCCTCATGGATCGGACCCTCTCAGGCGAGCATTCAGCCCTCATCAGCGACACCGCCATTGGAAGGAAGCTGAAGGAGAAGTCAGGACTCTGCGGCTACAAATTCGAAGACAAGCCAGTAGAGATGGAGGAGATGATCTACTGCCGACACAGATTCCTCAACGAGAAACTGGACCTTCCCCCACCTAGAGGCGACTATCTCAGACCACGACTTCTGTACGAGCTTGAAACCACGAAGTCGCTGACAGTTGACCAGCTCTGCGACAGGCTCCACCTTGAGCACGCCCAGTGTGGACATAGAGTCAAGAGGATACTCGACGGCCTCGAACAGGCCAAGTATGTTGAGTTATCAGGCTCCAGCTATGCGCTTAGGAACGAGTTCCAGAATGCATGGGAACGAATGAAGAAACTCACATGCACAATCGGCGACCGCCTATTCCTTGACCAGCCCTTGAACGAGCGTCCCAACCCGATGATGATCATGAAATACGATAAACCCACCTGGCTCACCACCGTCGATATGGCGTATCTGACCCTCTTCGCCTTGAACATGATAATCGAGGAGTGCTGGAAGAGACCCGTTCTATTGATCGGCCTCACCAAAGACACAGCCGCCCGAGATTTCAGGCGACAACTGATGCGCATCTGCAGCCGCGAGCGGATGTGGAACCTGGATCTCTCAAGCGAGGAACTGGAGAAGATACCGAACACCGATAGGATGTTCCTTCAATCCGCCTCCGTCCACAACTGGGAGAAGCTATCCGTTCCATGGACGCTAATCGAGTATGATACCGCTTTCAAGACGATGGTTCCTGAGATCCGGAAGGATGAGAAGCCTAGCAGAGAAGGATTCATCAGCGGCGCCGTAAAGAACAGAGTCGGCCCCGAGCGGCTGTTCGTGAAGTCGTATGTGCAGCTCGCGCAGGCTGAGCAGGATCCGAAGCTGCGCAGCAACGTGCTGCTCACGGACCGCTTAGTCTACCCAGAGTTCGACACGAATACGGACCATGTATTCGCACTTTCACACGAATACGGCGGCGTTGAAGAGAAGGTGAAACCCATACTCTATCCGAACAAAGAGGCGCGCAATGATATCCAGAACCTCGTCATGGTCATGCTGGCCGCGATGACGAGCACGAGTATTCCCGAGGCGTTCGGTCATAACGTGCCTCTCTTCATCGCGGATAACGTGGCGAAGTGGCATGCGCGCGAGTTTATGAGAATCGTTGAGACGACGAGGGATTGGATTATGACGAATCATGATCTACGCGAGTTCGTATTTTACATGAGCACGTTTAGGGAAAGGAGAGCTGAATTTGAATCAACGAGAAGAGGACACTAAGCGATACTTCACAGACTTCGACGGAAGGTTCAAAGCGCGTGTAGCGATGGTTCGCCCACGCTACGGCCCAGCACCCGAAACCACACAGATCAGCACCACTGCTCGATACGAATGCACCGTGAAGGCCGAGTACCAGAGAGACATCATGCGGCTAGTCGAGGAGGGCATGATACTCGCCGTTCGGAACTTCCGCGCAACAAAGATCGACGGCGAGAGATACACTCTCGCAGAGATCGCCAGCATCCGGCCGGAACATTTTGGCTTGCGAGGCTTGTCAGACCAGAGCTACTATCCGATGCAGTTCGAGATCATCCAGCAGTCGGTTCGGGACTGGGACTCCAACGACAGATCCACCATGATGATCCAGGTGCAAGCAATCCCGATCAACTACGACCTAGTCATCACGGACAAAGGCGAGCCGGAGTACGTGAAAGGATTCTCCTATCCGATCGTCGGGGAAGAGACGCACATCCTCAACCAAGACATGATTCACCAGATGTACAATCGCAGAATCCTGGAAGAGATGGGTGTCGACTGGAAGAAACTGAAGACGACCGACGTGGCACGTGAGGATCCACGTCTCGGCGTCATCAAGATGTTCGAATCCGAGAAGACCAGGGTTCCGATATACGTGAACTTCGAGAACCTACTACGGTATCACTTCGGGATCTTCTCGTTTACAGGCGGCGGAAAATCCAACCTACTCTCGAATGTTCTACGCCGCCTCATCTACCACACCAAGGACACGAAGGTGGTGATCTTCGACATCTCGATGGAATACCCGTTCCTGCTGATGGACGTGTTCGCTGACAAGTCAATTTCATCCAAGATAGTCCTCGAAGATCCAGTCAAGGATGCAACTCAGCTGTACGACTCGCTCGTGAAGCCGAGAGAGTTTGAGAAGGACGAGCGACCAGTCAAAGCCTTCCGAAACATAATGGAACTGGGCAGGATTGAACGATACGTCAAGCCCAGGTTCGTGGTCCCACGCTACACGGACATTCTAGCCGCGAT